>WNFH01011930.1_pt1 | contig 12606 bp, 9 predicted proteins | sample 5400411 | NCBI WGS metagenome assembly WNFH01 (sample SAMN13153347, study PRJNA577476) | soil metagenome | isolation source: 200 cm saprolite under Douglas fir tree site 2 hole 3 | place: USA:California | collected 2015-04-18
ACCGACGTTCATGCGGTCAAGAAACGCGACGACGTATAGCACGAAGAGAAACGGAAGTAGGCGGCGGGCTATGCGGCGACGTGCAACGTGCGCAGCGTCAACCGGGCCGGTTTTGGAAGGGAGGGGAATCGCATCGTCAAACTTCGGCACTTGCTTTGTGTTTTCAGGGAGCATTTCGTGGCGATTCCCCAGGTCTCGCGCGTAGTATAGCCAAAAATAACAGCGGAACATCGCAGACAGTATGCCGGCTTCCTTTAAATTTTCTCGAATGCGGCTTGAATTTTCCTGACTTCGCCCCGCCCCACGCTTGTGCGATCATACCGTCCGGTCAATTTAGCCTGGACGTTCATCTCTCGTGTCTTCGTCGGAGGCCACGCCCCGCATGCGCGCTCTGAGTAGTGGGATAGCCGCGGCAATTGCCCTCTTCGCTTTCGTGGTGTGCTGTGTCGCCGCAAGGCAGAATCCGTCTGCGGAAAGAATCCGCATAGTTCCCAACGAAGCGGAGCGCCGAGTCGACGTTGTCATCGACGGCCAGCCCTTTACCTCCTACATCTGGCCCGAAAAGCTCGCCAAGCCGGTCCTCTATCCTCTCCGCACCGCGAGAGGCACGGTAGTTACCCGCGGCTTCCCGCTCGAGCCGCGCCCCGGGGAGCGGGTCGATCATCCGCATCACGCCGGACTCTGGTTCAACTACGGCAATGTCAATGGTTTCGATTTCTGGAACAACTCGGAAGCGATCAAGCCTGAAGACGCTCCCAAAATGGGCAACATTCGCCACCGCGCCATCACGCTGGCAAAGGGCGGGTCCGATGAAGCTGAGCTGGAAATGGAGGCGGACTGGATCACTGGGAAGCAGCAACTGGTTCTCAAGGAGCACACGCGTTTCGTCTTCCGGGGCGGCCCGAATTTCCGCAGCATCGACCGCATTACCACACTGCAAGCCCTCGGAGAAAAGGTCGTCTTCAATGACGATAAGGAAGGTGTTCTCGGCATGCGCGTAGCCCGCGCCTTGGAAGCTCCCTCCGACAAGCCCGAAGTTTTCACCGATGCAAACGGCCGGCCGACCACGGTCGCCAAGCTCGACAACACCGGCGTGAGCGGGGTTTACCTGACCAGCGAAGGGAAGAAAGGGGATGCCGCTTGGGGCACCCGCGGCCATTGGTGCAATCTGAGCGGCCAACTCGGTGATGAGCCGGTCACCGTCACCATACTCGACCACCCCGCGAATCCCGGCTTCCCTACTTACTGGCACGCGCGCGGGTATGGCCTCTTCGCTGCGAATCCCCTTGGCCAAAAAATCTTCAGCAACAGCAAGCAAGAACTAAATTTCTCCCTGGCCCCAAACCAAGGCGTGACCTTCCGCTACCGAATCCTAATCTCGTCCGAAATCCTGACCCCAGAAAAATCCGAAGCCGCCTACCAAAGCTTCGCATCCTCCTATCGCTGACGCGACGCGGCGGCTGTCCAAATAACCTTTTACTTTGACCACGAAGTAGGTGAACTCGTGGGCGCCCTCGAGCAGGACTTGGTGTGGGGTGCGGGCGGGGATGCGCGCAGGCGGACTATCCGCGTCCGTTGAGGTTCATCCAGCTTCCTGCGTTGGAGCGGAATAGGCGCGTGACATCGCGCTGAATATCGTTGCGCGTGACGCTGCGGCCGTCGTCAACTAACAAGCGATAAGCGTTGGAGAGGATGGGAGCGAGAGTTCGGCGCGTGTTGCTCCATTTGTAGATCACTTGCTCGAGAACGCGGGCGTCCGAATGCTGCGGAATGAAGCTGGTGCCGAGCATCTCGATGCGCTCGCGGGTAATCTCTTCGACGATGGACGGATTATTCATAAACCACCAGCAGCCGAAGGGCATGAGGTTGCTGAATTTTCGCGCATAGACGCACAGCTCGTGCTGGTTCTCGCGGCTTAGCACACTGACCAGGAAACGATTCTTCGGAAAAGTGCGGCAGAGATTTTCGAGGGAGCGTAGGTCCGCTCGACCGACGGCGTCACCAGCCAGACGCAGAGCCGGGTTTGCTTGTGGGCGCACGCCAATCATAAGAGAGAGTGGAAGGTCGAGTTCGCCGCAAGAAGGCAGGACAGCTTCCGCCAGAAGACGGTTGCTGACAGTTTCCGCCGGATAGAAGAATGTATCGGGAAGCGAGACGGCCATGTACCTGGGCCGCATGCGTTGGTACCAATCAAAGAGGAACCGCTGGACCTCGGCGGCAGATTTTCCCGAAGCCTGCGCGTCCACCTTATAGCCCTGCGCATCCAGCGCCTGCCAATTCGACGCCCAATGCCTGAGAATTTTGTCGATCCGGAGCGCGGCGCGAAATTGCGGATGTTCGCGAGCGACGTTCAACCAGGCCGGAGCCTCCTCAGGGTCCAGGGGGTCGTTGGTCATCACCACGAGGCTGATTCCGGCCATATCAAACACGCGTTGGATGTGGTCCTCGAGGGATTGAGTCTGGAAAAAAGCGCGCGCTTCGGCCAGGTCCAAGCGGTCGGTGGGCAAGCCGAAAGCCTTGAGGACGGCGACAACGCCTCGCGTGGATTCGGATATCGGCGTGTTTTCGACAAACAGCGCACGCCAGATGGCATCGGCCTGTTGCGTTTTGGAAAGAGCGAAATATTGCTCGGGTCTGGTGTGGGAGGAGCGGAAAAATTCAGCCTCGAGGTAATGATATGTAAGGAGTTCGTCGATGCCCCACAAACCGAGCTTACCGAAGGATGGAGCGAACAGGTGCGTGTGGACATCAATGAACTGAGTGGCCGCCAAAACGTCTTCGACTACCATAGAGATTTGCGCGATTTCGAGAACTTCCGCGCCGGTTGATTCCGGCGGGCTGGCCTGCTTGGGAAGTGTGGCTTTCATACGGAAGTCCGACCTCGACGCCTGGACTACTGAAATGTCAATTCTAGCAGCGATTCGTTCACTGACCATTCGGGGCGCGAAAAAGTCAGGTGGCCGCGAGACAGTGAGGCTATTCAGGGTTTGGTGGGGTGTCAACCTGTAAAAACTAAAGTTAAGATCCAGCGATACTTAATGAACGCGTGTTTGTTCTCGGCGCCTAGTGGCGCGGTTGTTTTGATGCGAGGTTACCGGCAAAATAGCCGCGTCCAGCTGCGTTAAGAAAAGCCAAACCTGTGCTTGAGGCTTTACCGTTTGACTCCGCAAACGGCGCGTACCAGAATACAAAGCTTCCGAAGCCGATGCCGCCGACGGATTCCAAGTCTCTGCGCAGCTATCGCTGGTACGGCCCTGATGACCTGCGTTCCTTTGGCCATCGCTCGCGCGCTGCTTCCATGGGCTGCGTGCAAGCGGATTATGCCGGCAAGCCGGTCATCGCCATCATTAACACCTGGAGCGACATTAATCCCTGTCACAGCCATTTGCGCGAACGCGCGGAAGACGTGAAACGCGGCGTGTGGCAAGCCGGCGGCTTCCCAGTGGAGATGCCCGCCATCAGTCTCGGCGAAACATTTCAGAAGCCGACCACGATGATGTATCGCAATCTCCTGGCCATGGAGACCGAAGAGTTGCTGCGTTCCTATCCTGCAGACGGTTGCGTGCTCCTTGGAGGATGCGATAAGACCACGCCCGCACTGCTTATGGGCGCGATCAGTGCAAATCTTCCCGCCATTTTTGTTCCGGCAGGTCCGATGCTTCGGGGCAATTGGCGCGGCCAGATCCTTGGCAGTGGCTCGGATGTCTCCAAATATTGGGCCGAGCGGCGTGCCGGCAATATCGATCAGCAAGCCTGGATGCAAATCGAAGAGGGCATCGCGCGCTCCGCGGGGACGTGTATGACCATGGGCACCGCGTCGACGATGACCAGCGTGGCGGAGGTCCTTGGCTTCTCTTTGCCGGGCGCCAGCAGTATTCTCGCAGTCGACGCCAATCATCCCAAAATGGCAAGTCGATCCGGGCGGCGCATAGTGGAAATGGTTTGGGAAGACCTCAAGCCGCGGGACATTCTGCGAGAAGGCTCATTCGACAACGCAATCGCTTCGGTGCTCGCGCTTGGCGGCTCCACTAATGCCGTGATTCACATGATCGCGCTGGCCGGGCGCGCCGGAATCAAGCTCACAATCGACCGCTTCGACGAACTTTCGCGCAAGACGCCGCTGCTCGCCAATTTGCGTCCCAGCGGGAAGTATTTGATGGAGGATTTCTACTACGCAGGCGGCCTGCCTGCGCTGCTGAAAGCTCTCAGGTCTCATTTGGATTTGCAATCGCTGACGGTCACCGGCAAAACGTTGGGCGAAAATATCGAATGCGCGGAAATCTTCAACGCAGATGTAATTCGCGGCACCGGTAATCCCGTCCTTGAGTCCGGAGGTTTGGCAATTCTACGCGGTAATCTGGCACCCGGCGGTGCGGTCATCAAGCCTGCAGCCGCCGAACCCGCCCTGTGGAAGCATTCCGGGCGTGCCATCGTCTTCGACAGCTACGACGAATTGAACGTGCGAATCGATGATCCTGCTCTCGATGTGGATGCAAACAGCGTGCTGGTCCTGCGCAACGCCGGCCCGAAGGGTGCGCCGGGCATGCCCGAATGGGGCAATCTGCCCATTCCACAGAAACTGCTGAAAGCCGGTGTACGCGACATGGTGCGCATCTCGGACGCACGCATGAGCGGCACAAGTTACGGTGCGTGCGTCCTGCATGTCACGCCGGAGTCCTTTGTTGGCGGACCTCTCGCGCTGTTGAAGGAAGGTGATATCGTCGAGCTGGACGTCGCAGCGCGCCGGCTGAACATGCGGGTGAGCGATGAGGAATTGGCCCGGCGCCGAGCCGCGTGGCGCCCGAAGGAAGGCATCTATCCGCGCGGCTACGGCAAATTGTTTCTGCAGCACATCAAGCAAGCCGACGAAGGATGCGACTTTGATTTTCTCGAAGGCACTGCACCGATCCCCGAGCCGGAGATCCACTGACTCGAAGGCTCTTAGGTGAGACCTTATTCGCGGACCAAGTCGCAGCCGGGCATACAGGTTATCCGATTTAAAGCAGGTATGGTGCGGAAGGAGGGAGTTGAACCCCCACGGCCTTTCGGCCACAAGATCCTAAGTCTTGCGCGTCTGCCAGTTCCGCCACTCCCGCAGGGTGGACAGCGCATCCATTATACAGGCGATGCGCCGTACATGGCGAAGTGATGGAGGCGCGAAGGACTGTCACCAGTCGACGCTGGATTGCCGACATAACGCGGCGCATAATAGGGACGAACGCACCAAGCGTTGCGTGAGCCTGCGTTGAAAGTGCAGACGCGTAACCGAAGAAATCCTTCAAGGGAGCTGCGCCGAGGGTCGCGCAATGATCGTTCAAGAGCAAAGCGATGAACTTGGTGTGATCCGGCAGACGGATCATGCGGTGCTGTCCGGTTTTTTTGCTCGCGAATGGGGGAACGAGCTATTTCGGCGCCCGGAGCCTTTCGAATCCTTGCGGCTGGCGGCCACCGAACACGACAATGGATGGCGGGAATGGGAGTTGCTACCGCAAATCGACCCAAAAACGCATTTACCCTACAGCTTCATGTCGCTTCCCACCGACGCGCATATCCAGCTTTACCAGCGGGGAATCGAGCGGGTGGTCAAAAGTGATCGTTACGCCGGGTTGTTGGTGAGCATGCACGCGTCGGGCTTGTATGATCGGGCGCGTGCGACAATTCCAGGTTTTTCCGCCAAGTACGTGAAATCGACGGAGGCGGAGTTGGTCAGCGGGTTCTTACAGGGGTTGAAGCTGCAGCAATTGCGCCTGAAAGTGGATCTTCGCGGTGACGCAGCCATGAAGGACCTCGTCCAGGACAAATTAGTGGAGAACAATTCTCGGCGGCTCGAAGCCCTGGACCGTCTTTCGCTCTACTTTTGCATGAGCGGCGCGCCGCACGACGCGACCATCGAGAACGTTCCGGTAGATGATCAGGGCAGCGAAGTCGACTGGGATCTGCGCCCGGACGGGCCAAATGCGGTTTCGCTGGGTCCCTATCCATTCCGAAGGGAACCGCTGCAAGTGAGCATCCTGACGCGGCGGGTGCCTAAACGTTTGTATGTCGATAGTCTCGATTTTCAGAAAACGCTGGCGCGCGCCCCGTATACGGCGCTGAATTTTACCCTCCATGCCGGCGGTGCCTTGTCCGCGGCCCGCTTTGCTGTCGCCTAGCCTACGTCAAGCGACTCCCGCGGGTTTCCGGCAGCATCAAAGAAAGCCCAACGTTGTAGCTCAAACCCATGGCCGCCGCGCGGATTTCGCCGGGGAAAATTTCGCTGGCGATCGCGGCGTATCCCGAAAAAAATCCCGTTCCAAAAAAAGCGACAAGTGGCCCGAGAAGCAGCAGTAAGGTGGGGCGGCTGGTCATTCCGTAGATTGGCACCAGCACGGCGGCAATTAGAAGGTAGGTGAAATAAGGCTTTCTGCGGCCCCATGCATCGGCGAGAAAGCCGAACGCCGCGTATCCTACGAATTTTCCTGCGCACAGCACCAGGAAGAACGTCGTTGTCTTGACCAAGCTGAGACCGCGGCCGCCTTGCGCCGGTGGGAGAGACAAGTACGCAGGGATCCACGTGAACAAGCCCCAGTATCCGAACAGGGCGCAGGTATTCATCGTCGTTGCGAGGAGTCCGGTGCGCAGAACTTTGCCAGAGAGCAGGCGTCGGAGCGGTGGCCGATCCGTGGGGACCAGCCGGCGATCGCTCCAGAGGGCTGGTTCCGGCACGCTGGATTGAATCCAGAACACCAGAAGCGCAGGCAGAACGCCGACCAGAAAAACCGCGCGCCAGCCAAAGTTTGGCAGCACCAGCCGTACCACGAGGGCGGCAATCGCTTCGCCGATCGCATACGCCGATTGCATCAGCCCTAGCGCCTTCCCGCGGTGTTCCGGCCTCCATGTTTCCGCGATGAGCGCGGCGGCGGCGGTCCATTCGCCGCCCATGCCCAGGCCGAGCACAAAACGAAACACCGCTAATTGCGTGACCGAGTGCGAAAACGCGCAAGCCGCGCTGGCCAGGGAATAAACCAAGATCGACACCATTAAGGAACGCGTGCGCCCGATGCGGTCGGCCACTACACCGAACAACAGCCCGCCAATGGCGGACGCCACCAGAGTGAGGGAATTCAGAAAACCGGCCGTGCGTGTGTCCATGGAGAATTCGCGGATCAGATAAGTGAGCACCAGCGAATACAGCATCACGTCCATGGCGTCCAGCATCCAGCCGAGCCCTCCGGCGAGCAGGGACTTGCGCTCCGCAGCCGTGATCTGGCGCGGCCAATCGAAGAGGCGGGTCGAGTCGTTTGGTGCTGGAGCTTCCGTTTTCGTGGGCTGGAGACTGTCAGACATCGCGCGCGATTCTAGCCGACTTTACCGATTGTGCCGTCACGGTATTCGCAGCCACCCTCTGGGGAAATCGGCGCCCTTGCGTGCACGGATTTCCGCTTGACTTCCAAATGACCTACTTGCATTGTTAAGAGCTTTGTTCCTCGGAAAATCCGCACCGAGGGAGAGAAAGGCGCATTCCGGCTCGACATGACCCGCGTACGGCTCTGTTTTCACGATCGCTGCTTCGATGGCACCGCCTCCGCCGCGCTCTTCTACCGCTTCTACCGTGAATGCTTCGACTCTTCCGCCGAATTCCATTTCAGCGGCATGACGCACCGCGCGGCGCATCCCTGGGAGGGTGGGCTATTCGACGGCGACGAGAATGTGATTGTGGACTTCAAGTATTCGAACTCGCCGAAACTGACCTGGTGGTTCGATCATCACCAGAGCGCCTTCCTAACTCCGGAGGATGCCCAGCATTTTCGAGAACATCCCGGCCCGCATATGTTTTATGAGCCGGAATACCGCTCGTGCACCAAGCTGATCGCTACGGTGGCCAAGGAGAAATTCGGATTTGATACGCGTCCGCTGGACGATTTAATCCATTGGGGCGACATCATTGACGGCGCACAATATCCTACGCCGAAGGCTGCCGTGGAGATCGCCGAGCCCGCCACGCAGCTTGCCCTCGTGATTGAAGCGGCGCCGGAAGACGGACTGCCCGCGCGCATTATTCCAGAGCTGGCCTATCGCCCGCTCCCGGAAATGATTCAGTTGCCATTCGTCGCGAAACACCTGGGCCCGTTGCTCGAGCGCCATCGCCGCTCGATTGAAATTCTCCGCGCGCGTGCGGAAGCGCGGGACAAGGTTATCTTTTTTGACGTCAGCGATTTGGACCTGGAAGGCTACAACAAATTTATTCCGTACTTGTTGCATCCGGAAAGCGTTTATTCGGTCAGTGTGAGTGCTTCGGCCGTGCGCGCGAAAGTCAGCCTTGGCACAAATCCTTGGAACCAGGCGAGTGCCGACAAAAATCTGGCGTCCCTGGCTGAGAAGTTTGGCGGCGGGGGCCATCCTCGAGTGGCCGCTATTTCGTTCGAACCGAGCGATCTTCCCCGCGCCCGCGAAGTCGCCCGCGAACTCACCACCGTCCTCCGCGCCTAAAGCCTCTATTCTGCATTGGCTGAGCGCGAAAATGCTGCGTAGCCGCCAGTTCGACAAAGAAGCGCGCCCCATGTAAAATTCTGAAGTTGTCTGTGGGCCGGTAGCTCAATGGTAGAGCAGCTGACTCTTAATCAGCGGGTTGCAGGTTCGAGTCCTGCCCGGCTCACCACTTGTCTTCAATAACTTAGCTTCCTCTGACTTTTCCGAAACCAAAAAAACTGTGCTCAATTTTGTGCCGCACCCGGCTCAGAATCGGTGCCGCTAAGGTCGTCCACGGTGCGGCGCTTCGCTTCCATGCATGTACGAATACCGCTCCATTTATGGAGCGAGACACGTGACCAGCATGATCGCGGAATCAGCCTTGCGCTTCGAGAAATTCTGTCTGGTTCTGGAGCCCAGCAAACTCCAGTGTCAAGAGGAGGGCACGAGTAGGAAACATGATCGTCGCGCACAACGGCTTCCCCAGATGCTAACCAGAATTTAGCTGCTGGTCAGGTCCACCCGGCGATGGTGCGTGCTTACCTTTCGTGCGCTGCGCTGACACGTTTGGCTTGTTCGCTGGGGGGCGCTGGCTCAACATAAATGATTACCGGGGAAACGGACGGATTTGAGGGAGATTCTCGAGGTGCGGGACCTTTGCGTTGCGTATGGACAGCGGGACGGCGGGGTGTGGCACGCGTTGAATCGGGTGAGTTTTGCGGTTGGGGCCGGGGAGATTTTGGCGGTGCTGGGGGAGTCGGGGTCGGGGAAGAGCACGCTGGCGGCGAGTTTGTTGCGGCTGTTGCCGGGGAATGGGCGGATTACCGGCGGAGAGATTCTGCTGGAAGGGGCGGATATCGTTCGAATGGACGCAGTGCAGCTCCGCCGCGTGCGTGGGAGCGGCGTGTCGATTGTTTTTCAGGAGCCGTCTCTGGCGCTGCATCCGACAATTCGAATCGGGGAGCAGGTAAGCGAAGTTTTGCGCGCGCATGGGGCGTTAAGTAAGAGAGAGCGCGGTGCGCGGGCGCGGGAGATTCTGGCGAAGATGTTCTTGGGCGATATCGAGCGTATATTTTCTTCCTACCCTCATGAGTTGAGCGGCGGACAGCAACAGCGAGCGCTGATTGCCCAAGCCATCGCTTGCAAGCCAGCGCTCGTAGTTGCCGATGAACCGACCGCTTCACTTGATTCCACAACGCAACGGGAGATCTTGACGCTGTTCCAGTCGCTGCGCAATGAACTGGGGATTGCGTTTATTTTCATCACGCACAACCCGATGCTGCTCGCGGGGTTCGCTGACCGGGTGCTGGTGTTGTACGCGGGTAAGGTTGCGGAGGTCGGGCCAACGGAGGCGGTGCTCTCCTCGCCGCAGCATCCATACACACAGGCGCTGCTGAAATGCTTGCCGCGGGTCGACGGTGGCGAAATTTCGCGGCCGCGGAAAGCGCTGTTGCCGGTGATTGAGGGCGTGGCGCCGACCTTGGCAGTGCTTTCGCAGGGCTGCGTTTTTGAACCGCGTTGCGGCGAGCGGATGGAAATGTGCCAAATTCGCGAGCCCGCGGCGGCGATGCTGGGCAATGATCATGAGGTTGCGTGCTTGAAGTTCCCCGTCTCAAGCGCTTGAAACGACATGGAACCAGTGATCCGAGTCGAAAACTTAGTAAAGCGGCATGCGGGCCGAGGGCTCGGCAGGCGCGTGGCGGATTTTACGGCAGTCGATTCGGCTTCGTTTTCGATTTTGCCGGGGACTACGCTGGCGCTGGTCGGAGAGTCGGGTTCGGGAAAGAGCAGCCTGGCGCTGTGCTTGGCGTGCTTGGAACGAGTGACGGCGGGACGGATTTGGTTTGAGGGGCGAGATCTGGCGGTGCTCGAGGGGAGAGAGTTGCGCGCGGTTCGGCCTAAGCTGCAGATGGTGTTTCAGGATCCGGCGAATTCGCTGAACCCGCGGTGGACGGTTGGAGAGATTGTCGCGGAGCCGTTGCTCGTGCAGGGGCGCATTTCGAAGCGCGACCGCGGCACACGGGCTGCGCAGATGTTAGAGCAGGTGGGGCTTGCCGCGGAATTCTTGGAGCGAAGGCCACGGGAGTTGAGCGGCGGACAGCGGCAGCGGGTGGCGATTGCGCGGGCGTTAATTCTCGAGCCGAAGCTGCTTATTCTCGACGAAGTGTTGTCGGCCCTGGATTGTTCGATTCAGGCGCAAATCGCGAACCTGCTTGTGGATCTGCAGCGAGAGTCTGGCCTGGCATATCTCTTCATCACGCACGATTTGCGAATGGCGGTGCATTTGGCGAACGAGATAGCGGTGATGAGCGGCGGGAAAATCGTGGAGCAGGGAGCGACGGAAAAGATTTTGCGAGATGCACGCCGCCCAGAGACGCGGAGCTTGGTTGGAGCATCGCTTCTTGAACCCAAAACGATGGGAGCGGTGCGAGAGCGATGACGCGCTTTCTCCCGCGAAGACTCGTACACTCGGCGTTTCTGTTGCTGGGTGTGTCCGTGCTGGCGTTTTTCTTCAGCACGCTGGCACCGGGAAACTATTTCGACGACATGCGCTTGAATCCGCAGATTTCCGCGGAACGGTTGAGCGCGCTGCGAGCAGAGTATCGAGTGGACCAGCCGTTGGCGGCGCGCTACGCGCGGTGGGCGGGCGCGGTGTTGCACGGAGATCTGGGATTCTCGTTTGCATATAACACGGCGGTGGCGCCGCTGCTTTGGACGCGGGCGCGAAACACGCTGCTGCTTACGGGGACGGCAACGCTCCTAGTGTGGATGCTGGCGCTGCCGCTTGGCGTATGGAGCGCGGAGAAGCTTGGACGGCCGGTGGACGTCGCTCTTAGTTGGGCGACAGCAGTGTTGCTGATAATTCCGGATTTGACGCTGGCGCTCGGGCTGTTGGTGCTGGCGGTTCGCAGCGGGTGGCTGCCGACGGGCGGAATGGTGTCGGTTGGATTCGATGGGTTCTCCGCAGCGCACAAACTCCGCGATGTTGCTCTGCACATGGTGCTGCCAGTGATCGTGCTCGTCGCATCCGCGCTGCCGGTTTTGCTGCGGCATGTGCGGGCGGCGGTGGCGGAAGCTCTGGAAGCGCCGTTTTTGCGAGCGGCAGAGGGCCATGGAATCTCGCGCGGGCGATTGCTCTACCGCTACGTGCTGCCTGCGGCCGCGCATCCGCTGATTACGCTTTTTGGATTCAGCCTCGGTACGCTGCTGAGCGCGTCTCTGTTGGTGGAAGTGGTAATGAGCTGGCCGGGACTCGGTCCGTTCTTGCTGGAAGCGATTCTGGCGCGGGACTTGTATGTAGTGATTGGAGGCGTGCTGTTGTCGACCCTGTTTCTAGTGGTGGGAAATTTCGTCGCGGACTTGCTGCTGTACTCGGCGGACCCACGAATTAGGGTGGAGGCATCGGGGCGATGAGTACCCGCCCGCGATTGCTGGTGTGCGTCGCGGTGCTCGGGACGCTTCATTTAGGCGTGGCCTGCGCGGGATTTTTTGCGCCGTATGACCCAACGGCGCAGGACCGCGAGCATCCTTACGCGCCGCCGATGCCGCTGCATTTTGTGGACGCGCAGGGCGGTTTTCATTTGCTGCCGTTTTTCTACGCGCAGGAGCTGCGAGCAGGCAGCTTCGATCAGTACGGGGAGAACAGATCGAGAGCAATGCCCGTGAAGTTCTTTGTCAGCGGCGCGTCCTATCACGTGCTCGGTGTGTTTCCATTGCGAATGCACCTGTTTGGTGGCGGCGATGTGCCCATGTATTTGCTTGGCAGCGACGGGTATGGGCGAGACTTGCTGTCACGGGTTTTGTTCGGCGGACAAGTGTCGTTGCTTGCGGGATTGATTGGGGCGGGACTGACGCTGTCGATTGGATTATGCATCGGGACGGTGGCGGGATTTTGCGGTGGGTGGACAGACGATGTGTTGATGAGAGTGGCGGAGCTGTTTTTGGCACTGCCGTGGATTTATCTGCTATTCGCCATGCGCGCGTTTTTGCCGCTGACCGTGCCTCCGCTAAAGGCGTTTCTGCTGGTGGTAATGGTGATCGGAGCGGTGGGGTGGGCGCGTCCGGCGCGAATGGTGCGGGGAATTGTGCTGAGCGCGAAGGAGCGCGCTTTTGTCCGGGCGGCGCGGGGATTTGGCGCGTCGGGCGGCTACTTATTGC
>WNFH01003994.1_pt1 | contig 12599 bp, 10 predicted proteins | sample 5400411 | NCBI WGS metagenome assembly WNFH01 (sample SAMN13153347, study PRJNA577476) | soil metagenome | isolation source: 200 cm saprolite under Douglas fir tree site 2 hole 3 | place: USA:California | collected 2015-04-18
AGGTAAAAGCACTAGCGTGTGAACCAATGTACACACTCTCTTTCTTTGCCAGTGGATGAGAACCAAGTCCACTGATGGCTACCAGATTGAGAAACTACCGCGGGGCTCGCGGAAAGTCCAATGCCTGTGGAGGCGATGTAAGTCCAATATGGGAGGCAACTCCGCATAACGGCAATCTCCAGCGAAGCAGGAAACCCGACTCGCGAGGGTCGGAATCCCGTCGCCTTCAGGCGATTGGGAGGATGTCAAGGTCGTACGCCCTCCTGTATGTCCGGCGCGCCGATGAGGTGCAACACACGATCATCCCGCCGGAAGCTTTCAATGGTGAAACGGAAACGGTCGGCTCGATAGAGTACCTGCGAAAATTCAACAAACTGGTCTGTTACATCGTATGTCTTTCCTTCCACTTGCAGCATCGGCGTTCCTTGAGGAATACCGAGCACAGTCGACTGAGTACCACGGCAGCGCAGCACTTCAATCGTGCTTTCGGCACGCGCCAGTACAATACCGTAGCGCTCTTCCAATGTTTTATAGAGTGATCGGCCATTGAAATCTAGCGTCTCAATTCCTGATACAAGCCGCGCTGGCAGATAGGAAGAGAGCAGAGCTATTGCCTTACCCTCGACCGAAGCTACACGTTGGAGAAATACAAATTGCTGATCTTCTGTTTCGAGCATGGCCCGGACAGTAGGTGGGGCGATACCTACATGCAGCTCAACCACGCGTAGGACTGCATTGAGACCCTTGGCTCGCATACTCTCCGAGAAACTGGCAAGAATGCTGATTTTCTCTTCGACCTTCTGCTCACGTACGAACGTCCCGCGACCTGGCACGCGGTAGAAATACCCCTCTTTGACGAGGTCGAGGATGGCCTGCCGGACGGGCGCGAGGCTAATACCGAAGCGGGCCGAGTACTCGCGTTCCTGCAATAGTTTTTGACCCGGTAACAATTCCCCCCTTTCAATACAGCCAAGCAGGTAGTTCCGCACTTGATGATGTAGGGGGACCGGAGAGTCCCGGCTCACGGGCATTGTCTCTCCATGATGTGTAGCCTCATAGAGAGAGGCTTTCATATCTGCGTTCGAGTCTACGTTCATTAAGAAGCTCTCCTCAAGAAGCTCTCTTCCCATCATTATACATAATATTATAAATTAGTATTCTTCTAAAATCAATGCCCTGCGCTCGTAAATCTTCAGGTGCCTCATTCGACGCCGCCTCCGGCGGCTTGAGTTTGTTGCGGTACATCTCGAAAGAAGCTGCTGATTATCTAGGCGTATTCGACGCCGCCTCCGGCGGCTTGAGTTTGTTGCGAGCCTGGCAGCCGCAGGCTGCCAGGCTCGCAACAAACACTTCTTGTGCACCACCGAAGGTGGTGAAGCGTCCTGAGTAGTTACTTGCGTTCCAAAAAATGGGCATCAAGGTTTTGGGGTTTACGTGTGCGCTTGACATCGATAGAACATTTGATAGAATATCCTCGAAACATGATTCGTGCAACGGCACAAGTAATGGATGCAGATTCGACAGGGGAATATCAGATGCTCAACGCTCGCGATAGTCAGGACACAGGCACAGATGCCATTTCTGATGACATCTCCTCCCCCTCAGCCTTCAATCTGACGGGACGTATCGCCGTCTTCAGTTACCTCACCATGTCTGATCGCGTGGGTTGGTATCGCACTATTATGCGCTTCTTCCTCCAATGCCACCGTGCGTATCGCTATCAACTCACCGACCAGGAGGTGCGTGATGCAGTACGCCAGACCTTCGACCCCGAATACACGCTTGAGAAGTGCCAGAGTGACCTTGCGGCGCTGCGGGAATGGGGCAACCTGACCGTTACCTATAACTCCAGCCGGGCTACCTCTATCGCCAGTTTTCGCTCGCCCGCGCTGCTCTACCAGGCCGCACCCGAGGCTATCGCCATCGAAACTTTTCTCGATGAGCAGGCGCGGACAATCACACGGAGTGGAGCGCTGCGCCAGAGCGACTTGCCACTTTTGTGGGAGACACTGCAACAATTGGACGAAGAGCTGGCACAGGTTTCCCTTGACCACTTTGACCCCAATGAGCACGGTGAGTATAGCCGAAAAATTGCAGAGGAGTGGCAGCACGCCTTCGATGCATGGAACGCGCTGGCGCGTGACGCAGCACAATACCTCGCCAATATCAGCAACAACGCCCAGCAGAGTTGGTCTGATCTCGAAGCGTCTCACTCGCGCTCGTCACAGAGAGCAAGCGCACGCTGGCAGAGTTGAGCCGAGATGCTCGTAACCAGGTGGAAGCGCTCAGCGTATGGTTCGCCGAAGGGAAGAACGCCGACACGTTCCGCCACAACGCACTCGCCGAGGTGGACAAAGTCGTGCGCAGGGCAGCCGCGTTTGCCAACACAGCACGCCCGAACGCCAACTACGCAGCCAATTTACACGCTCTGGCACTCCAATTGCTCACCGCCAGGGATACCGAGACGGCACAACAACTCTTCACCGTAGCCTTTGCCAACGCCTTACCCATCCACTTACCGGAGAGCCTTGCGGGCACACCCAGTGTCGCCGACAGCGCGAATGAGCAGGCGACCTGGCACAGGAAACCCACCGTCACGCTGCCACTACGCCCCATCGGGCGCGGAAATCGTGGCGAACGTATTTTGGAGGACCCGATTGTAGACCACCGGCTAGCCATTCGCAATCTGAAAACGCAACACAGAACGCAATTGCTCGAGCAGCAGCAACACTTTGCACGCCTTTTCTCTCACGATGCACTACTCGATATCGGCACTATCGAGAGCATCACATCGGCTGAACGTGCAGTTCTTTTGGAGGTGATCGACAGTTGCCTGAGCGATCCCTATCATCAATACCGTGCTCCCGACGGCTCGCTGGTGACCCTGCTCAATTTCGAGGAGCAGCATTATACTCAACTCCGTTCATCCGACGGCTCATTACTACTGCCACGCTATCGTTTGCAGTACCAGCAACAGGCGACCAGCGAAGACAGCACTCCAGAGGAAACGTTAACGCAAAATTATGCAAGAAGAACATGACAACAATATAGTGGCGGGGGACCCTGTCTGGGGGACAGGTAATGCCCCCGCCAGGCCATCCCCGACCAACCCTGCCCCCATCTATCCTATTGGACACCTGGTACATATGCGCCGTTCGGCAGCAGACGCGGAGTTGATCAAGGCGCACGTGGCACTGATGGAAAAGGAAGTCATCCAGCCCAAAGATGGCGATCTCTTCCGCCTGGTGAAGCACTACTATCGCAAGTTGCAAGACTGGCACGACCAGCACACGGGCTGGCACATCAGGCGTAGCTCGACCGTTATCCGCTTGCTGCGGCATCCCAGCACAGTTGCATCAGGCTACGTTACAGAAGAGTTGAAAGAGCCACGCGACTTCGCATGTTTCACCTGGATTCTGTGGTACGCCCAGAGCCGCCAGTACAGCGGGCGCGGCAATGATCAGCAATTTTTGCTCTCGAAGCTGGCAGAACGTATTCAAGAGCAGTCGGCGAACGTCACAAACAGCGAGGCGAAGCTCGACTTTCTCAAGCAGAGCGACCGCTACAGCATGCGGCGAGCACTGAAGTACATGGAAGATTTGGGTGGATTACAATTAGTAGCCGGGCAGACGAAAGAATGGGTTGAGCAAACGGGCGAAGCCGATGTTCTCTATGAGTTTACCGACGTCACACGTTCACTTGTTGCTGCACTCCGTCCAGAGACCCTGACAGACGTCGCAACACGCCTGGAAGAGAGCGCAATGACACTCGCACCAGCGTTGCTCACCTATACAGCCGAGACAACAACTGACCTGGCACGTGCGTGGCGTGCGTTGCTCATCGGTCCTATACTCCTGCGCTATGACGACCCCAAGGCCTTTGCTGCTCTTGCCATGCATGCCAGCGAAGTCGCCAGTGAGTTAAGCGAGACCTTCGGCTGGCTACTCCACATCGACCGCGACTATGCCTGCATCGTACGGGCCAGCGGCACTGCAACGGGTCCCGTGATGGGCTTGAGTCTGACGGGCGCCAGTGATCAGATTGCACTCCTGCTCTGTGGCGCTATACGCCGTCAAGTCGCATCCGGTGCATGGCCGGCGCCTGACGAATACGGCTGTATGCATGTGACGACAGGAGATATGCGAGAACTATTCCTGCACCTGCGCGAACAGTATGGGGAGAACTGGGGCAGCCAGGCACGTGAGAAGAAACTCGATGTGCTACTGGCCGAGGTCTATCAAAAGATGCGCCAGGTGGGCCTCTTACGTGGCCCAGACGCCGCCGGTGATATGCTCGTGCTCCCACCTGCTGCTCGCTACAGCGTTGCCTATTACGACGAAATGCAGGCAGTGGCACCAACATCTCGAACACGCTCCAGGCGTAGTGCAAAAACGGCTGTGGAGCCTATCAGCATCGATTGGTCAGATAATGAATCAAACTCATAGATGTGCGATAATGATCTTTCACCAAAGCCACCCGTAGGGGCCGATTATGATTTTTAACAAGCAAGATCGGTACTATTTTGTCACCCTGAGCGCAGCGAAGGGTCTGGCTCGATGGGCACAGAGATGCTTCGCTGCGCTCAGCATGACAATACCGGTTTTGGTCGTTAAAATTCATCATCGGCCCTAGAAAGGAAAAGAGAGAACAACCATGCAAGGTTTGTTTGACGAATATATCGCAATGAACGGCGCAAAACCTACTCATCCCGCAGACATGTTACAAACGTACCCTGGGGGGCCATATGGCTATCGCCTGCGCCGCATCATCCTGACCAACTTCTGGCTCTATGGGCAACAGGAATTCGAGATTCCGCATGGGCGACTCTTCCTTGCCGGCGAGAACGCAAGCGGTAAATCAACGGTGTTGACTGCTGCCTTGCCCCTTGCCATCGATGGCGATACACGCCCCCATCGTCTCGACACCTTCGGTGGACGAGAGCGGCACGTCGACTACTACGTCCTGGGCAGCGAGGAATCGGCGACTCCCTTCAGCTTCGAGAAGCGCACGTCATACATTGCTCTGGAATTCGAGTGGTGCGATCCTGAACGTCCTCCCATCGCCCAGGAGCTACGCTGGTATTGGGAAAACGGCGAGCGCGAGAGGACCCGTTTCTTGACGATTGGCTTGAGCCTGGCCGGGAACGCGAATAACAGCAATCGTATTCGCCGCCTGTTCTTTTTGATCACCGATGGCTCCCGGCTTGGATACGACCTGCACACCGTCGAGACTCACGACAAGCAGAAGCGTGCATACGATCACGCGAAATTTAAGCAACAGTTGGAAGGCCACGGCATAGTCTGCGACACACAGGATGAGTACGAGCGACTTGTATCACACTACCTCTTTGGTTTTCCCGAAGTGAAGGACTTCCGCAGCCTGATGAATTTCCTGCTTTTGTTGCGCCGCCCGAACCTGAATACCGAGTTGCGCTTCTCGCAGGTGCATGAGAACCTCAAGCAATCACTTCGTAAAATCTCCAGCCAGACGACCGGACAGGCTATCGATATCATCGACCAGATCGATACTATTGAGGACGAGATCAAACGCTTGCAAGAGGAGTACCAGGTCGCACAACAACTGCACGATGAACAGCAAAAGCTGGCGCTTGCCCGCGCAAGAGTAGCAGCATGTGAGTATCTCGAAAGACAACTGGCGCAGGACAAAGCACAGAACCAGGTAACGAAGCTGCACAACGAGCTGCGTACGGCAATGCATGAACGTCAAAGCGCAGAAGCACAGCGCAGCGAACTGCAGGCGGAGAGCAATCAGATCGAAGGTCAAATTCGAGCGTTGGAGGCAAGCGAAGGATTACAGGTAGCGCAGAAACTGATTGCTACACGAGAACGCGTACAGGAAGCCCAAATGCAGAGGGACAACCAGAAGCAAAGCCTGGAAGCGACCCACCGGGCAACGGAAGGCATCCGCCAACGCCTGAAACAGCAAGAAACCACGTTTGCAAAGAGAAAGAAGGCACTGGAATCGCAACTGCGTGAGTTGCAGCGCATCGCTTCTGAAGAGGCGCTCTGGGAGACAGCCACCTTGCAATTGGAGATGGCAGACTCACAAATTAGCACTATCTCCCTGGAGGACGCCAGGCTGGACATACCACTCGCCGTGACCATTCTGACAGGCGCTCAGTCGCGGGAGCGTATTGCCTGGTTGCAGCAACTCGAAGCGTTACACCGCAATAAAGAGAGAGCGGCTACCGAAGTACAGAACGCGCGCAACGTCGAAGATATACGCTCGGTCGAACTTGATGAGTCGCGCCGCCGCTTCCAGAATGCACAAGACAGCGCAGATGAGTTGCAGCAGCGCCTGGACGTTCAGATCGATCAACTCGTTGCCCGCAGCGAATCGCTCGGTATAGCATCCTTCTCGCGTGTAGACGTTGCAGATGCAGGACAGGCTATGACACTCGAAGGAAGATCTCCGGCGGACCAGGCGGTGGCACAGTTTGCTGCAAGCATAGAAGCATATCGGAAGACCTTTGAGGCGCTCGACCAGGAGTTGGAGCGCACCGAGACCGACTTGCGGATTGAACTGGGGCAAATGGAACGACGCCGGGAACGTCAACAAGAACGTCTTGCTGAGATGCAGACCGAATACGAACAGAAACTTACTGAGCCGGAGAGCACACCTGAAAGTCCCGCACGCTGGATTACTGCACGCGCCAGGTTGGCGGATCGAGGTATTGAGGCTACACCTCTCTACGCCCTCATCGACTTTGATCCCAGCATTGATAGTGAGAGCGAGGAGGCAGGTCGCATCGAATGTATGCTGGAAGATGCCGGTCTGCTCAATGCGCTGGTTGTGGCACCCTCCCAGGTAGAGGCTGCTGACGCATTGCTTGCTGCGGAAGATCTCAGCGACTGCCGCCTAAGAGTTGAGGAACTGGTTAGTAGGGGCGGTAGGGACGTGATCTTGCGTCCGTCCGTGGCTCCGCCCTGGGATGAGCAGGTTCCAGGTGAAGAGATACGCCTGCGCCAGTTGCTGCGCTTCGATGAAGCAGTGAGTCAAGATATAGAGAATGGGAGTAAGAAGTGGGAGGAGGCGATTACGGCGGTTTTAACGGCACTATGGTTTCCTGATGGTGCTACACCGGTACTACCTCTGGACACAAGCAACGCGGGCGATCACGAGGGCACCCTGTCTGGGGGACAGGTATCCCACCCAACACTGCACCACCCCCGCCCGTACGGTATCATGAACGAGGATGGTAGCTGGCAACATGGTTTACTGACGGGTCGAGCAGCAGGCGGCAACGCTCGCTTCATTGGCAAGGCTACGCGCCTGCGTGCCAGGCAGCGCGAAATAGACGAACTGAATGGGCAGATGGTGATGCTGAAGAGCGAAGTGGGGCAACTACAGGAGCAGATTGCACGGGAAGAGCACAGGCAGCGGCAGTTGAAGGATGTACAGAGGCAGTTGCGTAAAGCCCTGACCACGAGCGGGATGGAAAAGGTACAGACAACCCTTGTGCAGACAAAGGAGACCCTGGATAGAGCGTGGGAGAGGTATCAGCAAGCACGCCAGAAGACGCAGGAGGCACAGCAGAAATACAACGCGTACGTTGCCCAATTAGAGAAGGAGTGCCGGGGATTTGATGCTTTCGCAGGTAATGCAGCTAGCGTTCAAGAAGCGTTGAGAGGGATGCAAACGCTGAGCAATAAACATTCGGCGCTGCAGGATCAACTGTCGGGCATCAACGACGTTTGGGAGGAGCATCAACGAGATCGCAACGCACTGGTTGAGGCAGAGACAAACGAGGAGCTTGTGAGCAAGCTGTACGAGGAAGTCAGGAATATCGTTTTGCAGGTGCAGGCTGAATTTGAGGAACTCCAGCGTATCGCTCAACTTGAAAACGTTGAGGATCTGAATAAACGCTTAGGCAATTTGCAGGCGCGACGCAAGGAACTCGCCACAGTGCTCGCGCATGCCAACGAGCTGTACATTCGCGCTGATGAACGTGTCAGTAGTTTAGAAAGCCAGCGCCCTGGTGTCGAGTCGCACCTGGAGGAGGCCCAGGAGGTGTGTGAAGAACAACTAGCAGACTTTATGAACCTGCTGGTAGCATACCCTGTCGCGCAACTGGCCCAGGCCCGGCAAGTCGCTAAAGATGGGGACTATGTTGGTTCAGCTCACAGGCTCCTGGAAGGACCGATTCGTGAGAATGAACTTCAGGCACGTAAAGAGTCTTTGCAGGAGGAGAGCAACAATGTCTACAACTACCTTTTGCAGATATACAATAAAGAAAGCCATACCCTGATAGAGTATGGTCCCAACATAGACATACAAGGCCATATCCTGTTCGCGAATGACAATCAAAGTAGTCCGGTTGAGCTGCTTGAACGACTTAGCGAACAGATCGAGGTACAAAAAACGCTCCTCGACGCGCAGGAAAGAAAGTTGTTCGAGGATTTTCTGATCCAGGAGATTGCCGAGGAGATTCGTACACACATCTTCGAGGCCGAGACATGGGTGCAGCGCATCAACAAGGTACTGAGCAATATGCCTATGGTTGGCGAACGCTACAGTTTGGAGTGGAAGCCGCTTGCCGAATACGATCCAACGAGACCAGGAAGCCATCTTGCTCGTCATCACAAGCTGTTGCGCAAGCAGTCGCAAACGCTGACCGCCGAGGAGATGGATACCTTGATGAATGCCTTCCGCCAGGAGATTTCGCTGGCACGACTTAAGCGACAAGAGGACCCTGGCATGAACTTTACGGAAACGCTGGAACTCATCTTCGACTACCGTGAGTGGTTCCATTTCGTCGTGTTTGTGACACCTCCCGGCAGCCAACGCCAGCAACTGACGGAAAGAGTCTTAAGGGCACGCAGCGGGGCAGAGCAACTGTTTGCGCTCTACATACCGCTTTTCTCCGCTCTGGCCGCCCTTTACGCAAATGCAGCGCACGGCGCGCCACGACTGCTGGCGTTAGATGAAGCATTTGATAAAGCAAGTCTCGCCAATACGCAGCACATCATGGAGTTCCTCACTGCGCAGGATTTTCAATGGATTATGACCGGGCCACAGATCACCGGCACAGGCTCGCCCGTACCGGTAAGTGCGCGCTACTTGATGATACACGAAAAGGGATCGCCTGTGGCTACGGCTTCGGCTTCCTTCTGGTATGGCAGCAAGCTGCTCCAGGAAGAATGAGCCCGTGGTAAGGTTTAACGAAATACGCGCAATCTGTAGGGGCCGATTTATCGGCCTCTGGGAATTTCACAAATGCAAGACAAATCTACTACCACAGACCTTCAAAAAGCTGTCGTATTCTTCAGGCAGTCCGGGCTATCTCGCCTGGTCGAAAGACTGCGCGAGAAGTACATCGAATTGGGCAGAGCAGGTGGGCAGATCATCCTGGAGAACAGCACGGCCGGTGAACGCCGGGCGGTTGCTAGTTTCCTCGGCAAGCCTCTCTCCAGCGATGTTAACCTCAAGGTTCGTGTAGCCGATGTTGAAAAGGCCATTACACACAGTTTCGGCTGTTCATTATCCGCATTGCTCAACGCCTATTTTCCTGACCACCCTCTCGTGACCCGCCAGGAACAACGAGCCTCCCGTACAGCCCGCCAGGACGCCTTTCACCAGCAGCTAGCATCAATCACTGACCAACTGCCTGAAGAGTCACGAGGTCGGCGTTGGTTACTCCACGGGCCCCACGGACTAGAGTGGCTCTTCTCGCGCTACAAAAATGAGTCAGCGCACGAGCAAGAGCAGCAAGTTGAGCTAGTACGCTATATTGCTCATGCGCTCGACCAGTTACCACAGGCAGGCACGCCAGAACGGCTGGCCCTCTTCGCCCAGCGCACGAGCGGTGATCCACATATGCTCGATGCTGATAGGGCCGCTGGTCGTCTTTTTTTGTATGCCCTGGCTGATCTTGCAAGGAATGCAACAGGTTCCACTCCCGAGAGCAACGATACTGACGATGGGTTTCTCGATGCAAGTAGTGAGGTTCCTAAAGACCGCGAGCAGGCGCTGCGCATGTACGCTGATGTGGGGTTGCTTGTCGACACGATCTCATCCAATGTAGCCATATTTAACCTGGCAGGAGCTGTGTATTGCGACGGTACTCCTGATGCGCTTGTGCAAGCGGCTGTTGAGCGTGTGCTCCTGCTACCCCTACGCCAGCTGCTGGAGTGGCAGAGTGTTGTGCCCGCGCAAGCGGATATCTATGTGTTCGAGAATCCGCAGGTGTTCGAGGAGGTGATCGTTGGGTTGTCTCGCCAGGGTGATAATGATGGAAATGAGCCGCTGCCTACGCTCGTTTGCACATCCGGCTGGCCCAGCACGGCGGCGCTCAAGTTGCTCCAGATGTTGGTCGATCAATCGCCAGACAATCGTCTCTACTATAGCGGCGACTTCGATTTGAAAGGCTTGCAGATTGCCGCCAGCTTGATGGCACGCTATGCGGGGCGTTGTTATCCCTGGCGTTTTGATGTTGAGTCTTATGCATTTGCCTTGCGAGCTGGGGGAGTAGCAGCCAATAGGGTTGAGTTGGCAGGATTGAGTGCGCTGCCGGAGGTTTTTGATTCGCTGGTGATGGCGATGCGAGAAAAGGGGTTGTGGGCTTACCAGGAAGGGATTGTGCGGTTGCTGGCAGAGGATGTGAAAAGAAATGGCTGTCTCCCTGACAGATGATTGGCTCTTGTGCTTCTGTACTCTCCTAGAGAAAATGTTATCAACAACACAACGCTTGCTTGAAGAGAGTTTCTGCAGGAGCAACCACTCATGAGCATATCCGTTCATCCATTCACTGAGATCGAGGTTGAAGCCGTTGATGAAGTCATCAAAGCAGCCTACAACTTCAGCCAGCAGCGTGAACCGAGCCACATGTGGAAGGGCAAACATGTGCAACGCTGTCGTCATACGATGCTCTACGGGCAGGCAAGTTTGGGTTTTGGGTAGACTGCTAGACAGCAGCCAATCTCTACAACTGCCAGCCAATAACCAACTTTGTCCAGCGTTCTTTCCTTCCCAGTTACCTGGCTACTCTCGAAGAGGTTCTAAGCACATCTTTCTTTCTACCACCGTGCTATACTATAAACTAAAAATGCCTGGGAGCCACAAATGAACCGAAACCACCTGTCCTTCATTTTCACACTTTTATCGCTCTTGCTAGTTGGCTCAGCCATTACCGCATGCGCCAGCCCACCAACATCAGCTTCGACTACGGCTTCCTCTCCAGCGCAAGCAACACCAACCAGCACCGTCACGCCAGCTGCCCTTCTTACCGCAGTCGACTGGAGAAACTTCACTTACACGAGTTCGTGCTACTCTGATAAGCCGCGACAATTTGTCGTCAGGAATGGCGAAGGGGTGGTCGATGGCATCCACCTCCAGGTATACAAGCCGGTCTACGGTGACCTGACAGGTGATGGGCAACCGGCGGCTGCCATACCCTATAGCTGCTCCGCTGCAGACTTCGCCGGGGTAAGCGTTTTCGTTTATACCGGAAATGCAAACAAGCCTGTGTTGATGGCGGATCTTTCGTTGATGTCTCCAGGCTCGAACAATGGGGGAACCGTCGATATAGTGACGATTAACCACGGTATTATTCAGCTCATTGGAAAAGGCTATACACCTACAGCGCCCCATTGCTGCCCTGATCTGCGCATCAAAACCAGTTACCGCTGGAATGGCTCGCGTTTCGTCGTTGTCAGCTCCGATGTTAGCAAGCTTTAAGAGCCGCTATCGTTCTGATTTGTTCCTTGTATTTTATTCGTGATGATGACTATACTATGACTATGGAATGCGGCTATTTCTGTTTCTGTCTTTACGTGGATGTTTTCTGTATACGACATCATTCTCTCTGAAACTATTTTTCCTCTCATCGTAACTTTACTTTAGGTAAAGGGCTTCCGAATAGCCCTACCGGGCAAGAAGTGATAGCGTACAGTAACAGAAAGGGGATGTTATGAGTGCAGTACAGCAGCCTGAGAGCGACCGCGTATGGTCTGTTGAAATGAACGGTATTAATCCCATAGGACAGGAGCAGCGACATGGGAAACCGTTTGAATTATTCTGGATCTGGTTCGCCGCAAATATTGGCATTCTGGGAGTTGTATACGGAGCGCAGTACCTGGCCGGCAACGGTCTTAACCTATGGCAAAGCCTCTTTATCGGACTGCTGGCTACTGTGGTCTCCTTTATCTTCGTGGGTATTCTCAGCATTCCCGGAGTATGGGGCGGCGCTCCGATGCTCACCCTTTCGCGTGCTGTCTTCGGGACGCGTGGCAACATCGGGCCGACACTGGTTAGCTGGATCAGCCTGGTTGGTTGGGAAACCATCCTTGTGATCACTTCCACGTACGCCTTGTTGGCGCTTTTACGAGTTGTGGGCTTGCAAACGAATCCCTTCTGGACACTTATAAGCATTATTGTGCTCGCGGCGGCGGTTGTGGCATGCGGGTACTGGGGACATGCTACTCTGGTCTGGATACAACGCGCTGTGACCTGGGTCTTCGGCATTCTCACCGTGGTTATTATCGCGTTCCTTATTCCTCAGACCGACTGGCACCGATTGCTGAACCAGCCGATGGGTCCCTGGGATACGGGCCTGGTTACCGCTTTCATTATCGTCATGG
>WNFH01009182.1_pt1 | contig 12594 bp, 11 predicted proteins | sample 5400411 | NCBI WGS metagenome assembly WNFH01 (sample SAMN13153347, study PRJNA577476) | soil metagenome | isolation source: 200 cm saprolite under Douglas fir tree site 2 hole 3 | place: USA:California | collected 2015-04-18
CTGAGGTAGCGGAGGACGTCCTGGGACGTGCCTGCGAGCTGGCGGCCGGGTTCGTGGCAGTGCCCGGCGAGACGCTGGTGCAGACGCGGCGGCTGCTGGCGCCGGACCTGGAGGAACGGCTGAGGCTCGAAGAGGCGGCGGTGGTGGCCGCGGCGCGGCGGCCGGCGTTTCAGGACGCGCTGCGCGAGTTTTTGGCGCGCAGCAGTCGCTAGTTCCCAGTTCCCTCACCCTAACCCTCTCCCGTTGCGACGGAAGAGGGGATTTACTGGAGCAGGTAGGCCCAGCGCTGCTTGGCGGCTTCGCGAACTTCTTTCGGGGGGAGGTTGACTGGCGGGAACTCATCGCGCCACTCGAAGGGGCGGCAGGCGTCGATCAGGCCGCGGGAGTTGGTGAAGTCCTTGTTCTTGCGCTGGGTGGGCGAGACCATGGGGTCGAGCGGGGTGCTCCAGGCGCGATGGATGAAGTCGATGTCGGTGGCGGGATCGACGCGGGTGCACATGGCCCACATGACCTCTTCCAGGTTCGTGGGGTCGATGTCCTCGTCGACGACTACCACCCAGCGGCCGGCGTACGCGCCGGCGTGGCACTGGGAAGCTACGTGGAGGGTCTGGCGGGCGTGGCCCGGATAGCGCTGGCGGATGGCGACAGCGGCGAACAGGCGCCCGCCACCGACCTCATGCTGCCAGGCGCCGACGACGTCGGGCACGCCGGCCTTGCGGAGGTCCTCCTCAAGGAGGGGCGAGCGCATGATGCAGCGATAGTGCGACAGCTCGTCGGGCGGCTGGCCCGGAGGCGAGCCAACCAGGATGGGCTGATTGCGGTAGTAGAGAGCCTCGACTTCCAGGACGGGCTCGTCGCGTTCGGCGGAGCCGTAGTAGCCGGTCCACTCGCCGAAGGGACCTTCGGTGCGCATTTCCTGGGCGGTGGCAAACCCCTCAATGACGATCTCGGCATCGGCGGGGAAGGGAAGCCCGGTGACTGCGCCGCGAATGACCCTTACGGCCTCGCCGCGAATGCCGCCTACCCAGTCGTACTCGCAGGTGCCTAGCGGCAGCTCGGTGCAGGACGCCAGGAACTGGAGCGGGTCGCCGCCAAAGACCATCACCACCGGGCAAGCCTCGTTGCGATCGAAGTACTTCTGGCGATGCATGCGGCCGTGCTTGCCGGGGGAGATGTAATAGCCGACGTGATTCTTGTCGTGCACCATGACCCGGTAGGTGCCAGTGTTAATCCAGCCATCGTCGGGGTCGATCGTGACGTCGTAGGAGCCCGTGCCGATGTAGCGCCCGCCATCGTTGGGGTGCCAGATGGGCGAGGGGAAGATGGTGAGGTCGACGTCCTCGCCGCGGCGGACGTTTTCCATCACCGGCCCGTCGCTCACTTCGACTGTAGCGAGGGGCTGGGTTGCATGGAGCTTGTGACCCCAGGCGCGGGAGGTCTCGACCTTGGAGAGGCCACGCGGCAGCCCCAGGGTCAGCGCGATGCGATCGGTGCTGCCGAAGAGGTTGACGCCGACGCGGAAGCTCGGATCATAGCCGGGCACCTGGTCGAAGACGACCGCCGGCCCGCTCTTGCTGTGCTGCAGGACGTCGGTTGCCCCCCCGATTTCTTCCTCGGCGTTCGCCCCATGGACGTGGCGCAGCTGGCCCAGCCGATCCACCTCTTCGAGGAAGCCTCGCAGGCCGGTGTACTCAACTCCGGGGGGATTGGTGGTCCGCTCCCGATCGACAGCTATCGCCATGCTTACTGGTTGTTCTGCGGACGCCAGGCGTCGAAGTGAGACTCGAGCCGCTTCATCACCGCCGTAATGAACATGCCGGCCGCGGCGATGATGATGACTCCGACGAACACCTTGTCGGTCTGGAAGGTGTTGCCGGCAACCGCGATCAGGTAGCCCACACCGGCCGTGGCGGCATACAGCTCGCCCACGACCACACCGATCAGGGCGTGGCCCAGCCCAAGGCGAATGCCGCCTAAGATGAACGGCACCGACCCTGGAACAGCAATCGTCCTGAATATCTGCATGTCCGAGGCGCCGAAGGACCGCGCCGCCTTGATCAGCGAGGCATCCAGAGCGTTCATGCCGGTGATGGTGTTGATCAGGATGGCGAAGATGGCGCCCAGGTAGACAACGGCGATCTTGGAGTTGATGCCGATGCCCAGCCAGATGATCATCAGCGGCAGCAACGCCACGCGCGGGGTGGCGTAGAAGAAGTTCACGAACGGGTCCAGGAGCGCGTTGAGAGGCCGGTACCAGCCCATGAGAATGCCAAAGGGGATGCCGACGATGATAGACAGGCCAAAGCCGTAGACGAACTCGAGGCCACTGACCACGATGTCCTTGCCCAGCTCGCCGTCGTTGGACAGCCGGACAAAGGCATTCACGATGCGGCTGGGAGCGCTGGTGAAGAGAGGGTTGATGGCGCCGCTGGTGCCGGCCCACTCCCACACGGCCAGGAACAGGATGACGGCCATGCCGCCCAGCATCATGTCGCCCCAGCGGTTGTAGATACGCGACAGGGTGCCGGGTTCTCGGATCTGATCTTCTTCGCCGACGTAAACGTTGTCGTCAATCGCCCGAGCTATAGCCATTCTTGTCTCGTCCTTTTCTCTTGCAAACTTGACCCAGCGTAGTTGTACAGCGGATTATAGGGAATGGTCAAACATTGACCAGTCCCCAAAGTCATATCTTGTCCTTTCGGAGAAGTAATACATGGCAGTGACCTCAGATGCGCCATCATATCTCGGGCTAGCCCCCGGCGTCAGGCGGGCGGCCCTCAATAGCTATGACTCGCCCCAGTTACAGCGGGACCAGCTGCTGACTGAAGTTCGCGCCGGCTGCCCTCATGAGGACCTACGCGATTGGCTGCAGATGGTGGACGCAGCCGGCGAGCTGCGCGTGCTCGAAGGCGTGGACTGGGAAGAGAACATCGGGCGCATCACGGAGATGCTGCATCACACGGACGGCGCCCCGGCGGTGCTATTCGACAAGATCCCCGGCTACCCGGACGGCTTCCGGCTGCTGGTCAACGCGCAAGGCGAGCGCAGCCGGCTGGCCGTGACCTTGGGCTTACCGGTGAACATCAGCGTCATTGACCTGATGGACGAGTGGGAGCGGCGCATGGACTCCGTGGTGCCGGTGCCGCCGGAGATCGTAGCCAGCGGCCCCATTACGGAGAACGTGCTCGAGGGCGACGCCGTCGACATTTGGAAGTTTCCCACGCCCAAATGGCACGAGGAGGACGGCGGCCGGTACATCGGCACCGGCGACAACGTCATCACGCGTGACCCTGAGGACGGCTCGCTCAACGTGGGCACCTACCGGGTGATGATCCACGACAAGAACCACACCGGGCTGTACATCTCGCCCGGCAAGGGCGGGCGCATCCACCGCGACAAGTACTTCGCGCGCGGCGAGGACATGCCGGCGGTGGTGGTGCTGGGCGCCGACCCCTACCTGTTCCTGGCGTCGTGCCTGGAAATCCGGCCCGGCCTCAGCGAGCTGGACTGGGTGGGCGGCATGAGCGGAAAGCCCATGAACTGCATTCGCGGCAAGTACACCGACCTACCAATTCCGGCCAATGCCGAGATCGCCATCGAAGGTTTCCTCAAGCACGACGAGACGCGCCTCGAGGGACCGTTCGGCGAATGGACGGGCTACTACGCGTCCGCCGAGCGCCAGGAGCCGGTGTTCGACATCAAGGCCATCTACCACCGCAACAACCCCATCCTGCTGGGCGTCCCGCCCGAGAAGCCGCCCTACGAGGCGCACCGCTTCCGGCAGTACCTGCGCAGCGCCAACCTGCGGCGCGAGCTGCGGCTGGCCGGCGTGCCGGACGTTGCGGCCGCCTGGTGCCATGGCGTGGGCGGCTGCCGGCTGCTGAACGCGGTGGCTATCACCCAGCGCTACCCGGGCCACGCCCGCCAGGCGGGCCACGTCGCGGCCATGTGCCGGACGGGGGCCTACCTGGGCAGGATCGTGATCGTGGTGGACGAGGACATCGACGTGTCGGACCTCAACGAGGTGATGTGGGCTGTGTGCACGCGGTCGGATCCGGAGCGCTCGTTCGACATCATCAAACGCGCCTGGAGCGGGCCGCTGGATCCGGCGATCCGGCCAGACATCAAGGGCCACAACAGCCGGGTAATCATCGATGCCTGCCGGCCGTTCGAGTGGCGCGACCAGTTCCCTCAGGCGATTGGCCCCAGCCCGGAGCAGAAGCGCATCACGCGTGACCGCTGGTCCTGGATCCTTAATGCCTGAACCTCTTCCAATAGGGGCCAATTTCAAGAGGGCCAAAACGCTGTGGGAGATCTGCCTGGACATCGCGGGCGACATCAACACGCCTTATTACGGGCCGCGGGATATTTGCATCGCGGTGGGCAGCGGGTCGGGGGAACATTACAAGCCGTGGTTTCGGATGTCGACCGGCTCGCCCGTCCTGGCCTATGCGGCGGCGCGGGGGGAGCTGGAATACGTGTTCGTGAATCCCTCGGCCATGCTGACCCAGGCCTACCGCGGCACCGGGCTGTTCAAGGAGGCGCTGCCGCTGCGGGCGGTGTTCAGCTATCCCAGCTGGGATCGCTTCGTTGTGGCCATGCACCCGCGCACGGGGCTGAAATCGCTGGCCGAGGTGAAGGACAAGCGCTACCCGCTCAAGCTATCGATCCGCGAGGACACTACGCACTCAACGCGCGTCTGCACCGACCAGCTGCTGGCTGCCTACGGCTTTACGCTGGAGGACCTGCAGTCCTGGGGCGGCAGCCTGCAGACGAATGGCGGCCCCGGCGATAAGCGGCGGCTCAACGCCATCCGCGAGAGCACCGTCGACTGCGTCATCGACGAGGGCATCACGATGTGGCTGGGCCTCGCGCTGGAGCACGGCTTCGAGCCGGTCACGCTGGAGGACCAGGTGTTCGAGCGGATGACCGCCCTGGGCTGGCGCAAAGTCAAGCTACCGAAGTCTTACGCGCCGCAGCTGAAAGCCGACCACGACTGCATCGATTACAGCGGCTGGCCGGTATACACGCGCGAATCGATGCCGGACGACGACGTCTACAAGGTGTGCGCGGCGCTGGCGGCTCGCGCGGACGAAGTGCCGTGGGAGGACAGCTTCGAAAGCGTGGCCAAGCTGGGCCTCGATAGCGACGCAACGCCCCTGGATGTTCCGTTACACCCGGGGGCGGCTAAATGGTACCGAGAGCAAGGAGCCCTCACCTAGCCTCTCCCTCCGCGGAGGGAGAGGAACTTAGATCTGGGCCTGGATCTTGGGGACCGGCTGCGGCGACCCGGCAGCAGCGGCCGCGGCCGCTTCGCGCTCGCTGTCGCGCCGCGGAAGGTTGATATTGACGACCCGGCGCACCGTTCCGGGGCGGGAGGTGAAGACGATGACGCGGTCGGCTAGAAAGACTGCCTCATCAATCTGGTGGGTGATGAACAGGGCGGTCTTGTGAGTGCTCTCCCAGATGCGCAGCAGCTCGGCCTGCATGAACTCGCGGGTCTGCGCGTCCAGGGCGGCGAAGGGCTCGTCCAGCAGCAGAACCTCGGGGTCAACGGCCAGCGCTCGGGCCAGGTTGCAGCGCTGCTGCATGCCGCCTGAGAGCTCACTGGGGAAGGCCTTCTCGAAGCCAGACAGGCCGACCAGCCTAATCAGTTCCTGCACGGTCTGCTGCGCCTTGTCGGTCTTGCGCTTGCCCTGCAGCTCGAGGCCATACATGATGTTGTCGTAGACCGTCCGCCAGGGCAGCAAAGAAGGCGACTGAAAGACCACGGCGCGGTCGGGACCGGGTCGCCGGATCTCCTTGCCATCCAAACGGATGCGCCCGCGGCGCAGCGGCAGCAGTCCGTCGACGGCGTTCAGGAAGGTAGTCTTGCCGCAGCCGCTGGTGCCGACGATCGAGATGAATTCACCCTGTTCGACGTCAAGGTTGACCTCTTTGAGGGCGGTGAGCCGGTTTCCGGTCCGCTGGTTGTAGTACTCGACTTCGACGTTGCGGGCTTCGAGCTTCGCCAATGGTTACTCCAATAGTCAGTGTTCAGTAGCTAGGAGACAGCAGAGACGTCCGTTACGGTAGCGCGTAGTGTACCCATTTCCGCGCCGGAAAGTTTCGAATTCCTGCTGTGTCCCGGCTCCTATGATATGGTCTGACATTAGACATGGAGGACGGGGGCGCTGTCAAGACCGAAGACGATATGTTTCGCTCGGTCCGGACCCGACGCGTCTCGGACCTGATATCCCAGCAGCTGGAAGCCGCCATCTTTTCTGGCCGTCTCAAGCCGGGCGATCGCCTGCCGCCGGAACGGGAGCTGGTCGATCGCTTCGAGGCCAGCCGGGCCAGCGTGCGGGAGGCTGTCCGGACGCTGGAGCTGGCCGGACTGGTGGCTATTCGGCCCGGCGCCGGCGGTGGCGCCTACGTCACGCAGCCGGACTTCGATCTGGTGGCCAACGCGCTGCGAACCATGCTCCGAGCGGGCCGATTCGAGCTCACCGAGCTGTACCAGGCGCGGCTGCTACTGGAGCCGGGCGTGGCGGAGATCGCCGCCCGCGTGGCCGACGCCGAAGACATTGCGCTGCTGCGCGCGTCTCTTCAGGAAGGTCGCGATCTGCTGGCTCGCAGAGCGCAGACTGCCCCGGCCAGCTACAACTTCCATTTTCTGCTGGCCAAAGCCTCGAAAAGCAACCTGCTGCTGATGCTCATCAGCTCCCTCATGGACCTGGTTCATAAATCCGATCAGGCCAGCGGTCCCCGACCGCACCTGTCGCCGCCCATCGTGCGGGCTCACGAGGCGATCGTGGACGCTGTCGAGCGACACGATGCCGAAGAGGCGCGGCGGCTCACGGCCGACCACCTGCTCCAAATCCAGCAGCAGGTCACTAAGCGCATCGAACGCCTGGCTTCCTAGGCAACAGACAACAGGAGAGGAACATGCCCGTCAAGGACTTGCGCGAGTGGATGGCGCGCGTCGAGGAGCTCGGGGAGCTCAAGCACATCACCAAAGAGGTCGACTGGAACGAGGAGATGGGCGCCATCACCTACATGGTCGGCAAGCAGGAAGGCGGCCCGGCGCTGCTGTTCGAGAACATCAAGGGCTACAAAGACAGCGGCACGCGCTTACTGTTCAACCCCTTCGGCTCCTCGAAACGGCGCATCGCCGTGGCCCTGGAAGAGGACCCGGAGATGCCGATGATGGACCTCATCCGGGCCGCGATGAAAAAGCTGGACCGGGCCATCCCGCCCAAGGAAGTCCCCGCCGACAAAGCGCCGGTCAACGAGCACGTGCTCACTGGCGATCAGATCGATCTGCACAAGCTGCCGGTGCCGAAGCATTGGCCGCTCGACGGCGGCCGCTACCTGGGCACGGCCGACTCGGTCATCACCCGCAACCCGGACGGCGGCAACATCAACCTCGGCACCTACCGCATGATGATCCAGGGCAAGGACGAGATCGGCCTGTACCTGTCACCCGGGAAGGACGCCCGGCTGCACATCACCAAGATGTGGGAGCAGGGCAAGCCGGTGGATATCTGCGCCGTGGTTGGCGTTGACCCGCTGCAGTTCCTGCTCAGCTCGCAGGGCTTCCCAAAGAACGTGTCCGAGTACGACTACGTGGGCGGCATCCGCGGCGAGCCGGTGGAGGTGTGCAAGGCCAAGTTCAGCGACCTGCCCATCCCCGCGCGAGGAGACATGGTGCTGGAGTGCGTGGCCGAGCCGCACCGGCTCAAGCCCGAGGGGCCTTTCGGCGAGTTCACCGGCTACTACGGCCGCCCCGAGGCGGACACTCCCGTGCTCAAGGTGAAGGCCATCCACCATCGCACCAACCCCATACTGACCGCGGCGCTGATGGCCGACTATCCGTCGTGCGAGCAGTCGCTGTTCTTCGGCGTCATCCGCTCCGCGAGGATTTGGAATGACCTGGAGAAGATGGGCATTCCGGGTATCAAGGGCGTGTACTCGCACCCGGCCGCCGCGGGCGGTTTCGGCGCGGTCATCGTCCAGATCCAGCAGATGTACGCCGGCCACGTGTCACAGGCGCTGTCGATCGCCGCCCAGTGCCCCGGCGGCGCTTACTACACGAAATGGATTATCGGCGTGGAAGAGGACATCGACCCGACCGACATGAACCAGGTGCTGTGGGCCATGTCCAGCCGCTGCAACCCGGTGGAGGACATCGATGTCCTGCGCAACACCTGGTCCACCTGGCTAGACCCGACGCAGAACCCGCCGGAGGAGCGGCCTTGGGGCTCAAAGGCGCTCATCAACGCCTGCCGCGAGCACCGCTACTTGCACGTCTTTTCGAAGCGCACGGCCATTCGCAAGGAGATATACGAGAAGATCACCCGGGAGTGGAAGCAGCTTGGCCTGGAGGGCGAGGCGCCGCGGCTGCTGGCCTTCCACGAGGAAGACCATCGCCACGCGCTGGTCGAGGCCGAGGAGATGGAGCACCATGAAGGCTCCGCCGGCAACGGCGAGCGCAATCCGGACACCTTCACGCCGCGTGGCGGCAGCGTGACGATGGGGATGTAGATGGCTGCGCCAGTGCTCGCGGCCGATCCGGCCGCTGTCTGGAAGCTGAAGCAGAAAGTCGCTGCCACCGTCCGGCTGCTTCACATGGAAGGCATCGTCAATTACAGCGGACACGTCAGCGCCCGGCTGCCCGACGGCAGCGGGTTCATCATCCAGCCTTACGTACAGAGCCGCATCAGCCTGAGCGCGGAGCACCTGCTGGAGCTGGACTTCGACCTGAACTACCTGCCCCAATCGCCCCGAACCGAGATGCCTATTGAGACGCGCATCCACAGCGAGATCCTGCGTGCGCGCCCGGACGTACAGGCGGTGGTCCATACGCATTCCGAACTTGCAGCCGCATTCACGCTCGCTGAGGCAAAGTTGCTGCCGATGAAGTCGCACGCCAAACGGTGGGCCAGCGGTATCCCCATTCATCCGGATCCAAGCCACATCAAAACGCAAGATCAGGGCGCGGAACTCGCTGCCACGCTGGGCTCCCACCAGGCCGCCCTCCTGCGGGCACACGGCGGTGTGTGCGTGGCGGAGAGCGTGGAGGGGCTGCTCATCGATGCCGTGCACTTCGAAGAGAACGCGCGGGCGCAGGTTCAGGCTCTGGCGATTGGGCCGCTCCTGCCGCTGACCAAGGACGAACTCGAGCTGCTTGCCAGCCGTGACAACCGGCGGCAGCACATCGGCAAGCTGTGGCGCTACTACGTGGGCAAGGGCCTGCAGGATGGTGCGCTCGACAGCGACGAAGGCTTGATCGGGGACTACTAGGCGCGAGCCATCTGGCCAAAGCCGGGTTTGCCCGTGACTTGGCCGGCGGCGAAGACCTCCTGGCCTCGCACGAACGTCGACAGCACGCGCGCGCGGCACTCACGGCCGTCGTAGGGCGTCCAGCCGCAGCGGGACAGCACGCCGTCATTGGTGATGGTCCATGGCGCGTTCAGATCGGCGATAACCACGTCGGCGTCGCAGCCAACCGCCAGGCTGCCCTTCTTGTGAGCCAGACCGAAATGCCGGCTCGGGCTATGCGCCACCATGTCCGCGGCACGTTCCAGCGACAGGAGTCCGCGCGTGACCGCATCCAGCAGCAGCGGGTACTGATATTGAATGCCGGGCGTGCCGGTGTGGGAGCTCCACATTTTGGTCCAGCCGATGTCCTTTTCCTCGCGAGTATGCGGCGCATGATCCGACGACAGTACATCAATCGTGCCGTCATTAACACCCTCCCATACTGCGGCACGGGCATCATCCGGTATCCAGTAGGACAGAGCATAGGGTCCGAGCGTCTCCACGTCCTCCCAGCGGGATAGGAACAGCCCCCAGTGGTTCACCTCGCAGGTCACCGGCACGCCACGGGCTTTGGCCCGGCGAACCGTGTCGATGCCCTGTCGGGTCTGCATGTGAGCGATGTGCAGCGGGCAGTCCGACGCCTCGGATAGGCGGGTGATGACCGACACGGCAGTGTCCCATATGACGCCGTTGCGCGCCGCCAACGCCTGGGCGTAGCCCTGTGGCGTGTTCTCGCCGCGCTCCAGGTGGCCGCGCTCGATGTAATCCATGATGGATTGGTCGTGGGGGTGGATGATGAAGCGCAGGCCCGTCGGGGCAATGGTGTCCATCATGCGCAAGATGTCGCCATGGGCATGCATGCCGGTGCCGGCCGGATGCGGATATGTCCGGCCGGTGTCGACCACCATGTAGACCTTGTAGGCACGGATGCCGGTGTGGGACATCGGCTCGATTTGGTCCACGCGCGTGGCCGCCGGGTTGTGATTCCAGTCCACGATGGCCTTCGCCCGATACATGTCGAATACCTGCTCCAGCAGCTCCAAGGTGCTGGTTGGTGGCTCCAGATTGGGCATGCCGAAGATGGTGGTCACGCCCCCCGCCGCGGCTTGCTGGGTGGTGGTGAGGATGTCCTCTTTGTGCGTATAGCCCGGCTCCCGGGTGTGCACGTGAACGTCGACCATGCCCGGCAGCACGTATTTGCCCGAAGCGTCCACGGTGCGTCCGACGTCGCTTATCTCGACACCAGGCGAGACCATTCCGACGATCTGGCCTTTGTCGATCAGCACGTCGGCCTGAACCGGGCCGCCAGGGGTGACCGCGGTCCCGCCGGCGATGCGCAACTCTACTGACATACGCCCTGCTCGAGCCACTCGGTCGAGGCTTGGCCGTCGACAGTGCTTTCCACGACCACGCCGCCATTACGGACGTACCTATCGAACCAGGCCACGATGCGCGGCGTCACGACGGTCCAATAGCGGTCGTAGGCGGCATAGTGGCTGGTGTGCCGCTGCATGATCAACTCCTTCGGGCCGCGAGCCGCTTCGTAGAGCTTCACGGCATGGTCGGTGGGCGTGGTGGCGTCGTTCTCCACAGCGATGACCAGCAGGGGCGTCGTCATGCGCGCCGCGGCGTCGATTGGTTTATACGCCAGGATCTCGTCCACCGCCGCCGAGGACACCGCGTTTGGAATTTTGGGGTCGACGTCGGCCTTAACGGTCGTGGTCCGGCGCTCGGGCGTGGGGACCATGATCTCCTCTTTGGGATCGAGCAGCGGACCCTTGCCGTTGAGCACGCGATCGCGGCGGTTGGCCTCCGCCCCTTGTAGGAAGGACAGCCATTCGTGCTCCGCCCGCATGCGGCGCAGCCAGTCTTCGCCGTCGGCCACGGGCACCTGGCTGACGGCCGCCCGGATGCGCAGATCGGCCTGGGCCAGCAGGATGGCGTTGCCGCCGCCCGTGCCGCCGGTCCCAAACACGCCGATGGCGTCCGGGTCGACGTCGTCACGCGTCGTCAGGTAGGTAACGGCGTTGATGAGGTCCTCGAGCTGCTTCTTGGGGGACAGCACGCTCCGGTCGCCCTCGGACTCACCGAAGCCCCGGTAATCGAAGATCAGGACCCCGAAGCCGGCCTCCACCAAGGCCTCGTGATAGCGGACGTACAGCTTGGAATCGCGTAGACCCAGCCAGCCCGGCCCCTGAACGACAGCTCGCAGGCGACCGCCCGCTCGGTCCGGAGTGCGCCACAGCGCCGAGATGCGCTGGCCCTCACTGTGGAAACTGACTGTGTTGGTTTGCACTCATTACTCCTTCGGTTGCGAATGGCTCGTCGGCGGCCGCGGCGAGCATGCCGCTCCGCAGTGCCTCCCAAGCATTCTCGCGGATGCGCACGAACTCCGGCTCGGACCGAGCCTTGTAGGTCCAGCGAGGTCTGGGCAGCGGGACGTCAAAGCTATGGCTGACACTGCCCGGTCGCGGACGGAATACCAGCACACGGTCTGATAGATAGACGGCCTCGTCGATGCTGTGGGTGATGAACACGACTGTCTTGCTGGCCTGGGCCAGGATGCGGAGGAGCTCATCTTGCAGCAGCTCTCGGGTCTGGGCGTCGATAGACGCGAACGGCTCGTCCATGAGCAGGATGTCGGGATCCGTGGCCAGCGCCCGGGCGATGCCCACCCGCTGCTGCATCCCGCCCGAAAGCTGATGCGGGTAATGGTCCTCAAAGCCGGTGAGGCCGACGAGCTCCAGGTAAGGCTGAAGCCGTTTGCGCCGCTCCTCCCGGGCAACCCCGTGAAGCTTGAGGCCGAACTCAGCATTCTCGGCCACCGTCTTCCAAGGAAACAGATTGTAGGACTGGAAGACGACGGCCCGGTCGCGACCCGGGCCCCGGATGGGACGGCCGTTGACCGTCACTAGTCCTTCGTCGTAGCCGGCCAGGCCGGCCAGGATACGGAGACAGGTAGTCTTGCCGCAGCCGCTCGGACCCAGGATGCTCACGAATTCCCGATCGTGCACCTCGAAAGAGACATCCTGAAGTGCTTGGACGGCTTGGAGGCCCTGCGGCCGGCGGGTGACGAATCTCTTCCCGACGTGGTCGACGTGGATGATGGGCGGCGGCATGTGTTTCTGGTAGGGTACATCCGCATGGCCATCCCGGCAGCGCCTGAGCGTGAGATCGTCTTCCAGCCGGAGTTGGCGACTTCGGCGGCGCTGACAATGCCGGACGACCGGATCCGTCTATGGGTCATCCGCGCCATCTCACTGGTGGTGGTGTTCGGCGCGTGGGAGATCG
>WNFH01002637.1_pt1 | contig 12592 bp, 9 predicted proteins | sample 5400411 | NCBI WGS metagenome assembly WNFH01 (sample SAMN13153347, study PRJNA577476) | soil metagenome | isolation source: 200 cm saprolite under Douglas fir tree site 2 hole 3 | place: USA:California | collected 2015-04-18
GCACGGTGAAGATCTTAGAAGGCTTCTATTAAACGTTTCAAGCGGAGATGTCCTGATGCTATTCCCCTGTTTCACAGTTTTCAAGTCTCTCCATGAGTTGACAGGCGACCCGCAAAGAAAAGCGTGGAATCTAGCTAGCGCTAGCGTAGGACTTCACACATTTCCGCGTGCCAACAGCCGCACTTATGACTTGTGCCTCGCCAAAATTAGAAGCACATTTGAAATCAACAAGATGCAAAGAGGCTGTGTAACATGTTACATGGGCCCTGCGGGAGCCGTAATGGGCCAGACGAGGTTTTCGGTAGGCACAACCTTACCAAATATGTCCGGCCTCGGTTTCGGCCATTCGAACATCGAATTCCAGTTTTTCCATTTTGGAGCAACTCACCACAGACCTCCAAATAGGCAGATAGCCCGAGCGTTTTCGTAGTTCGAAGGAGCAAGTCTACATCGCTTTGCGTTTCTGACACGGTCTTTTTCAGATTCTGTCTATCGTCACCGAACATCTGCGGGGAAGGCGGTTAAAAGAGATTCTACTTGTCCGGCTACCGCATTTGTCGGGAGTTATCCTTGAGAACGACCTTCAAATGAAGACTCTGGGACCACTCCGGCAGGCGGTAGATTTGGACGTATGGACAGGAATCCTCAACTAAAGGGAGAGTCCGACCTGCAGTTGCGTAATCAACCGTGGAGGAATGAAGAGTCTAACGGCGATGGGAATCGGCTTCTGGTCAATGCATGCAAAAGGACTAATTAAACCGATGAAATTGCGCACAAGAACGCTGCTGAGCATCACTCTCTCCCTGGTGAGCCTGGTCGCGATCCTATACTCGGTGGCGCGGGTTTCTATGATGCAGAGTTTTGCAACCCTCGAAGCGGATGACACGCGCCAGAACCTCGCACGTGCCACTGCCGTTTTGGCCGACGACCTCTCCACACTCGACCACACCACCAGTGATTACGCCGCCTGGGACGATACCTGTGCATTCCTTGAGGGCAAGAATCCCAACCTTCCGACCAGCCAATTCTCCGATCCGTGGTTTCCGCGTTTGCGAATTGACTTCGTTCTGATATTCGATCGCTATGGCCGGCAGGTGTTTGCGAAGGCCTATGACCCTGCGGCGGGAAAAGAGAGGGAAATTCCTCAAGGTCTCCGGGCGCATCTTGCACCAGGCTCGCTGCTGATGCGCCACGCCTATCCCGGGAGCAAGGTGCTGGGAATAGCGCTGCTTACCTCCGGCATGGTGCTGATTGATTCACAGCCCATTATCGACAGCCAAAGCCGGGGCCCGATTCGCGGCACGTTCGTGGCCGGGCGCAGACTGGATGCCGCGGAAATCGCGCGCCTCGCCGGCATCTCCCACCTCTCGTTGACGGTACACCGCCTCGATGCGGCCGGGTTGCCGGGCGACGTTGAATCCGCGCGCGCCGCGCTCACCACGTCCTCGCCTACCTTGCTGCGCCCGCTGAATTCTAAGGACATCGCCGGATATGGATTGATTGAAGATATCTATGGAAAAGACGATCTAATTCTGCGAGCAGTGATGCCCAGAAAAATAATGCAGCAGGGACGAGCCAGCCTGTTCCATTTCCTGGTGTCGTTGCTCATGGCGGGACTCGTGTTCGGTCTCGTGACCATGCTACTGATGGAAACGCTGGTGCAGTCGCGTGTCACCCGGTTGAGCGTCAGCGTGGCCGCCATTGGCGCCAGCGGCGGCCTCTCCGAGCGTGTCCCCGAGGAAGGGCGCGACGAAATTGCCGGCCTCGGCGCGGGGATTAACCGCATGTTGGAGGCGCTCGAACTGTCGCGCTACGAGCTTCACCAGGCTAAGGAAAGCGCCGAAGCGGCGAATCGAGCGAAGAGCGAATTCGTGGCGAACATGAGCCATGAAATCCGCACCCCACTTAACGGTGTCATCGGAATGACAGACCTAACCCTCGAGACGGAACTCAACGCGGAGCAACGAGAATACTTGGAGACAGTCAAAATGTCCGCGGATTCTCTGCTCACCGTAATCAACGACATCCTCGATTTTTCGAAGATCGAGGCGGGCAAGATCGATCTGGAACCGATCGATTTCAATCTACGCGATTGTCTGGAAGCAACACTGAAAACACTCACGGTGCGGGCGGACCAAAAGGGGTTGGAGCTGCTTTGCGAAATTGCTCCCGACGTCCCGGAGGTTGTGAATGGCGATTCGAGCCGACTACGCCAAGTTGTACTTAATCTTGTGGGCAACGCCATCAAGTTTACGAGTGAAGGGGAAGTGGCGCTGCATGTTCAAACAGACGCCAAGGACGGCGGGAGCTGTATCTTGCACTTTACGGTATCGGATACAGGAATTGGGATCCCACCAGAAAAGCAGAAGATGATTTTTGATCCCTTTACCCAGGCCGATACGTCGACAACACGGAGGTACGGCGGCACCGGTCTGGGCCTGACTATTTCGACGCGGCTGGTGGGAATGATGGGCGGGAAAATCTGGGTGGACAGCGAAGTCGCCCGCGGGACGCAGTTTCACTTCACGGCCCGTATGGGAATTGCAGATGTGAACGCGATTGAAGTGGGGAGCATTGCGCCGCCGGAAATTCTGCGAGGCCTGAAGGTTCTCGTAGTGGATGATAACCGTACGAACCGGCGGATTCTGGAAGGCATGCTGAGGCGATGGGAAATGAAGCCAACGTCGGTCGAAGGCGGCGAACAGGCGCTGATTCAACTCTCAGCCGCTCGAGCAGCGGCGAAGCCCTACGCCCTGATTTTGACGGATATGCATATGCCAATGATGGATGGCTTCAGCCTGGTGGAGCGAATTCGGCAGCGTCCGGAGCTATCGACGGCCACGATTATGATGCTGACTTCTGCTGGCCATCGAGGAGATGCGGTGCGCTGCCAGGAACTGGGAGTTGCGGCGTACCTGCTGAAGCCTATCCAGCAGTCCGAATTGCGCGAGGCGATTGCCCGCGTACTCGGGGCAAAAGAGCAAAAAGGCGCTATTCCGCTGGTGACCCGGTACTCTCTGCAAGACGCCCGCGATCCCCTGAGTTCTTTGCGCGTGCTGTTGGTGGAAGACAATCCAGTTAATCGACTGTTGGCAACGAGGTTGCTCGAGAAGAGGGGACACCGCGTCGTGGTGGCCGCGAATGGGCGCGAGGCGCTCGATGCACTCGAAAACGAGAGCTACGACTTGGTTTTCATGGATGTACAGATGCCGGAGATGGACGGAATTGAGGCAACCCTCGCGATTCGAGAAAGAGAGAAGACGAACGGCAAACACCAACCGATTATCGCCTTGACCGCCCATGCGATGAAGGGCGATCAGGAACGATGCCTCGATGCCGGTATGGACGGGTATCTTTCCAAGCCAATCCGGCCTCAGGAACTCGAGGAGATCCTTGAGAAGTACGTGGCCAGGAGGATCGAGCCCGTGAAAGCCATCTGAAGGCACCAAGTTAAATCCACGAACAATGAGGGCCCGAGATTCATTTCCGGGAATTACTGTGATGATCGCTCCCGCGGCGACCGGCAGCTCGGACGACTGCTCAATAACCTCTCGGATCTCTCCAGGATTGACTTTCTGAGCAGCGGTCGGGCCCCAGAGTAATACATGAAAAGAATCGTCTAGTGAGAGAACATGATGCAACCAAATGATCCTCCGCTGGGACCCATTGTGAATGTGGCTGAGCTGCTCGCACGTGTAGACAATAACGCTAAGCTATTGCGCGAGTTGATTGCGATTTTTAAAGTCGAGTTACCCCGCCTACTGTGCGCGCTGCGGGAAGCGATTGGTCAGGGGAACCTGAAGAACGTCCGGGAATCATGCCACACGCTGAGGGGGATGCTTTCAAATCTTGGAGCCACACGAGCCGCTGCAGCTGTGGCCCAGCTGGAGCAATTGGGGGACTCCAGTGACCCCACCGCATTGAAAAGCGCCTTGGCGCTTTTTGAGAGGGAAGTTGTAGATCTGCTGCCGGAGTTGGAAGCCTGTGTGGCGAAGGCCAGGCCATGAGAATTCTTATCGCAGATGATGATGCTCTCTCCCTCCGCCTGTTGGAGAGAACCCTAGAGCGCGACGGATACGAAGTGACCGCCGTTCAGAACGGGCGACTCGCTGCGGAACACTTGTGTCGGCACGACGGACCACGGCTTGCGCTGCTAGATTGGGTCATGCCAGAACTAGATGGGCCTGCAGTCTGTCGCGAGGTGCGCCAGAAACGTGATCAGGTTTATGTGCACATGGTCCTGCTGACCTCAAAAGAATCGAAACAGGATGTGATTGAGGGACTGGAGTCCGGCGCCGACGACTACTTGATCAAGCCGTTCGACCCGGCGGAGTTGAAGGCGCGACTTCGAACGGGGCTACGCATCCTCCAGTTGGAAGACAGATTGGTTGAGGCCCGAGAAGATATGCGCTTTAAAGCGACACACGATCCACTGACCGGCCTTTTCAACCGCGGGGTCATCATGGACCTACTGTCCCGCGAGCTATCCCGCGCGCATCGGGAGGACGGATGCACGTCGATATTACTGGGAGACGTGGATCGCTTCAAGAATGTTAACGACACTCTTGGACATGTTACTGGAGACGAGGTACTGAGGGAGATTGCCCGCCGGCTTCTCGCGTCGGTGCGCTCGTACGATTTCGTCGGCCGCTATGGTGGGGAAGAGTTCCTGGTCGTGCTGAACAACTGTAATCTCCCTGCAGCGCTTCAGCGAGCGGAGGAGATTCGTCGCGCGATCGCGAGTGCGCCCGTCCAAACCGTACGAGGCCCGGTCCCGGTCACTATGAGTTTAGGTGTCCTCGCCAGCACGGAATGGGGACTTCTGCCGGTCGAAGAACTTCTTCAAGAAACGGATGCGGCACTCTATAAAGCTAAGGCTGCCGGGCGAAATTGCGTCAAACTTGCGAGTCCCCATGTCCCCCCTAACGTTCCGCCCCAGTCACTCGAAGAGCAGCCGAAGTAGGCTTGACCTCGCTCCGTTGCGGAGCAAAACCGTATGCCGCCGTGGGGAGTGCCGTCTGGCTGTTGAAGCATCTTGGTACACTATAACTCTGGGAAGTCGCGCAACCGGACACTGGCCACAAACGGCGTTATGGGAGATGAAGTACCGCATTGGTGCGCTGAGCGGAAACGTGAAATCAAAACGTGGGTCCGATCAGGGTCCAATATGTCGTGGCGAAGGGTCCCTTAGAATCCCGATGACGGGCTGTCAGCAATTTTGAGTATCACTAAGTTCCAGCAAACTTCGACTCTGTCACTTCAATTGCCTCGCATAGAAGTCCATTTTGCCCACCAAGGGACAAAAACTCAGGTGAGATCATCGGCAACCTAGTGCGACAAACTGTTCGCGAGCCTCGTGAGTTTGGGGGATATGAGCAGTGAGGCGTGGACGGTATACCCCGGGCTGCGGAATTGGAAGCACGGTCGCGAGGCGCAAAATCCGCATAGTTTAGGATAGGATTGTTCACAAGTTGTTCACCCCCAAAAAGTTACGAACAACTTGTGAACAAAACTTGCCGAATACCAGGCTAAATCAAGGTGTATGGCGAGAAATAGAGCGCGTGAATCCAACAACATGATATCGGCGGAGAAATCGGCAGGATTACGATTCTCCACGTGCGTGAGGGGTGCCAACCCGCCTTCCGCGTGGGACCAACTGTAGGACCATTAAGCGTTTCTGACCGCTCTAAACACTACTGAGTGCTACTGAAAGTGCCTCGTAAGTTGTTGACGCTCCGTTCCCTGTAGACTTGCCAAGGTTCAGGTGTCGGTTCGATTCCGATAGGCCGCTCCATCTTTTCAATCACTTACAGCGATTGCCTCTTGAGCGTGGGAACACAAAGGAACAACTACAGTTTCTGCCGCCCCCGGCTGAATCATTTCAACCACCTTTAGATGTGCTGCACCCTTGGTCGGCGTGAGGGCCTGGGCGTATACATCCAGCGTCAATCGGCTTACGACGCGGCGTCAAACCGCACGGGATTCACGGATCCCGAGAGCGGGGCGACCAGCTACGTCTACGACACGTTGAACCGTTTGCAAACGCTGACGCCGCCAACGGCATTCAGCGGGACAGGCAATTTCGGCTTCAGCTACGACATGCTGAGCCGCCGTACGCAGATGACGCGTCCGAACGGCCTGAAGTCAGTCTACACTTTTAGTTCAGTTCGGGGCTCATCGCGACCTCCAAGGAAGTCATATTGGAGGTCATATTGTTTATTTCTATAACGTTTGGGCGGGCGAGCGTGGGAGCGCTGTCGCTAACGTTATGACTCCTTCGGCAAATTGACCGCCTCGACGGGCTCGCTCGTCAATCCGTTCCGGTACACAGCCCGCGAAGCGGACACCGAAACCGGCCTGTATTACTATCGCGCCAGATATTACGATTCCAATGTCGGCAGATTCCTCAGCGAGGACCCGATTGGGTTCAACGGTGGGCTAGACTTCTATACGTACGTAGCAAATTCGCCCCTGAATTTCGTGGACCCCTCAGGTCAGGTTATAGGTGTTCGAGGCGACTTCACCTCCTGGTTAACAGCACTTCTGTACCTCTGCCAATCTCCAGCAGCGTGCGCGATTATCAACGATTTAGAAAATTCGCCAGAGCTGTACATGGTGAATGTCTCTGATACCTACACCCGAGACGAGGCTGTCAATGGCAAGACCGTTTACTGGAACCCACATTGGGCACTCTGCGTCAAGAATGGTGTCCAATCACCAGCAGTTGAGCTGCTACATGAACTTGAGCATCTTCGGCAGCACGCCCATCATCAAACGCGCAATACTGAAGAAGGCGCGACGCGGATGACCAACCCGGCGGCAAAGCAACTGGGTGAGCCGACGAGGCTCAATTATTCTGATGCTCGGGGGCACTCAACATGGGCACTTCCGATTCCGAGTTCGAAGAAAGAACAATGTCAATGTCAGGTGCCGAAAAAATGAATCCGAGGCAACGCTTCCCAATCACACTGAAACTCTTAGTTTTCCTTGCAGTTGCGTTCTTAGTAGTGCTGTTGGGAGTGAGGTACGCAATGCGGCAAAGACAAGAAGTAGCGTTAGAGGACGTTCGAAAAAATCAAAGGATGCCCGATGAACCAGACCATGTACGCTTGAGTACGATACCTGCTTCCAGCCCAAACAGGAATCATTTGCTCGACGGAGACTTCAAGATCGTAAATCGAGTGTGCGATGTGGCCGAAGACTGCAGATACATTTTTGATTCCTCGTTTGTGAATTCTTCGGGCTCAGCTCAAACGACCGCGAGTACCATAAATTTGGCAGACCCCGGTCAAGAGTTTCAGACCTCGGATGACGTCCGGCCAGGATTGCCTTTTCGGCGACTGGTGCTGGCAGGACTGGGGCACAAAACTTGTTTTGTTTATTACGAGCATGGCGGAGCCATGTACCCTTCGTCTTGCCTAGCGGTCATGGACTACAGCCAAAAGAGGGCCATCTGGGTGGGAGAATCTCGTAAGAAGGCCGAAACTGTCGAGGAGCTTCGTTCTATGCTAACCACAGGTCAATTTGCGGACACGGCGGGGCCAGTCTGCTAATAACGTGAGAATGTGCCACGCCAGACATACCTTCAAATATGACCCATTCGGGCGACGTATTTACAAGTCTTCATCTAGCGGTACATCTGTCTACGCCTGCGACGGCGACAACCTTATCGAGGATTGACAAACCTCTGGCCATGTTTCGTGCCGAGGCTAGAATTTAGGAGATCTGCGGGACGCGTGCCTTAGGTGAAGGATTTCGACAAGGTGTTTGTCCTGGCGAAGCTGGTAATAGACGAGAATCGGGCTATGTGACAATTTCCGCACGCGAGATCTCTTACGAATTGTGCTGCCCATGCGAGGGAATCTCGTCAAGAGTTCCACATGGTCGAGCAAAGAATTGCCGAAACGCTCAGCGGCCTCTGAATCATCTTCGGCAATGTGGCCGACGATATCAGCGAGATCGTTCAGCGCTCTTTGCGTGAAGAGGAGGCGGAAATCCACTTGGGCAGGAGCTCGCGGACTTGTTCGACGGAAACGGTTCGGCCAGACTTGGCGTCTCGGAGCCCTTCGTCGATAGAGGCTAGGGTGGCTTCGTCTTCTTCATCGAGAACTGGAGCAGGCTTCTCGAAATCCGATTCCTTAGTCTTGGCCATGACCCTATGCTAGCCCTTGTTAGCGGGAAGCGCAATGGAACGGTGAGACGCAGCCCGTCACAACGCCGGCAGAGTGGTCTGGTCTCGTCATACTATCGCGCCAGATACTACGACCAGAATGCTGGCAGGTTTTATAGCGAAGATCCAATCGATTTTGCCGGCGGGGTTAATTTCTATCAGTACGCGATGAACCAACCAATCGACAATTCTGACCCGTTTTGGGCTGAAGTGCATCACAAAGATCATGTTGGTCACGGCGTACTGCGACAAGAAGAAACGTACGGCCAGCGGGTCGCGACCTGGGCCAGGCACTGTTGCGACTGCCGATACCAATGCCCCAAGCCGGGGGCCTAATCGGAAACCCACCCCATATCCGTTTGGATGCTCTGTCACCGTAGATAATGCCGCAGGGGGAGATCCCTGGCCAACCGAATACGAAGGAACAATTCTGGACAAGGGAGCTGGTTGGGATTCTTGGTGGAAGGATTCTAAACACCATCATCACGATGTCCTTCCGGACGCTTGGATCGACATCTGGATGGCTTCCTGCAAAAAGGCTAGGCAATACGGAGATAAGTATCGGACGGTGACGATCTGCTGTAAGGACTGTGGTTGATTTCGCGCGGAAATAGAGGGCATGATGATGTCAAGACTTCTCATTTGCTGTTTGTTGATTTCGCCGTCAGTGTGGGCTACTGATTGTATCCCCAGTGGACGGAGCGCAGGACCGTCCGTAACTTCGCCCGATGGCCATTATCAAGTCCTGAATGTCTTCTGTTCCAGCCAGACCAACGAGCGTGCGTTGGCGCTGGTATTGCGGAACGTCAAATCGGGCGAAAGGCGAACACTGTACACGTACGACCGAGATGCTAGCGTGGTTTGGTCTCCAGACAGCCGTTGGATCGCAATAAACGACCACGCGGGAAGCGACTACACGAACAATCTTGTCCTCTCCGTCGACCAGAACGCGCCGCCGATTGACCTCAAGAGACAACTCCTCCAGTCCGAGCGGTTTGCGGACATTCCAGAGAGCGACCATCTTTATATGTCAGCAATAAAATGGCGATCTGAAAAGGTATTGCAGTTTATTGTCTGGGGTCATGGTGGTGGGTCGGCGGCGGGCTTCTGTCGCTCCTTCTCGTTGTCACTAGACGGCAAAGTCCAGCAGCTCCCCCTCCCAAGAAACGGGGCGCCTGATCCCTAGGCATATTGTGAGAACATCAGTAAGTAGGTATGGCATATTCTTAGCTGCGATCAACAAGGATTCGGCCAACACTCTCGACAACAACGGGAACACTCTGACCAGGGTGGTTGGGACGGATACCACCAGCTACGCTTGGGATTTCGAGAACCGCATGACCAGCGTGACGCTGCCTGGCTTCGGCGGGACCGTTAGCTTCAAATACGACCCGTTCGGACGGCGCATCTACAAATCTTCGTCCTCGGGAACGAGCATTTACACTTACACCCGATCCGGTGGTATTGCTCTTCCCACTCAGGACGACGAGAATTGGCTAAGCCCCGATAGTCCATCATCTTAGGTTTTCTAGCGAACGTCGTTATGAATTGCTACTGAACCTCGGCGGGGTTCAGATGTTCGTTCGATTCCGACATGCTACTCGAAGGCACTCAAGGGCTTACGCCGCCAGCCCGTTTTTCCCCAACGCTGTGGCTCGACGCCAAAGACCCACAACAACTGCGAACCAGGTAGTCCCGTTTGGAGAGATCGTTCAAACAGACGCGAACCCCTTCGGCATTTGCGACCATGCGCCCGCTTTCACGGCTGGCGTGAGGTCGCTACAATTCGCAGTCGCTTCGGTGTAGAGTTTGCTCGTATGGAAACCAACATCGATAGTCTCGCCCGCGACTTCCGCTACGCCCTCCGCAACCTTCGCAAAACTCGTCGTTTCTCGCTCATCGCTATCTGCGCCTTGGCTCTCGGCATCGGCGCTTCCACGGTCGTCTTCAGCGTCGTCTACAACGTGTTCTTCCACGCGCTTCCTTATAAAGACTTCAATAGGTCGGTCGTGTTTGAAATTCGCAATTCAACGAACGTCGGCGGATGGAAAGGCCGCGCCTTCTTCTCACCCGAGGAATTCCGCGCCTTCCGCGAACAGAATCATGTCTTCGAAGACATGATTGCTCATGGAGTCGTTGGCCGGCTCTTCTATGATGACGGCAAATCCACACGCGTTTTGCCGCCCGGCGAGGCCGTATCGACAAACACTTTTGACTATTTGGGCGTGCCGCCTCTGCTGGGTCGCACGATCTCGGAAGAAGATGGGCGCCCGGGTGCTACACCCGTGTTTGTAATGAATTACCGGCTTTGGCAGCGAGAATTCGGTGGCGATCCAAACATTCTTGGCAAGTGCTTTATCTTGCGCGGCACCCCAAGGACCCTCATCGGGATCATGCCCGCGCGATTCAACGCCTTTGGCGCGAGCCTTTGGATGGCCATGAGGACGGACGAGGTCGGAGGCAATCTCATAGGCCGTCTGAGACCCGACGTTAGCGTGCAGACTGCTGGGGCCGAGCTTGATGCGATTGCGCACCGACTGCAGAAAGCAACCACTCGCGGAGGATTTCCAGAAAAATTTACAGTTGTGGCCCAGACGCTGGTGGACAGCCTCATCGGAGGCTTTAAAACAACACTGTATGCATTGCTTGCTGCCGTTTTTCTGCTACTGCTGATCGCTTGCAGCAACGTCGCCAACCTCTTGTTGGCGCGCGCGACCACCCGCGAACGCGAGATCGCCATGCGCGTCACACTCGGTGCGACGCGCGGCCGCCTGGTCCGCCAGCTTCTCGTGGAAAGTTTCGTGCTTGCGGCAGCGGCCTCTGCTGTTGGTTGTGGACTGGCGTATTTTGGTCTGAACGCTGTTATCACACTGATTCCGGCCGGCACACTCCCCGAGGAAACCGTTCTTCGCATCAATGCTCCGGTTCTGTTCCTGACGCTGGGCGTCACCTTTCTGAGCACTATTTTGTGCGGGCTTGCGCCTGCGCTGCATGTCCTTCGCGGCGATGTGCAGCCGCACCTCGCAGGCTCTGGCAAGGGGACCGGGCTAGGGTTTCGGCAAGGAAAGCTCCGCGCCGTTCTTGTAGTGGCTGAAGTCGCTTTGTCGATCGTACTGCTGATCGGCGCAGGCCTCTTGATGCGTAGTTTCCTCATCCTCACGCACGTGGATCTCGGGTTCAATCCAAAGAATGTTCTCTACTTCGAACTCGTTTGGCGCGACTCCTACAATTTCAGTTGGAGCGATCCGGCTTCCATTGTAAAAGTTAGGACTCGGAAAAATTCAGTAACGCGGCAGCTTCTCGACCGCATGAAGGCAGTCCCCGGTGTACTCTCCGCCGCGGAATGCGATGAAGAACCGCCGTTGAAATTCGATTCGACGGACGTCATCATTCCGGGCCGGCCCCACGCGGAACGCTGGCAGGCCAGACAGGAATCCATCAGCGAGGATTATTTTCAAACTCTCGGCGTGCCGTTGCTCCGTGGCAGGGATTTCTCCGAAGACGACGTGAACGCAGGCCGGCACGTCATGGTCATAAACCAGGCTTTCGCTCGTCAGTATTTTCCGAACGAAGATCCTCTCGGCCGCAAGGTTAAGCTCGCGGCTCTCGACCAAGCGTATCGCGATGCCCCGCGTGATGCTTATTTTGAAATCGTCGGGGTCGTGGCGAATTACAAGTCGCGCGACTATGAAAATCCGTCGTGGCAGGAATTTCCCGAAGCCTTCATCCCCTACAGCGTTGAGATGTTTTACTGGCGAACGATTATGGCCCGAACCTCGGTGGATGCGAGCGCAGTTTTGGGAAGCATGGCGAAGGAAGCACAGTCTATAGATTCGGGCGTCGCCATCGGCATCTCTGGAACGTTGGAGGCTTCCCTGCGCGAGTTTTGTCGCGGGCCACAATTTGAATTGGTAACCCTCACGGCATTCTCGGTCATCGGTCTGGTCTTGGTAGTCATCGGCGTGTTCAGCGTGATGGGCTACACGGTTTCCTTACAGACTCGCGAGATTGGCATTCGCCTGGCGCTGGGAGCACAACAAAGAAATATTCTTCGCCTCGTGCTTCTCAACGGTCTCCGCCTGGTGGTGGCTGGCATTTTCCTCGGCCTTCTCGCAAGCTATGCACTCACGCGCTTTCTTGCCAGCCAGATCTCTGGTGTTTCAGCTACAGACCCGACCACATTCGCTGCTGTCGTGACAATCGTAGTGTCGGCAGGCCTAACCGCCTGCTTCCTGCCCGCCGCGCCACCCAAACCGATCCACTCGCCGCTCTCCGTTATGAGTAAATTTTTCAAGTCGGAGGCTGAGAGCAAATGGCGTCTGAGAAATCCACCGACGAAGCAGGATCTAGGTACAATAAGGGGACGATAAGAGGTGACCTACGGTACCTTGTGGCATCAAAAGATGTCCGCCGACACCGTTT
>WNFH01002639.1_pt1 | contig 12591 bp, 10 predicted proteins | sample 5400411 | NCBI WGS metagenome assembly WNFH01 (sample SAMN13153347, study PRJNA577476) | soil metagenome | isolation source: 200 cm saprolite under Douglas fir tree site 2 hole 3 | place: USA:California | collected 2015-04-18
CAGAAGCCAGATCGACTGGGAATTGGTGCACATATTCTGGTCAGACGAACGTTGCGTGCCGCCGGATAGCCCGGACAGCAACTATCTCATGGCGCACGAAGAACTCCTGAGCAAAATTTCTACCCCTGGACTCCAGGTACATCGTATGCCCGCCGACATGCCAGATCGCGATGCGGCCTCGCGAGAATACACAGACGAGATGCGGCGTATGTTCGGCACAGATGATATACCAGATTTTGACCTCATTCAGCTTGGCATGGGACCTGAAGGACACACAGCTTCACTCTTCCCTCACCAGGCATCTCTACACGAAACGCAACGCCTTGTCATGCCAGTCACAGTTCCCAAACCGCCGCCTGACCGCTTGACATTTACACCGCCCTTGTTGAACGCGGCCCGGAACGTACTGTTTTTGGTCACCGGTAGTGACAAGGCGGATGCTTTAAAGGCAGTCATCGAAGGTGAGTACCAGCCAGATGAGTACCCGGCGCAAATCGTGCTCCCTCCAAATGGGGAGGTAGAATGGATGGTGGATAGAGAAGCGGCGAAGAAATTAAGAGCAAGCGGGGATACACTAATATGACAATAGGAATAGTCCCCTCAATCTTATCCGCCGACTTTACTCGCCTGGGCGAGCAAGTGCGCGAGGCCGAGGCGGCCGGGGCCCAACGCATTCAGGTCGATGTCATGGATGGACACTTCGTTCCCAATATCACCATGGGACCATTGGTCGTCGAGGCGGTACGACGCTGCACCATACTTCCCGTTGAAGCGCACCTGATGATTTCCAACCCGGAAAAATACATTGAGGATTTCGCAAAAGCAGGAGCCGACGTTATCATCGTGCACCAGGAGGTCAGCCCGCACCTCCACCGCATTATCCAGCAAATCAAAGCCGAGGGAAAAATGGCGGCCATTGCACTGACACCTTCAACGCCCGTCTTCATGCTGGAGGACATCCTCTCATTGCTCGATATGGTGCTTATTATGACGGTCAATCCTGGCTTCGGGGGTCAGGAATTCATCCCTGAGACCCTGCCCAAGATTACACGACTGCGCCAGGTGCTTGAAGAACGAGGTCTGCAATGCGATATAGAAGTAGATGGTGGCATTCACGAAAGAACTGTTCCACAGGTCGTACATGCAGGAGCTAACCTGCTGGTTGCCGGGTCCGCTGTCTATAATGATCAGGAGAGCGTCGCGCAGGCGATAGCGAGACTGCGTAACGCGATTTAACGATGGCAGATTGCAGAGGATCATATGCACGACGACATCACCGACATTCCAGGTATTCGAGTAGGGCACGATACGAACCTTGAAGCAGGCACCGGCTGCACCGTCATCCTGTGCGATACTCCCGCTGTTGGTGGAGTCGATGTGCGTGGGAGTGCACCCGCGACCCGTGAAACTGATCTGCTGCGCCCAATGAACCTGGTAGAGGAAGTCAACGCCGTTGTCCTCACAGGAGGAAGCGCCTATGGGCTGGATGCAGCCAGCGGCGTCATGCGCTACCTGGAAGAACATGACATTGGTTACCACACAGGCGTAGCCAGAGTGCCAATTGTGCCGGCCGCAGCTATCTTTGATCTCGCATTTGGCTCCCCCACTGTTCGACCGGATGCAGCAGCGGGTTACCGTGCATGCGAGAAGGCCACCACGGAGCCAGTTATGCAAGGGAATGTAGGCGCGGGAGCAGGAGCGACTGTGGGCAAGATGGCGGGACCTTCCTTTATGATGAAAGGGGGGCTTGGTTCAGCCAGTACGCAACTAAGCGATGGCACAATTGTCGGTGCGTTGGTCGTGGTCAACGCAGTTGGTGATGTGATTGATCCGCAAACACAGCGGGTAGTTGCAGGCGCACGAAACCAGGCGGGAGAGGACTTGTTTGCCACCAATCCTTTCGGCAACACCACAATAGCTGTGGTTGCTACCAATGCCTCCCTCACCAAAGAACAAGTCAACAAAGTCGCGCAAATGGCACACGACGGCATGGCTCAGGCCATCCGTCCTGCGCATACCATGTTTGACGGTGATGCTATCTTTGCGCTGGCGCTGGGACCAAAAACGCAAACCCTGACAAACTCATCAATAGCCGCTTCACTAACCAGCACCATTGGCGCAGCAGCAGCAATCACCCTTGCGCGAGCTATTCTCAAAGCCGTTCGTCATGCAACCGAATTACACGGCTTGCCAGCGGCTGGCCAATGAGCATCTACCAATTCAACATTCGTGGCCAGGAGTCCCCTTGCTTCCAGCTACGGGGTTCCTGACGGCAGTAACATCATAAATAACACAATCCCTCCACTAATCAACATGACCAGAATACAAGCCAGAATAACCAGGAGGAATGTGTAGCTTCGAGATGTAGCAGGTGTATCAGCCAATTGCCCGGTGGCACGTCGCTCAAGTTTAGGAGGCAACTCTCGCTTGGCGGTTAAGGTTTTCAAGCCACCTGTAGCCAGGTTCCGGGAGCGAGCTGCAATATGAGTGGCACGATTACGTGCAATCATAGCGGAGAATTCTGTCTCAGAACCAGGTGGCCTCAACGGGGAAGAAGGAAGGAAGGAGGGTGCAGAAGTCGTGGGGATCGAGTGCATAGGATGGGCGGGAGTAGTCGAGTGTGTTTGTTGCGACAGAAATCTCGGAGATTGGGCATCAGGTGTCGGCAAAGTCACAGCTTTTCTCCACTAGAGGACCAGAAGGCAACCACATCTCAAAGTAACAACGTACAATGAACGCACTACAACATCTGTCATAACACTATACCCTTCTATTGTAGTCAACGAATGGGAAGAATCAAGGTAACCATGACTAATGGGCGGTCAAAATTGATGAGCTTTGACGTCATGTACCAGACTGCAACAATTCCAACAGGGCATTGAGCATACGAGCCGTCGCGCCCCAAATTCGATAGGAGCCATAATCATAAAAGTAGACAGTATGCGGCACGCCATCGCGCATCCATTGCTCGGAGTGATAAATTGTAGGATCGGCAAGCCCTTTTAAAGGCAGAAAAATGACTTCTGCTACCTCGCTTGCCTGCAATTGTAGTGTTCCAGGACCTCCTGGCAGGTGTGCCACAACCGGGGTAATCAAAAAATTACTGACCACGGTGAATACCGGCGGCATTACACCCAAAACCTCTGCCCTGGACGGTTCTAAGCCAATTTCCTCTTGCGCTTCGCGCAAAGCTGTTATGATCCGCGTATCATCGGTAGGTTCGAAAGAACCTCCAGGAAAAGCGATTTCTCCACTATGCGAACGAAGCGTACTGGCCCGGCGAATAAATATCAGGCTGGTTTCGTAATCTTGATCAAAGAGCGCTAATAACACAGACGCTCTACGAGCAGTGAGGTGATAGCCTTCCAGCGGATCTTTCCATGCATTGGCACGCTCAACTGGCTCCAATCGATCACGCAGAGCCAAAATGACCTCCGTAGTATTGCTTAAATCCATGCGTGTATTGTAACATAAACTGGTCATTCTTCCCTAACACCTTAAACTCTTGACATCTCCTGGTATCTCTTGTTCCTCTGTGATACAATGTGGCTGATAAAAATACATCGGAGCAATCTGCTAAATAGGTTATGTAGTGTCTTGCATTCAGGGAAGGCTTTTGGTATAATTAGAGCATCGAGTGGGGGTTTATTGCGCTCAGGTTCTATTGTGTCCATGGCATGGCTTGCCTGTCTGCAAGCGTTGTTTCGTATAACCGTCCTGTAGGACATATCAAGTTGTCCATTTAAGAGCAGTCTCAGTTAAAACGGAAAACCCTGAGACAGAAAAATGCGGAAGCGATTCTAGCCTAAGCAGCCTCCTCCGATAAATCCGTGTCCAATGACGTATCCCCAGGTTCCCAAAAATGAGCGTATTTTCGTCACTTTCGACAGGTTATTACCTGGATGAAAGCTCACGGAACATCGGCACACATCCTGCAGGATCGAAGGTTACTCATAAGGGCGGATAATAACCGTGGATCGAAGGGGGTATTTTACCCATGCAAGCACAACAGCACGACAACCTTTCGACAATGCCAGCGGCAAATCTTACAAGCGGGCGGGTACAGATGATGATTGAAGAAAATAATCCTGAAGGGCAAAACAACACCAACCCCGAGGAGATGGGCGATTTCAACGAGATGGAAGCGTTGCTGGCGGCATCAACCACTCCGATCAATATCAAGCGCGGCGATGTAGTCGATGGCGTAATCGTGCGTATTGACCAGGATGAGATCCTAGTTGATATTGGTCTCAAGTCCGAGGGTGTCCTCTCAACAAAAGAGCTTCCAGCAACTGGCGATTGGTCTTTCAATGAACTCCATCTGAATGACAAGGTGCTCGTGTATGTCATTCAACCAGAAACACCGGATGGACACGCGCTCCTTTCGCTCAAGCGGGCAAATGCTGAGCGCCAGTGGCGTATTGCCGAGGAGCAATATAAGAATAATGAACTGCTCAGGGCCAGGGTCATCGATTACAATAAAGGTGGCTTGATTGTCGATGTGTCTGGTATTCGTGGGTTCGTGCCAATCTCACAGATTCTTAACCTCAAACGGGAAGAAGTTGCATCTGGTGGTGATAACCAGGAGACAGCGGCCAAGCTCCAGAGCATGAAAGACAAGGAGCTGCAACTCAAGATCATTGAGATTAACCGGGCACGCAACCGCCTGATTCTTTCGGAGCGACTGGCGGTGCAAGAGTGGCGGCAGCGCCGGCGTGAAGAACTGCTCGATGAACTGAAGCCAGGCGAAGTACGTCGCGGCGTGGTCAGCAACCTGGCCAATTTTGGTGCCTTTGTGGACCTGGGGGGCGCAGATGGACTGGTGCATATCAGTCAATTGGCCTGGAGCCGCGTCAATCATCCCAGCGAGGTGCTCAAGGTCGGCCAGGAGGTCGAAGTCCAGGTACTCAGTGTTGATAAAGACAAGAAGAAGATCGCCTTGTCGATCAAACGCGCTGAAGTGGATCCCTGGACAACCGTAGAGCAGCGTTATACACCTGGCCAGGTGGTCACCGGTGTCGTCACGAAAATAGCGCCATTTGGAGCTTTCGCCCGCATCGAGGATGGCATAGAAGGACTTATACATCTTTCTGAACTCATGCCTGGCATGGATCCAAAGGCAAGTCTGCACGAGGGCCAGCAACTTCAACTGCGCATCCTGCGTATTGATGCCGAGCGACGCCGTCTGGGCTTAAGTCTCCGCCAGGCCGAGGAACTGGATAAAGAGCCAACGGCAGAAACTGTGACAGCGGAGACTGGCACAACACATACTTCAGGTGATATGATGAATATGTCTTTAGAGACATCTTCATCGCATGCAGAAGAAACTTCTTCACAGGCGGAGAAGGAAACCAGTGCGGTCCGCCGTGAAAATAAAAGCGAACGTCGTGAACGCCCAGAGCGTAATAATGAAAATCCGCTTCTGAGCAATCTCCCGCTCAATGATGCGGGAGAGACGACTGCCATGGCTGAGGCGTTCCGTGCAGCCGCTCGTCAGCGTTCTAAAGAAGAATCGGAGGCATCTCAAGAGTAGCAGTTACTCGCGTGCAGCGATTTGTACTTGAACAGAAGATAGGGCGACCTCCTTGTTGCGAATACACGTAGGTATAGCAGCGGGGAGGTCGATTGTTTAAGAAATTAAGAGGTTGATTGATTCCTAGATTTCAGAGGGGAGGGCCAAAGATTGTTATCCTTGACGCTGAATGATCGGTGTTGTATGATGAACTACGCGGTTTACCTGAGCATCACAGAGGGCCAGGTTCCACCCTCTGCCACTGAAAGGGGGGTGACAAACAGGTGAACGATAGAGATAGGTTTGACAAGTTTACAGAGCGAGCCAGGAAGGTCCTGAGCCTTGCTCAAGAAGAAGCCCAGCGCTTCCAACACAATTATATCGGGACAGAACACCTTCTGCTCGGTCTTGTGCGCGAAGGCGAGGGCGTTGCCGCCAAAGTTTTGAGTAACCTCGGTGTGGAGCTAAACAAGGTTCGTAGCGCCGTTGAATTTATCATTGGCCGTGGGGATCGCATTGTTCTGGGCGAGATCGGTCTGACCCCGCGTGCCAAGAAGGTGATTGAGCTAGCTGTCGATGAAGCTCGCCGCCTGAATCATCACTATATCGGTACAGAGCATCTCCTGTTGGGGTTGGTACGTGAGGGCGAAGGTATCGCAGCAGGCGTTCTGGAGAGTCTGGGCGTGAACCTGGAGAAGGTGCGAACACAAACCATTCAGGTGCTCAGTCAATCCGGCGCTCCACACGAGCGAGACGCAAAGCACTCTAAAACCCCCACAATCGACCAGATGGGAATCGACCTCACCGCCGCTGCACGTGCCGGGACTCTAGACCCGGTTATTGGCCGGCATCAAGAGATCGAGCGAGTCATTCAGATTCTTTCTCGACGCACTAAGAACAACCCGGCGCTGATTGGTGAGCCAGGTGTTGGTAAAACTGCTATTGTTGAAGGACTGGCGCAGCGCCTTGTCGCTGGCGAGGTACCCGAGACGTTGGCGGGTAAGCGTTTGCTGACACTCGATGTCGGGTCCCTGGTAGCAGGCACGAAGTATCGTGGTGAGTTTGAAGAGCGCCTGAAAAAGATCATTGAAGAGATCCGCAACAGCAGGGACTGCATTATCTTTATCGATGAGGTTCATACCCTCGTTGGTGCTGGCGCTGCAGAAGGCGCGGTTGACGCCGCGAATATCCTGAAGCCGGCGCTTGCTCGTGGTGAACTGCAGTGCATCGGCGCTACCACGCTCGACGAGTACCGCAAGTACATCGAACGTGACGCTGCCCTGCAACGGCGCTTCCAGGAAGTCATCGTCCGTGAACCCTCCATTGAGGAGACGCTTGAAATCCTCAAGGGCGTACGCGAGCGTTACGAAACTCACCATCGCCTGGTTATCACGGATGAAGCGCTCAAGGCCGCCACCGATATGGCAAGCCGTTACATTACCGATCGCTTCATGCCTGATAAAGCGATAGACCTGATTGATGAAGCGGCCAGCCGTGTTCGCATGCAGAACTCGCTCGCTCCCCTCAACCTTAAAGAGGCCATGAAGGGATTGGAGTCGGTACTGCGCGAAAAGGAACAGGCCATTCAGCAGCAAGAGTATGAACTGGCGGCTGAATTGCGCGACCGCGAGGTCAAGTTGCGCGACCGCATTGCCAAGCTGGAATCGGGTTGGCATCGCGAGCGCGGCAGCGAAAAGCCTTCAGTCGGTGAAGAGGAAATCGCCCAGATCGTCTCGATGTGGACGGGTATCCCCGTCATGCGTATCGCTCAGGAGGAGTCGCAGCGCCTGCTCCAGATGGAAGAGGCATTGCACGGCCGCGTCATCGCTCAGAACGAAGCAATCGAGAAGGTTTCCCGTGCCGTTCGTCGTGCGCGTGCCGGTCTCAAAGACCCCAAGCGTCCCATAGGATCATTCATTTTTATGGGACCGACGGGTGTTGGTAAGACAGAGCTGGCCCGTGCGCTTGCCGAATTTATGTTCGGCAGCGAAGAAGCCCTGATCAAAATCGACATGTCAGAGTTCATGGAGCGCCACGCAGCAGCACGCCTGGTTGGTGCCCCTCCTGGATATGTTGGCTATGAAGAGGGTGGTCAACTCACAGAGGCGGTACGCCGCAAGTCCTACAGCGTGATCCTGCTCGACGAAATCGAGAAGGCTCACCCTGACGTCTTCAATATGCTGCTTCAAATTCTTGAGGACGGCAAGTTGACCGACGCCAAGGGTCGTACGGTGGACTTCCGTAATACCATTGTGATCATGACCTCAAACGTCGGCGCGGCCTTGCTGAACAAAGAGGCCTCCATCGGCTTCAAACAATCTAAGGATAAGGCTAAAGCCAATCAGAGTGAGTATGAGGCGATGAAGAGTAAGGTACTCGGTGAATTGAAGAACACCTTCAAGCCCGAGTTCCTGAACCGTATCGACGAAGTTGTCGTTTTCCATTCGCTGCGCATCGACGAGATGTACTCCATCGTCGAACTGCTGTTGAAGCGTGTTCGAGTGCAGTTGACCGAGCAACAACTCGAACTGGTCGTGCCACCTTCTACCAAGGATTTCTTGATAGATAAGGGGTTCGATGCCCAGTATGGTGCTCGCCCGTTGCGCCGCACGATCCAGCGTATGGTCGAAGATCCCCTGGCGGAAGGCCTACTCGAAGGCAAATTCCACCCAGGAGACCTGGTGGAGGCGATCGTCGTCGACGACGATCTTGTCCTGCGAGTGCGTAATCGCATTGAGCAGTTGCCTGCACCTGCTTCAGCCGAAGCAGCCCTCTCGGCTGGCGGTGAGAGCAGTTCTGGCGAAGCTCAAGGATAATATACATAATATGGGGTGCGATTAGTCGCACCCCATATTATTTCCTTTAGCCCGATCTGATTGATATCCACCAATAAGTCCTCCCTATGATTGAATGTCGAATCTCTGATGGCAAAACTACGCACAAAATATATCTGCCAGCAATGTGGCGGTGAACAGAGTAAATGGGTAGGTAAATGCCCCGATTGTGGAGCATGGAACACTTTTGAGGAAGTAGCGGAACTGCCACAAAATCCTGCCCAACAGCGCCGGCAAACCTTGCTGGGTTCTTCGTCTATAGCCCAGGGGACACAGATTCCGCTCATTTTGCCTGATATTAAACCGTTTGCGCAAGCACGCATCTCCGTCGGCTATCCAGAAATGGACCGGGTCCTCGGCAGTGGTCTTGTTGCTGGCTCGCTCACACTGATTGGTGGGGAACCGGGGATTGGCAAATCCACGCTGCTATTACAAGTCGCTGGTAATATCGCTAAAAGCACAGGAGCAGTGCTGTACATTTCGGGTGAAGAATCAATAGAGCAGGTCAAAATGCGTGCCGAACGCCTGGAAATCACAGGTGAACGCCTTTACCTGCTCGCTTCAATCGAGCTTGATGTGATAGCGGAGGCCGTAAATCGTCTCAAACCCGCACTGGTGATCGTCGATTCGATTCAAACCGTGCTCTCCAGCCACCTGACATCAGCGCCCGGCAGCATTAGCCAGGTACGTGAATGCACGCTCCAACTCATGCAACTGGCAAAGAGTACCCATACCCCCATCTTTATCATTGGACATGTCACGAAAGAGGGCACCGTTGCTGGCCCAAAGGCGCTGGAGCACATCGCTGATACCGTCCTCTACCTCGAGGGCGAACGCTATCATACCTACCGGCTGTTGCGGGGAGTCAAGAATCGCTTTGGAGCAACCCACGAGGTTGGTGTGTTCGAGATGCACGGAGATGGATTGTCAGAAGTCCCCAACCCATCCGCTATGTTTCTGACCGACCGCTCGGCAAACGCAACCGGCTCCGCTGTTGTTGTAAGCATGGAGGGGACGCGTCCCCTGCTGGTCGAGGTACAGGCACTCGTCATACCCAGTAATTTTGGAAATGCCCGTTGCACCACTAATGGTATTGAATACAGCCGCCTTTTAATGTTGCTCGCTGTACTCACCAAAAGAGTAGGCTTAGCTGTAGGCAATCACGATGTCTACGCAAATGTCGTAGGTGGTTTCACCCTGGAGGAACCGGCCATTGACCTGGGAGTGGCAGCAGCAATTGCTTCAAGTTATCGTGAGAAAAATATCACTCCTGAAATGGTACTGATTGGCGAGGTAGGCTTGTCTGGCGAATTACGCGCCGTAAGTCGCCTCGGCCTGCGTGTACGAGAAGCCGCAAAACTCGGTTTTAAACGCTGCATTGTGCCCAAAGCTGGAGGTGGAGCGCAAGTCAGCGCCGAACTGGAAGGTTCAGGATTACCCGCAGATTTCAAAATTTTTGCTGCAAGTTCACTTGCAGTGGCATTAGAAGTTGCGTTACACTAGAAGTGAGTATTGATTTCAATGTCGTAACGGTGTATACTCGGTATTCGATATAGATCGTTTTAGCAGCTAAACGGGCGCGTTCTATGGTTCAGCATTGTATAGGTGCCCCACGCGGGTACCTTGGGCCAGGCGACATCAATTTGCTATTATCCTTTTTTGTTATCATCAATGACCCTGCCCACATGCCCTGCCTCACGTTGCCCCTCAGAAGTGCTCAAGCCTATACAAAAGCACCATTTCGGAGGATGAAGGGATGTCTGTTAAATCTGTTGCTCGCATTATCGGGTCGGTGGTCGCGATTGTCGCGATCGTGGCTCTTTACTTCCTGGATCGCTCAGAGTTGCCATCCTGGGTCAATCTCTGGTGGGCGATAGGCACCGCCGTGGTCGCTGCCATTGTTATGTTCATTATCACTCCCTCTATCACTGTGGTGCCCTATCGCTGGATGCGCGAAACATCAGCCAGCGACCTGATAGCTGCGGTAATCGGACTTACAGTTGGACTTATCATTTCTGTACTACTCGCCATTCCATTAGCAAATTTGCCAGCCAATCTGGGGCATATCCTTCCCTTTGCAGGTGCAGTTGTCTTTAGCTTTCTGGGCGTTGCCATCGCTGTTCAGCGTAAAAACGATATAGCGCATCTCTTCCAAACTGGCTTTCTTCCGAGGCGCGCGCGCGAGCGCGAACGAGAAGAGGAACGCAACAAGGAACGCGAAAAAGAAAATACATCACCATCACAACCCGTCACGCAGATACTACTGGACACCAGCGCCATCATTGACGGTCGCATCGCTGACATAAGCCAGACGGGTTTTATCAGCGGCACATTAGTCGTTCCGCGCTTTGTATTGAACGAATTACAGCATATTGCCGATTCTGCAGATACGATGCGGCGGAACCGGGGAAGACGTGGGTTGGAGATGCTCAACCGCTTGCAAAAGGATGCCACTGTGCCTTTCAAGATCACGGACGCCGATGTCGAGGGCGTCGTAGAAGTCGATAGCAAGCTTGTGAAGATGGCACGAACATTGCATTGCCCCATCATCACCAATGACTTTAATCTCAATCGCGTGGCTGAACTGCAAGGCGTCAAAGTACTGAATATCAACGAACTGGCTAACGCTGTCAAACCCGTGTTGCTTCCAGGAGAAGACATTTATATCAAAATCATGCAGGACGGCAAAGAACTGGGCCAGGGAGTAGGATACCTGGATGATGGCACAATGATTGTTGTAGAAGGCGGCCGCCAGTTTATGGGTATGACGATTGAAGTCAATGTAACGCGTGTCCTGCAAACAGTTGCGGGGCGCATGATCTTTGCCCACCCAAAACAACAGGGGGGACTTAGTAGCGGCCCTGCTGTTCAGTCCCCCCAATCTTCATCAACAAAACAAAAGTAACGTTTAGATATGCAAGAGAGATCCGCTGCCATCATCGTTGCTGCCGGTTCGAGCCGTCGTATGGAAGGACGCGATAAGCTCTGGATACCACTGGCAGGGCGCATCACGCTTGCGCGCACTGTCGACGTGTTTGAAGCTTCTCCTATTATCAAGACTATCGTTCTAGTAGTCAATACAGAACGCATCACCGAAGCTGCTTCGCTTTGCCAGCAAGAAGAATGGCACAAAATAGCCAGCATCATAGCAGGGGGTAACCGCAGACAGGACTCGGTACGTCTAGGCCTCGATACCCTATCCATCATCGCCCCGGCCACCGACTGGGTAATGATTCATGATGGTGCGCGCCCACTGGTCACCCCTGAAATCCTGGAAGCAGGGCTGAAAGCGGTCCGGGAATACCAAGCCGTCGTTGCCGCCGTACCCGTCAAAGATACAATCAAACAAGTCCAGCAGGGCTGGATACACAGCACCCTGGATCGCTCACAGCTCTGGGCCATCCAGACACCCCAGGTCTTTTCGTTCCCGCTCATTCATCACGCTCACCATTCGCCTCTAGCACAGAATGAAGTCACTGACGATGCAGCCTTGCTGGAACAACTAGGAAAGCCTGTCGCTATCTTCCCCGGCTCGTATACAAATATCAAGATAACAACACAAGAAGACCTGCTGATCGCGGAAATACTCATCAAAGGATTGATCACTCGATGACTATACGTGTTGGTTTTGGCTACGATGTGCATGCTTTTGCCCCAAATCGCCCCCTGGTACTTGGCGGCGTGATAGTCCCCTCCGAACATGGCCTCTCTGGGCACTCCGATGCTGACGTGGTCATACATGCTATTGTGGATGCGCTGCTGGGTGCGGCAGCGCTTGGTGATATTGGCCAGCACTTTCCCTCCAACGATGAGCGTTGGAAGAATCAGCCCAGCACTGTCTTCCTCGATTACACCTATGATTTGTTATGTCAACACCAGTACACAATAGGCAATATCGATGCGACCATCGTCGCTGAACATCCCAAATTGGCGCATTACATACAGGCTATGCGCGCTCACCTGGCGGAACATTTGCATCTACATATAGAACAAGCGAGTGTAAAGGCAACTACAACCGACGGACTCGGTTTCGCCGGGCGCCAGGAGGGCATAGCCTGTTACGCGGTGACGTTGATCGAGAAATAAACCAGCAGCTTCACTACTCAATGGAGGTAGGAGAATTCTCTTCTTTCGTCTCCTGTTTACTCTTTTCCTTATTCTTTTCTAGCTCTGAAGTCAGGAGCATCTGGACGGCCTGCTGAGGACTCAATGGGATCTTCGGAATCTTCTGCGACATCTCAGAAA
>WNFH01002641.1_pt1 | contig 12589 bp, 10 predicted proteins | sample 5400411 | NCBI WGS metagenome assembly WNFH01 (sample SAMN13153347, study PRJNA577476) | soil metagenome | isolation source: 200 cm saprolite under Douglas fir tree site 2 hole 3 | place: USA:California | collected 2015-04-18
GTTTTTCGCGAAGTACGCTTTTAGTTCATCTCGAGAGAAAATTTCGCTTGCTGCCGGGCGCCCGGCCTTCGGCGCGCTGCCGGCGGCCGCCTCCTGCTGCTCTTCCACCGCCTCCAGCACCGCGTCCGTGCAGTACGCCAGGCTCTTCAGCAGTTTGCCCGCCCCGCGCCTTGACCGCTGATAGCTCTCAAACGCGCTGTCAATCCCTTTCAGCACCACTTCGAGCGGCACGCCGGCCTTCTGCCATGCTTCCATGATCGCCCAATCAAGCGGTGACACGAATAGATGCGCACCGCGCTTCTTCCAGAAATATTCTTCGATTTCCGTGAAATAGTTAAAGTAGTTCCAACCGTCCATTTCGGTGGCTAGCGCTCCGCTGGTTTCTGCATAAAACAGGAATCTCTGACATGAATCTTCGTCGGTCGCAATCTATGTCTGCGCTTTTTTCGCCGGGGAAGCCGCACTACCCGCGCGAGCTTCCGCTGCCAGGTTCTTGCCGTGCTCCGCCGGCTGGTTTTTTTCCCAAATCAATCTCAGCCCCGTCAGTGTCAAAAATTCATCTGTATGCTGAATGTGCTTCGAGCCTTTCGCGACCAGCTTGGCCTGGCCCCCGGTGGCCACGACCTTTGCTTCCTCGCCGAGTTCTTTTTTCATTCGCGCGAGCATGCCGTCCACCATGTCCACGACGCCGTAGTAAAGCCCTGCCTGCATGTGTGTCACGGTGTTCGTCCCAATCACTTTTCCGGGATCCTTGATTTCCACCCGCGGGAGTCTTGCCGCGCGGGCAAACAGTGCCTCCGAAGCAATCCCCAGACCGGGCGCAATCACTCCTCCGAGATATTCGCCCTTCGCGGAAATCGCGTCGAACGTGATCGCCGTCCCAAAATCAACTACGATGCATGGCCCGCCGTATTGATGAAAAGCTGCCACGCCGTTCACGATGCGGTCTGCGCCCACCTCCGACGGATTGTCCACGAGCACCGCCATTCCCGTTTTCACGCCCAGTTCAACGAACAGCGCCTTCTTTCCTAGATAGCGCCGGGCCATCTCCGCCAGTGTCCAATTTACCGGCGGCACGACCGAGCTGATGATCACCCCCGTGATGCCATCGCGATCCAGCCCCGCCAGAGTAAATAGATTGCGTGTCAGCACACCATATTCATCCACGGTCTGCTCGCGCGCGGTGGTCAGTCGCCAGTTTGCAATCAACTCTTGGCCGCGAAAAACGCCCAGCACCGTGTTCGTGTTGCCCACATCAATCGTCAGCAGCATCTATCCTGCCTCCGCCACGTCCCCCGCAATCACGGTCGATAGTTGTCCGTCGTCGCGCCGTACCTGCAGGAGTCCTTCCGGCCCCAGCCCTGCCGTGATACCCGTATAACTTTCCACGCCGTTCGTGACGCGCACACGCTTGCCGCTGGCATAACTCGAAAGCGCCTCAAATCGCGCCACCACGCGGCCCGCGCCTTCCCGCAGAAACTGATTGTAGTCGCTCTCGAATTCACGCAGCAACCGCACCAGCAGTTCCAATCGCGACTGCGGTTTGCCCGTCTCCACCCGAAGGGAAGTGGCGAGGTTCGCGAGCTCGCCCGGGAACTTCTCCTGATTGACGTTCAGCCCGATTCCGACGGCCACAAACCGTATCTGCTCCGGTTCCGCGTGCATCTCGGTCAGGATCCCACCCGCTTTCTTCCCGCGAATCAGCACATCATTCGGCCACTTCAAGTCCAGCTTCAGCCCGGTCATGGCTTGCACAGCCGCATGCGCCGAAAGCCCGGCCATCATCGTCAGCAGCGGCGCCTGCACCGGCGCCAGCTTGGGCCGCAGCAGCAACGTCAGATAAATTCCTGCCGCGCGCTCCGAAAGCCAGGTGCGTCCTGCCCGGCCGCGCCCGGCCGTCTGCTCTTCCGCCAACACCACTGCGCCCTCGGGCTCTCCTGCGTGTCCCAGTTCCAGCGCCACGCGATTCGTCGAATCCGTTTTGAAAAAATGATAAATGCGCTTTCCGAAAAGACTGCCCTTCAGTCGCTGCCGCAGCATGTCCGGCGTCAAAATATCCGGCACTCTCTCGAGAAAATATCCGGAGGCGGGCTGGCCCTTCACCTTCACGCCCAGCTCGCGCAGCCGCTCCACCCAGCGCCACACCGTAGACCGCGAGACACCGATTTCCTTTGCGATCCGCGCGCCGCTGATTACGATTGTGGAGTTTTCTGCCAGCAGCGTGAGCAACCCCGCCAACCGCCGGTCGGTTGTTCCCGGGAGTGTGTCTTGTGTCATGGGAATAGGGCGCACACCTCGCGCCGCCTAAGCTTACGTTTCCTCGATGCTGTCCACAAGCAGGCTCAGGTTCGCCGCGGGCGCCGAGTGTGTAAGCATCCCCGAAGAAAGATAATCAGCGCCGGTCTCAGCGTACGCGCGCGCATTCTCCAGCGTGATTCCCCCGGAGATCTCGACCACGCAGTCCGCGCGGATCCCCCGCGCAATCTTCACGCATTCCGCTGCCCGCGCCGCTGTCATGTTGTCCAGCAGCACCGCTTCCGCTCCTGCGCCGAGCGCCTCTCGCAATTCTCGCTCGTCGCGCACCTCGATCTGCACTGGCAGTGGTCCCGGACCGACGACCTCCGGGTCCAGTCCCGCGGCATCGTAGGCGCTCGCCGTTCGCGGCGGCGGCATCTTCGGCGATACGTAGGTATGCGCCTTGTCCAGTGCCTCCTTGATTCCGCCGGCCAGGGCAATATGATTCTCCTTCAAGAGAATCGCATCATAAAGCCCGAAGCGGTGATTGGCCCCGCCGCCGGTCTTCACCGCATATTTTTCCAGCGCCCGCAAACCGGGTGTCGTCTTTCGCGTATCCCGAATGCGCGTCCTCGTCGCCGCTAGCAGCTCCACGAAGCGTCGCGTAAGTGTGGCGATTCCGCAAAGATGCGCCAGAAAATTCAGCGTCGTGCGCTCACCGCTAAGAATTGCCCGGGCATTTCCGGCGACGTGCACGAGCTCGGCCCCTGGTTCCACAAACGACCCATCGTTGTGCGGGCAAGTGACGTGGATTTCCGGATCCAGTGTTCGCAGAACCTTTTCGGCAATCGGCAAGCCTGCACAAACCAGCGTCTGCCTGGCAAGAATGTGAGCCCGTATTGCAGTCCTTGGCGGTATCGTCGCCAGGGTCGTGGCATCGCCGGTTCCCACGTCCTCCGCCAGCGCGCGCCGGACAAGATCGCCGATGTATTTGGAATCCCAATTCATGAGAGAACAAACCGCTACGTGGACTTTGCGAGTTGCGCCAACCGCTCCCGCAACTTCTCCAATTCGATGCGTTGCGCCGATAGGGTTGCTTCCAGCCCTTTGATTATTTTCTCCGGCGCGCGGCTTCGGAATGTCTCGTCCCTTAGCTGCTTTTCCTTGGATCCGATGGCTTTTTGCAAGCCATCGGATTCTTTTTTCAGCCGCACTTTTTCTGCCGCTGGGTCTACCGTGTCGGAATATGCAACGCGCACATCGAATCTTGCGGTTGAGCGCACGGCGCCGGTTTTTGCGTCAAACTGCTGACGAGGCACCATCCGGAGTTCGGATAGCGCGGCGAACCTCGCAATTGCTCCGAGGTTCGCGTGGATTAATTCGCCGGTGGCTGCGTCACTTGTCGAACAGTCCGCGGTTATCTTCTTCTTGGGCTCCAGCTTCAACTCCGCTCGAATGTTGCGAAGCGCGGTGACCACTTCCTGAATCAGCGCGACATTGTTCACGGCCTGGGCATCCTTCCAATGGCGATGCGCTTCTGGAAACTGGCCCAGCGCGATGGATTTCGCTCCCGCCTTCTGCGGCAGCTGCTGCCACAGCTCTTCGGTCAGAAAGGGCATGAACGGATGCAGCAGCCGCAGCGCCGCGTCAAATGCCGCGAACAAATTCTTCCAGGCGACGATGGCCCGCTCGCGGTCCGCGCTCTGCAGTTCCGGCTTGATCCATTCGATATACCAGTCGCAGAAGTCGCCCCAGAAAAATTGGTACACCCCCTGCGCAGCTTCGTGAAACCGGTAGCTCGCCAGCGCATCGTTCACCATCTCGATGGTCGCTGCCAGCCGGGCAAAAAGCCATGCGTCCACCAGAGACACGCTTCCGCCCGCCGGATAAGGCGCCTTCGCGCGCGCTTCCGGAGCCGCTAATTCCTCGAGCGTCATCCCGCCCCGCTCAGATTTATCTAGGTTCACGAACAGGAAACGCGCCGCATTCCAGATCTTGTTCGCGAAATTCCGCGAGCTTTCGATGCGGTCGCCGGTCCAGATCAAATCCGAGCCCGGGGCGGCCATCAGCGCCAGCGTAAATCTCATCGCGTCCGTCCCGTATTCTCGATTTACGTTGATGGGGTCGATGCCGGTTCCCTTGGTCTTGGACATCTTTTGGCCTTCGGCATTTTTCAGAATCGAGTGCAGGTAGACGGTGTGGAACGGCACCTTGCCGGTGAAGTGGATGCCCATCATGGCCATCCGAGCCACCCAGAAGAACAAAATCTCATGACCCGTGATAAGGACGCTCGTCGGATAGTAGACGCGCAGGTCCTGCGTGTCCTCCGGCCAGCCCAGGGTCGAGAAGGGCCACAGGGCCGAGCTGAACCAGGTGTCCAGCACGTCCGGGTCATGCAGCAAATTCTGGGAGCCGCAGGTGCCGCATTTTGCCGGTGTTTCGCGTGCTACCGTCACGTGCTCATTTTCTTTGCAGTGCCACGCAGGAATTTGGTGTCCCCACCAGAGCTGCCGCGATATCGGCCAGTCGCGGATGTTCCGCATCCAGTGGAAATAGACGGCCTGCCAGTTCTCGGGAACGATCCTTATTTTTCCCTGCTCCACAGCCTGGATCGCCGGTTCTGCCAGCGGCTTCATTTTGCAGAACCACTGGGTGGATGCCCGCGGCTCCACGATGGTCTTGCATCGTTCGCACAATCCCAGCGACAGCGTGTGCTCCGTTGTTTTTTCCAGCAGCCCTTGCAGCTTCAGATCCTCGACGATCTTCTTGCGGGCCTCAAAACGGTCCATCCCCGCGTAGCTCCCCGCATTGGCGTTCATATGCGCGTCGCCGGTCATCACCTCGATCTCAGGAAGCTGGTGCCTCTTCCCCACCGCAAAGTCGTTCGGGTCGTGCGCCGGTGTAATCTTCACCGCGCCGGTGGCAAATTCGCGGTCCACCATTTCGTCCGCGATAATCGGGATCTCACGATTCATCAGCGGCAGGAGCACCGTCTTTCCGACCAAATGCCTATAGCGCTCGTCCTCCGGATGCACCGCCACCGCGGTATCCCCGAGCATGGTTTCCGGCCGCGTCGTGGCCACCACCAAAAACTCGTTGGTTCCCACCACCGGGTACCGGACGTGCCATAAGTGCCCCTGCTGTTCCTCATGGTTCACTTCCAGATCGCTCAGTGTCGTCAAACAGCTCGGGCACCAGTTAATCATGTAGTGCCCCCGGTAGATCAGCCCTTCTTCGTACAGTCTCACGAACACTTCTCGCACCACTTTGGAAAGCTCCGGCGAGAGCGTGAACTTCTCCCGCGACCAGTCGCAGCTCTCTCCAATCTGCCGCATCTGCTGCGTGATCGTCCCGCCGCTCTCTTCTTTCCACCTCCACACGCGCTTCACAAACTCCTCACGCCCCAGCGTCCGGTAATCGATGCCTTGCTCCGCCAGCTGGCGCACCACCACGCGCTGTGTCGAAATGCCCGCATGGTCCGTCCCGGGCAGGTACAAGGTGTTGTACCCGCGCATGCGGTGCCAGCGCGTCAGGATGTCGATTTCCGTGTGGTCGAGCATGTGGCCGATGTGCAATGAGCCGGTCACGTTTGGGGGTGGGATGACGATCGAGAATACCGGCCCGGGCGCGTTCGCATCCGCCCTGAACAGTTCCTCTTTGACCCAGAATTCTGCCCAACGCGGTTCGATCTGTTGTGGTTCGTAGGCTTTTGCAATCTCGCGAGCCATCAGCTGCGATTCTCCCCTGGGGGCCTTGGCCCGCCCGTTCTCGATGATTTCCAATCGTTCTGAGTAATCTTTGACTATACGAGGTGAAAAGCGGTGCCGTCAATTCGGCGCTGACGCACATTGGGGGGCTGCGGCACTATTCTTGTTGAATGGAAAATCGGCGACAATCTGGGTGCACTTACGGAGGGAGTTACGGTTTCTTCGACTTCATCTCTTCCTTGACCATCGCCTCCACAACAGGCTTCAGGATCTCGCGCGTGACCGCTTGTAGCACCTCGGGACTCATCTTCGCGAGCACCTTGGCCACGAGCTCGTCCATTGTTGGCTGCGAGGTCGGCGTGGCGCCCTCCGGTGATTCGGCATGCGGCTCGCCAGCGACCGGCAGGGCTTCTGCCAGCCTGGCGTTTTCTGCAACTTGGGCCGCTTCTTCCCGGATAGCTTCCACTGCGGACTCGGGCAAACTTGCTTCTTCGATGGCCGCTTGTGCTGTGTGGCTGATTCCTTCAGCGATTCTTTCCGTTCCGTTACTCGCCTCAGAAGGAGCGGGGAGCGCCGTGACGTCCCATCCGGACGCAAGTCGGCTGGCCTTCGCAACATCCGCGTCCCACGGATTGGATGCGACAGAAAACCACGAACCCTCCGATGCCTTCCTGTCAGGCTCAGAAGTCGCCGCTTCCGGCGTGCTGGGTGCCGCCGGTTCAGCCGGAGATGTTTCCTGGATCACGCTCTGCGCGACTTTTTCAAGGGCTATGGCCGTATCCGCGGCCGACTCCTCTTGCGAGCCCTGGGGGCTCGCCTGCGCCCACGCGTCGGCTACAATGGGCGCGGGTGGAGGCACGTTTCTTGTTTCCGGGATGACCGCAGGTGCCTCGGGCACTCCCTTCACACCTGCGCCGACTTCGGGCACGGTCTTCGCGGCTTCGGTGAGATCCGGCTTTTCTTCCGTAGACTCCCACGTCTCCGCTTGTTGCTTTCTTCTGGCCTGAATCTGCTCGAAACTTCCAGCGCGCCAGTCCAGGGCCGCCGGGTTTGATTCCGTCTCTGCGTCCGCTTCTCCTGCCGCGCCTGGTCGCCAGGGCGCTGCGGGTTTCTCTTCTTCCTCTGCCGTCTCATCCAGGTCGGTATCGCGCCAGTCCCGCGCGCTCTCCAGTTCAGGATTCCCCGAGGGCAATATCCCGGGATCTCCTTCCATTTCTTCAGCGGGTGTCTCTAACAGGCTCCCGAATGCCACCGTCTTGGAGTCCGTGGCAATCTTGACCGGCGCTGGGCGTGCCGGAGTTTCCTCAGGAGAACTGTTGTTAAATTGCGTGGTGGCTGGCTCTTCGTGCCTGGCAACCTCGAACGGGCTACTGGCCAATGTCGGCACGGGGGCGCTGCGTGGTCCGAGGAGGTCCTTGGCGCGCAATGCTGCTGGTTCGGGAGTTTTTGCGGCGCTTGCTGAGCCATGGGAGACGCCCGCACGCGCCAACGCGGACTTGACCATGGAGATCAATGGATCGGGAGGAACGAAGGGCTTCTTCAAGACACCATCCGCGCCAACCCGTTGCGCCTCCTGTTCATCCAGGGGATCAAACGCTCCTACCAGCAGAATCACGGGGATGTGGCATAAGGCGGAATCCGCTTTTACATACTGGCAAACCTCGTATCCGTTCCGGACCGGCATGAAAACGTCGGCGAGGACCAGGTCGGGGTGCACATCTGAAATCTTGCGGACCGCTGCTTCGCCGTTTCCGACGGCAACCACGTCGATACCCTGATCCTTCAGGGCGAGCACCACCATCTTCTGAATGTTGCTGTTATCGTCCGCAACCAGGATCTTGGCCACCGAACGCCCTCCGGCGATTCTCCACCTGTGTACGCCACGCCTACCGCTTCGTGGCACGACCAAATCACTCTCTTCACTGTATTGGAGCATCCGCAGCGGAACGCGTCAATCTGAACGGGTTGGGTGTGTGTCGGAAGTGAACACGCCCGATTTAGCTTCCCAGTTTCCCTCAGGGCCTAATAAGCAAGGGGTGCGGCAGATTCCCGCACCCCTTTTCCTGATCTTTTTGAGAGGCGTTACTTTCTTTACGAACTTACCACGGAATGATTTTCCGTAGCCCCTTCTTTTTCTTGCTGGTGGATTCTTTCTTCTTGTCTCCGTTGCCTCCGGTTTGGGAGCCGTCCTGCGCCGCCACGGAGTTTGCCTTGGCTGCGTCCGAAGTCTGTTCCGCGCCAGCGGCGGCTGCATCCGTCTTCGGCGCAGCATCGCTGGTCCCCGTCCCCGTGGCGCCGCTCGCCCCATCACTCGTTGCGGCGGGTGCGTTCGGATCCGCTGCCGATCCGGCATTCGGTGCGCTTCCTTCGGTTGCCGGGGCGGTACTTTCCGCAGCGCTCGTTGTTCCACTTTTGCTTCCGGGTGTCACCGTCGCAACGATTCCAGTTCGTGTTCCGCCTCCGCCAATTTGCGACTGGTTACCACCTGCCAATATGTCGGTCCCTGCCTCGGTTTCCGACTCCGGTGTCATTGTCGGGTTCCCAATCCTCGCGGCTGACCGCAACTCATCTCCAGGGCCGCTATGAACGAGAGTCAGAGGCTTCTTCATGAAGCTCTGGTGTGGCCTGGGTGCGTTTTGCTCCGCCGTCATCCAGGCCACCGCTTTCGGATCAGGCTGCGGTATCGGCACTCCCAGCGATTTCAGCCGGTTCTTCGCTTGGGGAACGAGCGGCGACAGCGGATAATTCCTCACGATCCGCGCGTAATACCCTGAAGCAAATTCCTTTTTTTCCGTCGATTCCCAGATATCTCCCAGCATCCAGAGGACCCGGTCAGACTTGCTGTAGAGCGGGTAGCGGTTTGCCACCGACCTCAGCCGGGATTCCGCTGCCTTTTTGTTGCCCTTCACGAAGTAGAAGGAGCCGATGCGAAAGTCCCCCTCCGCCAGTAATTCCTGCACATCACGCAAATTCTGCTGCGCCTTCGCCGCCAGCGGGTCGTTGGGATACTTCTGCAGAAAAATCTGATACTCGTCTTCGGCCGCGCGCGCCTCCGTGCGGTCCCGGTCCGGCTTCTCCATCTGCCGGTAATGCGCCATCGCCACCTGCAACTGCGCGTAACTCGCTTCCGGCAGAAACGGGAAGAACACGATGAAGTCTTTGTATCCTTGAATCGCCTGGGTCATGTTTGCCGATCCGCCTTCTTTGTAGAACGAATCGGCAATGGAGAGCTTCGCCTTGGCCAGATATTCGCTGTCCGGGTAGGTGTTGATGAGGGTCTGCAGGTTCAGCCGGCCGACCTGGTGCCGCCCGTGCTTGATGTCATCGATCGCTCGATTGTACAGAACCTTGTCCGGCTCCGCGGTATTTTCCGCGCTGGTGGACTTGTTGACTCTTTTCTTTTTATGGAAGATTTGGGCATCGCACCGTGTGGCGCTCAGCAGAAACATCCCTGTCACTGTCAAAAAGGCCAACCGCCTCGCGGTTGCTGCCATTTGAATACCGCGCAATCTTCACCTCTCTCGCAAAACGGAAATTCCCGGCCGAGGCTTGCGGAAACCGGGACACCTTCCGCGCCATCCCCAGCGGAGAACGTCCCAGTATACCCTGAACGAAAGGCCGGGCCGAATAACAAGTTTTCGCAAACTTGGCGGCCTATCCCTCGGACCTCACCGGAGTCAACCCTCGGGCCCGCTGTTTATGGAGATTATCCCCCTCTCTGAGATGCCTCTTTGCGGGCAGACGGGTTGCCTCGCGCCCTCCAACCGATCCAAACTTGTCAGAAAGTCGGAGCGTGTGGGACCCGCCCGAGCAGGGCAGTGAAGCCCTGTTGCCGGTGCCGTTTGGGGTGGTTCCTCACTGCATGTCTTCCAGGTTCTTCCAGTCGGCGGAATTCGTGTCGCAGTGGTCCACCGCGCAAAACTGCAAGCTCGTTACGGGATGAATCTCCGCAATGGACGCCCGCCAGCATTTGCTCATATCCGCGTCGCTCAACCCGCAGTCATCCGCTGGTTTGTGATGCGCGTTGTCGAACATCAATTGCCCCGTCACTTTGACCTGCCGCCCGATCTCGGTTTGCACGCGCCCGAGCGTCCATCCCGGCCGGAATTGCTCGCGGTAATAGGGCGTCATCTCCACCACCACGCTCGGTTGATCTAGCTTGTGCTGGTCTGTCTTATTGAGGATATCCTTGTAGTGCGTCCCGTTGCGCATTTGGTCCAGCACGTCCGCACCCAGCGGAAAAGCTCCAAATCCCACTCCGATGTGGAAATCGACCACCGATTCGTCCCCGCTCAGCTGGCAATTGCACGTCTCCGAACCGGTAGACATCGCGTAATAGATCGTTCCGATCAGCGTCACGATCTGTCCTTCGCCCAGGTCGGCCAGCTCTTGCGCGTGCTGCGCGTGATTCGCGGAAGTCAGCGTATCCGGAATGTTGCTCTCCGCCGACGCATAAAACGCCTGGTCCAGCGGATTGCCCAGGTTGAACGTGCTGGAAGACGTCGATCCGGGATCCGGCAGCCCGTTCTTCAAATAGTTTAGATACGCGTCATACCTCGGGGTTGAGCTGTGGCTGCAACCGGTCTTGTGATTCCCGTGGCAGTCGTCGACGGTGGCCAGATCCGCCTCGCAGGTCTCCGGCTGCAGTGAGCCGATCAGATTGGCGAACGCGGCTCTCTTGTGCGTGTCCCGCAACGTATTTCCGGCCGTGGCGCCGTGCTTATGCTTGGACATGACTGCGATGGCAGCCTTGGGTGCCCCGGTCGCTCCTGGCGCACGCTTTACCGCCATGGCCTCGAGTATCCCTTGCGTTGCTCCCGCTGTTTTTAATTGCCGCGTCGCCTCCGTGGAAGTGTCATAGGCGCCCGGGCTTAATTGGATTACCCTTCGGATGGTTTCCGCCCGCAGACCCGCCTTCAGCATTTTCACCACGTCGGAATTGTTGAGTGTTGGCGTTTGCTGTTGCGCCAGCAAAACCGTCGCAAACACGAGAAGCAAACCCGCAAGACACATTTTTCGTAGCATGGAGAACCTCCTCTCGAAAACCTCTCAAACGCAGATCCCGGGGTGGCGGAGTATAACATGTAAGATAGTACGTTAGCTATATCTTTAGCTAATAGGAAACAAAGAGGGCGCGGCGCGCTAGACCATGCGCCCCTCTGGGACGCCAGTCTTGCCCGGCGCTTTTCCTCGCCGCCGCCTCGCCACTCCATCCGCGGACTAGGGCCGTTCCAATTTGTGCCGTTCCAACTTTTTGTGACCAGACTCCCCGCAAACTGTTTTAAGCGAGTTGGCTGATGCCTAAGTTCCAGATTCTGTTTCCTTCAGTTGGAACGGCACTAGGCAGGGGCCGCGCCTCCGTCCTTGATCTAGTTGTGCCTGCAAGCCCGGTTTCGTTTCATGCCCATCCGAACGACCTGCCCGGACGGGGCCCCGGGAGCCCGGCCAAAAGGCGGGAATAATTTCGACTCTTTGCTGGTATAGGTTGTCAGGTGAGGTGTAAACTTACGCCGGTACTTCCAATTTTGGCTGCTAGGGAGAATCCTGATGAAACGTGCTTTGGTATTTGGCGTCCTGCTGGCCACGACGCTCGCCGCGTCCCCCTTTCCGCACCAGGCCGAGAAGCCGCAGATGGCCAAGATGTCCCTCAAAGTGGGGGATGTCGCTCCCGATTTCACTTTGCTCAGCGATCAGTGGAAATCCGTGAAGCTCAGCGAATTCCGGGGCAAGAAAAACGTCTTCCTGGCCGTCTACGTCTTGGCCTTCACCGGCGGTTGAACCAAGCAACTTCAGGCGGTCCAGGCTGGAATCGCCTCCGGAAAAATCGACACCTCGGATACGGAAGTCTTCGGCGTTAGCGTGGACAGTCCTGCTGCCAATGCTGCATTTGCCAAGCAGATTGGCATCAATTTCCCGCTCCTCAGCGATATGAACCGCAAGATGCTCAAGACCTACGGCGTCCTGAAAGGCTACGACAAGAATAACGAAACCTACGAGTGGGCTCTGCGCGCCAACATCGTCATTGATAAGCAGGGCGTCATTCAGTTCATCGAGGAAGGCGACAGCGCCGTTGACCCCAACACCGCCCTCACCCTGTGCACCACTTTGCACAAGAAGGACGCCCTGAAGTAATCTCGTCCTCCATGGATTGCGGCGGCGCCTGCCCTAAGCATCGCAGATGGGGCACGCTTCCTTTCGACTTTGCGGTTTGCTCTGCTAGCCCTCGCGATTTTTGCGCTTTGTCAATCCCGGGTCAGGGCTCGGTAATGGAACGACCACATCGCCATCAGCACGAGCACCGCCGCGTAGTCCAGTCCGTACGCCAGCGTCGTCAGATGCTCGAGCCATCCCGCCTGCTTCAGGCTCGCATGCGTGATGGTCAGGAACCGCTCTTCTGACAGCAGCGACGTCGAAGGCAGTGTGATCCACAGAGGCCACCGCACATACTTCCAATGACCCGTCACCGCCTGCCCTGTCGGCTCCACAATCAGCGCGACCACCGCCACAATCAGTGTAATTCCCATCGTCACCAACGGGTGCAGCACCGTCACCAGCGCCATCGCTAGCGCGCTGTACACCGCGTATCGCACCATCGGATACGCCAGCAGCACCCAGGCCGTCGAATGAATGCGCTCCCCGCCGATCCA
>WNFH01007205.1_pt1 | contig 12589 bp, 9 predicted proteins | sample 5400411 | NCBI WGS metagenome assembly WNFH01 (sample SAMN13153347, study PRJNA577476) | soil metagenome | isolation source: 200 cm saprolite under Douglas fir tree site 2 hole 3 | place: USA:California | collected 2015-04-18
CATCGTAGGATGGCGGACGGCTTAGCTTCTCTGTCAGCATGCGCCGAGCGGCAACCAAAATATCCGCGGGGGCTTCGCGGGTCAGCGTAGTCGATGCCGCAGTAGAAAGAGTGTGGCGCAGCCGTTGGGCCAAGGAGCTGCGCAAGCCGGTCATCGGCAACCGTTTGCTGGGTTGCTGATCCGCCGATTTTCGAGGCAGTGACTGGCGCTTCGTAATTAGCGACTGAATGTCCGCCTCGACGATGCGACCGCCCGGACCGCTTCCGTTCACTTGCTTCAGGTCGATGCCGTGCTGCGCGGCCATGCGTTTGGCGACTGGGCTGGCGCGTAGTGGTCTGACTCCATCTTGTTCGATATTTGATGGGACCTGCGGAGGAGTTCGGCTATCTGGCGTCGCGCTATCGGTTGTGGCAGCGGGAACGGGTTCTCCATCTCGGAGGATGTATCCCATCAAAACTTCCACGCGCAAGGTTGTTCCCACCGCAGCCACGGGGTGCAAAGTACCTTCCTCTGGAGCGGGAATTTCAAACGTGGCTTTCTCCGTGGTAATTTCCGCAACTGGATCCCCCACGCTTACCCGTGAGCCCGCAGTTCGCAACCAAGCCGTCAAAACACCTTCTTCCGTGTACATTCCCATACTTGGCATGACGATCGCTCGCGCCACTTGCGTCAGGCTCCGGTTCCGAACAAAGAGTGCACGGCGGAGATGACCTGGGCCGCGCTCGGTGTGTAATGTGCCTCCAAAACGGCGGCAAATGGGACTGGGCTGTCCGGTGCAGTGACGGTCTTGATCGGGGCGTCTAGATCGTCAAATCCTTTGTCGGCAACACGAGCCGCGATATCGCGGGCCATGGATGCCGTGGGTGTATCTTCATCGACAACAACCAGGCGGCGCGTGCGTGAAACAGATTCCAGTATCGTATCTTCGTCGAGCGGTGAAATGGTCAGGACGTCCACAACCTCAGCGTCGATCCCCTCAGTCAGGAGGGTATTTGTTGCTTCCGAGCAGATATGCGTCATTCGGCCAATTCCGCAGAGAGTCACGTCACGGCCTCGGCGAACGATTTGCGCGCGGCCAATCGGAATCGTGTAAGGCTCTTCCGGAACCGCGCCTTTTGCACTCAAGCCCAAGAACTTGTGTTCCAGGACGATCACCGGACCATTGTCGCGTATCGCGGCAATCGTCAACCCTTTAGCGTTATACGCCGTGGAGGGAACGACCACCTTCAGACCAGGTATATGAGCCAGCACGGAGTAGAGAGTTTGCGAGTGTTGCGCCCCCGCACCGCCGCCGTAAGTTCGATTGTCACCGCCACGCGTACCATACGCAGTCCGAATCACCAATGGCAGATCCACTTGGCCACCCATCATGTAATGCATTTTGGCGGCCTGGTTCATGATCTGGTCATAGCAGCAACCAATCAGATCGACAAACATGATTTCGACAATAGGGCGCAGTCCGGACATGGCCGCGCCTACGCCGGCGCCAAGGAAGCCCATCTCCGCGATTGGTGTGTCCAGAATGCGCTCTGGCCCAAATTCGGTTATCAAGCCACGGGTGGCACGTAGCGGTCCCCCCCATGCGTCAATGAGACCTAAGTGCGCGCGTCCTGCTCCTCCGGCGACATCTTCTCCTATTACGATGATGGTCGGGTCGCGGCGCATCTCCTGGCGAATCGCTTCGTTGATGGCTTGGCCAAAGCTCAGCTCGCGAACGGCGGCGGTAATCATTCCGCTTTTCCCTCGGGCTCCGTGACGTACACTTCGGTAAGCAGCTCGTCGGGGTGTGGCAACGGGCTAGCTTCCGCGAACGCCACAGCCTCATCAATTTTCTGACGATTACTGGTGTCGATGGCGTTCAGATCTTCTTCGCTGGCTGTTCCGCGATCGAGCAGTTGAAGACGGAATCTGCGAATGCAATCGCGCTCTCGCGCTTCATCTTCTTCCTGACTTGTGCGGTAGCGGTGAGTATCATCACCCTGATGATGCCCATAGTAACGGTAGGTCATGCACTCGATTAGCGAGGGCCCTTGGCCTCCTCGCGCGCGCTCCACCGCAGTAACCGCGGCATCCCAAACAGCCAGCACATCTTGGCCGTCGACCGTCACGCCGGGCATGTTGTAAGCCGCTGCACGGTCGGAAATACGTGGAACCGAAATCGCATATTCAACAGGTGTTGATTGCGCATAGCCGTTGTTTTCGCAAACGAACACGACCGGCAGTTTCCAAATCGCCGCGAGGTTCATGGCTTCGTGGATCGCGCCGATGCTTGCCGCGCCTTCGCCAAAAAACGACGCGGCTACTTGTTTCGTCTTCCGGACCTTAGCGGATAAGGCGGCACCCACCGCATGAGTTGCTCCCATGCCAACGATCGGGTTTACTCCGAGCATGCCGACGCGAACGTCCGTTATGTGCATCGAGCCGCCCTTGCCGCGATTGCTGCCGGTTGCCTTACCATAAAGTTCTGCCATCATCCGGTGCACTTCCACGCCCTTCGCGATGCAGTGTCCATGGCCGCGATGGGTAGATGCGATCCAGTCGGTCGGTTCCAGCGCCGCGCATACGCCGACAGCGCAGGCTTCCTGGCCGGTATAGTAATGCACCGCACCGACTGGCACGCCTGTCTCAACAAGCCACTTTAGACGCTCCTCGAACTCTCGGATCAGCGTCATTCGCTCATACATCCAAAGCAACTGTTCGCGCGAATGCGAGTCGTGCGTGAGTCCTATAATGCGGGATAAATTTGCTTGTCCACTACTCAGCAATGACCTTCTCCGGTATGTAAAGGTAAGTTCCGCTTGATGGCCGACGGGCCTGGTTATCCCAAGTCCCGAGATCAAACTTGTTCAAGCGCGCTGCAGTTTTGCGTTCTTTTCCTAATCTCCAGCGACCGGCGATAACATTCCATAATCTCTCCAGCCTTTGACCACACGCTGAGCTTACTTGAAAACCGTTGGGCGGGCTGGATTCCAAGCATCCATCTAATTGTCCAAACGACGAGATTACGAAACAAGAATAGAGGTATCCCACCGACATAGTATTTCGTACCCGGTCGAACACCAAACTGTCGAATATTGGCTTCACCTTTGTGAAACCACCACCTCAGAAAATAATCTTTATTGATTCGATTGCTCGTTACCGGGTGGAAGACGAGAGCTGAGGGTTCGTAGCGCAGCCGCTCTCCTCCCGATATCAACCTGTCTCCAAACTCCGTATCTTCGTTCCTGATTTCGCTGCCCGGCCGGGGGCCCAAGTCAGTTCGAAAATAGCCGTATTTCTCGAACATTTCTCTCCGAAACGCCATGTTCGTACCGATTGGGGCTTCTTTAAGGTGGCCTGCATTCGGGCTCGGATCGAATCCGACAAGAGGTCCAGCTGCGTACGTGCTATTGGTCAAAAGCCAACGCGGAGGAGAGAATGACCACTCAGGCACAATGCGGCCTCCCGATCCGACCCATTCGTCCGTGTGCAAGGGTGCGGTCAGGTTCTGCAGCCAACTCGGGTGTACAGTCACATCGTCGTCCATAAACGCCAAAATGCTGCCCTGCGCCTCGCGAATACCAGTGTTGAGGGCGTGCGATTTGCCTTGCTGTGCTTCAAAAAGATAACGAAACCTACCGGGGTAACGACTGCAAAATTTCTCCGCTACTTTTCGTGTTTGATCGCTGGAATTATTATCGACAACCAAGACCTCCCATTCGACTGATTCGGGAAGCACCGATGCGGCAACACTGTTCAGCGCGCTTTGAAGGCTCTGATGGCGGTTATAGGTGCATAAAACGACGGTAATCCTCATAGAATGATGTTCCTTCGATTGCGCGTCCATGTGTTAGTCCTCATAGCAGGTTGCACTTGCTCATCGCCCCTACTACCAACCGAACATTTCGAAATGAAGAAGCTTCAAGTAGTGCGTCTAGCCTTTTACGGCGCCCGCCGAGTGTCCATGCGTGGACGGTCGAAAAGTCTCTTCATGGCCTGAGACCACCAATGCCCTGCACGCCTTATGGCATTGAGTGGGTGAAAGAGTTGGGCGATTAAGTCTTGCAGTAAGGGCAGAACGAGCAAAAATGAGTTTAATTTATAGCCGAATGCCGCCAACGTTTCCTTGTGATATTCCCAATACCATTCCGATCGGAGGCGGAAGACGTTATGCGCGAGGGTACGATAATATTCTCGTCGTATTTCGGTCGATCTTCCTTCAAGCTCTTTCTCATTCAGAAATACTTTGCCGTATTTCAATAGAAGAGCAAACTTTCCCAGAATGATCACGTCGAATTTGTCCGCAAAACCCGAAGTCGACTCCAGACGTGGCCGGGTATAACTTAAGACTTGCTGGCAAAAACCGAAATCCGATTCTTTCAAGACATCAAAACAGGCTTCGTGATCTGCATGTAGGTGAGGCTGGTTGAAGAATAGCGGGCGCTTACGGATCAGGTCGGAACGCAACAATAGTGAAGTCATCGTTCCAGATGTGGTCAGTACTCGGCGGCCATCCATAGTAAAGGCACCGACCAATCCAACCGATGGATTCTCCTCGCCGACACGTACCATTTCCTCAAGGCAAGTGGGGTATAGCCAGTCATCAGCGAACACGAATTTGCAATATTTTGATTCAGGGGAAATTTGGCGAATCGTGTGATTGTGGTTTTCAATAATTCGGAGAAATCGCTCATTGTCGACCACGCGAATTCGCCGGTCCTTGGCTGCATATTTTTGAGCAATTGCGAGCGATTCGTCTTTACTGCAGTTGTTAACAATCGTGTAATCCCAATTGGCGTGCGTCTGCCGGAGAACGCTCTCGATGCATTCTGCGAGGTGCTCCGCGCCGTTGTATACCGGCGTTAGAATGCTCACCCGGGGTTGCAATTCTGCATTCATATTCTGTGCCGTTGACCTTTTAGATTCGATCGCACAAGGCGAATTGAAATTCCGAACTATCGCATCGCCTGTTGCACATCCGGCGAGCACGCGAGTCCATTTCTCAGAAATACGTCGACCTCGACGGGATCAAATCTCCCCATCTTTAGACGAATGGGTCCCCGGAAGCGCGGATCTCGCGAGACTCTTTCTGCAAATTCACGATTATCGCGATTATCAAAGTCCTGTCGGTCCGTAGCCTGGCCCTCGAAGCCAGGCGCCGTAACAACAACTTCACTCTGTCCAATAAGGCTCATCACCTTTTGCCAATCCACTGGCCCCTGTTCGTAGCGCCACAACCACAGGGGTTCGTCGAAGCCATTTCTTTCTGACGGCGAGGCCCCCGCCACGAACCAGGGATACAAGAGCTGCGGGGGATTTAACGGCCGCCCCATTCCTAAGAATGCGATCTTGGGTTTCTCCAAAGAGCAACTTTGGGCAATATTTCGAAGTGGCTTCCAGTCCCACTGATCAAAACGAACCATGATTCGCCAAGGAAGTCCGCCATTAAAAAAACCGGGGTCCACCGGTCGGTTATTCGGAAATACGACGGGAGCAACAATCATAGCTAACTGAGCGAAGGCCAAAGTACCAGAAATTACCATCGCGGCCCGGGACCGGATCCAACCCGTCGCATCCGACAGGACGCCGACGGCAATCGCAAACGGTATGACCGCGGGGCACAGGTAGCGAAGTAGATGATTCGTGCCCGAAAGCTGCAGGGCCACAAGGGGCAAAAGAGCACAGAGGCAAGTCAGTAGGACTGTCCGCTGGATTGGATCGAAACTAACTTCCTTCTTAACCAGGATTTTCCGTACCACCAGGATGACAACCACGCCGATCAAAATACTGAGGCCAGGTCCAATCAAGCTAACGACCACCGTGTAAAACCACTTCCACCACGTTACGAATGACGGCGCTCCTAAAGAATTTCGGGGTTGTTCTCTCGCAAACCTGGCATAACTCAGAGCAGGGCCCAAATTCTTGAGCCACCAGGGGGCCGCAATAATTACTCCCAGCGCAGCAGCCTTGATGAACGATATCGTGGTTGGAAGGCTTGGCTGCCTGCGACGCGCAAAGAACAGAGTAATCAACAAGACTGGAACTGCGATTAGTGCGAACGAACTCTTTGACAAGAATCCGAGACCAATCGCCAGTCCCAACCCGATCCAGTTGCGGCGCCGTGGTTCTGCTTCGTCACTCCAATATGCCGAAACGAAATACAGCATGCTAGCTGTGGCCAGGAAGAAAGGACCTTCTGTGCTAAAGAAGATGCTGGCTGAGATGACTTCGGGTGACAAACAGAACACAAGGGCGGCAACGGCTCCTGCCGTCGGGCTGGCAATACGTCGAGTGGTCAAGTAGATGAACCATGCGCTAATGCCCCAGCAAGCCAGCGTCACGAACCTCGCTACCGCTGTGTGGAACCCAAACACAACAAGGAAAGGTAGGGCGACAAGAAGGTTCGCGGGAGGGCGACGGATGTCTCCGCCAATAAGAATCGATGCCAACTGCCGTAGGCTGCCGCTGTAAACGTTGTGTATGTCTCTCAGGACGTTGTCAAAATACAGAGCCTCATCCCAATGAATGCCGTAAGGATGATCAAGTATCCAGCGAACGGCCGCCGTTGTGATCGCGAGAACAACCAGGCATGCGAACACGAAGGAATATCGCTCTGCCGATCCGTATCCTTGCGTAGTTGTTCTGACGCTTTCCGCTTTAGCTTTGACCACAAGGCCAGTGGACATCGTAAGTTAGATCCTCGTCACAACGACCGTTGAAAAAACTGCATTCCCCAAGGCCATTTCGGTTCCGTGACCTCAAGCTGGACTCAAGCTTTTTTCTTCAACGGATGGAGTCCCCTTCAGTCCCCGAAGAAGATCCCAGTACACCGCTTTTTGTCCCATTACGTAGAACAGCATCAAGAGATATGCACCAGCGAGAACAGTGATTTCCATAATGAGACGGGGCAGATGAGACAAAGATTGGCCGAACAGGAATTGCGCTCCCAGTGCCGGCACAGCAGCTATGATCCCGGAAATTAGCGGCCGGCTCACGGTGACCAAAATATCGCGGAAGGAGATTACGGTGCCATGTACGCACCATGCAATGTGCGGGAGCGCCCACAGCGTCATGACGGCGGAATACCCGAACGCGACCCCTTTGGGTCCATAAGGCAAGCCCGCGACGTAGCCCGCGATCATAAGGGGGGCAAGCACCAGCACAACTTTCAGGTTCCGCCCGATCATTCCGAGCGAAAAAGTCAGCCACGCCAGTGGGTTAATAAGAGCAAAGATCAGGATCGTCGGCGTCAACAATCGAAAGATGTCCACTACATCGGTCCATTTCGGACCGAGGAGGGTATGAATCAAATCACTGGCGAAAAGAGCAGCTCCGATGGTGATCGGTATGGTCAGCGCCAAAACAAGTGAGTAACCCCTTAAGAAGTAGCTCTTAAAACGCTTCGCATCGTCGCGGACTCTCGACAGCCCCGAAAACGCCACGCCGCCGAATGCCGAATTCAGATTCTCGATGGGCAGGTTGGCAAGTTGATAGGCTCTTGCGTAACTGCCGACAGAAGTCGCTCCCCAGAACCGGCCGAGCAGGACTTTTTCTATGTTATAGGAGAAATATACTATTACGTTAATTAGAGTAAAGGCGCCGCCGAATTGCGCCATGGAGCGGAGCCCAATTCGCAAACGGGGTCTCCCTGGAATCCAGCCTGTGGCGCACCAGAGGCAAATCGTGGTGATCAACGGAATGGAGACCGCTGTCCCCACGAGTGCCCAATATCGAAGACCAGCGAGGGCCATTCCAATGCCTATCAACGTGCCGCATACCAACGAGATCATGTCGATCGCGGCCAGGACTGTAAAGCGCATCTGTCGCTCGAGAAGCGCCGTGTGTTGCACGCCGGCTCCGTTAAAGATGAACGCAGTAGCCAGCACAATGGTCACCCAGAGCAGGTGCGGCTGGTGATAGAACGCAACGATAAGCGGGGCCATAGACATCAAAAGAAGCCCGAGGATTAGGCCAACAAACATGTTGATCCAAAATAAGGTTGAAACCTGTTCCTCGGTTACTTCCATGCGCTGGACCGTGGCTGAGGAGAGGCCAAAATCCCTGAAAAGGTTCAACACTCCAGTAAGCGCGGTAACCATTCCCACTAAGCCGAAATCCGTGGGATCAAGTAACCGCGCCAAGGCCATCATCGAGCCTATCCGAATTGTGAAACTTCCAGCCAGCGCCAGGACTTTGGCCAAGCCACCGCGGATGACCTTTCCCTTCAAATCCTGCATCGCAACTCACACTCTACAAAGGAGATGGAGTCCACGCTTTCTGGTCTGTGCCTTAAGGCCGAGTTAACGCGATTTGAAGCATGGACAATTATTCGTCCGAACGTAAAGGGCTGGGTTCCCACATGGATGCGAACAAGCTACCGCCACTAACGGGCGAAACGGCGACCGTTCCACTAACGCCAACTCGCAATCAATCTGCCATAATCGCCCAGGTCTACGGGCGATCTTACTGCTTAGGTTTCTGGTAAGTAGTTGGAAACGAAGAGGTTAATTACGCATCACTTCAGGACGGCTGCAACGCGGACGAGCAGGCATGGGAAAAAGGTTTCCTTTGGGCGGTGATTTTCCATTGAAGGGACGCGTCCAGCTGTCCGGCATCCCTCAATTTCTGGATGTGCTGAACTCGTAGGTAGCGGCTGGCCTTTAAATCCTCGCAGGTCAATCCCGCTGCTAGATAGGCATCGCGGAGCTCCTGAGCCCCCTGGCGGGCTGTCCATTGTGGCCGGAAGTCCGGCAAAACTCGGCGAACTCTGTCGCAGTTTACGCGGTAGCAGCGCTTATCAGGTCCTCCCCCTGGGAAGTATTCGATTTTAGAGCCAGGAACAGTGTCCGTGACGATTTCCGCGAGTTCGCTGATGCGATAATTTTCTTCAGTCTGGCCGACGTTGAACGTTGCATTGTGAATCGCACTTTTTGGCGCTTCCAGTACGCACAGCATGGCGGCAACGATGTCGCGAATGTGCACTATCGGGCGCCATGGGGTGCCATCGCTCTTGATAACAACGCGGCCGGTAGTCAGCGCCGAGGCCACAAAATCGTTCAGCACGAGGTCCAAACGAAGTCGCGGAGAAACGCCATAGGCGGTTGCATTTCTCATATAAGTCGGACTGAAGTCCTCATCTGCCAGCCCCGCGAGGTCGCGTTCCACCAAGACTTTTGAATCGCCATACGCAGTCACGGGATTAAGGGAAGCGGCTTCATCGAGGAACCCATCGCCCCCAGCGCCGTAGGTGCTACAGGATGAGGAAAAGACGAAACGCTTCACCCCCGCCTGTTTAGCCAGCTCGGCAAGTCGTACAGATGCCTTATGGTTGATGTCGTAAGTCAGCGCGGGATCGAGGTTGCCCAGCGGATCGTTTGATAATGCAGCTAAATGAATTACGGCTTCGAATCCATCGAGATCCGGTTTTGTTACGTCACGAAGATCTTTGCGAATCTCGGGAATCTCTTGCGTGGGCTGACCAAATTCACAGCCCTCAAAGAGATCCGTGTCGAGGCCAACAACATCATGCCCGGCAGCGCGAACCATCGAGCCCGCGACCGCACCAATATAGCCTTTGTGACCCGTGATAAGTACCCTCATACATCTCCTATTCGAAGTAGATTTCTCGCGGGATTAGAATCTCAATCAAGAATTAGAATGGCTCCCCGACCGCTGCCTGCCGGAATAGGTGGCGCCCTCTGATTGCTCGAGTCTCGTGGCCTCTTCAGGAATCACTTCGAGCAAATGGTTTTCGCACAAGGTCTGTGCAGCCTGATTGATAGCGAAGAATGGCTGGCCGGAACGCTCCGCAATGTCCAGCAGCGAATGTTCTCCGTCAGAAAAGTTGAGCACCCAAAGACGCGCGTTTATTTCGGACTCGATTGCCTCACCCCCCGTAGAGCGGTAGAGGCCCCGGCGGCCTAGTTGCGGTTCGCCGTAAGGGTTTAGGTTCCGATAGCGTCTATTTCCTTCCAGGATGTCGAGGATCGCGGTGCATACCTGGAGCGATTCCATGAGCTGTTTGGGCTGTATGAAATTGAGGTTGTCCGCAGACGTGTGGTATTCGGGAAAAGTGCCCCACACACTTCGCATCAAGCAGCCAACCGGTAGATTGAATCCGGGAGAGCAGTACTGCCGCTCGTCGTAACCGTAAGGTGAGAATTCAAGAATCTCAGCGGACTTGCAGTAATGATGAAGAACATGGGCAGCGGCACGGTCGATCTCGGCATTTCCCTGGCGGCTTTTTTTGTAGTGGAACCCGCCGTTGTCTCCAACGCAAGTTAGCACCATACCGTGGCGGACGCGGCCAGCAGCTTCTCGATTTCGCGCTAGCCAGGTGATGGCGCCGATGGTGCCGGGAATAAACAGGAATCGGTACGAGTAGCGAAGATCACGCCCAACAAGAAACTGCGCCAGAAACGCGGCGACAGCCAAACCCGAGAGATTGTCGTTGGCAAGAGACGGATGACATATATGGCATGAAATCAGGACTTCATCGCTTAATTGCCCAGGCAAGTAGCACTCGCCATATGATAAGTGTCCATCTTCAAGAGTAGAGTCGATGCAAACCTCGTATTCGCCGTCCTGCAGCGCCAGCATCTGGTGATGGGATAAACAAAATCCCCAGTCTTCCTTGTAGTATGAAGTTCGGTAGGGAATCCAATCGGGTTTTTCCGGAATTGAGAATAGGTGCGGTTTGAGCGTGTCCAGCGGCATTCGTGCGCGAACTGGCGCACTGTAATTAACCACGTGCAAATTGCATTTCTGGAAGTCTACAACCTTCTTTCCATCCGGGCCCTTGATGTAGGCATCTCGAAGATTCCATTCTTTAGGAACGATCCAATCGAACACGGCCGTGCCTGTTGCTACCTCAAAGGTCTCCAGCGGAATTCGGTCCTGAATCATAGCCAGAGTCTGTCGGGTTCCGTCACCGGTAATGCTTCGGCAGATTGGGTAAAGTTCTCCAGCAAATCGGTGCATTTCGTCGCCGATCTCTACCCTATTCCTCTGCTCGAATTCGTTTAGCAGTCCCATCGTTTTATTCAAAGTTCGGATAATTCCGGTCCCGTTCAGAGATCACTTCGATCTTTTCTGGCCAATCAATCTGGAATGTCGGATCATCAAACCGTACGCCCCGGGCGAACTCCATGTCGTGAAATTCCGACATTTGATAAAAGACTTCAGTTTCGTCTTCCAGGGTTAGGAAGCCGTGAGCGCATCCTTCAGGCACATACATTGTTTTTCGGTTTTCAGCCGAGAGGACTATAGCGACCCAGTCCTTGAAGGTCGGGGATTCCGGACGAAGGTCGAGTACAACATCGTAGATAGAACCCCTTGTACAGCGAACGACCTTGGTTTCGCCATGCGGCGCTGCTTGGAAATGCATCCCGCGCAACGTTGCCTTTCGGGGATTGAACGATAAACTGCACTGCACCACGTTGGCTTTGAGGCCCCGATCTGCGAATTCTTTCTGGCACCAGGTCCGGGCAAAAAGTCCTCGCTCGTCAGCCTTGGGTTCCACGTCAATTTCAAAAGCTCCGGCCAGCCTGGTTTCCGTGAAAATCATACAAAAGGACTGAAGTTTTCTGGGGGAGCGCTCCAGGGAACCGAGGCCCTTACTATGCGAAGCTTCTTCATGGATCTCGAAACGATTGAACTCGAGGCGCCGTGACTCATTCTCCGGCAGACGCATGTTCCAACTCGTAGACTAGTTTACCGTCTACCACCTTCGCGTACGCCAAAACAGCACGCTTGGTTTCGTCGCCTTCTATCCGCCAGGAGCCTCTGTCGTTTACCACTGACATCTTGCTCCGTGCTCTCCACCACGAATCGACCTCACATGGAAGGGCAAACCAGATCGGCTCCTTCTCCGCGAATGCTCGCAAGCAGGCCAGTAGAGCTTCATAGATCGAGAGTTTTTCGGGTTCGATAATATAGTCCGGATGAACGATAAAGCTCATTAAGCCATTCTTTCTCAGAATCAAGTCTATTTGAGTTTTCCATAAATCAATGGAAAGTTCATTGAGTACGTGGAATAGCGTGTAGTCCTGGGTAGTCGTTACAGGCAGTTCGAGAATGTTGCCGATAAAATACGGCATAACTGTGCAACACCCGCCGTGTTGGGGATCCAGATGCGCGACATTTGGAATAGACATGTCGAACGAGAAATCAAGCGCGTCGTACCATTCTGGCTTGCGATAGAGCACCGCCGCTCGGAATCCCTTGGCGCGATATTCCCGCCCATGTCGATTGATGAGGTCCGCCCGGCGCAGGAACTCTTCTCTGTTGTCAAAAAGCCGGCCATCATGATTCAAGTCCTGGACGGCGACCTCGAATCCACGGTTACGAATTGCATCGAGCAAACTGGGAGGCACCTCGTAGCGCTCCTCCGGGACGATTCCAAAAGCCGCTTTAACCCCAAAGGCGTCGTCCACGTTCATCAACTCGGAGCAATAGTCTCGGCCAGCCTCGGTCTCCACGTCGTGCGTCATTGTCACACAGCTGCTGGCTCCATCAGGCCAAAACCACACAAACGGGACCTTATCAACACCTTTGGCCTCGATGGACATCGATAGAACGCCTTCGCAAATATTTTCGACCGTCGTGTCTA
>WNFH01002642.1_pt1 | contig 12585 bp, 18 predicted proteins | sample 5400411 | NCBI WGS metagenome assembly WNFH01 (sample SAMN13153347, study PRJNA577476) | soil metagenome | isolation source: 200 cm saprolite under Douglas fir tree site 2 hole 3 | place: USA:California | collected 2015-04-18
GAAGTATCCTGTGACCCTGCTTCGGGCGCTGCCCGAGTTCAATCACCAAGGCGGGGAGAAACAGGCTAATGGATACACAACAGGCCGTAGCTGACGGTACGCACACGGACGGACAGTCCGACTCCAAGCGTGAAGGACTTCAGAAATTCACGCTTGGTCCGAACGACAGCCTGGAGGGCAAGCTGACGTATGGCGGTCACATGACCGTCGACGGCGGGCACGCCGAAGGCGAGTTTCGGGTCGGCGGCAATGTCGAGGTCGGGAACGGTTCGGTCGTCAAAGCCCTAATAGAAGCCTCCAACGTCACCATCAAGGGCGCGGTCGAGGGCAGGCTCACCGCGCGCGACAAGCTCACCCTGGGCAAAGCGGCCAAGTTGAACGGAGACGTCCAGGCGCGCCGGCTGCAGATCGAGGACGGCGCCAGCCTCAACGGCTACGTCCGGATGGGCGACTTTGAGCAGCAGGGAAGCTAGGCGGCCCACCCCACCATCGGCGGACGAGCCGCCGATCGAATCCCCGCCCGCCGTTCCGAATCAGCCCAACTCCGTGATGCTGGGTCCACGCGACCGAGTGATCGGCCAGCTGTACATCGAGGGTGACCTTCGCGTGGGCGGCGTCGTCGAGGGCGAGGTCGAGGTCACGGGTGACGTTGAGATCGGCGACATGGCGAAGGTCAAAGCGTCGGTGACGGCTCGCGATGTGAGCATCCGAGGGCACCTGGTGGGCGCGGTCGTGGCGCGAAAGCGTTTGGAGGTGACCAGGTCGGGCTCGCTCATCGGAGATGTGCGCGTTGCGCGACTGACCATCCAGGACGGGGCGACCTTCAGCGGCAAGGTATCGATGGGGGCCGCCGCCGAAGCTCCCGCCAAAGCTGCCGAGCCGAAGCCGGCCGTACCCGAACCGAAACCGGCCGTACCCGAGCCGGCAGCGCCTGTGGTTGCGGCTGCCGGCGTTCCTGGTGCGACGGTGCCGGCGCCTGTTGTGAAGGCCGCGCCGCCCAAGCCGGCGATCGCACCAGCTCCGGCCGCCAAGGCGCCACCCCCGTCGGCTCGGCCCGCCGAGGCGCAAGCCGCCGGCAAGGACGGAAGGGGCAAGCCGCCGCCGCCCAAGGGCAAGCCGAAGCGCCGCTAACGGGCTACTTCCGGCTCGGCGATCTCTCCGCTGCGGCCTTCTTGCCCCCGGGGGCTTTGGGCGGCAGGCCGCGGGCGAACACGAGCGAGGCCGCGATCCATGCCTGGGTGGCGGCCGGCCTGGAGCGCCAAGTGTTCGGAACCATCACATAGCCCTTCATGGCGTGCCCTGCCATCGGCTCGAAATCGCGACCACCCACTTTGCGGATCGGCGCGCTCTTGTCATCGGGCAGGCGGACGAAGAGATCCTCGCCGAACAATCCCGCGAACATGTTTCCGTTCACGAACGCGGCCAGGTTGCCAAACATCGGGCGCATGGTGACGGTGGGCTCGGCCGGCACGAGCTTGGTGAACGCCGCCTTGGCCTGCTCGCTTGGCTTGGGCATCATGCCCGGACCCATTCGGCTCATGTTCGAGGCATATCAAACCACGCAGTTGGCGTGCATCATCATCGCCACAGGTGCTTCTCCTTCATCATCTGTTCAGGATTCGCTGGACCGAACTGAGGCTCACGGTTAAGACAAGTATGCTTGACATATTGCAAAGCGATCTTTACACTGCACCCTCGCCATGAGCGAGCAGCAGCCCAACCCGGATCCAACCGAGGCGCCCATCGAGCCGCTGTACACGCATCCTGCCTCGCCGTTCCTGCGGACTGATGCCACCGCCCCGGCGCACGTCGACATGCCGGCGCTGCCGGCCACTCAATCGACGTGGGTCATCTACCGAGCGCAGATCAACTTCGGGCTGGCGATGCTCGCTTACCTGATGGTCCTGGTCGGCTCGTTGACGGTGTTGGAGGCGAACCCGGATGCGCCGTGGCGATTCATCGTGGCAGTGCTGCCGGTGGTCCCCGCGGGCCTGACACTGTGGGTCTTCATCAAGGCCCTGGCCCGCCTCGATGAGATGCAGAAGCGCATCCAGATGCAGGCTTTCGGCTTCTCACTCGGCGCCACCGCCTTGGTCACGTTCGGGTATGGATTCCTCGAGGGGGTGGGGTTGCCACACCTGAGCTTGACTCTCGTCCTGCCCCTGATGGCCATCACCTGGGGAGTGGGGACGGCCATCTTCTCGATTCGGTACCGGTGAAGAATCGGCTGCGTGTCCTGCGCGCGGAGCTCGCCTGGTCGCAGGCCGAGCTGGCGGAGCGGCTCAGGGTGTCGCGGCAGACGGTAAACGCGATCGAGACCGGCAAGTACGACCCGAGCCTCCCGCTCGCCTTCGCGATCGCGCGCGTGTTCAACCGCAGGATCGAGGAGATCTTCGAGTCCGAGCAGGGCGTGGCGGCGGGCGGCTTGGCGCCTATACGGGCCGGGTTATGATTTCTCCTCTGCCGGTGCGGGAGTAGCTCACTTGGTAGAGCGCGACCTTGCCAAGGTCGAGGTAGCGGGTTCGAAGCCCGTCTCCCGCTCCACTCGCCCCCTCACTGCGCTCGGGGCTCCTTACGCGGGAGACGTCTGTTGAATGTCCGGCGCCTTCGGCGCCGGTTGCGCTCCACTCGCCCCCTCACTGCGCTCGGGGCTCCTTACGCGGGAGACGTCTGTTGAATGTCCGGCGCCTTCGGCGCCGGTTGCGCTCCACCTTTCCTGAATACGAACTGAGCCGGTTGACGCCAATGCGCGATAAATCAGCGGGCTGTCGGCCTTAGCGCGTAAGGCGTTGCTGGCCTGTTCGCGCACCTCCCAACGGGCATCTCGTTGCTTCGCGCAGCGTTAGGTCGCGAGCCAGTCAAGTGCGTCATGGCGGCGGCCGAAGTAACCGGTCAGAAACCGTCCTGGCCCCTCAGGTGCCGGGGGCTTGCCGATCATCGGCATGCCTTCAGGCATGTGGAAGGCGAACTTCGCCACACCGGCGGCGTTGTAGCGGGGAATAATGTTGGCGTCACGCCAAGGCCCGTCCATGTTGGCCGGGCTCATTCTGAAGGTCGTGCTGTCGACCACCACCCGACTCCGGCCGCATTTCTCGACACACTCGGCGAATTTCGTCAGCCAGCCCTGAAACTCATGCGCCGACATGTCTGCGGTGGTATCGAACCAACGCAGCTCGATCAGGTCCCCGGACGGGCGATCGAACACCTCACCCCATCGGTCTTCGTACAGCTGCTCGGCCATGGCGTTACCTCCTAATGCGGTGGGTCTGGTGCGATTCGCGAGCCGCGCCGTCTTGCTGGGGTCCGCTGACCCGACGGAGAGGTCCGGCAAGGTGCCCTCAAACCAGACGATAAAGGAACTTGACTGGAGGATTGGTACTCGGCGCTTTGGACCCGTCTCCCGCTTAGCCGACTTCCCACTCTCGTCAGCACTGGCGCCATGTGGGCGACGGCAGAGGTAGATGTGGTTCGTCCACCACGGCCCATCATTCACGCGTTTCGGCCGAGCTTGCGTCCGAGATTGACCTCCATCACACTCCTCGCTATTACCAATTTCATGCATCGTGGAGGTGACTAAATGGGTGGAGTCGGGGGCCGTGCGTTAGTTCTCCGGCCAGGGGAAGGCCGGGCAATCGACCTCGGCGGCTTTCAGATGTCCGTCAAGGCAACGAAAGAGGAGACCAACGGTGCTTTCTCGCTTCTCGAAGCAACCGAGCCCCCGGACTTCGGGCCGCCTCTACACACTCATCACGACGCAGCTGAAGCTTTCTATGTGCTCGAAGGCGAGTACATCATTTTTGTTGACGGGCGCGAGTTCGTCAGTCCGGCCGGATCGTTTATTTTCATCCCGGCCGGCGTGCCTCACGGGTTCAGGGTCGGACACTCAGCCAGCCGCAAGCTCAACCTCTACACCCCGGCGGCGATGGTTGGATATTTCGACGAGTTGAGCGATGCGATCAGTAACGGGTCTGCGGACTCCGATGAGCTGTCAGAGATCGCGAACAGGTACTCAATGGAGGTGCTCGGACCGGTACCGGAAGGCTACGTGTAGCGCCTGACTTCCAACAATCAGGCCACATAACGCTTACGCACAGGGTTAGACCCGCCACTCTTGGACCTACAGCTCAGGGCGGGTTAACGCGGGGGTAGGTGGTTCGAGTCCGCGGCGGCCCACTCCCATTCGCCGGCCTTTCCGTAACGCGAACCGAAGGCGCCGACACCAAAGGTAGTCTTCTCGGGCAAGTGTTGGGAAGGACAGTGACTGAAGCGCATTTAGTGTGGCGGGCTCAATGAACGGCGAAGGATCTGACTCGGTCGTTATTCCGCTGTCTCGCGGATACACCCTCCTCTTTGTCGTGCTGGCGCTTGTGATGGATCCATTCGCCTTCTTTGGAATGCTCGCGCTCAGCACAACCGGGATAGTCGGAACAGTGACCGCGTTAGTCGGGTCCGCCCTCGTTGCAGTCGTGACCCTGCAACTAGTGATCCAATTTGTAATGCCAACTTGGTTCGGGTTGAGGCTGGATCCACACGGCTTCACCGTGAGGATGAATCTCGGGAGTCGTCGGTATCGCTGGGCCGATACAGAGCAGTTCTTTCTGTACCACACAGTCGCCCTGTATCCGGTGGTCGTCTTCAAATACCGGGGCAAGGCCGAAGTTCACGGTATCCAGTACACGCGGGGACTCTTGGGGACGTTCGATGGGAGCTTGCCTCAAAACCTTCACGTGCGAGGTCGCGCGCTGCTCGATTTAATGGAGCAGTGGAGGTTGCGCAGAGCGCAAGCGGCCGTCACCCCATAGCGGCGACCGCTCGGCCTGGCGGCTTTCTGGATCGCCACTTGCTTAGGCGGCAGTCAGTGCTGCAGGAGGCTGATCGGGTTGCCCACGACCAAGGGATGGTTCGCGTTACGGAAACTACGACCCGCTACTTCACTGCTTGATCTCAAATTGCGACTCGAGCGTCGCCGGCCGCCGCCATCACGAGGGCGACAAGTAGTTCAATTGCCTCGGAGCCCGTCACGTGCTGTTCCATCACCAGAGAATGCCAGGTCGTGACCGCCGTGGCATGAATGAGGGCAGCGGTGAGCACCTGCCGCCTCCGCCCACGTACATTCCACCCTTCCAGCAGCACACCTGGCATGGCCCTCAGGACGCTGGCTCGCCCTGGCAGGGAGAGCAGCTCCGGTCGCATGAGAGTTCGGTCTCGCATGATGACCATGAGGCCCGCCCCGGCGTCGCGGTAGTAGGCATAGAGCTCGTTCAGGGCGAGCCGCAGACGAGCTTCCGGGTCGGCGACCCGCCGCCATTTGTCGGGCTCCGGAGGTGGCCAATTCTCGAACGAGTGGCTCGTGCAGGCGCGGAATAGCGACAGCTCGTCTGGAAAGTGTCGATAGAAAGTCCTCCGGGTCACCCCGGCCTTTTCGGCGATAGCTGCGTCGGACGTATGTGCCGGCCCGACCGTGTGATGAAGCGCCACTGCGGCGTCGACGATTCGCTCGCGGGTTGCGTCCTGGCTCTCCGCCCGGCGTTTGAGGACGTATTTCCTGGCGATTTCAGGGATCTCCAGTGTGACTTGATTGTTGACAGACCTGAGGTCAGGGACTATTGTCAGGATACAGCGGTGGATCGCGAATATGGAGACAGTCGATATGAAGGTTCTGGAGAGCCGGTTGCTGGTCGTTGGCCCAGGTGAAGGCAAGTCGGTGAGCCTGGGAGCGTTGGGCGTGGACTTCAAGATCTGGGGGCACGAGACCGGTGGCCGCTTCGCCATCGTCGAGCACCCCATCCAAGCGCGATGCCTGGTCCCGCCGCACACGCACTCGATGGAGGATGAGCTGTCCTATGTCCTGGAAGGTCGCGTCGGTGTGCGAGTAGGGGACGACGTGGCGGAGGCCGGACCTGGCACCTACATCTACAAGCCGTGCGGTATCCCTCACACGTTCTGGAATCCGACGGACCAGCCAGCCCGATTGCTGGAAATCATCTGCAAAGCAGGATTCGAGAACTATTTCGTTGAAATTTCCGAACTTTTCGCGACCGGAGCGAAGCCGGGTGGTCCGGAGCACGAGGAGATCGCGGCCCGGTACCACGAGAGTCACTTCATGGACTGGGTGTCTGAGCTCAAGGCTCGCTACGGGCTGAAGCTTCTTGGTGAGTCGTAGCCCGCGCTGAGAGACGCTAAAAGGTTCACCCGCGCTCGCCCGGCTGGCCACAAGCCCACACCCGGATGGAACCGAACACCACCGACCCGGCGCTCAGATCGAGATCATGCAGCCGTCGATCACCGTGAACCGGTTCGCGTTATGTGAGCTGCGGCCCACCACGTAACAAGATTTGTTACGTTTTTTATGTCGTCGGCTCGTTGGCACGTTCGTTCTCCTACCTCGAAGCAGTGCGGCCCGACCAAGCAGCGCGTAGCGGTTTGATGACGTTCCGCCAGGATGGTAGCGTGGGCGGTGGGAGCTGGAGGGGATGGCCAAACCGCTTAACGAGCTAAAGCGCGATCTAGCTGGGCCTCTGGTGCGAAGGACCTCCGCGAGCCGCATTCCTGATCCCAGCAACGGCTCAGTCTCGCCCGGGCTCAGGCGGGTCGGGATGAGATCGACGCGGTGAGTTCTCCCGTCAGCATCGGCGTCCTCGGGGCGGTTGGCGGCACACCGCTGATCGAGTTGCGCAAAGTCGTGGCTCCGGGATCAGCCCGGGTGCTTGCGAAGCTCGAGTGGGCGAATCCGACCGGTAGCATGAAGGATCGCATGGCCGTGGCCGTGATCGCGGCCGCGGAGGCTCGCGGGGACCTGGCGGCCGGCGACACGGTCGTTGAGTACACCGCCGGAACAACCGGGATCTCGCTTGCCTTTGTCTGTGCCGCAAAGGGGTACCGATTTCACGCCGTTTTCTCCGATGCATTCAGTCACGAGAAGCGGGCAACGATGGAGGCGTTCGGGGCGACGGTCGAGGATGTGCCAAGCGATCGGGCACGGATCACCGAGCAGCTGATCAAGGCGATGATCGCCCGCGCCGGCGAACTGAGCAAGCAGCCTGGGCACTGGTGGTGTGACCAGCTCAACAACCGCGACGCCATTACGGGCTACCTCGCGCTTGGCGACGAACTCTGGGAGCAGTCGGACCGGCGTGTCGACGCTTTCGTGCAGGCGGTCGGCACCGCTCACTCCATTCACGGCGCAGCGCGCTCCCTTCGCGCGCATTACGCGGCGCTTAAGGTCATCGCCGTCGAGCCAGCTGAGTCTGCCGTCCTTTCGGGTAAGCCAACCGGCTCGCATCGGATCGAGGGAATCGGGATTGGCTTTATCCCACCTCTCTGGGAACCGGACGAGGTTGACGCGATCGAGCAGGTCAGAACTGAGGAGGCGATGGCGATGAGCCGGCGACTTGCCCGCGAGGAAGCCATCTTTGCAGGCGCCTCATCCGGGGCAAACGTCGTTGCCGCACTGCGGGTTGCCGAGCGGCTCGGACCCGACACGACTGTAGTTACCCTGATCGTCGACTCTGGCCTTCGGTACCTCAGCACCGACCTCTACCGGCGCTAACCTGGCCGGGACGTAGGTGCCGGCCAGGACGGCGTCCGTGCAGGGCGATCTCCGGGCCGTCGAGTTTGGTTAATTGGTTTGACCGCTGTAAGTCTGGGTCCACGAAACTTCTCCTCCGTCAACGGCTCAGTGCCGGCCGATGTCGGGGACCACCCAACAGCTCGGAGCCGAGGCGAGAGGCGTTGGGATTGCTCCTGGCCGCTTGAGCCCTATGCGAGCCGATAACTGAATTCAACGCGGTGCTTGGTACCAGGGGCGACAAACCCCGTCTCCCGCTTTCCCCTCAGCCAAGACATGGCGATCAAGACCCGCCTCCCAGTGAGGATTTGATTGGGAAGGTCAGCCAGTCGACCCCGACCTCGGAGGGTTGATCCCTGCGGAGGCATCCTCCATCTGATGGGACCTACTGCGACCCGCCTTTATCACGACTCTGCAGGGCGATTCGACGCTGATGAACGAGATCTCGAACACTGAAGCCAACAAGGCAGATGCCAACCAGAGTCATGAGTCCGAGGCCCACCAAAGTCGGGGCCGTCGATGTATTTACGCAGGACACGTAATCGCATTTGCCCTGGGCTTCGAGCAATTCCCTCCAAATGAGAGGGATGGCTCCGGCCACACCGACCAAGACCGCTACAGCTCCGGCAACGCCAGCCACTCGGCACGTCACCCGTCACTCATGAGCACAGCGTCATTGGGTCACTCCTTGGCCATCGCTCCACCGTCGAGCCTAAGACCAAGTAGACCGACTGGTCCGATGGGCTCAGGTACAACTCGACTGATCCGTACTTATAGCCGGTCGGTCGAGCATCAGCCAGCAACGTAGAGTGAAGGTCCAGCGGTAGCGATCGGGGTAGGACATGGTTGGGGTCGCGGATGAACTGCCGCGCGCCCGTAGCGGTCTGTGGCTGAGCTCCGAGCGGCCAACCCAATGTGAGGAATGTGGCCGACTGCCACCCACAATGAGCCGGGCCAGCTGCCGCGACGATCTCCAACGCCGGCACCTCTTTGCCATCGTGCGTCCATGGGTACCTGGGTACGGTAGTGGCGAAGGGAAGACCTCGGCTACAGTCGTCCCCGCGATGACCGGCTGCTGACCAGAGGAGCCGCAGGCCACCGCGCTTGCGGCAATCCCAAGCGCTGCAATGAGCTTCATGAAATTTGAACGGCTACTCCGGGCGGACTGGATAACGCCAGTGGACTGAAGGCACTGAGTGGTTGAAGCCTGTGCTCCGTCCGCGCATCCGAGCGCGAAGGCCCCAGGGGCCACGAGAAGAGCAGACCACACCGCCCGCATTGATCGATATAACGCCTGCTCGTCCCGTTAGGCAACGCTCTAGCCGCTCCAGCGCCGCCGCCTGCGGCCGCTGGGCTCTACATCTGCTGGCTCGAGACAAGGCTTTCAGTGGCCCCGGTGACCAGCATTTGTGAGGCGGTAAACGAATTCGACCCGGGCGTTGGTACCAGGGACGACAAACCCCGTCTCCCGCTTTCTCTTCCCGCAGATGCCGGCGAAGCCGGAGCGACTACTGTGGCCGACGCCGTTGTTGACAGGCCGAGACCCCGAGGCTACGCTGCTGCCCGGCAGCGTCGGGCCCTTCGGCGTGCCCGCTGCCAAAGAGGGGTTCTTGGTCAGTCGGGCGTCCCGCGGGATTTTGACACGGCTCGCTTCGACGACCGGTGCATCCCTAGTGCTTGGCATGTCGGCTTACTTTGCGGTCGGTCCTGCAGCGGTGCTCGCTTGCTGTAAAGGCGGGGCCACCGTCCTTGTTTCGGTGAGCGTATCTCCCTCGACCGTAGATGCCGGGGGCTCGGTCACGGTTGGAGTCCATCTGACCAACCCCGTAGCCGATGTTATTTCGGTCGCCGTCTGCTACGCACTCCCTGATGGATTCGCCGCACCTGGATGCCAGGGCCCGCAGATTGGCCCTGAAGGGATAGCGCTGTCGCTGGCCTCTGGCACGCCGCGAGACGGGGTTTGGCAGGGGCTGGTAGCTGTGCCACCTGCCGCCGCTTCAGGCACCTGGGCACTGCAGTTCGTGAATGTTGAGGCGGGCGACGGCTTCACTCAATTCGGCTTTACCGACCCTGCACTGGCGGGCGGCGATTTCGCCGTTGTCGGCGGCACCGACACCGCGCCGCCGACCATTTTTCCGCCAACGATCTCGCCCACCACAGTGGGGTTAGGCGGCACGGTCACCATCAGCGCTCGCATCACCGACGACAGCGGTGTGGCCGCCGCCTCGGTTCAAACCTTGCCGAGTACCACCTCGACCATTTTTGTGCCTCTAATTTTGGCGTCGGGCACTCCTCAAGACGGGATCTGGCAGATCAACCTGATTCCATCAGCACCCGGAGACTACGAGCTGGCCACCGTTGCGGCGTAGGATGCAGCCGGCAACTTTGGTCAGATTGGCGGTTTCCCATTCCTTGGGTCTTTTACAGTTACTGCCAAGCAGGACCAAGCCATCAGCTTCGCGCCGCTCGCCGATAAGATTCTCGGTGAGCCGCCCTTCGGTGTCAGCGCAACGGCCTCGTCCGGGCTGCCGGTTGCGTTCTCGGCGTCGGGTCCGTGTTCGGTGTCGGGGAACACGGTATCTGTAAGCGGAACGGGCGTGTGCACCATCACCGCGACGCAAGGTGGCAATGCCAGTTTCAACGTCGCGCCCAGCGTCTCTCAAAGCTTCAGCGTGCTATCGCTAGCGCAGTTCGCCCAGGGCGTCAGCAATGCGATCTCCCTGATGGGCCTCACGCCCGGGACCTCCGAGAGCCTCAGCAGCAAGTTGGGGGCTTACATTGACTCGACCACGCGTGGCGACCAGACTTCTGCCTGCGGCCAGCTCGGCGCTTTCGTCAACAATGTCAAGGCCCAGTCGGGCAAGCAAATCCCTGCAACCGACGCCCAGGTTCTGCTATTCGACGCCATGCGTCTGACCACTGCCTCCGCCTGCTGAGGGGGAGGATCCCGCGGAATTCCAGGGTCAGTAGCCTCTGAGGCTCAGGACCCGACTCTGCCGCTGCCAGCGCGTATACACGGCGCCTTTCGCTTCGCTCGATCTCGGTTTCCAGTGCATAACTGACGAGTTCGATCCGCCTGCTCACGACAGTCGGTAACCGAACTCAACCCCAGCCTTGGTACTCGGGGCGTGGGGCCCCGTCTCCCGCTTACTCGACTTCTTACCCTCGTCAGCACGGCGCCGGCTCGTAAATAGCGTTGGTCAATAGTTCGATTCGATCACCGACCATCCGACAGCCAGGTTCTACGCCAGCTATCGATCTTGCGATCCCACATAGAGCTGTTGACGAACGTGCGGCAGAGTGCTACTAACGCGCTCGGTGATGGGAACCACTGGAACGGTTGACGGTGCCGAGGGCACGGGCCCCCTAGCTCGGGTCCGAGCGAGCGGTCGCGGGTCATTCCTGTTCGCGATGTTTTACGGCGGTGGCAACGTCGATCTGATACTGCCGCTCGTTAGGAGGCTAATTGCGCGGGACCATGAGGTGTGCGTGCTAGCGGGTCCGAGGCTCTGGCCACACCGCGCAGAACCGATCGATCCATTCCTTCAGGCCGTGAAGGCTACTGGAGCGAAGGTCGTGGCCTTGCCCGAGCCAGCGGTAAGCCCTCACGACGCGGCGCCGCCAATGCATGGCTTGCTTCTGGGCTGGACGCCGCGCCGGTTGAAGAAAGCGGTCAACATCGCCATTGCGTCGCGCTGGTCGTCGATATGGGCCGCGGCAACCACGAGCCAGTTGCAGCGCGAGCGCCCGGATGTCGTTGTTGCGGATCACTTTCTTTTGGGCGCGGTTGCAGCGGCGGAGCGCGCCGGGGTCCCGATCGCGGTGCTGGTGCACAACGCAACACATCCGGCTCCACAGCACGGGCTCCCTCCGCCTGGGACTGGATTCGACCTCGCGCGCAATTCGGCCGATCGAGTGCGCGACTTGGTGTGGGCTGCAGCCTTCCGCCGAGTCGCCGTTAGGGACGGGCTGCCCTTGCTAAACCGAGCGCGAGCGGACATCGGTCTCGGGCGGGTTCGGTCACCGTTCGAGCAGTACCAGGCCGCCACGCGCGTTCTCGTGCTTGCGAGCCGCACATTCGACTTTCCGGCGCGCCGGCTCCCTGAGAACGTTCGTTACACCGGCACAATCGGGGATGACGTGCCCGCAGGAGGCTGGGAGCCTCCCTGGGCAGTAGGCGACTCCCGACCACTTGTACTCGTGAGCCTCAGCACTCTGGATCAGGGCCAGGGACCCCTCATGCACCGAATCCTGGGGGCGGTGGGGGAACTCCCGGTACGTGCTCTGGTGACGCTTGGACCGTCCCTTGACGCGGCGGGCTTTGAGGCTCCCCCGAACGCGCACCTCGCGACTTTCGTGCCCCACGCGGCGGTGCTACCGAGCGCAGCCGTGGTCGTCACGCAATGCGGGCTGAACACGGTGACCAAAGCGCTCTTGCACGGCGTGCCGCTCGTTTGCATCCCGTTGACCGCAGACCAACCGGATAACGCCGCACGAGTTGTTGCTCGTGGCGCCGGTGTCCGGCTAAGCCGCGATTCTTCGACACGTGAAATTCGAGCTGCGATCGAGCGTGTGCTAGACGATGCGGCCTTCCGCGAATCGGCGCGGCGACTAGGAGGTGCGCTGGCCCTCGAAAACGGTGCCGACAACGCCGCCGGTGAGTTGGAAGCACTCGTTCAAGCCAACTCGTGACGAAGCGCTCCGCGTTCTCCACATTTCCGGCATCGACCGGACCGACGCGACCGATCTCTCTCGCGGGTTTGATGACCTAGCAAAGCGTCGATCCCCCAACTACCGTTCAGCCAGACCTCAATGTTGTGCGCCTGAATCCAGTCCAGCAGCTCGAGGACGTCGGAGGCAGCCATTTTTGCCATGGAACGATGCGGGTTCGCCTCGCCGTTACTGGTCGGCCCCGGGCCTCTTCATGTGCTTTTCTATCTCCGCCCGTTGTTCGGGATCTAGCTGCGACTTGATTTCGTCCCAGGACGGCGCCTCGCCCGCGTTGGAAGCTCTGGCAG
>WNFH01002645.1_pt1 | contig 12583 bp, 8 predicted proteins | sample 5400411 | NCBI WGS metagenome assembly WNFH01 (sample SAMN13153347, study PRJNA577476) | soil metagenome | isolation source: 200 cm saprolite under Douglas fir tree site 2 hole 3 | place: USA:California | collected 2015-04-18
GAGGTCATCATTGTGAACGACGGATCAATAGACCGCACTCTCGAAGAGATGCGGGAGGAGTTTCGCCTGCGGCCGGTCAGGGCGGTGTACGTCCCGGAAGCCAAAAGCGCGGCGGTGCGCGGATTGTACCGCAGCGACGTGGACGAAAGATTGGTGGTCGTCGACAAGGAACCCGGTGGCACCAAAGCCGACGCTGTGAATGCCGGCTTGAATGCGGCCACCTCGCCCTATGTGTGCGTGGTTGATGCCGACTCGCTCCTCGAGCGCGATGCCCTGTTGCGCATCATGGTGCCCATTCTGGCGGACCCCAAGCGCGTCGTGGCGGCAGGCGGAATCATCCGCGTACTGAATGGGTCGGAGATTGAAAGCGGGCAGTTGCGCCGCGTGCGGTTGCCGCGCAAGAGCATCGAAGTGATCCAGGTCATAGAGTATCTCCGCGCGTTCTTGATCGGCAGAGAGGCTTGGGGGCAGGGAAATATGCTGATGATTATTTCTGGAGCCTTCGGCGTGTTTCGCACGGATCTGGTGCGCGCCGTCGGCGGTTGCCGCTCGCGCGCGATCGGTGAAGATTTCGACCTCGTGGCTCGTATCCACCGGCACTTGTTGGAAAAAGGCGCCGACTACCGAATCCATTTCGTTCCGGATCCGATGTGCTGGACGGAAGTTCCCTCCGACTTGAAATCGCTCGGAAGGCAGCGGGCGCGCTGGCAGAAGGGTTTGCTGGACGTGCTCTGGTCGAACCGGGACATGCTCTTTCGGCCGCGCTACGGCAGGATTGGCTCCTTCGCGCTGCCTTACCTGTGGTTGTTTGAGCTGTTTGCGCCGGTCGTCGAGATCGTGGGAATCGCTACGATTATCCTCGCGGCTTGCCTGGGCGTGCTCAGCCGGGAATTTTTCCTGCAGTTCCTGATCTTCGGCTATGCGTTTGCCACGGTGATTTCCATCGGCTCCGTCCTGCAGGAAGAGATCACCTATAAACGCTACAACGACTGGAAAGATGTAGTGCGGCTCGTCAGCTACTGCTTCCTCGAGCATTTTCCTTACCGCCAGTTGCACATGATCTGGCGCCTGCAGGGACTTTGGCAGTACCTGCGCGGCGACCTCGTGTGGAAACCCTTGAAGCGCAAGGGACTGCATTCCGCGCAAGCCCCGTGAGACCGCCGCGACTTTTCTGAGGTGAGTTCTCGTCCGTCTTCGCGGGATTCTTTTGGCTTCAAGGACAGTGTGGTAAAGTCAGCGCCATTTCCCTCGAAGGCAGGTCAAACCATGCGATGCGACGTGTGCGGTATGGAGTATGGTCTCTCCCACGCTTGTTCGGGAATTGCGCCGCTCCAGACCGCCGAAGAATCGGCGCCGCCGCCCACCGGATTCTCGCCCGGTTATTATTTGCGCCTGGCGTTCGACATCGTGCGCTGGGATGACGTCGCGATTCGCCGGGCCTCACGCGACGCCAATGCGCTTTATTACGGCGTGGCACTGAGTGCAGCCGGCGCGGCGATCATATTTCTCGGAACCATGCTCCCCCGCTGGCTGACGCGCCCGCCAGCATCACCGGGCGCGCTTATGTTCGAAGTGATCCTGGGTCTCATGATCTTCTGGGTCTACATGGGCGCGGTCGCGATTGTCCAGTTGAGCCTCTGCCATCTCCTCGCCAAGTGGTTTTTCGGCGCCACGGGCAGCTACCTGGACGTCATGCGCCCGCTGCTGCTCACTTGGTTTGTCAATTGTCTTATTCTCATTCCCTTCGTCGGAATTCTGGCCGCCGGGATCGCCTGGACCGCGGTCCTCATGATGGTTTTCGAAGAGGTGGACGGCGTCGGCCGGATGCAGGCTTTTCTCATCTCTGCGGGAATCAATGTCGCCTTCGTGGTCGCGCAGCTATTGCTCCGGCCTTGATGCTCGAGCGGCCGCGAACGCGAATCGCCAATCCTGCGATCTCCGCTGCGGTATTCCGGCCGGAAGGCCTACCTGCAAACTAGTTTGCCACGCAAACCTAATCCGGTTTGCGCAGTGACTGGAGATCGATTCCCAACTGCTGGCACTTCTTGTACAAGTGGCTGCGCTCCAAACCCAACGCCCGCGCAACGTTGGTCATATGAAAATTGTGACGGCGAATTTCCCCGAGCATCACTTCCCTTTCGAACGCCTCGGTGCGCTCGGCCAGGGTCCCTGCGGCATTCGCGGCGGAAGAGGCTTGCGCGCCGCAAGCAGAGTCGGAAGTCGGAAGGACGAGACGGACCTCGGCCGCGGTCACGTTCCCGTCGGAAGCAAGCAGCACGAGACGCTCGACAACATTGCGCAATTCGCGGACGTTTCCCGGCCAGCCATATTTGCGCAATTCCGCGATGGCATCTTCGGCGAAGATTTTTTCTTTCCAGCCGTTATGCGATGCCACCTGCCGGGCGAAATGCGCGACCAGCTCCGGAAAATCCTCCGGGCGCTGGCGCAGCGGCGGCAGCGGCAACGGGAAGACATAAATGCGGTGGAAGAGATCCCGGCGAAACGCATTCTGCTTCACCAGTTCTTCCAAATTCCGGTGCGTGGCCACGACCACACGCACGTTCACACGAATTGGTTTGTCGCCGCCTACGCGCTCGACCTCGCCCTCCTCCAGAACACGCAGCAACTTCGCTTGCATGGCGACGGGCATGTCGCCAATCTCATCGAGAAAGAGCGTGCCGCCATCGGCCTGTTCGAATTTGCCCAGATGCCGGGCCGCGGCACCGGTGAAAGCGCCTTTTTCGTGGCCAAAAAGTTCCGATTCGATCAATTCGGCTGGAACTGCCGCGCAGTTCAGAGTGACGAATGCATTTTCGCGCCGCGGCGATTTCTCGTGGATGGCGCGCGCGACGAGCTCTTTGCCCGTGCCGGTTTCACCGAGAATACAGACGCGCGTTTCACTCGCCGCAACGCGCGCGATCTGTGCCAATAATTGCTTCATCGCCGGACCGGAACCTACCAGCTCATGCCTTCCCAGGCGATGACGCAGCTCACGGTTTTCCTCCTCGAGCCGCGACAGACGCAGCGCGTTTTCCACGGTGACGAAGAGCTTGTCGGTCGAAAGCGGTTTTTCCAGAAAATCCAGCGCGCCCAGCTTCGTGGCTTTTACCGCCATCTCGATGTTTGCTTGCCCGGAAACGAGGACGATCGGCGTTTTTACTCCGGCCTTCTTCAGATCTTCCAGCAGATCCAGACCGCTTCGGCCGGGCATCACGACATCGGAAAGGATCAGGTCGAAGGTTTCCGTGCGCAGCAGTTCCACGGCGCGAGCCGCGTTGTCGCAGACGGTCGCCTCATGCCCGGCCATCCGGAATGCGCGGGAGAGCGATGCCAGCGTGTTCGGGTCGTCGTCGACGAGGAGGAGATGGGCTTTGCGCGGCAAGCTTCGGTCCTTTACAAGGCGCTAATCGGAGGCCGCGGCCATCGTTGACGGCGCGTCCTTGGACTCGGGAGCATCCTCGCGAGAACTTGCGGGGCTGCCAGGCTGGCGTTGCGGCAAGTTGATCCGAAACGTGGTGCCTCGGCCCTCTTCGCTCGACACCGAAATGGTTCCGCGATGATCGCTGACCACGGATTGCACGATCGCGAGGCCCAGCCCGGTGCCCTGTTGCTTCGTCGTGTAATACGGCGTGAACAGCCGCGAGCACTCTTCCGGCGCCAGTCCTTTGCCCGTGTCGGCCACTTCGATGCGCACGCCGCCTTTCTGCTCGGAAGTTCTCAGCGTGAGTGTGCCTCCCGCGGGCATCGCGTCCAGCGCATTCAGAATCAGATTCTGAAAGGCGCGGTGGAGCAAATCGGGATCCGCATCGATCTCCGGCAAAGGATCGGTGAGGAACAATTCCGGCGTGATGGTGGGCTTGCCGACCTCGTTGAATTGCGGCTCGAAGAGACGAACCGCGTTGCGCAGGGCCTCATTCAGGTTGACCCGGGCAAATTGCGGCGACGGCATCTTTGAAAAATCGCTGAACCGCCCGACGATGGTGTTGAGATTGGCAAGCTCAGCCTTCAGCGTGGCCGTGGACTCGTGAAAGACCTCCAGGAATTGTTTGGCGTCCAGCTGGCGCGCCTTTTGCAGATTTTCTACCGTGATCTGCATCGGGAAAAGCGGATTGCGCAGCTCGTGGGCGAGACGCCGTGCCAGTTCGCGCCACGCAGCAACTCGTTCGGTCTGCACCAGCCGCTCCTTTTGCGCGGCCAGCGTCTGCGTCATGTCATTGAATGCCCGGGCAAGCTGGCCGATCTCGTCCCACCCGCGCACGCGGATGCGGGTGTCCCATCTTCCGCCGGCAACTTCCCGCGCTCCCTCGGCGAGCTCTTCCACCGGTTTCGTGATGCGCGCGGAAATCCACAGAGATACCAGGAAGCCGATGAAAAGAGCCGCGGCAGCGACGATGCCGGCGATCCGGATAATCTTGCGCGTGAGCAGCACGAGCTCCTTCTGCGAACTGCCGACAAGCAGGACTCCGAGGAGCTCATGGTTTCGCCCCATCAGCGGGATCTCGTGGAAGGTTTCGGCCTCGGCGGCGTCGGCGGACCAGTGGATGGTGCGCACGAGCGGCTGCGGCTGTTTTTGAATCTGCTCGATGAGCGGCTGGAAGCGTTCCGGCTGCTGCACGGTGCCGTTCGCCTCGGTGAGGGCCGTGGGAACAAAGGCGGTATCCAGGTTGCGATAGAGGAGCGCGCGCATCCCGGCCGGGAGGACGAGCGAGGCGAGAAAATTCTGATCCAGCCGCCGGCCGCCGATGATGTACAAGGTTTTTTCATTCCCGCCGGCGAGCGTGCGAACCACACTTAGGGAAAGCTCCTCGCCGTCAGGAAGCTCCTCTTTCTTCAAGAACGCCGTCGAATCCGCCCAATCTTTGCTGGCGAGCACCCAGTCATTCTTGTAGCCCACGCGGGCGCGATACTGCGCGGAAGAGATCAGCGTTCCTTCAAAATTCACGAATTCCACAAAGTCCAGGTTATGGTCCTGCGCCGCGCCATTGGCGTCGTTGACGTAAAGGGACTGGTCGGCGTGCGGCGTCGCCAAATCCATGGCCATGCGCAGGGTGATGTCGCTGTTGGTGATGTTCTTGACCTGTTGGGCAACTTCCTCGCCGCGCTGGGCAAATTCCTTGTTGAATTGTGCCACCAAAGCTTCGGTGCGTTGTGCGTCGATCTCTTCGAAGGCCGCTTGCGTGTAATGGGTCACGCTGTAGGAAACCGCCAAAACAGACGCAAATATAGTGAGCAAGACGGTTAACAATAATTTCGCTCTAAAGCTCATGGTTTGGCTCCGGGGGCCGGGGCAGAAGGTTGCGTGGAAGGCGCGGCCACAGCATTGCCGGTGTCGGCGGTCGCAGGAAGCGCGGTACGAGTTCCCTTCACGCGGTTAAAATTGGTCTCCATGGTCAATGGAAAGCATATCCCGAGAGCCAGCGCGACAGAAGGGCTGGTGCAGGTCCGCGATGACTCGGCACGGGCAGTTTTTTCTGGGCGGACACAGGGATACGGATTGATGATAACACGGCTGGAGATGCGGAATGCCCGGCCTGCGTACGCCTCCGGTGGTGGTGCGAAGCAACTTTTCCCGTAGCGGAACTTTTGCAAAGAAGAAGCACTCCATCCGAACGAAACGATTTGCCCGGTTCAGCCGTCCATGTAAGAGGCCGGTGATCCCAGAGGACCATCCAACTTCAGGAGCGATGGTAATGAAGCCCATGCCGAATCGATTGAACGTACTACTGTGGCTGAGTTTGGCGGCTTTGGCCTGCTTGACAGGATCGCCTGCGAACGCGCCGGCGCAGGCCCTCGCCGCGCCCGGTGAGGTGCCGGACGGGCCTACGCGACTCCTGCGCTTCGCCGATATTTCGAAAGACAAGGTGGTCTTTGCCTACGCTGGAGATCTATGGATCGCCTCGCGCGAAGGCGGAACAGCGCGCCGGCTGACCTCCCACGTGGGCGACGAGCTCTATCCTAAGTTTTCACCCGATGGCAAGTGGATCGCCTTTACCGGCGAATACGACGGCAACCCGGACGTTTACGTGATCTCCGCGGACGGCGGCGAGCCGAAACGCCTGACGTTTCACCCCTCGAACGATATCGTCCTGGGCTGGACGCCCGATGGGAAGAACATCCTGTTCCGCTCGGACCGCTTCAGCGCCCCGCCGAGCCGCTACACCAAGCTCTTTCTGGTCTCGCCGCAGGGCGGCACGGCCCGGCCGCTCCCCGTTCCCCGCGGCGATTTGACGACGTTCTCGCCAGACGGCAGCAAGATCGCCTACCTCGAAACGGCACAGGAATTCCGCACCTGGAAGCGCTATCGCGGCGGCTGGAGCCTGCCCATCGCGATTTACGATCTCAAGAAAAACACGTACGAAGAACTGCCTAAAACGAACGGCATGGACATGTTCCCCATGTGGCACGGCAACGCCATCTACTTCATCAGCGACCGCGACGGAGTGATGAATCTCTTCAGCTATGACCTGGGCTCGAAGCAAACGAAGAAGCTCACCGATTACAAGGAGTACGACATCAAGTGGCCGAGCCTCGGGCCCGACGCCATCGTTTATGAAAACGGCGGCTTGCTCTACGAATACAATCTCGCGACCGGCAAGGCGCGCAATCTGCCCATCGTTGTGCGCGCCGAAGACCTCGAAACGCGCCCGGAATTCAAGAACGTGGCCCAAGCGATCGGCAGCTATTCTCTCTCGCCTTCCGCGGCCCGCGCGGTCCTGGAAGCCCGCGGCAACATTTTTACGGTTCCCGCCGAACATGGCAGCATCCGCACATTGACCACAAACCATTCCGGGGTTCACGAGCTGAATCCCGCATGGTCGCCTGACGGAAAATGGATCGCCTATCTTTCCGACAGGACTGGCGAATACGAACTCTACACGCGCCCGCAGATGGGCGGGGAGGAAACGCGCGTTACCACCGACGGCGGAGTCTACCGCTACGGCCCGGTCTGGTCGCCGGACAGCAAGAAACTCCTTTACTGGGACAAACTGCACCAGCTCTGGTACGTCAGCGTCGAAGACAAGAAACCAGTTCTGGTGGACAAGTCCGACTATGGCGACATTTCCGATGGAAGCTGGTCGCCGGACAGCCTGTGGCTCAGCTATTCCAAGCCCCATCGCCGCGGCTCCAACGACGTCTTTATATATTCGCTGAGCGCCAGGAAAGTCAGCCAAGTTTCCGCTGGCTTCTACAACGACAACAATCCCGTCTTCAGTGGCGACGGTAAGGACCTTTATTTCATTTCCACGCGCTACTTTTATCCGAGCATCGGGCAGCTTGACCAGCGCTACAACTACTACTCCACCGACGGCATTTTCGCCGTCACCCTGAAGGCGGATGAGGCGTCTCCCTTCAAGCCGCAGAGCGACGAAGAAAAAGGCGCCGAAGAAAAGAAAGACGAGAAGAAGGACGAAAAGAAAGCCGCCGACGCAAAGAACGGCGCGCAAAAACCGGACGAACAGAAGGAAGAAAAGAAAGAAGATAAGAAAGCCGAGCCCATCAAGCCCATACAAATCGATCTGGAGGGAATCAGCACGCGTGTCGCACCCGTGCCCGTCAGCCCCGGAATTTTGAACGCCCTTGCAGCGCGCAAGGACATGTTCTTTTACATCTCCACGCCGCAGGAGGCGCGACAATTCGGCACCAACGACCACAACCCCAAAAACATTCTGCACGTCTACGACGTGGCCAAGCGCGAAGACAAAGTGTTGCTCGAAGGCATTGACGGATACGATCTCGACAAAGAAGGCAAAAAGGTCATCTACAAAGCCGGACCGGTCTACGGCATCGCCGAAGCCGTGCCGGGAAAAGCCAAGGTCGGTGAAGGTAAATTAAATCTCAGCGAATTGCAGGTGCGGATCGATCCCCGCGAGGAATGGCGGCAGGTCTTCCACGAAGCCTGGCGCATCGAACGTGACTTCTACTGGGATCCTAAAATGACGGGCCACGATTGGAAGAAGATTGGCGCGCGATACGAAGCGCTGCTGCCCTGGGTGGCGCACCGCAGCGATTTGAATTACCTGATCGGCGAAATGATCTCGGAGCTGAGCACCTCGCACACGTACGTGGGCGGCGGCGACCAGCCCACAAAGCCGCACGTCAGCGTCGGCCTGCTCGGCGCCGATCTCGAGCCCGACGGCGGCTACTACCGCATCGCGAAAATCTATCCCGGCGAAAACTGGAACGATGCCACGCGCTCGCCGCTCACGGAGCCGGGCCTGAAGGTGAAGGCGGGAGATTACCTTATTGCCGTCGACGGCCAGGAGGCGCGTTCGAATCAAGATGTCTATGCCTACTTGCAGGACCTCGCCGGAAAGCTTGTCACGCTGAAAATCAATAACAAGTCGAGCCCCGAGGGGACGTGGGAGATTACCGTCAAGGCCACGGGCAACGAGAACGGCGTGCGCTACCTCGACTGGATCAATGCCAACCGCCGCAAAGTCGAGGAAGCCACCGGCGGCCGCATCGGCTACATGCACGTGCCGGACACCAGCATCCCCGGCATCATCGCCTTTGACAAACAATTCACAGCGCAGCTCGATAAGGACGGCATGATCGTGGACGAGCGTAACAACTCCGGCGGCCAGATTCCGGACTTTTACACCGAAAAGCTCAAGCGGGAACTCCTCGCGGTGCTCGCGCCGCGCGAAGGAAAAGATGTCCCGTGGCCGCCGGTGGCGATCTATGGTCCGAAGGTGATGCTCGTCAACGAGCTCGCCGGCTCGGGCGGCGACGCCTTCCCGTGGTTTTTCCATCGCGAAAAAATCGGACCAATCGTCGGCACGCGCACCTGGGGAGGACTCGTGGGCATCGCCCGCGGGATTCCCCTGCACGATGGCGGCGGCGTCACCGCGCCGGAATTTGCGTTTTGGTCCACGGACAATGGCGGCGAATGGATCGTGGAAAACCACGGCGTGGATCCCGATTACGTTGTGGCCCAACGGCCGGATCTAGTCGTTAGCGGTCACGACCCGCAACTCGAAAAAGCCATCGAGCTGGCCAAGGAGGCACTGAAGAACTACAAAGGACTTCCCGCGCGGCCAAAGTATCCTGTCGCCAGGCAATAGGGTGTCGTTCTTAAATAAAGAATCGTAGTCCGACACGCGAACTTCCCAGTGCAGGGCCGGAGCAGCGGGCTGAGCCTTCATGGCCGTCTTTTGAGTCCCACTCGTGCATCGTTCGAATCTCGGCTGCGCCCGCGGCGGAATCCCAGCGCTGCTTTCCTTTACTCCTTGCGTTTCCTGACCGCTAGCCGGGTGGTGCGGTACGCTCTGCCGGCGGAGGAACCATCCCGGGCTGATCCGGTCAAGCGCGGCGGTGCTTGCCTTTTTGTCCATAATCGTTCCCCTTTTCCAGCGTCGCGTCCCGCGCCACCCGCAGGGATTTTTGGCTAGCGGAGTCCGGTCGCACAGGCTTCCGCCTGTGCCATTTCTGCCTCTTCCTTCATGGCCTTCTTTGCGGTCGCTTCTGCGCGGCGGCCGTGGCCGTTGCATCCTCGGAATCGTCATCCGGCGAGCCGCTGTTGCTGCGGACTCCGGAGAACGCCGACCGCAGGACATCATTCGCGAAGAAATTCCTTCCATCGATGGGCACCATCATGATCTGCAGCTTGTCCGAGAGCCGCTCGGCGATGATCTTCTGGATGAGCATGGGGTTTTGCTTCAGCACGGACGCTTCGAATTTCATCCTCTCGGCATCGGCCGCGGCCGTCACGCGGATGCGATTCGCTTCCGCATCGGCGGTCACGCGAATGCGGTTTGCTTCCGCTTCGGTAAGATTTTTCTGCCGCTCGATCTCCGCCTTGCTGTCGATGATTTTCGCCTGTGCGGCGGCTTCTGCGTTCTGCAGCGTGGATTCCTTGCGCGCTACCGCCTCGAGCTTGCTCTGTTCGATCTGTTTCTGCTTGAGCGGCAAGGTGTATTGCATGGCATCGGCTTCGCCCTTGGCTTGCAGGACGCGAACTTGCGCCTGGGCCTCCGCCTGCTTCACGTCGCGCGCTTTCTGCGCATCGGCTTCCAGCTCCGCGATGCGCACTTGCTTCAGCTTGATCTCCTGTTCGGTGCCGAGACGCTCGTTTTCCTGCTCCTTCAGCAAGAGCCCCTCGAGCCCCTTGGCGTATTCCGGGGGAAGTTGCAGGTCGCGCAGCAACACTTCGCGCACTACGATTCCGTCACTCGCCAGCCGCGAGGTGATGGCTTCCGCGGCCCTGGTGCGCAGCTCCTCCCGCTTCGTTGCGAAAATTTCACGGGTGATGTAGTTCGGCGCAAGCTGGCGGTAAATCGTGGAAATCAGGGGCGCGACGACTTGTTCGCCGACCGGTTGAGCCAGATTCGCGTGAAGCGAAGCCAGCCGCTTGGGATCCAGACGGTAGCGCACCGCAACCGCCAGGCCGATGTTTAGCCCTTCCCTTGCCTGCACCGTCAGCACTTCACCCTTTTGCTTGGGATTTTCTGACGCCAGCGTCGAGTACACCTGCTCGCGCGTGTCGTAGATCGCCACGGAGTCCACCAGCGGCGTAATCACGTGCACGCCGGGATACAACGTACCGGGGCGTGCGCCCCAGATTTGGCTGACGCGGACGCCCGCGGCTCCGTCCGGAATCACCACAATGCATTCCGTGACCAGAATCGCCAGCGCCCCTGCTGCCGCCAGTTGCAGCGCCAGCCGCGCGCGCACCGGCCGGAAAGGGCGGTGGGCCGGCGCCTCCACCTCCGCGCCGGTTTCATCCGTGGAGTGGCGCCGCAGCAGGCGGCGTAGCTGCGAAGCTAGAAAAATGTCGTAAACCACCAGAGCCGAGGCGCTGCCAAACAACCCAAGCCCGAGAATCATCAGCAGGTACTTCAAAGCAACCATAGTGTTATCCCCTTCCCTCTTCCGGTAGAGCATTCCTCGACATCAACGAACCGGCTTGCTGGAAGCGTTGCACCGAAAATCTTTTTCCCGCTAGCGTTTCGCTGCGAACGCCCGCGCGAGTTGCGCCGTCCCGCGAACCAGTTCCGTCCGCACCGAAGTGCGGCGCGCCGCCGGGCGCATCAATTGAAAAGCGGTTTGCAACAGCAGCCAATGGAGACCAACCGCGGCAACGGCCGCGAACATCGTGGCGATGATGAGGATGGCGAAGATCTGAATCCCTATCATGACGTGCCTCCGGTCTTGCGATTTTGCAGATCGCAGGCGCATGACCAATCTCAATACATTGAAACAGAACGACTTACAAAGCCGCCAAAGAGCCGGAGTTGTGGGGCGGGTTACACGCCGTGGCAGCCGGGACGCGCCCATGGTTGCCGCCGTTTGGCGCAAGAGCAAATCAGGGGTACTGTAGTGGAGCCGGCGGAATTTGGAGATTCACGCTCAATGTCTACACGACCGGGTCTCAAAATCGGACGGATTCTCGGTATTCCGATCTATCTGCACCCGAGCTGGGTGATCATCTTCGTGTTGATCACCCTCTCTCTGGCTTTGCAATATACGCAACTCCACCCGCAATGGAGTTCCGTGCAACACTGGACGCTGGGGATTCTAACGAGCGTGCTTTTCTTTGGCTCGGTGGTTTTCCATGAGCTTTCGCACAGCGTGGTCGCGCAGCATTATCAGATTCGGGTCGTTTCCATCACCCTGTTCATCTTTGGAGGCGTCGCGCGCATCGGACGCGAGCCGTCGAAGGCCATTCAGGAATTCAACATCGCCATCGCAGGTCCTCTGGCCAGCGGCTTGCTCGCGGGGGCCTTTTATGCGCTGAAGGCTGTCTTTCCCGAAAGTCAGATGGTGGGCGCACTCGCCGGTTGGCTCGCTTACATCAACCTCATGCTGGCAGTCTTCAATCTTATTCCGGGATTTCCGCTCGATGGCGGGAGGATCTTCCGCGCGATCGTCTGGGGCACTACGAAAAGCTACCTTCGTGCGACGCGGATCGCCGGCGCCAGCGGGAAGCTCTTCGCCTATGCCATGATTCTCCTCGGTGCGTGGGCCGCCTTCCACCCTGAATTCGCCATCACCATTGGTGCGCGGACCATTTTTTACGGGGGCTTTACGTCCGGGATCTGGTTCGCCTTCATCGGCTGGTTTCTCCTGAATGCCGCGCAGGAGAGCGTTGCGCAACTGGCCATACGCGAGACCCTTGCCGGCTTGAGCGCCGCCGACGTCATGAGCCACGAAGTCCCCACCGTTGACGGTCACATCACGCTCGAGGAATACGGCGCCGAAGTGCTCCGCACCGGTCGCCGCTGCCACCTGGTCCTTGGCAACGATCGCCTCGTCGGCATGATGAACGTCCACATGCTCAATGCCGTGCCCCGCGAGGAGTGGGCGCACAACTCTGTCCAGGCGGCCATGATTCCCCGGGAAAAAATCCTGTGGGCATCCCCCGAAGAACCGCTCCTGCGGTTGCTCGAACGGCTGCTGAACGCCGATATCAATCAAATGCCGGTGGTCAGCGGCTCCGGCGATGGCGCCACTCAAATCGTCGGAATGATCACGCGCGATTCCATCCTCCGAGTGGTGCAAGCCCGCACCGAACTGGGGCCCCTGGCCGCAGGCAGGTAAGCTGCTCCTCGCAACCCGGGGTTCTTTTTTCGCTGCAATCGAT
>WNFH01004025.1_pt1 | contig 12581 bp, 13 predicted proteins | sample 5400411 | NCBI WGS metagenome assembly WNFH01 (sample SAMN13153347, study PRJNA577476) | soil metagenome | isolation source: 200 cm saprolite under Douglas fir tree site 2 hole 3 | place: USA:California | collected 2015-04-18
GCTCCTGTTCCTGCTGAGCGCCGGCCTATCGATCACCTTCGGGCTCATGAGGGTGCTGAATATGGCGCACGCCTCGTTCTACCTGCTGGGCGGCTACATCGGTCTTGCGGTCTGGACGCGGACAGCCAACTTCTGGGTGGCGCTGCTGGCCGCCGCGCTGTCCATGGGCTTGGGCGGCGCGTTCTTGTATGGCTTCTTCCTGCGGCGCTTCTCAAAAGAGGAAGAGATGCCTCAGGTGCTGCTGACCTTCGGCGTACTCCTCATTGCCGCCGAAGCGGCGTTGGTAACTTGGGGTGGCAACGTCCTCCGCCTACCGCCGCCGGGGTTCCTCCAGGGCCCTGTTGACCTCGGTCCGCTGACCTATCCGCGCTATCGCTTGTTCGTGATCCTGGCCGGCCTGGCCATAGCGCTTGCGCTGTCGCTGATCATCAGCAAGACGCGCCTGGGCGCGGTGGTTCGGGCAGGCGTGGACGACACCGAAACGGCGCAGACCATCGGCCTCAACATGCCCCGGGTGTTTCTGCTGGTGTTCGGTTTGGGCTCGCTGGTCGCCGGCCTGGCGGGCGCCCTCGGCGCACCCTACCTGGGCATCTACCCTGGGCTCGATTTCGACGTCCTGCTGTTGGCGTTCGCGGTCATCATCGTGGGTGGAGCGGGCAGCATCGAGGGCGCGTTCGTCGCCTCCCTGCTTGTCGCACTGGCCGATACGTTGACCAAGACGTATGCGCCTGGGTTGAGCTACTTCAGCATCTACGTGCCAATGGCGCTGATCCTGGCCTTCCGGCCGTCGGGCCTCCTTGGCAGGGCTGCATGATGCAGCGGCTCAGCGTTGCCGCTGGCCTCGTCCTGGCCGTGCTCTTGCCCTTTGCGGTACCGTCCTATTTCGTCGACATCCTCAGCCGCGTGCTGGTCTTTGCCATGCTGGCTATGGGCCTGAACCTCCTGGCCGGCTACACCGGCCTGCCGTCGTTGGGACAAGCAGCCTTCATGGCCGTCGGAGCCTACACCGCGGGACTGCTCATTCGCAGGCTGGATCTTGGTTTCGCCCCGGCCTCCATTGCCGGCATCGTCATGGCCGCCGCGCTGGGCGCAGTGTTCGGGCTCATCGCCCTGCGCGCCCGAGGAGCCACCTTTCTCTTAATTACGCTGGCGCTCGCCCAATCGGTGTGGGCCGTGGCCTTCACCTGGCGTAGCCTGACTCGTGGCGATGACGGCCTGGGCAGCATCCCACGTCCCGAGATCGGCTTCCTCCCGTGGTCCATGACGGACGCGAGACCCTACTACTTTTTTGTGCTGGTGGTCTTCCTGATCTTACTGGCCATCTTCGCCATCCTGGTGCGCTCACCCTTTGGCCTGGCGCTGCAAGGCATTCGGGAAAACGAGCTGCGCATGCGCTCGCTGGGCTACCACACCTGGCTCTACCAGTACACCGCGTTCATCGTTGCCGCCGCCTACGCCGGCGTGGCCGGCGTCCTGCGCGCCTACCTGGTGGGGGCAGTTGTTCCCGCCTGGTCGCAGGTCGATCCATCGGCCGAGGCGCTGCTGATGGTGATCATGGGCGGCCCTGGGACGGTCATCGGCCCGCTGGTGGGCGCCGCCATTATCGAGCCGGTCTCCGAGATGGCCAACGTTTTCACTCGGCGCTGGCCACTGGTATTGGGCGTTCTGTACGTCATCGTCATCCTGTTCGCGCCGGAGGGCATCGTAGGCTGGATACGCCAGCGACTGCCCGTTCGAAAGCGGCCGGCGGGCAATCGCGCCGCTGAAGAGGCAGTTCCGGCCGCGGTTCCGAGCGAGGCGACGTGAAGGCCCTGACCGCCAACCAACTCAGCAAGCGCTATGAGGGCCTTCATGCGCTGCGCGAGATCGATCTGGAAGTGGAGCCTGGCGAATGCCGGGTAATCATCGGCCCCAACGGGGCAGGCAAGACAACGCTGTTCCACGTGTTGAGCGGCATCACCCCGCCTACCAGCGGACGCATCTTTCTGTACGGCGAGGAGATTACACACTCCCCAGACTACGTCCGTGCCGGAAAGGGGTTGGCCCGAACGTTCCAGGTGAGCAGCTTGTTCCGGCGATTGACGGTCGAGCAGAACGTTCTGTTGGCCGTCCAGCCCGCGCATGCGGCCTTCGCCATGCACCGGCCGGCAACCAGCTATGGACCAGCCATGGCCCGCGTGGACGAAGTCTTGGAGCTAGGCGGCCTGGCGGCCAAGCGCGGCGTGCAGGCACGGCATCTGTCCCATGGCGAACAGCGCCAGCTCGAGGTGATGCTGGCGTTGTCTGGCCAACCGAAAGTGGTGCTGCTCGATGAGCCGACGGCCGGCCTGTCGGAAGGCGAGCGCAAGAGCATGACGGCGTTCCTGCAGAAACTGCGCGGCGCGGTGACCATCGTGCTCGTGTCCCACGACGTCGACGTCGCGTTCGACCTGGCAGATCGCATCACGGTCCTACATCTTGGCGAAGCCCTGGTGGAGGGCACGCCAGAAACAGTCCGCCGGGACGAGCGGGTGTCGCAAATCTATCTCGGCACGGAAGCGGAGCAAGCTCGTGCTTGAGGTCCGAGATATCCACACCTATTACGGCGACAGCTACGTGCTGCAGGGCGTGTCGCTGCGGGTGGGAAAAGGTCAGGTGGCGGTGCTTTTGGGACGCAACGGGGTCGGCAAGACGACGCTCTTCCGCTCCATCATGGGCCTCACCCCGCCGCGGCGTGGTCAGATTGTGTTCCAGGGCAAGGACATTACCGGCTGGCCGCCTTACCGCGTGGTCGGATCGGGCGTGGGTCTCGTCCCGCAAGGGCGCCGCATATTTGGCTCACTCACGGTGCGCGAGAACCTGCAGGTTGCGCAGCGACCACTCGGCCATGGCCGGACCTGGACCGCCGCGCGAATCATGGAGCTGTTCCCGCGTCTGCGCGAGCGGGAGCGGCATGGTGGCACCAAGCTCAGCGGCGGCGAGCAGCAGATGCTCGCCTGTGGCCGAGGGCTGGTCGGCAACCCATCGCTCCTGGTCCTGGACGAGCCCACGGAGGGACTGGCGCCACTCATCGTCAGTCAGGTGGAGGACCTCATCCACCAGCTGAAGGCCGAGGGCATGTCCATCCTCCTCGCCGAACAACGCTTCGGCTTTGGACTGGCCGTAGCCGATCACGTCTACATCCTGTCGCAGGGGCGTATCGTGCATGAATCAGCGCCGGAAGAATTGAGGCACAACGAGGACATCAAGCACGCCTACCTGGGGGTGTAAAGGAGATGACTGTGCAAACGATTGACGCCGATACGCATCTGATTGAGTCGGAGCGAACCTGGGAGTTCATGGATGAAGCCTTCATCCGGTTCAAGCCGAAACTCCTTGCCAACTCGGATGTCAACGCTCCAGCGACATTTCGCGAATTCTGGCTGATCGATGGACGGTCGTTTCAAAAGCGCGTGTTCGAGTACGAACGATCGGGCACGAGCGAAGAGACGCGCGAAGCGCGCAGCGTGGAAGCTCGATTAGCCCACATGGACGAGCTGGGGGTGGACATCCAGGTCCTGTATCCCACGTTATTCCTGCTCACCGTGACGGGTAAGCCGGAGGTCGAGTACGCGCTTCACACGTGCTACAACCGCTGGACCGCCGACGTCTGTTCCAAAGGCGAGGGCAGACTGCGCTGGGCAGCGCTGCTGCCATTGCTCCTGATGGACAGGGCGCTCGAAGAGCTCCACTGGTCAAAGGAGCACGGGGCGTGTGCCGTCCACATGCGCCCGTGGGACGCAGGCCGGCCCCCCACCAGCCCCTACTTTTTCCCGCTCTACCAGGAAGCGAGCCGGCTTAATATGCCGATCTGCATCCACGCCGGGGTGGGCAGCACCGTGCTGGCAGACACCTACAACTATCCCGAGACGGTGTTTTCCCTCACAAAGCTGCCGGCAGTAGGTTGCTTTCACAGCCTGGTGATGAGTGACGTGCCGGACAGATTCCCGGAACTGCGCTTCGGCCTGATCGAAACCAGCGCCTCGTGGGTGCCCTACGTCCTGCACGACATCCCGCCGCGCAAGGAGAGACTGCTGGGCCAGAAGTTCGACCGCAGCCGCCAGCTGCTGCGCGAGAACCGCATATTCGTGGCCTGCCAGACGGACGACGACCTCCCTTACGTGCTCAAATACGCGGGCGAAGACAACCTCGTTATTGGGTCCGACTATGGCCACGCCGATACGTCCAGCGAGCTCACCGCGCTACGGCATCTGAAGGAGATGAATGAGCTCGACGGCCGAGTGGTCGACAAGATCCTCTGCGACAACGCAAAGGCGTTGTACGGCTTTGCGTAGAGACCCAACAGGGGGTTAGTTACCGAGCCGGCGGGCAATCAGCGGACGAACCTCTGCGATCCTCGCGAAGTCACGATCGACGTGAATGACACCGAGGCGGTGGAACAGGGCGGTCTCGGCGATCAACAGGTCAGGCATCGGCGTGCGGTGCCACATCCCGTGGTGGTGGGCCAGGTCTTGTTGGAGCCGCAGCGCCCGGTCGAGGAGGTCTGGTGGCGCCACAACGATCTGGAAGTTAGCGTGCAGCATGGACTTGAGATCGTCATAGTCGGCGGCGGATCTCGCAGAGTACAGCTGTTCCAACTCGCCGATGGGACATACGAACAGGGAACCCGCGAGCTCGGCCAGTTGAGCGCCGATCACCGGGTCGTCAGCTCGAGCCGCCGCGCTCTTGTCGAGGACCCATCCATCTAGCGCCACATGTCCTCCGACGCCAACACCTTGAGGTCAACCCGAGTGCTGAGCTCCTTCAGGTAGAGGCGCTGCCCCTCGGTTCGCCGCCTGGCGTCCTCCTCCGCGTCTTCGGCCGCGCGACGCAGCGCCTCTTCGACGGTTGCCCGTGTCGTTCCGCTACGTAAGGCGCGCTTGGCCCGCGCCAACAAGTCCTCATCGATCTCGATGGTCGTCCTTTTCGGCATACGTACATAATACTGCGTCGATGAGTACATACATACTGGGCTTAGTTCTGGTCGTAGCGATCCCGGCTGACGAGCTCGCTGAGGCTGGTGCGGCCCAGGGGCAAGCCGCTGGTTCGCAGCGGGGTTAGAGATACCTTGAGGGCTGCTTCGTCGGCCGGATAGCCCAGGGAGATGGCGGTGCCCATCCAGCGCTCCGGCGGGACGCCGAGCAGCTCCTTGGCGCGGGCCTCATTGTCGTCGGGGAACAGCGAAGCGATGCACGAGCCGACGCCGTGCGCCCAGGCGGCCAGCATGATGTTCTGCGCCAGCCGGCCGGCATCGAAGGCGTTGCCTCGGCCGTTCATGACGAGCGCCACGCCCAACGTGGCATCGGCCAGGTGGTAGGCGAACTGCCCGCACGCTGAGAGAGCCCGCAGCGTCTCTCGCTCGCGCAGCAGGATGAGGTGCCAAGGCTGTGTGTTCTTGGCGCTGCCAGTCCAGCGGGCACTCTCGAGCACGTCCAGGAGCACGTCCTCGGGGATCGGCCGGGGGGAGAAGCGCCGAACGGAGCGCAGCGACCGGACTACCTGATTGAGCTCGATGGCTTCCACAGGCCCATAGTAAGCCTGTTTATCCATCGCAGCTCTTCACTCAATCTTGATGGCCCAGCTTTAGCATGGACCCCCGTGACGAGGAAGACTCTGGCGGCATTCGCCTTGTCGGCGATGCTAGCCGGCAGCGCCGTCGCGCCAAGCGTGGCGGCTGACGCTACCCCGCCGAGCGCGGGAAGCGTGGTAACGACGGCGAAAGCGCCAGACGGCAGCTACAAGTACCTGGTGAACGGCCAGGAGCAGTTGTTCATCGGCATGGGCTACGACCCCATCTACCGCTACCTGCCCGACGCGCAGCGGGCGGCTAACTACCGCCGTGATTTCGAGCTGCTGCGCGATGCGGGCGTGAACACCATTACCGGCTGGGATGCCGACAAAGGCTACGAGCAGGACAAGTTCGACGAGCTGACGCTGAGCCTGGCGAACGAGTACGGGATTGGCGTGGTGATGCCGCTGAACCTCCCTCCGGAAGGCGATTACCGCGACCCGGCTTTCGTGGGCGCCTTGAAACAGCAGGCTCGCGAGAAAGTTGCCCGCTTCAAGAATTTCCCGGCGCTGCGGATGTGGGGCGTGGGCAACGAAGTGTTCTGGGAGATGGACTCGGACATGTACCCGGCCTTCGAGGACGCCTATCTCGAGATCGCCGACGTGTTCCATGAGCTCGATCCCAATCACCCGGTCATCTACCGCGAGGCGGAAATGGACTTCGTGCCGCGCGTCGTAGACATGCTCGAGGACAGCGACGACAGACGCCCCTGGCTGCTGTACGGGATGAACGTGTACGACAAGGACCCCAAGGAGCTGCTGGCCCAGTGGCCGTCGTTCGGACTTGACCGGCCGATGCTGGTGAGCGAGTTCGGGGCTGAGGGCTCGACGCCCGAGGAGCGTGCTCAGGGCTACGTGGAGATGTGGCGCGCCATCCGCGAGTTCCCGCAGTTCGTCATTGGTGGCGCGCCCTACGTCTGGACGACGCAGGGTCCTGAGCCAACCGACAATATATGGGGCCTGACGGACGCCAACAGCCGGCCCGTGGACGGCACCTTTGCCGTACTTGCCCAGGAGTGGCGCCGGGAGCAAGCCGCCAACCGGCCGCTTCGCTAAGCAGCAACTAACACTCTCCAGCCGACCGATCACTTTCGCCCCTTTGAAACCGTTACAGGTTTGCGGCGTAGAAAAGTTGGGGGACGGCAAGCCGAGCCTCAAAATTCCAAGCCGCCACACAGGGAGAGTGCAGATGCGGGGATCCATCCGGCAACGACTCATTCAGGTAGGGGTTGCCACGGCGACAAGTGCGATTATGCTGAGCGCCTTTGTCGGTCTGTCGGCCGCCGCGCCGTCGGGCCATGGTCATTCTGGTGAGGCCCACGGACAAGCCCATGTGAGTAGCGCCAGCCACGGCAATTCGGCCAGCGCGCCCGGGCATTCTGAGGACGGCACGCGGCCCGGCTGGGGCTGCGGCGACAAGAACCACGTCCACACTGGCCCGCCGGGCGGCGGCGATGGCTTCAACCCGTGCACGCATCACGAGGTCGCGACCACAAAGACGGGGGCCTCCGAGACGGAGACCGAGACCGAAACGGTGACCGGGACGGAGACGGTGACGCAAACCACCACCGAAACCGTTACCACCACCACGACTACCTAGAACATCGCCACCTTCCCACTGAGCCCTTCTGGGCCTCTGCCACTCCCCCTGCCGGGGCGGTCCACCACCGCCCCGGTGGCAGGGGCTTTCTGGTGGTGGCTCGCGCTATCCCAACTGATGCTGGTGAGCTTGCTGCTGCGGGTGCTGTGGCTGGAGGCGCCAACCGGTCGAACGATATTCGACGAGCGCTACTACGTGAATGCCGCGCGAGTCATCCTGGACTTGCCGGTAGAGCAGGGGCAGCCATACGCCGGCAAGGCAGCTGGTCTCGACCCCAACACCGAGCATCCACCGCTGGGCAAGCTGCTCATCGCCGGCTCGATGGCGGTTTTCGGCGACAATTCCTACGGCTGGCGGATCCCGGCGGTTATCTTCGGTACAGCTGCCATTGGGCTGACGGCGGCTGTCGTACTGGCCGCCGGCGGCTCACAAGCAGCGGCTCTGATCGCCGCGTTCCTGCTGGCCTTCGACAACCTGGCGTTCGTCCACAGCCGGATCGCCACCCTGGACGTGTTCGTCCTCACGTTCTCGATCCTGGCCGTCTACTGCTACCTGCGACGCTGGCCGGTGGCAGCGGGCGTGAGCCTGGCGCTGGCCGGGCTGGTCAAGATCAATGGTCTGTGGCTGGCGCTGGCGTTCGTGGGACTGGAAATCTATTTCCTATGGGGAGAGCACGAGAATCCGCGGCTTGCCGCCGGCAAGTTGGCCCGAGCGGCCGCGGCAGCGCTGCTGGCCTTTGGCGGCGGGTTATTCGTGCTCGACCGCCTGTTTACGACCTACAGCACGCCCATTCAGCACCTGCAGCGGATCTTCAGCTACGGCCTTGGCCTAAAGGCCGGCGAACGCTCCGGTGAGGCGAGCTATCCGTGGGATTGGCTGCTGAACCAGACCCAAATGCCGTACTACCACGTGGACAGGGTGGTAGAGATCAATGGCCAGGTGGTCCGGCGCATCCCCGAGATCGCCTTTACCGGCGCGTTCAATCCATACCTGATCTTCGTCGCGCCCATTGCACTGGCGCTGGCTGGCCACTGCTTGTGGGCGGGCCGCGATCGTTTGGCGGCCGTGGCGCTGTGCTGGCTGGCGGCGACCTATCTGCCGTTCTTCGCGCTGGCGGCGACCGGCCGCGTGATGTACATCTTCTATTTCTTGCCGGCCGTCCCGGCGGTAGCGATTGCTATTGCGCTGTTGACGCAGCGTCTGCCGGCCGCCGCACGATGGGGCTATTTGGGCATGTACCTGTTTGGGTTCGTCAGCTTGTTTCCATTCCGGATACTGCCATGATTCGAACCCTGCCGCTGCCCACCACCGCCAGCACGATGAGCCTGAAGCGGCGCCGAGCTGAGGTTGCCGGCGCCGTTCGCGCCTGGCTGGCAGCGCATCCGGAGCTGCTGATCGGCGCCGGACTCTACGTGTTGCTGTTCGCCGGCCTGGCCCTGGTTGGCGTCCTGTCCGTTCAATTCGATCGCCCGGTGACCGTGCGCGGCACCTGGCTGCAGCTGCTGCTGCGGCCCAACGAGCCCAACCCGGAGCTGGTCAAGATCTGGGAACGCTGGGACGCCTTGTGGTACATGCGCATCGCCCAGAGCGGCTACCACGCTACTGACAACACCGTCGCCTTCTTCCCACTCTACCCCGCCCTCATGCATGTGGTTGGCCGAGTGCTGAGGGAGAATTACGCGCTGGCAGGGTTAATCGTCTCGGGAGCGACCCTGGTTCCGGCGCTGGCGCTCTTGCAGGCCGTCGGCCGGCGGCTCGTTGGCGATGAGTCAGCCAAGCGCGCGGTGCTGTACACGCTGCTGTTCCCCACAGGCTTCTTCTTCCTGGCGCCGTATACCGAATCCCTGTTCCTGCTGCTGGCGATGGGCGTTTTCTGGTCCATGCAGCAGCGGCGCTGGCCCCTGGCTGGCGCGCTCGGCCTGTTAGTGGGTCTGACACGCGCTCCCGGGGCGCTGCTGCTGCTGCCCATGCTGTGGGAGTGGCTGGAGCAGCGGCTTGCCGGCGAACGCCGGCCATGGCCCACTTTCCTGTGGACGCTCACGCCGGGACTCGGGCTGCTGCTCTTCACTGCCTACATTCGCTTCGGCCTGGGCCTGCCAGAGGCCGGGCTGGCCACACAGGCCGCCTGGGGCTATCACGTCGTCATGCCCTGGCAGGCTTTGGCTACGAGCTTCGCTCGCGCACGGATTGACGTTGTGGAAGCGTTGAATCTGAGCTCGCTGCTGCTGATGTGCGGTCTGACGCTCCTGGGACTGAAGCGCCTCCCGCTGCCTTATACCCTGTACAACGCGGCCAACATCGGAATCATGCTGACGCGAGTTGAGGACGCGTGGCCGCTGATGAGCGTGTCGCGCTATGTGCTGGTGCTGTTCCCAGGCTTTCTGATGCTGGCCCAGATCGGCGGCCGCTGGCGCTGGCTGCACCAGGCCATCTGCGCCCTAGGCCTGCTGATGATGAGCGTGCTGTTCTACCAGTACGTGCACTTCCGCTTCGTAGCCTAGCGCTTCACACGAACAGCGGTTCCATCTCCAGGCGGCCAATCATGGCCTCCATGTCCGCGGCTGGTGGTCCCTCCTCGAAGCGCTCGGCCGCGGCCAGGACGTGCGGCAGGAGGTGGACGTCTCCAACGGAGATCACGAAGACGCCTCGCCGGGCCAGCGCCCAATGCACCGCAAGCTCAATGTCCCGCGGATCGCTCAGGGGCTCGTACCAGGTGGAAGTGGTCCGATCGCGGCCCATCCAGGGGCGGTAGGCGATGGATTTGATGGTCTGGACGGCGGTCTGACGCTCCCGGCAGGCAGCCAGCAGAGCCTCGAAATTTTCGGCGTAGTAGGCGCTTCGAAGAGTGATGTAATTGTAGGGCAGCAGCACCGAGTCAAAATCGAAGCGCTGGAGGCTGCGGCGGTGCATGGCCGCCACTTGGATGCCATGTCCGGTGACGCCAATGGCCCCCACCAAGCCTTGCTCACGCGCCTCAACGGCAGCCTCGATGGCGCCGCCCGGGCTCAGGGCCGTATCCCACTGGATGGGATCGGACAGGTTGTGGAGCTGCCACAGGTCAACGTGATCGACGCCCAGCCGATCGAGCGAGCGCTGCAGCTCTTCGCGCGCCTCAGGCGCCTTCCGCTGCTGGGTCTTAGTGGCCACGAAGAAGTCCCGCCGGTGGCGCTCGAGCCAGGGCGCGACGCGCAGCTCGGCGTCGCCGTAGCCGGCTGCCACGTCGATGTGATTGATGCCGTGCTCCAGCAGCACGTCTAACGTGCGATCGGCTTCCTCCTGGCTGACGCGGGCCAGCGAGGCCGCTCCGAAGATAATCCGTGTGCTGGAGTGCCCGGTGCGGCCGGCTTACTTCTCTGGGAACAGCTCGTCCACGATGGACGTGTCTATCCAGCGGTCCGCGATGACATCGAGGCTCTCGCTCTTGATATTGGCGTCGTCGGCGTAGAGCGACAGGGCCGTTACCGCGCCTTTGTGGCTACCCCTCGGCGGGATGGTGTAGGTTTGGCTGTCGACCTGCCAGTACTGCTGAAAGGTGGCCTCGTCAACGTCCAGCCCGGTGTACCTCTTGAGCTCCTGAGCATAGAACGGCTCGTCAGATTTCAAGCGCGCCATGGTTCTGGTGACGCCCCTGACCACCGACTTCACGATTTCACGGTGAGCGGTCTCATAGCGCTTGGTGGTGACTACGCCCTGGGCCACAAATTGGAAGTCGGCCGGAGGCTTGTAGATCGGCACCAGACCCTGCTTCTCGCCCTGCGCGGTGTAGGGGAATGCCAACACGGCGCCTTGCACCCGGCCTGAGACCGTGGCCGCCAGCGTGGCGACGTTGTCGCCGGTGTTCAACACCGACACGTCCTTATCGGGATCGAGGCCGTTGGAGCGCAGGTAATAGCGGCCCAGCCGCCAGCTCAGCGAGCCGGCCCCGGTGGTGCCGATGGACTGGCCTTTGAGATCAGCGATGGTCTTGACTGGCGGCTTGCCCCACATCTCCAGCGGCGACTTGGTCTGTGTGACCGCCACGATAACCACGTCCACGCCCTGCAGCAGCGGCCCCACGCCGCCAGCGCCGAACACAAAGTCACACTGGCCGGCGGCCAGCGCGACGTCCACCGCGCCGCCGGCGAAATAGGGCATGGTGGCGTCGATGTTGGCCTGACTCAGCAAGCCGCTGTCGACGGCGGCGAACGCCGGCAGGCTGGAGTTGGAGCGCGCCGGGATGCAGATGGTGATCTTGGTCCCGCCGGCGGCAGGCTTGGGGTTGAGCACCTCACTGGCGACCGGCTTGCCGGCGGCCGAGCTGCTGGCGGCCGGCTTAGCGCTGGCTGAGACGCTGGCGGGTGCGCTGGGCGCGGCCGAAGGGCTGCTTGGAGCGCCGCCGCAGGCAGCGAGCAGCATCATCAAAGGCCCGACAGGCGTCAGCCATCTCATGGCGCGCATCTTACACGCCCGCTCGGATTCCCTCACCCCAGCCCTCTCCCGTTGCGGCGGGAGAGGGAGTCAAAGCCAGGGATCGACGGTGGCGTGGATCACGCCAGGGACGCCTTTGCCGCCAACCGAGCTGATGGCGGTGTGGACGTCCTGCAGGCCGAAGCGGTGGGTGCACATCAGCTCTAGCGGGAACTTGCCGGAGCCAATGCAGCGCAGCGCCAGCTCAACCGAGTTGTAGCTGTGGCCGCGGCAGCTCTTGAGCGTGGCGTACTTGCGGGTGAGCACGCCCAGCGGGAAGCCCTCGACCTTGGCCGGCGAGCCCTGCCACACCAGGATGCCGGCCTTGCGCTTCAGCACCGCCAAGGCGTCGTCGATGAGCTGGGCCGAGCCAGATGAGGTGGTGTCAACCACGGCATCGACGCCATCGCCGCCGGTGACGTCGGTCACACGTGCGCGGAGCTCCTCGCGCTCCACGTCGATCACCGCGTCGGCGCCGAGCTTGCGGGCGACATCCAGCCGGTGCTCGTCTCGCGACAGCCCGCTGATGATGACCGGGCCTGCGCCTGCCGCCTTGGCGGCGATAACACAGCCCAGGCCCTGTTGACCAGGGCCCATGATCAGGATGGCGCGACCCGGCGCCGCGCCACCTTCCACGCAGGCCCACTGCACGCCGTTGCCCAGCGGCAGGGCCAGCGCCAGCTGATCGGGTGGGGCACTTTCGGGCACACCGTGGATGACCGTGCGTGGCGGCAAGTACAGGTACTGGCTGTAGCCGCCCCACAGGCCGGGTTCGACGCTGATTGGCGTGGAGCCGTAGCGCAGCGCGTTGGGGTTGGCGTGGTTATCGGTGGCCTCGCAGTGGCGGTACTCGCCCTGGTGGCACCAGTTGCAGTGCCCGCACGGCAAGTACTCTTCGATGGCCACGCGATCGCCCTCTTTTACGCCCCAGCGCTCGGCCGCCACGCTG
>WNFH01002648.1_pt1 | contig 12579 bp, 11 predicted proteins | sample 5400411 | NCBI WGS metagenome assembly WNFH01 (sample SAMN13153347, study PRJNA577476) | soil metagenome | isolation source: 200 cm saprolite under Douglas fir tree site 2 hole 3 | place: USA:California | collected 2015-04-18
CTTGAGAACACGTAAACGCTTTTTAAGGCAAACAGAACGCTAACTAGGAGGAGAGATCGAGACGCGGGACTCTACGAAAAAAATTATACCATGCGTGTCAAGCGAGAGCGTCACGCCAACAAAAAGGCCTCCAGTGAACGAGTTTGCAACATCGTTGCCGAGATGGGGCGCAGCAGTGCTGCGCCCCTACGGGAGGACGGACCTTAGTCGCCGGCGACGGCTTCGGCGGCTGCTTCTTTCTTCGCGGCGCCGTTGCCGCTGGAATGGCCGTTACCGTTGGAATGACCATTGCCATTGGTGTGGCCGTTGCCACTGGCCGGGGCGATGCTAACGGGCTTTCCGGCGTTGGCGAAGTTGGCTGGCACTGCCTTGGCTATATCGCTTACCGAGCCGATCTGGATTACCGTCGGCTGGGCCTTCTTTAGCACCAGCTCTTCGTAGATGGCGCGGACTTTGGCTTGTTCCTCGTAGGCCTTCTTGCGGCGCGCGCGATCTTCTTCCGCGGCGGTCTGCGGAATGTCGTGCTCGAGGTGCCGGACGCGCGCGGCGTCTTCGGCGTCGATGTTCAAGGAGTGCTCGTAGGTGTTGAGATCGACCTTCTTGCCCTTGGCGTAGATCTCGTGCTTGCCGTGCGTCTTGTACCACTCGGCGACGGTCGCGTTCTTGTGCATGTTCTCGATGATTTTGCGCCAGCCGACGCCGGTGTTGTACGCGCAGAAGGAGATTTCGCCTTGCTGCGTGGCGTACGGGATGATGCACATTTCCGTGCGGCGGAAGTCGTAGTTGAAGAGATCCTGGAACCACATGCCGGCGATAAATAGGAAGTTCCACGGATCCTGGCGGCGCTTCATGGCGTCGTCAAACTTACGATCCGGAGAAGTGCGGCCGTATTTCTTTTCGGAGTCCTTGGTGAGCGCCCAAGTCTTGTCGAACTTCTTGAAGAGGTCGTAGAGGGTCAAGCCCTTGGGCCCCTGGAAGGCCTTGTAATTCTTGAGGAGCGCCAAAGCCATCATAAAGTTCGAGAAAGCTTTGCCACGCGCGGCGTCGGTGATGGCGGTAACGTCACGGACGAGCTGCTGGGCGTCGAGGAAGCGGGGAACCGGCGCCCACTCCTTGGTTTCTTTGTTGATCATGATCGCGGTGCCGACGCCGCAATTGGGGTGGCAGCCGCAGGAGAGCGCTCCCCATTGGGAATCCGGGCCGTGGACCAGATCAGAGAATCCGGCAAAGGTGGCGATGAAAGAGATGGGGAACCAGTCGCGGGTAGGCTCGACCTTGCCGACCTGGCGGCTGACGTCTTGCGCCAGATGCGAAAGGGTGTAGCGCTGGCGGAGGCGTCGCTCCGGGGTGATGTCTTCGTCGCGGCCGGTGAAGGAAACCGGCTGGAAGCTGACGAAGGCGATCTTCTTGGGATTTTCCATCGCGAATTTGACGATGGCGCCGACCTGATCGTTGTTGACGTTGTTGACGATGGTGACGACCAGCACGATTTCGATGCCGGCTTCGTGCATGTTTTCAATGGCGCGCAGCTTGACGTCAAACAGGTTGCCGACCTGGCGATGCCCGTTGGCGTCGTTGCCGATGCCATCGAACTGCAGGTAGGCGTAGCGCATGCCGGCTTCAAAGGCCTTCTTGGAGAATTCCTTGCTCTTGGCGAATTCGATGCCGTTGGTGGCGGCCTGCACGCTGTTGTAGCCAATCTTGCGGGCATAGGCGACGGCTTCGAGGAAGTGCGGACTCATAGTCGGCTCGCCGCCGGAGAACTGCACGGACATCTGGCGGCGGGGCTTGATGCGCAGAGCGTTATCCAGGATTTCCTGAATTTCGTCCCAGCCCAGCTCGTGGACGTAGCCAACCTGGTTGGCGTCCATGAAGCAGGGGTCGCACATCATGTTGCAGCGGTTGGTGAGGTCGACAGTGAGCACGGAACCACGGCCATAGCGAACCGTGCTGGAACCGTGCTTGTGAAGGTCTTCGTCGTTGTGCGCAGGAATATCGCGGCCCGGGAACTGCTTTTCGATGTGGTCGAGGAACTTGGCATCGATGGCCATCATGTCTTCGTAATGGCCGTGGATGGGGCAGTCTTTCACCATCCAAACTTCGCCGTCGCGCTCGATAATTTGCGCTTTGATCTCGCCGACCTTCTCGTTCATCAGGTCGCGCCAATCTTTTTTGCCGTGAATAATGGCTTCGCGAGCCTCTTTGACGCAATCCGGGCAGAGCGAATCGGTCTGCCGCGGCCAGCCGAGGGTCGGCTTGGTCTTCTCCCAAGACTTTAGAAGCGGCTTATCCGACCACTTTGGGGTGAACGATGGATTCGGATTGCGCTTGTTGAAGAATTGAATCGTGTCGAAGGTGACGCTGGCTGCTTTGCAGACCGCCGCGTCGACCGCTCGCATCACTTGAGTGCCTACTCGATTCGGCATAAACCTCTACCCTCCACTTTCGCCAGGAAATTTCAAATTTCTTGATGCGTTATAAGAAGCCCGCTCAAGCGCCACAAAAGCGGCGGCGATTGCCCCCGGGCTTCCAAGTACCGTACCACGCCGGGTAGAAACGCCCAATAAGTCTTTGGACCTGTATAGTTTAACCGATACAGGGCAGGAAGCCAGCGAGTTGCATTGAACGGCGAAAAATGGGGGTCGAATGGGGAAAAACGGGGGTCGAATGGGGATTCGGCCAGGGGTTACTTGTAGGGTGTTTGAGGGCAAAACGAGCCGGCTTCCTGTTTGCGACGGGTCAATTTCGCGCTTTGGCCGCAGCAGGATCAGTCGTTGAGCGCAGGCCGCAGGACAGCGATTACAAAATGGGCGAAGTGCGAGGCACCTTCGTCGAGTTGGAGGTAGCGCGCAACGCAATGATCGGCAAGATATTTTGTGACGCGGGTTTCGGCAATGCCGAGATGATCAGCGAGGCGGGGTTTGATGGACTCGGAGCCGCGCCGGCTGGCGGAGCCGCGCAGAAAACTGCCAATAGCGATGCGCAGAGTCTGGCATGGTTCGACAAAATAGTACGTGGAAAGATCGGAATCGCTGAGAAGGAGCACGCCGGGACCAACGGGAGCACGATCGGCTTCGCTAAGCTTCAGTGGAGGGCAAGTTAGAAGGCGCCGAAATTGCATTTCCAGCAGGGAAAGCCGCGAAGAGAGCCCGGGATCGCCGTAACGACCGCGTACCGACGTCGCGGTGTCCGGGACCGATTCAAAAGGAAGGCGAGGCGGGGAAACGGATTCAGCGACCCTGCTAAAGCGAGGCTCGGGAGCTTCGTCTACCGGCGGAGGAGCCTGGTGGCGAACTGGGATTTCCGTGGAAGGAGCGGGCGAAAGGGCCGGCGCTTCGGCAGTGGCGCGGGTTTTGCGTCGATTGCGGCCACCGCGACGGCCTCGACGGCGCGCACTGCGGGGCGGCGTGTTGGAGACAGGAGCAGCAGCATCCTCCGCAGCGGGAGCGACAACCGCTTCAAAGTTCGTGGCGGTCTGTTCAAACGGCAAGCCCGGTTCAGGGGCTGGCAGAACAGGCGCAGCAATCGAAAGATCGTCGGATGGAGTAGCCGGCTCCGCGGGAGCCTGTCCGCCGAGGCGTGCGGCAGCTTCCTGTGCCTTGGTTTTCCAGTCGGCGCGGCGAAAGCGCTCCGCGGCAGTGGAGTACCATTTGGCCGCTTCGCCGCTCTGCCCAGCGGTCTCAAAGAATTTAGCCAGTTCGAAAGCGACCATGGCGTCGCGAGTTTTTTGATAAAGGTTGGAGAGCTGCGCCGCAGGGTCTTTTCCGGTGCGAGCGCGGCGGATCCGAGCGGTAATCTGTTTCCAGTCGGCCATACAGTAAGGGCATTGTAACAGCGACAGAACAATGCCACCAGCCCAAGGGGGCATACAGGAAATCAGATGGGAGTGCGACTTTGAGTACCTAGGTCGGGTTTACAGATTGACCGCCTTGAGGGTGGCCTCTATCCTAAGTACAGTCCCCTTGGAGAGAAAAATGCCGCTTGCGCGCGGGACCGTGTCGATTGGCCTATCTATATTATTATCAATAAGTTTACTAGCAACGTCAATTTGGGGGAACCCCGGTTTAGGCTCGGGGACCGTAGTGTCCGCGGAGCGCGCGCACATAGGGACCGCAGTAGCCACTGTGGGAGCTACCGTGTTTGCCGGGGACAAGCTCGACACTGAGCAGGTAGGGGGCAGCCTGCAGATTCGGGCCGGGGCAGCTCGTTTGGTGCTGACGGCTTCGAGCCGCTTGGTTTGGGGTGCGGAAGGCGGGTCGCCCAGCGCGACGTTGGTGGGCGGCACGGCGGCGTTTTCGACAGCCGGCGCCAAGGCGTTTGTGCTGCACGCAGGGACCGCAGCTTTCAGGCCCCAGGGCGATGAGCCGAGCGTAGCGAACGTGACTTTGCTCAACCCAAAAGAGCTGGTGGTGCGTTGCTCGCGCGGAGCGGTGCTGATAGCGGTGGAAGATGATGTGCGCGTGATACCGGAAGGCACCGCGTATCGTGTGGTGCTGGACCCGGCAGCGGCAGGGCGTTTGGGTGGAGCTCCGGCGCCCGCGGCGACTCCGGCGCCTGCGTCGTGGGGCCAGCATCCGCCGATCAAAGCTGGGAAGAGCAAATTTATTTGGTATGCGATTGGATTCACCGCGCTCGTCACCTGGTTTGCCGTCTCCGAGGCGCTGGAAAGTCCGGACCGGCCTTAAAAAGTTCTAAGTGATTGGTTTTTAGTTGTTAGTTCTGCAAGAATCGTTTCCGAAAGCCGCTGCTGAATTTTTCAATCCTCCTTAGGCAATCAAGTAATTACCTTACCCGTGATTGGCCGTGACCCTTCGCTTAGCGCGCGATTTTGCCGGATCTGTTCTACAAAATTTAAGCCGCGGCGATGACTTCAATTTCCACCAGAGCGTCCTTGGGGAGTCGCGAGACTTGCACGGTCGAACGCGCGGGAGGCGCAGCGGTGAAATAGCGCGCGTAGACTTCGTTCATGGAGGAAAAATCGTTCATGTCCTTGAGGAACACGGTGGTCTTGACGACGTGATGGAGATTGGCGCCCGCAGCTTCGAGAATGCCTTTGATGTTTTCGAAGACGCGCTCGGTTTGCTGACGGATGTCGGAGCCTGCCATTTCACCGGTCTTGGGATCGAGCGCGACCTGCCCCGATAGATAAACAAAGCCGTTTGCTTTGATAGCTTGCGAATACGGCCCGATGGGTTTAGGACCGCGGTCGGTGTTCACGGCATTTTTCATGGCATGGTCTCCTTCAATGTGAGAGCGGAAGCGGCGGTATTTTCGTAGCGCGCGCGGAAATCTTCAGGAACGCCAGGGTGCTTCATCCAAAGGCGGACGAATTGCGCGACGTTCTGGTGCGTTTCCTGTTCGAAAGCGGCGATGAGATCGGCCAGATCGAAGCCGCCGCCGCGGCGGGCGTCGAGCATGTGGCTGAGCGCTGCGCTGAAGACCTGCTGGCCGTAACGGTCTTGAAGGCCGTAAAAAAATAAAAGACTCTTCGCGCGGAGAACATCGTCGGCTTCGGGCTGGCGCGGCTGGGGAGTTGCAGGAATGGCGCGGAGCAATCGACGCACGATTTGCGCGCGAACCTGCGGACCCTCGACGGCTTCGCGGCCGCGCGAGGCAGCGAATGCCGGCAGAGCGGAGAGCGGCGGAGTTTGCTCGAAGAAGCCTGGATTTTGGCCGTAGCCAAGCCAGCTCGATGCAAGCGACGGAGCAGCGGCGGCGATTTCCGGCGTGCCGCCGCTAAGGTCGACCATTGCGGTGTCCTGCGAAGCCATTTCAGCGGAAATTTTCTCACTCTCTTCCGAGATGAGCCGGGAAAAATTGGACGTCGTGCTCGTGAAGCACCCGGCCACATTGGGGCACTCGACAATCCAGAGACGGTCAGAGTCTTTGGGACGTGACCCAAAGGTGGAGTCGTAGGCTTGAATGGCGCGGACCAAGGCCTCGCTAGGCTGGCGCAGAGCCTCAGGATCTTGCGGGGAGCGCGTCCAGAGATTCACGGCTTCGTGACCGGCCGTAAGCGTTGCGGCGATGTATCGTCCGGCGATAACAAAGGGATAGCCGTCCTTGGGGGTCTGCGGGATGCGAATTGTTCGTTGGGTTGCGTCGCGAGAATTTTTCGCCAATTGTTTGTTTGCCTGGCCGCTGGTGTGAACCAGGAAATTGCCAGGGACGCGCACGATGAGATTCCACGATTTGGGAGGCACGCCGCCGGTGGCGATGATGCCGCGCTGGGGCAGGAGTTCGGGGCTCCAACCTTGGGCGGGGAGGAAAAACGCGTCGGGAGTGAAACTGAGGGCGGCTTCGTCAGAACCTGGACGCTGGTATTCGACGGAGAGGCGCAAAGTGTGCTGCGAGGAAACAGTCCAGGGTTGCGGGAAGGAGAGAAGGACATTGCGCGGGTTGTCGGGCGAGACAGCAAAGGTAAGAGAGGTCGTGTCCCACCGGGCGCTGGGATCCGAAAAATGGAAACGCCGGCGGCCCGGAAGACGCAATTCGAGGGAAGTGAGAGGCTGGTTGCCGGTGTTCTTAAGTTGATAGACACCTTCGATTCGAATGACAGGCTGCGGAGCGGGGACGAACTGTACGGTGATCTGTTGTTCGACGATGGTGTATCCGGGCCCCAGCGCGGCCGCACAACCGGCCACGCAATAAGCGGCGCCGGCAAGCAGCAAAGCAAGAGGCAGGCGGATTCGGCGGCTCGCTTTCAAGCGCTACGATTGTAGCGAGGGAAATGAATTCCCGCAAAAAGCTCTGACGTTGCGCGGAGGAAGCCGCGGGTCAGCGAGGTCAGCGAGCCTTGCGGCCGCGGACGCGGACGAAGCCAGTGCCAGCGTGATTGCGGGCCGCTTCGCGAGCGGCGACTTCGCGGTCCGCCTGTGCGTCGGTCATGCCGGCCTTAATCTTTTCCAAAATCTGCGTTTCACTAAGACCGGTATTTTTCAGCCGCGCGATTTGCGGAGTGCCAAGCGTGGATTGTCTTTGAAGACGACGTTTCAAAACAAACTGCACAAAACCGTCAGATAGACCGATGAGGCGGAGCGCGACGGCGTCGCCGCTGATGGCATCGAGTTGATCGGCGCGGGCAATTTCAAGAATCTGGTCTTCGGAATAGCCCGCGCTGGCGAGATTGGCGGTCGAGTCACCGCTGGTAAAGGGGTGTTTTCTCTCGTGAGCGGCGGCGACTAAAGCCACGCAGGCGTCGTCACTCAGGCGCGCTTGCTTGACCTTTACGAGTTGGGCGACCTCGGAATCCGAGGTGTTCAGCGCTTTGAGTTGCTCGAGGCCGCTGGACCACATGCCCGCTTGGTCAAGCGAACGGTAATCCGTCAGCAGATGCTGGTGGCAGCCGACCGCGAAAAGGACACAGACACCGAGAAGCAGAGCGCGAGACTTCATGTTTCCATGTTAGCGCGCAGCAAGGCGCACGGGTTGGCGTGTGCCGTCGGGGGTACTTGTGCGGAAGGACAGGTAGACGCCGAATTTTGAAAACGCGGTAGATAAGAATTGAAAGCAGAGGCTGAAAAGAAAGGCCTCAGACTCAGACCTGATAGACACGCTCTACACCGTATACGCCGGCGACTTTGCGGATATTGGCGACGATGGTCTCGAGCTGGCGGCGATCGGCGATTTCCAGGCTGGCGTCGATGCGCGCGTTCGAACGGTCGGGGCGGCTTTCCAGGCTGTGGATGTTCGAACCGGCGCCGCTGATTACGGCGGTAATCTCCGCCAAAAGGCCAGCGCGATCACGCGCGCGGATCATGAGCTGTACCTGGAAAGTGGCGGCTCCTGCGCCGCCCCACTCGACGGCGATGCGGCGCTCCGTTTGATACAGCAGATTTTGGACGTTCGGACACGCACGGGTATGGACGGCAACTCCGCGCCCGCGAGTGATGTAGCCGATGATGTCGTCGCCGGGAATGGGATTGCAGCACTTCGCGCGATACACGAGAAGATCGTCATAGCCTTTGACGATGAGCGGCGCTTCGCCAAAACCCAGCATGCGCTTTACGGTTTTGACGAGCGTCGGCTTGGCATCTTCCGTCGGCAGCTCGGCGGCCTTAGCCGCGTCGCCGAGGACGCGCGTGAGCACATGGCGCGCCGAATATTTCCCGAAGCCTACCGCCGCGTAGAGATCCTCAATTTTTGAAAGACCGGAATCCGCTGCGACCCGCAGCAGATCCTCCTCTGGAATTTTCTTGAGGCTCCGGCCAAAATGGCGCGCTTCCTTTTCCAGCAGCCGCTGCCCCATTTCCATGGCTTCTTCGCGCTCTTGCAGATTGATCCAGTGGCGGATCTTGCTGCGAGCGTGCGACGACTTCGCGAAGCTGAGCCAGTCGCGACTGGGCGTGTGGCCTTTCTGCGTCAGGATTTCAACGACATCGCCACTGACAATTTCTTGGCGGAGAGAAACCATTTGGCCGTTGACCTTGGCACCGACGCATTGGTGGCCGACCTCGGTGTGCACGTGATAAGCGAAATCCACGGGAGTAGCGCCACGCGGCAACTCCAGCACGCGCCCCTTGGGCGTGAAAGCGTAAACCTCGACCGGCGCGAGATCGACCTTCAGCGTCGACAGAAACTCGCCGGGCTCTTCCAATTCTTGCGACCACTCGATCAGTTGCCGCATCCAGGTGATGCGCTGCTCGTCTTCCTGCACGGGCCTGCCGTCTTTGTATTTCCAGTGCGCCGCCACGCCCTCCTCGGCGATGCGGTGCATTTCCTGGGTGCGGATCTGCACTTCAAAGGGCTGGCCGCCGTGAAGCACGGTGGTGTGCAAGGATTGGTACAGATTGGGCCGGGCCATGGCGATGTAATCCTTAAATCGTCCAGGGACAGGCCGCCAGATGTGATGCACCACGCCGAGGGCTGCGTAACAATTCCGCTCGGTATCGGTGACCACGCGAACGGCCAGCAGATCGTAGACTTGCTCGAGGCCGCGCTCCTGGCGCACGATTTTGCGGTGCAAGGAATACAGGCCTTTGACGCGCGCTTCGAGTTCCGCGGGAATGCCATTTTCAACGAGCTTGGAGCGGATGGTGCCTTGAACTTCCTCAAGGAATCTTTTATGGAGCGGTGCCTTGTCCAAGACTTCCTTTTGCAAGGCCAAGAACGATTCGGGCTCGAGATAGCGAAACGAAAGGTCCTCCAGCTCGCCGCGAACAATCCCCATGCCCAGCCGATGAGCGATAGGCGCATAGATGTCCAGAGTTTCGCGGGAGATGCGCTGCTGCTTCGCAGGCTCCAGATATTCCAGCGTCCGCATGTTGTGAAGACGGTCCGCAAGCTTGACCAGCACAACGCGAACATCATTAACCATGGCCAGAAGCATTTTGCGAACGTTTTCCGCCTGGCGCGCCTCCGGAGCCATCATGTTCAGCCGGCCAATTTTGGTCACGCCTTCCACCAGGCGCGCCACTTCGGCACCGAAGCGCTCCTCGATGCGGGAGATGGGAAACTCCGTGTCTTCCGTGACGTCGTGAAGCAGCGCCGCGGTCAGCGTGATAGCGTCCAGGCGCATGTCGGCGAGGATGTGGGCCACTTCCAGAAGATGAGTGAGATAGGGGTCCCCGGAGCTGCGAAGCTGGTCGCGGTGGCGCTCCGCGGCAATTTCGTAGGCGCGGCGTACCATCCAGGGATCCTCGGAGGGGCGATTCTTGCGCAGTTTGGCGAGCAGCTCGTCCAGACGGGCGTCCAGCTCGCGCTCGGTGCGGTCGCGGTGAAAATGAAGGGGTAAATTGCTGGGCGACGGCATGACCTAGTTTACGTCAGAAGAACGGCACGGCGCGAGGGTCGAGGCCGCTTCCGCGAATGGAAAAAGGGCGTCCTGGCGAACGCCCGTTCAGGTAAATCGAAAAAGCTCGAGCCTCAGGATGTCTGCGGCTGCTCGGAGCGCTTCTGCTTGATTTCCTTGACCTTGTCGACCAAATCGTCGGCTTGTTTCAACAACGCCTCGCGCTCTTCCTTGCTTTCCACCATGTCCGCCTTGCGCCGGTAAAGAAGGTTGAGGTAAGCCATGGCGTCGTCGTAATCGGGCCTGAGGGAAATGGCCTTCTGCAGGTCGGCGACTCCTTCGTCGATTAGCGGGCCGTACTTGGAAGCATACTCAGAGCGAATGGCGGGCGGAAGCGGGTCAGTATCCCTGACCTGCTTCTTGATGTTGTTCTTGTTGTAGTCCATGCGCATTTCGCCGTTGGCACGAAACGCCAGGGTCCAGTCGATGACACCGATCCAGTAATAAGGCTCGGGATCGTCGGGCTTCAACTGAATATGCTTCTGATGGTAGGTTTTGGATTCCTCAAATTTTTTGGGATCAAAAGGCGTGCCACCCATCAAGAAAAGGATCGAGCCGATTTGGTCGTTGGCCGAAAGATTATTGGGATCTTTGTCCAGAATCTCCTTGAATTCCTGGATGGCCTGGTTGCCGCGGTCCTGGTTCTCTTTCGAGGGCGCACCCGGAATGTACAGGCTGGCATAAGCGGTGCCCAGATACAGGCGCGCGTTCAGAAGATCGGGGTCCGCTTCCTTGGCCTGCTTGAAATTTTCAATGGCCGCGTCGGACTGACCGTTCTTAAAGGCATTTACGCCCTTGTTGAGCAGGTCGCGAGCCTTCAGCTTGCTGCAGCCGGAAGCTGCGAATGCGAGAACCAGGATGGCGGCGAGCGCGGCAACCCTGCGAGCAGTTATTTGAAGCGATGCATGAGTCATGAAGCGTCCATCCCCACTTGTGCGCGGCCCGGTCTTAGCCGATACGCGCGCTAGAATTCAAATGCCTTGCGAGAGGCAATCTAATCTGTTTCCGCCAGTTTTTCCAGCCCAGGGGTCATAAGGCCAACAGACGATACACCCGCGGCACGCATAACGTCTATGACCTTGGCGGCTACCTGAAACTCCAGAGCGCCATCACCGCGAACGAAGGCCGTACGATTGGCCCTGGATCCGAAAATCTGTTCCAACCTGCCGCGCAACCCGTCTCACTCCACGGCCTCTTGATTGATGCGCAACAACCCATCGGCAAGCACCTGAACGACGATTGCCTCGGGCTGCGGGTCGGCCGGAAGTTCGGGTGCGGGCTGCGGCAACTCCGCCGCTAAACCGCTCCGCTTTTGCGGGATGATCATAAAAATAACCGCCAGCACCAGCAAAACGTCGATCAACGGAACCACGTTCATCTCAACGAAGATTCCGCGATTCGAACCTCCAACTGATATACCCATGAGCCACCTCGTTCGGAAAATTCCCGCGAGGAGGACTCTCACATCCGAGAGAGCAAGGTTACGAACGCGTATTCAGCAACTCGAGCCCTGAAGAATTCTATTGGCCGGCCTCTAGCTTGGCGGTGATCAAGCCGACTTTATCGATGCCGGAGCCGCGCATGATGTCGATGGCGCGCGCGACTTCGCCAAACAGTACATCGCTATCGCCCTTAACAAAAGCGATTTTCTCGGCGCGGTCCTTGAAAATCTGTTCGATGCGCGGGCCGAGGTTATCCCAGGTGGAGTCTTCGTTATTGATTTTGACTTTGCCGTTGGTCAGTACCTGTACGACCACGGTCTTGTTCTCGAGCTCCACGTCTTGCTTCTGGTTGGGATTCGGCTGCGGCACCAGGGTGTCCAGTCCCTTGGGTGTAAGCGGGGTGATGACCATGAAAATGATCAGGAGCACCAGCAAAATGTCGATTAGCGGAACGACGTTCATTTCCGCCATCGCACCGCCTTTACTTTCACCTACCTGCATTCCCATTGAGCTTCTCCTGTCGGCCCGCCCGTAGCGAGTATTGCGGGCCGCTGTGCCGCGCCGTTGTGGGAAGCGGCGCGGCGGCAAAACCGGCAAAATCACAGCAAACGAATGGTTGTTTCGTGCCGCCCCTGCCGCTAGTCCGCTTGCGGCGGAGGAGGCGGAGGCGTAGCCCTCTCGTTGCGCTCGGTCAACAGGCCGACCTGGTCGACCCCTGCCGAACGGATTTCGTCGACCACCGCGACCACGTCGCCATACTTGGCGCGCGCGTCGCTTTTCACATATACGGTCTTGTCCAGACGGTTGGCAATGCGGTCCTTGACCTGCGAGGTGATCTCTTCCTTGCGGATCTGCGTAGTGCGAAGGAAGATGTTACCGTCGCGGGTCACGGCGATGACGATGGAGTCATCTTTATCGGCATCCTGCATGTCCTTGGCGGTATTGGTCCTGGCCAAGTCCACCGGATGGTCCTTCTGCAACATGGGCGTGACCACCATGAAGATGATCAGCAGCACGAGCATGATATCCGCCATGGGTATGACGTTGGGAGACGCCATCTGACTCCCGGCTTGCGGCTTGTACCTTGCGTGGGTTACTGGTGCCGCCATGATTACCTACTTCCTGGAGCCGCGACGCAGGATGAAATAATTGATGAGCTCCATAGAGGAGTTATCCATCTCGACGTCGAAAGCTTCGACCTTATTGGTGAAATAGTTGTATGCCCACACTGCGGGGACGGCGACCAGGAGGCCCAGTGCCGTGGTTACCAACGCTTCCGCGATACCGCCCGCGACGGCCGACAGACCGGTGGCCTTGCTCTGCTCGATGCCCTTGAAGGCGTTCAAG
>WNFH01002650.1_pt1 | contig 12575 bp, 15 predicted proteins | sample 5400411 | NCBI WGS metagenome assembly WNFH01 (sample SAMN13153347, study PRJNA577476) | soil metagenome | isolation source: 200 cm saprolite under Douglas fir tree site 2 hole 3 | place: USA:California | collected 2015-04-18
ATGTCGCGGTCGCGGTCGTAGTGCTGCCAGAGGGCCCAGATCGGCAGGCCGGTCTCGTCCTCCTGGATCGGCAGCTCAAGCCGGCCGTCGGGTGTCGACCAGGCGTGCCACGACGAGCCGACCGAGCCGTCGGGGTTGTACTTGTGGAGCAGGTAGCCGTCGCGGGTCATGAGCTCGCCGCAGAGGTAGAAGAACCGGCGGGTCACCTCACCGTAACCCGCGAGGTCGAGCGCGTTCGCCACGAGCGCGCCGTCGCGGGGCCAGAGATAGGAATAGGTGTCCCGGTTGAAGCGCAGGACGTCCGAATCGTTGCCCGCGATGATCGCGCCGCGGTTGTCGACCTGCGTGCGGATCACGAGCGTCGACTGCTTGTACAGGTGGATGAGCGGCTCGGGCAGGTGGTCCGCGATCGTCAGGTCCTTGTTCGCCCAGAGGTTCCAGTAGTCGCCGGTCCGCGAGATGAACGAGCCGACCCCGCGCTCGCGCACGAGCTTGTCGAGGTCGCGGACCTCGTCGTACGTCTGGCCGGCCCCGATGACGAACGTCGCGGTCGCGACCGCGTTCGCCGGCACCCGAAGCCCGAGCATCCCGACGCTGTCGATCGAGCCCTGGGCGACGAGGTTGCGCGAGAGCTCGCCGTCCTCGGCGTCGCGCCAGGTGCCCTCTTTGCCGGGAGCGTCCTTGGTCCCGATGGCGAACGAGGTCAGGCCGAAGGCATGACCGCCGGCGCTGCCCGAGAGCAGGAAGTAGCGCCGACCCTTGTAGTGCACGATCGCCTGCGATCGCGGGTCGTAGTACGCCGAGTCGCCGACGCCGTTGCCGTAGAGATTGGCGTCGAAGTGCTGAAAGAGGCGAACGTCACGTGGCTGGCCGCTCTCGTCCTCGACGGTGACTTCCTTGAAGTAGATGTTGCGGTCGAAGTCGACGGCGTCGCGGCAATGCAAGCTCAGCTTCAGCGCGGCGTGCCGCAGGTGCGTGTCGCCGACGAGCGTCTCGTGCTCGTAGTTGATGTGCCGCTCCCAGCCGGGATCGGTGATCCACACGAACGCGCCGCCGACCCACAGGCCGAACCGGCAGGCCTCGCCCACGGTGTGGTTCTCCTGGCCGACGTTGGGGTAGTAGACGTCGCGCAGCTGGTACTGGCTGTCGAAGGTGACGAGGAGGTCGCCGTTGCCGAGCGGGAGATCGCGAGGCAAGCGCTAGCTCCGGCGCGTCGCCGCGAGGAACTTCTTCGCGTTGGCGACCACGCCATCCGCGTCCTTCTTCTCCAGCAGGTCGGGACGGATGAGGGGTCCGCCGATGCCGAAGCCGACGACGCCGGCCTTGAAGTAGGCCGGGATCTCCGCCAGCTCGACGTTCCCGGTCGCGACGAGTGGCAGGTGCTGCAGCGCGCGGCGGACATTGGTGATGAAATCCGGACCGCCGATCGTCGCGAGCGGATAGATCTTGATGAAGTCCGCGCCCAGCTCGGCGGCCTTCACCATCTCGGTCGGCGTCATCGTGCCCGGCATCGTCATCGCATCACGTGCGCGGCCGGCCGCGATCATCTCGGGGATCAGCGCGGGGGAGACCAGGAAGCGCGCGCCCGCGATGAGCGCATCTTCGGCCTGCGCGCCCGAGAGCACCGTCCCGGCGCCGACGATGGCGCCCTGTCGCGCGAACTCGGCGTCGGTCGCGAGCGCGGCGATGAGCTCGTACGCGTCGGGGACCGTGAGCGTGATCTCGACCAGGCGCACGCCTGCTTTCGCCATCGCGCGGGCGGCGAGCTCCGCCGCGTCGACCGTTGGTGTCCGGATGACCGCGACGAGGCGGTCCTCGGAGAAGATCCGGACCAGGTCGCGCCGCAGGATGACGGGCCGCTCGGAGATGGCCATCAGGGAATCGTATCTGCTACCGCTCGATCAGGAACACCCGGGCCGGTGCTCCATCGCCGCCCGCGATCTTGAGCGGTGCGCACAAAAGGTCGTAGGCGCCGGGACTCACGTCGCGGAGGTCGAGACCTTCGACGATCACGACGCCGGCACCGAGGAGCGTGTGGTGCGTGGGATAGCCGGCCTTTTCCGGGCCCTGCGGCTCGATCGTGAGGTAGTCGACGCCGACGAGGCGCACGCCGCGATCGACGCACCACCGCGCGGCCGACGCGTTCACCGCGACGATGTCGCGGGTGAAGTGATGGGTCGGGTCGCGCCACAGCTCGCTGTTGCGCGTCTTGATGAGGAGCCGCGTCGTGTCTCGGGGTACCCGCGCGCGCTCGAGCCATTCGCCGGAGACGTTCTCCGCGCCGCCGTAGCCCAGTACGACGCACGGCCCGACGAGCGCGTCGATCGGCAGCTTCTCGACGGTGTCCCCGCCCTCGATGAAGTGGATCGGCGGATCGACGTGTGTGCCGGTGTGGTCGCTGAGCGAGAGGAGCGAGACGTTGGCTGTGTCGCCCTTCGCGATGCGGCGCAGCGGCGTGAGCGTCGGCCCCGGCTCGCCGCCCCACGTGGTCATATCCGGCCGCAGCGTGAGGCTCACGTCATGGATCTTCACAGCGCGCTCGCCACGAGGGCAGGATACTGTCGAATCGTGATCACACCCGACGACGTCGAGCGCATCTTTCGGAACGCCAACGCGTTCCGCGACGGTCACTTCGTGCTCGCATCGGGCAAGCACTCCCCGCGCTACCTCGAGAAGTTCCAGGTCCTCCAGTGGCCGCAGGAGACCGAGCGGCTCTGCGGCACGATCGCCGCATGGTGGCGCGCCGCGGTCCCCGACACGGTCGCAGGGCCGACGACCGGCGGCATCATCCTGGCCCACGAGCTGGCGCGCCAGCTCGGGACTCGCGCGGTCTACGCCGAGCGCGATGAACACGGTCCGGGACGCGTCTTCCGCCGCGGCTTCCAGCTGCGGCCGGGCGAGCGCGTCCTCGTCGTGGACGACATCATGACCACGGGTGGCTCGGTGCAGGAGACGATGGATGCGGTGCGCGCGGCGGGCGCCGAGGTGATCGGCGCGGCGGTCCTCGTCGACCGCTCCGGCGGGAGCACGACGCTCGACGTACCCGTGCGCGCGCTGTGGTCGATCGAGGTCCCGTCGTATTCGCCCGCGGACTGCCCGCTCTGCCGCGATGGGATCCCGGTGACGAAGCCTGGCACGACACCTGCCCAGCCGGCTCGCGCATAGATGGGCGATCTCATCAAGCTCCTGCGGATGCTCGCGTGGATCGCGTTCGGCGCGGCGATCTATCAGGAGCTGAAGAAGCCGCCCGAGCAGCGCACCTGGCACGGTAAGGTCGCGGGCAGCGTTCCGTACGACTTCCGCGTGCCGACTCTCGAGCGCTTCCGCCAGGCGTACTGGGATCCCGACACCGACCGCGTGTTCTCGGACAAGGTCATCGGCATCGGCTGGGCCGTGAACATCCCGGTGGCCGCGCGAAAGATCAGCGAGATCGTCTCGCAGTACGCCGAGGCTTCCGCGCGGCTACGGTCCGACGCGCAGGCGAAGCTGCGACCGGGAGACGGCGAGCCCTGATCGCGATGTAGGCCGGCAGGAAGCTCTCGAGGTCGTCGTCGGAGCCGCGCGGACCACCGGCGTCGCCGGGCGACCATTCCCAGAGGCCGTCGACCACGAGCTTCGCGCGGACGCAGGCGTTCACCAGATCCGAGCAGCGGTGCCCGTACTCCAGCGTCGGCGCATCGACCTTGACCTCGTCGAACTCCCACGTCGCCGATTTCGCCGGCACCGGGCCGTCCTCGAAGTAGCGCTGCTTGAAGCCCCAACCGGTGCCGGTCCAGGTCTCGTACATGCGCAGGGTGACCGGGTGCATGGTCGAGAACACGTACGTGCCACCCGGGGCGAGCACGCGGGCCACCTCGCGGATGACGCGGTCCGCGTCGGGGACGAAGACCAGCGAGTGGTGGTGGTAGACGAGGTCGAACGAGCCCTCCTTGAAGACCGAGAGATCGCGCATGTCGCCCTTCACGAACCGCAGCTTGGTGCCGCGCTCGCGCGCGATGGCGCGCACAGTGGCGAGCTGTCGGGCGGAGAGATCGAACAGCGTCGTCTGGGCGCCGAGCTCCGCGAAGAGGATGGGGTCCCAGCCGCCACCGCCGGCGAGAGACAACACCCGCTTTGCCTGGAGGGGAATGCCCTTGATGCGCCGGTAGGTGAGCTCATCCAGGAAGCGGCGCTTGCCGCGCGCGTCGCGCGGCGGCTTGCCGATCGCTCGCGTGTAGGGGATGCCCGCGGACGCAAGGCGGTCCCACATGCGCTGGTTGTGCTCGGCGACGGCGTCGACCGCGACCGTGCGTTTCACTACGCGCGCTCGGCCGCGGCGACGATCTCCTTCAGGCGCGCGAGGCGCGCGGGCCGATCCTTCGCGAAGCGCTCGATCCCGGCGAGCAGATGCTCCGGTGAAAGGTGGGCTTCGGCGATCACCTCGTCGACGGTCCCGCCGGTGCGCCAACGGTCGTCCCAGTCCGAGGTGAGCGAGTACTCCGCGACGATGGGATGCGCGATCCAGTCGTGCATCACCCGCCGCGCGCGGTTGCTGATGACCATCGCGTCGATGCGATCGGAGGCCGAGGCGACCTCCTCCCGGTACGCCGCGGCCTGGAGCGCGAACAGCTGCGGGCTGATCGCGGCCACGATCTTTACGTTGAGCTGCTTCTCGGTGAGCTGCGGGAGGATCTTCACCAGGTTCGCCGTGGTCATCGTGCCCTGGACGAACACCGTACCCATGCGGCGCTGGTCGGTGCGGTACGGCCGCATGATGTAGGCCCCGAAAGCTGCGGCAGCGTGTGAGGGCATCCCTAATGCGGGGCGATCCGGGATCTCGACGTTCGGCCGCGTGAGGTGCAGCGCCACGATCGGCGCCTTCTGACGGAAGGCGGCCGCGAGCACCACGGGCACCTCGTTGTGCTCCCACGGGTGGAGGTCGATCACCGCGCCGTCGGGAAAGAGCTGCGTGACGCCGGTTTCGAAGATCCCGAAGTGCGTGCGCGAGTCCTCCGCCGTCTCCGGCCCGGAGTGACCGGCGACCCAGAGCACCTTGCCGACGTGCAGCTCGCAGTCCTGCGCGAGCTGGCTGAACAGGCGCATCTCGCCGTACTTCAGGTACGAGAACGACCCGTATGTCGAGCACGCGCCCCACAGTCCGTTGAAGTCCGCGAACGGATCGTCGGCCAGGTTCACCGACGCTATTCCGCAGGCGATGCCGGCGTTCGTGAACTCGGTGATCTGCTGGGGGAGGAGCGTGCCGCGCGGATTCGTGTCCCGCTGGTACCAGCCCCAGCCCTCCATGTCGCCGAAGCCCTTCATGAAGCCAGCGATGTTCGTCGACTCGGCCAGGTCGGCCGACATCGCGATGAACAGGGGACGCCCGTATTCCTTCTTCGCGTAGCTGTTGATCCACGAGCCCCACGTCGCGAGCGCCGCACGGTTCGGCTTCTTCTCGCCGGGCTTCGCCCACATCGTCGCGGGGTAGCGCTCGTAGTCGAACAGTCGCTCGTCCTTGAAGATCGCCGACCCCTTGCCGCCGAGATTGAACGCCGGCGCGTGATCTGGGACGGTCGCGGAAACCGCTGAGAGGCGGTCGGAGAGATACGCGACTATCTCGGGCCGCGCGCGCAGCGCGGATACGGCGACGGCGAAGTTCTGTCGCGCCTGCGCCTTGAGCGCGGCCGGGTCGGCCGGCGGCGGCTCGTCGACGCCCTGGTACTCGACGCCGTATTTCTTCATGAAGTCCTTCCGCAGACCCCAGAACGGCTCGCTGTTCATGGCGTGCGGCGAGCCGTGCGACTTGTAGTCGTACTTGCCGTACCCGCGGCCCTTGCGGGTCTTGAACCAGCCCATCGTCGGGACGTTCGCGGGGTTCTCGCCGCGCGCCGCGTCGGTCACGATCCGTGTGACGTCGTCCCACTCCATGCCGCGCTCGGTCCCGAGCACGCGCCAGCCGTACGGCGCGAACCAGTCTTCGGGCGCGCCATGCACGACCGACGAGAGCGCGTTCTCGTCGATGCCGAAGTCGTTCCAGTCCACGAAGAACACCAGGTTCGAGAGACCGAGGCCCCACGCGGAGTTCTTCGACTCGTGCGAGGCGCCGGGGGTGAGGCCGCCCTCGCCCTCGAACACGAAGACCTTGACGTCCTCCGCCCCCGCGATCTTGAGTCCGACTGCCTGCCCGACGCTTGGCGGCATGCCGTGACCGGACGGTCCGGTGTTCGCCTTGATGAACAAGGTCTTCCCGCCGAACTCGGCGTGACCGGGAAGGCCCTTGTTGCGCCGGAGCAGCAGCAGGTCCTCCCAGGTCAGCGCGAACTTCCCCTCGAACGGGAACGCGAACCGCGGGTCGCGGTCGAGTTCGTGGCGCGCCCGCATCGCTTCATTGAGCGCCGCGAGCGTCGCGTACACCAGCGGGATGGTGTGTCCGGCGGAGAGGACAAAGCGATCGCCGAATGGCCGCCACGGACGGAGCACGTCCCAGCGCATCGCGCCCGAGAGCATGAGCGCGACCAGCATGTGGACCTTCGAGCGCGACCCGCCGGGGTGCCCGCTCTGGCGGTAGTTCAGCGACAGGTCGATGAGTTCGTCGATGAGATCCTTCGTGAACTCCCAGTGCGGGAACGCGCCGCGCGCGTCCGCGAGGAGCCGCTCGGAGTCCGCCGCCACGGTGCGAGCCATGCGCTCCGTTTGTAGCACCATTCACGCGTGTCCGTGACCAAACAACTCACAAGGGGCGCCGAGATCCTGCAGGCAGATCTATACGGTGAACTCCCGGCACGCCGTGCGGTCATCCTGGTGCATGGCCAGAACTGGGACGCGAGCGGTTGGCGAGATGTCGCACCGCGTTTCGTCGCGCGCGGCATCCCCGCGCTCGCGCTCAACCTGCGCGGGCACGATGGCTCGACCGGCACGACCGAGGAGTTCGCGCCACCCAAGCCGTGGTCGCCGGCCATCGACCTGCACGCCGCGAAGAAGCTGCTGCGCGAGCGCGGCACCGCGCAGATCGCGCTCGTCGGCGCGTCGCTCGGCGGTCACGCCGTGCTTGCGTCGACCTTCGAGGCCGACGTCGAGTGCGTCGTCTCGATCTCGGCGCCGGTCGTCGCGACCGCGGACGAGCTGAGCCGCCGCATCACCGGACGCAAGCTGTTCGTCTGCGCAAACGAGGACGCCGGCGGCGCGATGCCGCACGTCCTTCACGCGTTCGAGGTCGCCGCGCCCCCGAAGACGCTCCTGGTGTTCGGCGGCAAGGAGCACTCGCGCGGCATGTTCGCCGCGCCCTACGGCGCGGAGGCGCTCGAGGCGATCGTGTCGTTCGTCGCGCGAGGGCTTTAGGTGCCCGCGCGGGTGAACCCCGACGTTCCGGGTGAGGCGCTCCTCGCGAGGCGCGTCGGTCAGCGCATCCGCGCGCTGCGGAAGAAGAAGGGTCTGACGATGGCCGATCTCGGTGCGGATCGGCGCGGGCGCGTCTATTTCGAGAAGCAGTACGTCTGGAAGATGGAGACCGGTCGGGTCACGCCATCGCTCGCGGCGCTCTCGCACATCGCGAAGCGCCTCGGCGTCAGCCTCGCGGCGCTGCTGCGCGGGCTGTAGGCGCGGGTGCCGCCGCGGCGACGGCCAGCGGCAGGCTCACGTGGAACGTGCTCCCGGTCGTCGTGTCGCTCTCGGCCCAGAGCTTCCCGCCGTGGCGCGTGACGATCTCGCGGCTGATGTAGAGACCGAGGCCGAGACCGCCGACGTGGCCGGCGCGCGGATCGGGCGAGCGATAGAACAGGTTGAAGATCCGTCCGAGCTCATCGGCCGAGATGCCGATGCCCTGATCGCTGATCGCCACCTGGGCCTCGCCGTTCTTCACGACGAGCGCGACCCGCACCTTGCCACCGGCGGGGGAGTACTTCACCGCGTTGCCGATGAGGTTCTCGAAGACCTGATCCATGCGGTCGCGATCGGCGTGGATGATCGCGGAGTCGACCTTTGTGTCGAGCTCGATCGTGTGCAGCGTGCTGATGAGACGCATGCGCTCGATGACCTCGCGCAGGATCCCCACGAGCTCGATGTCGGATTGCTGCAGCTCGACGCGCCCGAGCTGGAGCCGCGACACGTCGAGGAGCTCGTCAACGAGCCGCCCAAGACGCCGCGCCTGCCGCTGCGCGAGCTCGAGCGTCTCGGCCGCGCGCGTCGCCTCCTGCTTCCAGTCGATGCTCGGGTCGTCCTGTGACGCCGCGCGCGCGACGCGCCTGCGCGCGACCTGGATGAATCCGCTGACGGCGGTGAGCGGCGTCCGCAGCTCGTGCGAGGCCATCGAGAGGAACTGCGTCTTGAGGCGATCGACCTCCTCGAGCTCGAGCAGGCGGCGCCGCAGCTCGCGTCGCTCGATCGCGCGGTTCACCGTGGCGCGCAGCTCCTCCACGTCGGATGGTTTCATCAGGTAGTCGTACGCGCCCGAGCGGAGTGCGGCGACGGCCGACTCGAGCGACGCGTAGCCGGTGAGCATGATCGCGGCGGTCTCGGGCGCGGTCCGCTGCACCTCCCTCAGCACGTCGACGCCGTCGATGTCCGCGAGACGCAGGTCGGTCAGCACGACGTCGAACTGGCGCTCGTTCAGCAGGCGTAGCGCCTCGGTCCCGCTGGTCACGGCGGTGACGTCGTGGCCATCGAGCCGGAGGATCGCCTCGATCGTCGTGGCCACGCTCTCCTCGTCGTCGACGACGAGGACGGTCGTCCGCTCAGCCATCAGTGTCCCGCGGCCCCGCGACCGGCAGCGCGATGGTGAACGTCGTGCCATGGCCGGGCCGGCTGCGCACCTTCATCGTCCCGCCGTGTCCCTGCACGATGCCATGCGACACCCAGAGGCCCAGCCCGGTGCCCTTCTGCGTCTTGGTGGAGAAGAACGCCTCGAAGATGCGCGCCTGTGTCTCGGCGTCCATGCCCACGCCGTCGTCCTTGACCTCGATGCGCACCGCGTCGAAGGGGATGTCGCCCTCGGCCGGTCCGTAACGCGTGGTGACGGTGAGTGTGCCGCCCTTCGGCATGGCCTCGGTGGCGTTGAGCAACAGATTGAGGAGTACCTGCTTGATCTGGTCGCCCGAGGCCCGGATGAGCGGCAGACCTGGATCGAGCTCGCGCACGACATTGACCTTTGCGGACCGCAGCCGCTTCGTGACGAGTGTCTCGGCCTCCTCCACCAGCGCGTTCACGTCAACGGAGGCCATGTCCTGCTTCGGCCGGTAGAAGCCGAGCATCTGGCGGAGGATGCGCGACATGCGCTGCGTCTCGCGCTGCGCGATGTCGAGGTAGCGCCGCTGCTTCGCTTCTGGCGGGACCGCGCTGCCGAGCAGATAGAGCGCGTTCTGCACGGCTTCGAGCGGGTTGTTGATCTCGTGCGCGATCGACGCCGCGAGCCGACCGGTGGCCGCGAGCTTCTCGGTCTCGAACAGCACCTGCTGCAGGCGGCGGCGCTCGAGCTCGCGGAGGCGTCCGACCTCCTGCATCGCGGAGACGATCGCGACCACCGCGCCGTGCGAGTCGCGCACCTCGGCTGCGTTGATCTCCATGTCGAGGCGCTCTTCGGTCGTGGGGTCGACGAGCGCGAGCTCCGCGCGTGTGGTCGGGGACGGGTCGAGACGGAGCTGCGCGAGGAACGACGTGAACTTCGCATCGTTCGCGAGAGCGTGCTGACCGCGGCCGGCGTCCGGAGCGAACAGCCGGCGGGCGGCGACGTTCATCGAGATGATCTGGTTGTCGTTGTCGACGACGATGATGGGGTTCGGCACGCTCCGGAGCACGAGGTCGAGGCGGTCGCGCTCGCCGCGGATCTCCTCGTCGGCGGTCTGGATGCGCTGCGCGCTGCGCGTCAGCTCGACGGTCATGTGCCGCAGGTCGGTGACGTCCTTGAGCACGGAGACCGTGCCACGCTCCCCGGTCCGGTGGTTGAGCGCGGCCTTGGTGATGACCTCGAAGATGAGCTCGCTGCCGTCGATCGGGTCGACCAGCGTGACCTCCCGGTTCGCCGCGCGGCTCGCGCGCTCGAGGCTCCACGTGGAGAGCGACGCGGTGAAGAGGAAGTTGTTCATCCACACCGCGCGGCGCTTGCCCGGGCTGTCCTCGTCCGACGCTCGGAAGAGCAGCTCCGCGCGCCGGTTGAAGTGGAGGATGTCGTTCTGCGCATCGGCGACGAGGACCGGATCGTCGACCGCGTTCAGCATCCACCACAGCCATTCCTTCTCGATGGCGTGGGACTCGGAGGCGCGCCGCAGGAGCTCGGCGTCGTGCTGGCGCGTGAGCACGACGCCCGCCTGCCGCGCGAAGGGGACGAGCGGTTCGAGATCGCTGGCCCGGATCTCGGTGTCGCGGGACAGGATCACGACGGCGCTCGCCCGTTCGCTTCCGACGGCCGGCAGTGAGGTCGCGACGAAGCGTGTGATGTTCATCGCCAGCAGTGCCTGCCGCTCCGCGAGGTCAAGCCGCTCGTCGGCCGAGACGTCGTCGACGACCTGTGGGATCCCGCCGCGGAGCGCGACGACGAGCGGATGGTCGGCGCGCGAGAGCGGCACCGACAGCGATCGCGCCTGCTCGTCGCGGACGTTCAGGCCGAAGAGACCGTGGAGCGAACCGGAGTCAGCGTCGTATGCGAGGACCAGCGCGCGGTCGTACCCGAGCCCGCGCGCGAGCTCGTCGAGCATCGGCTCGAGCGTCTCTCGAGCGACCGACACGCCCGCCTCGAGCTGAGCCGCTACGTCCCGCATGGGCGGGTGCTAGCCGCGCTCTTGCGTCTGCCGCGACCGCGTCGCCGAGTCGATGCTCCCGGCGCCCGGACCCAGCGGGGTCTGGCGCGCCGCGGGTGAGAGACCCAGAGCATCGGCGTACCGCAGGTACGTGTCGATCGAAGCGACGACGACGCGGGCCTCGACGGTGATCAGGTCGATGCCGACGAGCGACACCCGGACCCAGGCGTCAATGACGATGCCCTTGTCGAGGACGCGATCGAGGACATCGATGAGGCTGCTGCCACCTGGGCTCCGTTCAACGACCGCCATGACTCATCCCCCTTTTTTTTGCGATCTCTCGAGCTGCTTCTCCAGCTCGGCGACGCGCGCCTGGAGGCGCTTGACCTCGCCAGCAGTGTCACCGTTCCCCGAGAGACGAGACTCGTAACGCCACCAGTTGAGTCCGATCTGCTCGGCCTTGTCGATCGAGCAGACCAGAAGACGCACGCGGATGGTGAGAAGCTCGACGTTCGCGAGCGAGATGCTCACGTCGCCGGCAACGACCAGACCCTTGTCGAGAACCCGATCGAGAAGGTCCACCAGGGTCGCGGAATGCTCAACGTCGCGCAGCCGCCGGTCGACGCTCATGACACGCCCACCTTGAGGCGAATGTCCTTCTCGTCAAGACCGAAATGATCGGCGAGCTCCTTGACCTTGCGCTCGAGCCGCATCAACGCGAGCCCGACCCGCTCGATCTCGTCATCTGTCAACGAACCACCCTCCATCCGCCGGACCGCCTGTCGTTCCAACACCTGCCGCAGCAGCTCCACCAGACCCAGGACCAGCCCCGCCAGACCGCGCTCGACGTCGTCCGGATCGATGTCGATGCGCTCCGGCAGGACCGCGCCCACGCGTGCGAGCTCGGCGCGGACTTCCTCCAGCTCGAGGGCCAGATCGGAGCTCATGAGGCGAACGTATACGGTGGGAGAGGACCGCGCACCAGCGCCGTTATCTCGCCCGACCGCTCTCCGAACGACTCGACGGCCTGCCGCACTGACATCACCTCGTCCCGCGCGCTGAGGATCGCAACTATCGCCGCGACGCCGTCGCGTGGGCAAATAAGATGACGGATGAACGCTTGTTCAGTCGGTAACTGCTCGGTGAGCCGAGCGACGACCTGTTCAGCCTCCCGGCGCTCGCGCTCACGCACGGCGAGCGCCTCGAGATAGCCCCGTCCGGTGGACGCGTCCGACGCGTCGGGCGCCTGATGGGGGCGGCGCCACTCGAGCGTCACGTGGAATTCGACCCGCGGTCCGACGCTTCGCAGGCTCTCCGCCAGCGCGCTCTCGCGATCGCGCAGGGCGCGCACGAGCGCGTCCTCGTCGGGGAACACCTGGCCGAACCGCGACGGCAGCGACGGCGCTCCGTCGTGGATGCGGCGCGTGATGGCGTCGTGCGTCCGCAGCTCGGCCTCGGTGAGCGGCGGCCTATCGGCGCAGGGCGTGGCCAGCGCCGCGATCCCATCCGCGCGAACCACGACCAGGTCCGACGTCGCCGCGCCGAGCGCGTCCTCTGAGCGGACGATGGCGCGTACGAGGAGGCTCACGGCAGGGGCCTCTCGCGCTCCGCCCGCTCGAGCGCGTCGACCGCGGCGAGCAGTACGTTGAGGCGGAGCTCGACGAGCTCGACGCCCGCCACCGAGATCACCGCGCCGCCGGCCAGCACCACGCCGCGTTCCAGCAGCCGGTCGATGATGTCCACGAGTGGAAGCTCCGTCGACTCGACGTCGTTCACGGCAGTGCTCCGAACCGGTACGCCGGCCACGGCCCGCTCGCGCGCACGCGGTAGCCGTTCGCGCGGAGACCGTCGTCGACCGACGCGATCGCC
>WNFH01002653.1_pt1 | contig 12561 bp, 6 predicted proteins | sample 5400411 | NCBI WGS metagenome assembly WNFH01 (sample SAMN13153347, study PRJNA577476) | soil metagenome | isolation source: 200 cm saprolite under Douglas fir tree site 2 hole 3 | place: USA:California | collected 2015-04-18
ACCGCCAGGGCGCTCGCCGCGCCCGACATGCGCGAGCGCCTCAAGGCGATGGCCTACGAGGGCGTCGCCAGCACGCCGGAGGAGTTCGACGCGTATTTCAAGACGGAGCTGGCGAAATTTGCCAGGATCGTCAAGGAAGCCCACATTCCAGCGCAGGATTGAGGCACTGTCGGACTCATAAGCTGAAGGTCAGTGGTTCAAATCCGCATCCCGCAACCGTTCGCGAGCGCGATCTCTCTCTCAGCCGCACCAAATCCTCATTTCCAATGCACAATTCCAACACTCGCCGCCATGCCGTCATGATCTTCAACCTCGTTCAGCGAATCACAAAACGAGGTTACAGCGAAGCACGATTGGAAAGAATCCCATACAAACGATCAATCATGGAATCGTTCGTCTAGTTTTCGCAAGCGACAACTTCGGCACGTCCCGTGGCAGCTCTGCCATCAGGCTACATCAACTTCGCGCATGCGCGAAAGGCCGACGGCAGGCTGCTGCTGAGCGTTCGATTGTAGCTTTGGGTCGATTAGCGCATACTGCCAGCCGGGTTGCGCCGTGACGTTTACAGGGGACGCCGCATGGCCAAGACCACAAGGGGGCGCTCGGCACGGCGAGCCGGCAGCAGGCCGAAATCACCGTCAAAACGGGCCCACGCGCCAAAATCGACTCCGGTCGCGGCGCGAACCGCTGCATCCACCATGCAAACCGCGGAAAATTTGCTCCACCAGGAGCGGCGCCTCGGGGTGCGCGTCGCTGCTGTGCTCGCCCATCAGACTCCCAGCCTGGTCAGCGAGCCTCCGTTCGACATTGGTCGCATCATTGACCAGATCCTGCCACGTCTGCCGAAGGAGTTCCGCGTTTCAGTGCGCCGTCCGGACGACCTGCTCGTCTTTGATTTGATCTTCATGAATCTGGCGCTCGCGGCCGAACAGCCGCCGCGGCTCAAGAAGCAGGACGCGAACACCGCGGCGTTTTTCATCATCGAATTCCCGCCACAGAGCTTCGGCGAGGAGACCTTTCTCGAAAAGTCCGACGCCGATCTTCCGCCGGTGGATCCGGACTTCGTCGCGATGGACACCGACAGCGTGCCGCCGCTGCCGTCATCGCGCGTGCGCATGGCGGGCCGAAGCCGCATCGCCTTCGCAATGCCGGAAGGCGAGTCGAGTCTGCCGTACACACTCGATGCCGTGCTTGCCGCGTTTCGCACATGGCCCATGCGGCTCGACGTCAATGCGACGCCGGATTCGGAGTTCTCGATCTTCGGTCGCGACTGGTTGAGTGCCCTGACGGCGTCGGCGGGCTGGGCCAGCGTGCGGAGCACGGTCGGCTCGGCTCTATCTGCCATCGGCGGCGCGGGATCGGAGCCGGCGATCGCCCGGGCGGCGGGGCGCCTGGCAGACCGCGCGGCGGCGGGCATTGCTGCCGGCCTCGACGAAGATCTCAGGACCGTGCTGCAGGAGCTGATGCGGATCGAAGCCGATCGAATCGGCGAGCGGTTTCCGCAGCTGCGCGCCGGGCTGAGCCGCGATGCCACGGTCGCGGCGCTCTCGCTCGCAGCGACCGAGGCGTTCGCATCAATGGTAGCAACGCGATTGGATGCGAATGCAATCGCCCATGTCCCGTTCCTGCCGATCGTGTTTGCTCCGCACCAACCCTCCCGCAGCGTGACGGCGCTCGAATTGCCGTACCGGCTGGTACTGTCGCCGCTCGCTCCCGCGCGCTGGCTGCACCGCGACCATCCGGTGGAGCAGTGTGGCCGCACGGAGCTGTGGCACACGAGGCTGACGACGGCGGAGGAGGATTTCGGCCCGGACGCGCCGAGCAAAGTGCGGGCGATCTGGTCGCCCGACTATCCGATCGAGCAGTTCGACACCTTGCTCGGACCGCCGCCTCTGCCGTTTCGCATGAGCCTCGATCCATTGGACCGCAAGATGCTGGTCCAGCTCATGGCAGGTTTCAATGAGTCCGGCCCAGGGCGGCGACGCTACACGCCCCGTGCGAGTGAGGCCAAACGGCTGCATCTCACGTCGCTCGGCGCCTTGTTGGACGCTGAAGGAAACTGGAACCCGCGCCCGCAATCGGTGGACCTCGAACAATGGCGCCATTTGGCGACGCTCGGGCGGGACCATTACGTGCGCGTCATGTACGCGGGGACTCTGGGCGATTTTGGTCATGCCGCATCGCTGGTCAAGGTGACGGAACGGAAGTTCGAGTCGCTCGGCGGCGATTCCCGGAAGCGGATCGCCGTTTTGCGGCAACGCTTTTTCATCGTCGTGCGCGAGCGCGTGAAGAACTACACCGGCGCCAACCACCAATTTGGCGGACGCAATTTTCCGTTCAGGCGCGTCGAGATTCTGACGCGCGTGACACCGGATCTGGTCGAGCCCGGCGCGGCCCCGACGCAGCTCGATCCAGGTCCCTCCGGTTTGCCGATCTACGTGGGGGCGGTTCAACGGCGGATGGTGTTCTGGCCGATGGTCCCGGCGGGCTCCGCCACACCGGTCGATTTCCGCTTCGATGTCGCGGCAACGGACCTCGACGGGAATCGCGTGACGTTCTCGCTCCCGCTACTATTCATCGGCGAGACGGCGAACCGCGACAATATCGGCGCGATCCGCGACGGCTATAATGCTTCCCATGTCCAGCGCCGACGCGCGGAGCTCGGCGGAGCGACCGTGGCCTTCGCGCCCTTCGACCTCGGCGACAAGGGCGATCCGCGGCTGCCGACGGCACGCATGACTTTCGCGATGGGGGCGCTCACTACGAAGTTCGAGCTTGCGCCGAATTACTACCCGGAGATCGAGCAGGCGGACGTTGGTGTCCGAGCGATTCAGAAGATGCTCGGCCTGTCCAATTTCGTGGTGCCGGTGGCGTACCCGCAGGTCTACAAGGAGCACGGCTTCGGCGCGGCAGACCCCAGCAAAAACCCAGGCAAGCTATTCCTGCAGCTCACGACGGCGACGCCGCTCAGCTTCGGCGGAGGGGCCGAGCAAGCCAAAAGCGATGCGCTCGGAGCACTGGCCTCGCCGCAAATGGTGGTCCAAGGGCTCTCCAAGATCATGGGCCCTGTTGCAGCGAAGCTGCCGGCGAACCCGAGCGATCCGAAGCAGATCGAAAGCGCACTCGGTCACATCATCAACAACCGCTTCGACCCGACCGAATTCTTCAAGGACGCGAAGATCCTGGGCGGGATCAACCTTTCCGACCTGCTCAGCGTCGCGACCTCGCTGGCGGGCAGTGACGTACCCAAGCTGCTGTCGCGCGAATTTCCCGACCGCGTCGAGGCGTCCTTCGCGTGGACGACCGAAGTCACTCAATCGGACCCATTGAAACTGATCGTTCCGCGGGCGGATCCGGCCAAGGCTCAGACGACCCTCGCCATGAACGGCCTGGTGACGACGCCGATCAAAAACCCTGGCGACGCCAGTTTCGAGGCAACCGCGAGCATCGACAATTTCAAGGTCAACCTGTTCGGCTTCATCATCATATGGTTCGAGCTGCTCAAATTCGTCGCCAAAAAAGGGCAGAAGCCGGACGTGCAGGTGAGCCTGCGAAAAGGCGACGATGCAGTCCAGTTCGGCGGCCCGCTCGAGTTCGTCAATGAGTTGCGCAAGTTCATTCCCTCAAACGGCTTCTCCGATCCGCCGAGCCTGTCCGTCACACCCAGCGGCATCAGCGCCGCCTACTCGCTCACCCTGCCGACGATCGGCGTCGGCATCTTCTCGCTCTCGAATGCCTCGCTCGGAGCCGGCTTCAACCTGCCGTTCGACTCCCAGCCATGCTCGGTCAACTTTCGGTTCTCCGAACGTCAGCATCCGTTCAGCTTAACGGTCTCGCTCCTTGGCGGAGGCGGTTTTTTCGCGATCGGCGTCTCGGCACGCGGCGTCACCGAAATCGAGGCGGCACTCGAATTCGGCGCCGCGGTCGCGATCGACCTCGGCGTCGCATCGGGAGCCGTCGAGGTCAAGGCGGGCGTCTATTTCCATTGGCTCGAGCCCATTCCAGACAAGGGATCGATCGACCTCGCGGGCTACGTCCGCATCCACGGTGAGCTGTGCGTGCTTGCGATCATCTCGGTCTCGCTCACCTTCAACCTGCAGCTGGGCTACCACAAAGAAGGCGGCAACGCGCTCATGTACGGCGAGGCGACGCTGGTGGTCGAAATCGAAGTGCTGTTTTTCAGCGCCGAGGTATCGGTGCGGTGTCGGCGCGAGTTCGGCGGATCGGCCGCGGATCCGAAGTTCATCGACTTGATGCCCAACCAGGGTCTGTGGAGCGAATACTGCGACGCGTTCGTGGCGGAGGCGGCATAGATGGCCCAGCAATCATTTCTCTGGACCACGCTGCCAAACGGTTACACAAAAGACGGCGCCGGCTTGCGCGTCTCGGTCATGCTGTCACCGCGCCTTGACCCGCAGGCGCAGAAGCCTGAGCTCTCCTCGTTCTTCCCCGACTGGGAGGACTGGCCGGCGACCCTGGCCAAGGCGACGTTCACAATCAGCTACGGCGGCACCATCGTCTCTATTCCAGCGATGCAGCTGGCGGGTGCCGCTCGCGTCGACGATACGCTGGGCGTTGCCGACTCCGACGTCTGGCGCGCGCTTTTCACGGCCGATCTCCTTGTGCGCGGCTTCCAGTTCAAAGACCTGTCGAACAATGTGGTGTCGTCCTACGACACGCGCTTGATGGCATCGCTGGTCCGAAATCTCTACGCGAAACTCGCGCGCAACGCTTCCGGCGACATGCCCCTGGTTTCTGACATAGCGGACGACCCCGATTGGAGGCAGCTCGTCTCGGCTGTCCAGGAGAACGATCGCGGCAGCGTTGACCAGGACACAGGCCTGCGCGATCCGCGCCGCCAATTCGCGCGTCTTTACGACCTGCAGATGCCGACCGAGCAGGCGAACCTTGCAGACACCCTTGCACGCTTCCAGCTCTTCCACACGCCGCCCGCCACATCGCGGCCGGTGCGAAGGCGACCGCGGCGCGACGATGACCGGATCACCGCAAGCTGGGTCGAGTACGAACGGCCGCCGATGCCGGCCAAAGGGGATCTCGCGAAGAAGCTCGACTTCCACCAGATCGTTGCGGCGATGAACTCCTATCCGACCATTTTGCGGCGCCTCGGCTTGGTGATCGATTTCGTCCTCGACAGAGATTCATTTCCCCGCGCGCCCGACCAGCTTCTCGCGGTCGCTGTGACGTTCGAGCCGGGTGCCCTGCAGGTGCCCAAGACGAAGGACGCCTCGCCCGGCACCCACACGCGGCTCTCCGCCGATCGCTTTCAGGCGGTCTCCAGCCCGAGCCTCCTGACGGGCGACGCGCGGGTCGCCGACGGGCTGCTCGATCTCGACCCCGGCCGGTTCGATGTCCTGCAGGTCGACGTCGACAGCGCCGGCTTGAAGCTCATGGGCTTCGCCCGCTCGCTGGCGCGGTTCCGGCCGAGCGTGGTCGACGACGACGGTGATCCGCGTTTGGCGCCGCGGACGGATTCGGTGACCAAGTTCGAGCACGAGCTGGGAGCGCCCAGCCTGCGCACCGCCGGGCTCATGCTTGTCCACCGCGATCGCTGGGCGATGCTCAAGAACCGCTTCGCCGGGAACAAGGCGAAGAATGAAGCCGCCGAGAAGGTCTTCCAGAATCAAGCGGGCGCGAATCCGCCGGCGCTGTGGGCCGAGGACGTCGTGCGCGGGTACCGCATCGACGTCTGGGACAGCACCAGCAAGCGATGGCGCTCGCTGTGCCAACGTAATGCCATGTACGATCTCAACGACGGCGCGGTGGTGGTGACGCCCGATAAGCCGGAGGAGGGCACCATCCGGCTCGGCGCGACGAAATCCGCCGATCCGGCCAGCAACCAGAATCTTGTCTACCTCCACGAGGCGTTGGTCGCGTGGACCGGCTGGAGTCTGGCGGCGCCTCCGCCCGGTCGGGCGGTGCAGCCGGACGACTCGGTCGACAAGACGACGGCCGAGAGCGAGGCGGAGTTGCCGCCGGGATTGAAGTTCAAGTCGCGGTTCCGCGCGGTTCCGGGTTCGCTGCCCCGTCTGCGCTTCGGGCGGCACTATTGGATGCGTGCCCGTGCCGTCGACCTGGCTGGTAACTCGCTGCCGCCGCAACAAGAGGATTTCGGGCCGGAGAAGCCCGAGCCAAAGGCGCGGCCTTATCTTCGCTATGAACCGGTCGCAGCGCCCGTGATCGCCCTGGTGAAGCCGCAAGGTGGCGCCACCGAGCGGCCTGCCGAAGGCGAATCGATGAGCCGGATGGCGATCCGGAGCTTTAACGACACGCCGGCATTGAACACCGTCCCCACGGCAGAGACGGCGCGTCGTTTCGCCGTCCCGGCCCAGGCAAGCGTGCGTGATGCCGAACAGCACGGCAAGCTCGATGCGGGCGGCCGTGTCGATTCGTCCACATTCAACCTGCTGGCCCACCAAAACGACCTCGATGCCAAAGACCCGGCCGCTTCGCTGCGCGAAGAAACGATCCCGATGCAGGGACCGCTCGACGCTTCACCCGTCGATACCGTATTCGCCGTTTACCACGATGAACACGATCTCACCTATCTGCCCGATCCGCTGGCAGAAGAGGTGGCGGTCCGCATCTTCGATCACCCGAACATCAGGGACAGCGAGATCATTGTGATCGCGCTCTATCCGACCGGCGCGTGGCCGAATGCACGGCCATTCAAGATCGAGGTGAGCGACCATCCGACCGCAAAGCCGGGTTTCGTTGCGGCAACCGGCACGCTGCGTATCCCGCTGCCCAAGGCGATCCGGGCCAAGGTTCGGCTGTCGATGCGGCTGTCCAAGGACGCCCTCGCGACCATGGGCGTGTTCGGCTGGCTCTCGCCTTCGGAACGGGCAAAGGGCCAGGATCTGGCGTTGAGCGGGCAACATTGGATGATGACGCCATGGCGGACGGTCGAGATTGTTCATGCCGTGCAGAGGCCGCTGATCGCGCCAACGATCAAGCAGATCGTCATTGAGCGCGGTCCGTCGGCCACATGGGCTCAGCCGCGCATTGTGGCGACCTGCAGTCTCAAGAGCACCGATCGTGTCGATCTTCTCGCCGAATGGCATGAGCCGAGGGACGATGCCGGCATCGCCGAGAGTGAAGCGATCCAGGTCGACCACGCGCGCGGCGACGTCGCGTTCCCGGTCAAGATTACCGACGCAACCTCCTATGCCCGGCGTCGCCCTGGTCATCCAGCCGGGGGCATCGCCGAGCACACGATCGAGAAGGGCGACGATCTCATCGGCATCAATCTCAGGATCGAACGCGAGTTCGTTACGCCAAAGTTCCACGAGTTCCACGATACACGCTACCGCCGCATCGAGTATGCACTGCAGGCGACCTCCAAATTCCGCGAGTTCCTGCCGGCGACGATCTTGACCGACGCGGGCGCGCCGACGGAGAAGAATATCGAGATCACGGGTCCGCGATCGATGACCTGGATTCCGAGCTCAGCGCCGCCGCCGGCTCCCGACGTGCTCTATATCGTGCCTACTTTTGGCTGGGTGCGGAGCCAGGACGACAAGGGCCGCCGATCGAGTTGGCGTCGCGGTGGCGGCTTGCGGGTCTATCTCGACCGGCCTTGGAACGTCTCCGGCTACGGCGAGATGCTCGGCGTCGTGTTGCCGCCGTCCTCCTTCAAGGGAAATCCCGATAAGGAGCCTAAATCCGCTCCATACAAGAAATATATTACCCAGTGGGGCAATGATCCGATCTGGCTTTCGGGTTTCGTCTCCGGCATCGCGCCCAAGCGCTCGAATTTCCCGCTCGCGCGCACGAAATCCGATCCAAGCGGCCAGTGGTTGCCGAAGGATGCGCCGCCAACGGAAGCAGACCAGCCACCGGGAGACTTCACCGTGACCGGCTTGCTTCCGCCTGATGAGTCGACGACTTCTGCGTCCCCGGTCGAGGTCGCGCCGCACGACCTGTTCTATGACGAAGAGCGGCGGCTGTGGTGCTGCGACATCGAGATCGACACGGGTGCCGCCTACTATCCGTTCATCCGTTTGGCGCTGGCGCGCTACCAGCCGGTATCGATCACTGGCGCGCATCTCTCGAACGTCGTTCTCGCCGACTTCATGCCGCTGACTGCAGACCGTTGGCTGAGCATCACACCGACTCGCAGCCCAAAGAAACAACACCTTGCCGTATTCGGCAACCGCTTCACGGATTCGAGTAGCCACCTCGAAGCGGCTCGAGCGCCTTCGATGAGCGTTATCGACCCGATCACTCATCAGGCCCGATCTTTGCGGCCAGCGCAGGTGGCAACGACAACCATTATCGAGGTCTGGGTCGAGCGGCTTGACGAGGCCGAAGGCGAGGACTTCGGCTGGAAGCGCGCCGGCGATGCGGTCGTGCGGCCGGCGGCGAGAGCCGCGCGCAAGCCGGCGAGAGTGTCGGCGCGATCGAGGCTTCGTGCTCAGAAGGCGCTTTCCGAGCGCCGGTTCGACGTTGTGCTGGAACAGCGACTGATCGATCAGCTCTTCGTTGTCCCACCCATTTGGGAAGGGAGCGTGACCTTACCCGCGGGCGAAGGGCGTTACCGGATCGTGATTGCCGAGTATGAGGAGTATTTGGTGGACGATGACCGGCCTTACGACAAGGTGCCGACGGAGAAGGATCGGCGCCTCGTGTTCGTCGAGCATGTCGAGCTGGGCTGAAGGAAGCTTGACTTCGCAACAAGATCCGCGGCGAAGCTGCTGCCGTCGCGCTTCGAATGGCATCGATGTGCGCGGCAGTGCCGATGCGGCGGAATCGGCAACGTCTCTCCCCATCTTCACCGGGCGACGCGGCTAGACAGGACAAATGCGAAGCACAGGGCCTGTGCACACCTTGTTCCAAAACGGCGCGAGTTCAACTCACGAGGGAGGCCACCCGCGCCGGCCGGAACGCCTCGTCGACATGCCAGTTGCCGTCGGCACGAAGCAGGCGTGCCAATGCCACCCCATTGCCCATCGCGGCCGTCGCCACGTAAATGGCATATCCATCTTGGATCCGGGTGAATTGCGCGTTGCGGCCATCCGTCGCCGGCTGAGGGTGGGTCGGTCGCTCGGCATGAAGCAGGACCACGTAGAGAAGATGCCCTCGTGCTGGCAGCGGGGCCGTCGCGGGGCAACGCACCTCGATCTCCTCGCCGTGCGGATCAAGCGCGAATCCCGGGTCGACGACCACCTGTTCTCCCGCCCCTGAATCCTGGACGGACACGGCCAGGCCGCGAACGACGCCGAAGCCGTGCAGCTCGCGATGATGGCGCCGCAGGCGCTCGCGGAAGTAGTCCTGTTCCAGCCTGAACTCGTCGACGCCGAGCAGCTGGCCAAAGAAGTAGCGGGGTCGCTCGAGTGCGCCGCTTTCGCGCGGCGCACTCTGAGCCGCGAGACTCAGCGCGAATGTCGCCAAGCGAGCAGCGCTGGCGCGTCCGCGCTCGGGAATCGCGCTCGCGCGGTAAAGTAGCGACTCCGTCAGGAACGCGAAGAGCTCGACCAGCATGATGCCCGGATCAGTCTCGTTCCTATCGGTCCAATCGGGCGCGCGCGCCATTACGCGTTCGCGGAGCACATTGGCGAATTCACGATAATCCGCTTCTTCGAGCATCTGCATCGCAGGGTTCCCTGGTCCAATTGAGGCTCGGACGCGCACGATCGGATGCTCGCCCTCGTGAACCACGACCAGCACAACGGCGTGGGCTCCTACGGGCTTGCCGGATTCTCGCGTCCTCCACAAACCGCCCACGGCTAGCCTGACTGACATCATCAGCGCCGCCGAGGCGGGCTCGGGGATTGTCCCAGCCGCTGTTGAAAAAGAGGAGCGGCGTTGCTCGCCTTGAGCCGGTAGGCTCGGGGTGCTGATTCCACGAAAGGAAAGCAACGCCATGAAGAGATTTAGCACAACTGCGACAGCTTTGCCGCCGATGAGGTCAGAAGCTGTGGGTAAGGCGTGGGACGAGGTCTCGGCGAGCTTTGATCGGCTCTGTCTGGCGGCCGGGATTGAGGCGCTGGGCGGCCTCCGGCCCGAAGGAGGTCGGATTGCTCGTGACTGAAGGGGGCCCTGGTGCGGAGCCTCGGCGTCCCGCGTTCGGAGCCTCCCTTGCGGTTGCTACCCCCGGTCTCGCCGACGGCAGGGGGGTCGGCCTTGGCGCGATCGGTGCCATTGCCTGCGCGACCGGGGAGCGGCTCTTCGATGGGTTCCTGGGCGGTGGCGAGCAGCCACGGTCGTGTCGGGCGGCCGCCAATGTCGGCGTCGGTCTCGCGCACCCTGTGCAAAAACAGGGAGCCTCTTTAGGCCGTTGATATAAAACCTGTTTTATTTCTTGATCTTTATCTCGTGATTTGATAAAATATATTTTATATAAACGTCGTTTCAGACAGAGACATCCAAGAGATTTTATATGGCGGCGGCGCTATGGGGCCGGGTCTACTACCGCGATCTCTACGCCGGCGAGCTGCGGCAAGAGCCGAGCGGGCGTTGCGTCTTCACTTACGATCCGACCTATCTCGCGGGCAAGCATCCCGCCATCGCCTTCACGCTGCCGCTCCGGCCCGCTCCACATATCTGCGAGCAAGGCCTGCACCCCTTCTTCGACAACCTGGCTGCCGAAGGCTGGCTGCGCGACGCCCAGGCGCGGGCGCTGAAGGTCGATGCGGGCAACCGCTTCGCCTTGCTTCTCGCCTTCGGCCGCGATTGCGCCGGGGCGGTTTCGGTGATCGACCCAGCGCCGCTCGCCGAGCCGGCGATCGACATCGGTGATCCGATGGCCGCCGCCGCGCTCACCAGCCGAGCGTCGCTTTCCGGCATCCAGCCCAAGCTTCTCGCCGTCAGGGAGGGCCGCCGCTATCGGCCGGCGCGGCGCGACGAGACATCGACGTTCATTGCCAAGCTGCCCGCGGGCGCATTGCGCGACATCGTCGAGAACGAGTATCTGACCACGATCGCGTGCCGTGCCCTGCTGCCGGACGACGAGATCGTTGCGCCGGTGATCGCCAAGCTTGACGGCATCGAGGAGCGGGCGCTGGTCGTGCCGCGCTTTGATCGCCTGCGCAGCGGGGCCAAGCGGCATTTCGAGGAGTTCAACCAGCTTCTCGGCAAGCGCTCCGGCGACGACAAATACGACGCCTCCTACGACGACATGGCGGCGTTCATCCTCGACACGCCGGGCTGCACGCCGGTGGATGCGTGGCGGCTCTATCGGCGCATTCTCGTCTGCCTGCTGACCGGCAACACCGATGCCCACCTCAAGAACTTCGCGATGTTCCACACGCCGGACGGCTTGCGCCTCACGCCCGCCTACGACCTTGTCGCCGCCGCGCTCTACCCTGAATATCGCCAGCTTGCCCTGGCGATCGGCGATGCCGCCAATCTCGCCCTCGAGCAGTTGAAGCCCAAGCACCTCGTCGGCCTGAGCAAGGCCCATGGCCTCGATGCCGATGTCCTCACCGAGGCGGCTCGGAACATCGACCGCCGCCGCAAGGCGGCGGAGAAAGCCGTCGCCGACGCCGCCAAGCGTGTTGGGGACGAGGCTCTCGGAACAAAACTTCTCGAGCTCATGGAGCGCCGATGGAACGCGAGTTTCAGATCAATTGGCCAGTTGTCGTCGAAGAAGCGCTCCGGCGGCGGCGCGGCATGAAATTGACGCAGAAGCAGCTGGCTTCGCTCGCCAAGGTGAGCACGCCGACCGTCTCGCGCTTCGAGCAGGCCGAGAAAAACCTTCAGCTTTCCTCCGTGCTGGCGATCCTCGACGTGCTCGGCATGACCGACAAGCGCACGCTCGTGTTCGGCGATCCCGAATACAAGGCCGATGGCGACGGCGTGACCTTCCGGGGACAGGATGGCAAGACGCGCGTGCGCTGCCGGATTTCACGCGAGGCGCTCGACGATCATTTTTCCGATGGCGACCGGCTGCGGCCGGAGGCGGCATTCAAGAAGCATCGGCAGGAGATCGAGGCGCTCGCCCGCCGGAAATATCTTCTGGACCAGCGTGAGCCGGATGGGTCGATCCTGATCCGCACGGGTGACCTGGCGTAGGATGGGCGTTAAATCATTGAAAATCTTGACTTCCGCGCCATCTGAGCTACATTGTAGCCCAAAGATGAAAGTGGCCATGACTGCGAACACGGTAGTGCGGGCGCGGATCGACGCGCGGATCAAGAAGGAAGCGGAGGCCGTTCTCGCAACGATCGGGCTGACCGTCTCGGACGCGTTCCGGCTTTTGATGGTCCGCGTGGCGGCGGAAAAGGCTTTGCCGTTCGAGCCGCTCGTCCCGAACAAGGAAACCATCGAGGCGATCGAGGCGGCGCGGCGCGGTGAACTGAGGACGGCGGGCGGAGCCGAGAATCTGCTGCAGCGCCTGAATGCGGACGATTAAGTACACCAACCGGTTCAAACGCGACTACAGGCGCGAGAAGGCCGGAAGGTCGCGGCAATACGCACAGAAGCTCGACGCTGCGTTGATAGACGTGGTGAGGCTGCTTGCCGCCGATGCAGCCTTGCCGCCCCGCAACAGCGATCATGCGCTCGGCGGCCAATGGAGCGATTGCCGAGACTGCCACATCC
>WNFH01002656.1_pt1 | contig 12558 bp, 14 predicted proteins | sample 5400411 | NCBI WGS metagenome assembly WNFH01 (sample SAMN13153347, study PRJNA577476) | soil metagenome | isolation source: 200 cm saprolite under Douglas fir tree site 2 hole 3 | place: USA:California | collected 2015-04-18
AGTTGGCCCGCCACATGGGCAAACACATTCCGGGGAACCCCACGTTGATCGTGGAAAACATGACTGGCGGCGGAAGCTTAGTTGCCGCCAACCACCTCTACAGAGCGGCGAAGCCCGACGGCCTGGCCAAGGCGACCTGGAAGAAACAGTTGGAGACTGGCGAGGCGACCGTCGTGTTACAGAACGCGCCGCAGCCCCATGCGGATTTTCCCTCCAGCATCCCGCTGGCCATCAAATTGGCCAAGACCGAGGACGGTCGTCAGTTGATCCATGCAGGCATCCACGCTCCCAGCGCCTTCACCTATCCCTACGCGGCGCCGCCGGGAACACCCAAGGATCGGATTCAGATTCTACGCCGCGCGTTTTGGAATACTGTTAAAGATCAGAAATTTCTGGCCGAGGCCAGCAAGGCAAACCTGGAAGTCAATTCCATTCCCGGTGAGGAAGTCGAAAAGCTTATTGCTGATCTTTTCAAGCTGCAACCCAACATAGTTTCCCGGCTTAAAGAGCTTCTGAGCCAGCCGAACTGAACAAACATTTTTAGTTTGGCTGGAGAGAGCTCCGGCGCAACAGCCCGGTCGCGCTTAGCCTTTGGATTTGATGGCCGTCAAAAATTGCTCCCGGTTCGTGGTGGGAGCCACCTTGACTACTTTCTGGAGGATTTGCTTCTTTTCGGTGGCGGTCTTGGCGCTGGCGTAGCGCCTCCGCGACTTTCGCAGTTGCCAGCGGCGCGCACTGCCCGGCCACTTCACTTCGGCGGCTCTGACGAGACTTAACGATTTGTGCCTTCCCGTCAGTCAAATTGTGAACCGAGTCTATAAAATCCCCTTCAAGTCCGGTTCACTGAAACCCAATATCTTCCTCTTGCCCTTGATGATGACGGGTCGTTTGAGAAGGTTTTGCTCCTTGAGAATGAGCCTGATCCCTTCCTCCTTGCCGGGAGGATGCTCTTTCATCCTTCTTTCCCGGTAGAGGGCGTTTCTCGAGTTCAGAAAATCGGCGATCGAGCTGTCACCGATGATTGCCCTCAGTTCCTTCTCAGTCAAGGGAGTCTTCCCGTACTCCCTCTCTTCCAGCTCCGTCCCTTTACCTCGCAAGAAACTTCTCGCCTTACGGCAGGTCGTTCAGTTGGCCTTGTAATAGAATCGAATCCCTTCCGCCATCGTCCGCTCCCGTCCTACTTCTCAAAAGTTTCCTTGAGCATCGGTTCAAGCTCTCCCCGCTCGTGCAGCTCGTGCACAATATCGCACCCGCCGATGAACTTCCCGTTGATGAAAATTTGCGGGATGGTAGGCCAATTGGAGTAACGCTTGATTCCCTCCCTGACACTCTGATCCGCCAGAACGTCCGCGGTCTCAAACGGATAACCGTAAGACTTCAAGATCTCCACGACATGAGCCGAGAACCCGCATTGAGGGGAATCGGGCGTGCCCTTCATGTAAAGCATCACCTTGTTTTTCTTGACCTGCCCATCGATCTTGCCGATCGCATCTTCCGCCATAATTAAACCTCCTTTACTTTTGGGCCGCGAAGCGTTCCCACTGCTCCGGCGTGTAAGTTTTTAAAGCCAGAGCATGGATCCGTTCGCTCCCTAGCGCTTCTCTCAAAATTCCATAAACCATCTGATGCTGGTCCAAAAGACTCTTGTCCCTGAAAGACTCGGAGACAATCCAGACCTGAAAGTGATCTCCTCCCCCGGTCAGATCATCCACGCGGACCGCGGAACCTGGAAGAGCCTCTTCCAGAGTGGACCGGATTTCATCGGTGCTCATCATGGGATGATTTTAGCACAGTTTTTTCCAAGTGCTATAGCCCAGGGGTTCGCGCCTGCGGATCGAAGTCCGGCCGGCATTTCTTCATCATCGCGCGCAGATCCTGGCGCAACTCTTCGACAGTGGCGCGACCGACATACCACCACCCGCAGTAGATATTGTGCACGGTGAGATCAGGCAGCAAAGAAAACACGTAAGGGATAGCGATGATCCCATGAACCTTGTCCGAGGTATCCACAATATCGAGCTGCCGGACGGCCGATCGGTCCTTATCGCTGAGAAACGGAAAGTTGGCTCCCAGTCCGGCTCTGAAAGCGGCGTTGATCTCCGGCGGATCGACGGTAACCACCGCCAGCTTGCAGTAATTGATCGCCAGCTCTTTCTGAAATTCGGTCAAAAGGCGCAACTGCACCTGACATTTTCCTCACCAATAACCGCGATAGAAAATCACCACCAAGGGAAACTTGCCGGCGATCTCCGACAGTCGGGTTACATTCCCCGTGTGGTCAGGCAGCCCCAGATCGGGGAAACGCTGGCCAATCGTTTGATTCATTGGTGCAACTCCCCTGCTTCCGGCCCGTTCATGAAAGCCTGGCTAGGATCTTACCCATCTCTGCAGCGGAATAGGCACGCATCGTCTGGGTGCGGATATTTCCCAACGAACCGACGCTTAGAGCCAGAGCGGTCATCGCCTCATCATTTGGCGCCTCGGCGATGAACACCGCATCGTAGGCTCCCAATGTCCAATAAGTCGCCTTGACCTTGACCCGAAGCTTGGCTGCGGCCACGCTGAGCGCTTTCGCCCGCTGGGTAGTCCTTTTAATGTTGCGCACCCCTTGATCGGTAAAATTGACCAAAGCGATGTAAGTGACCATATGTTCCCCCTTTGGAATGATGCCTTAAATTTGACCCTGTCTTATTCTTTCGAAGCCATTACCGGTATCTCTTCGCCATCTCGCCAAAAAAACCCTCTTTATCCAGCTCCTGGAGGAGGCTCATATCCACGAATTGCTCGGGTTTGGCGCTTTTTGCCTGGGGAAATTGCGGGGAGAATTCATCGAGCAGAAATTGCACTCCCTTGAGCGTGGGATAAGGTCTTTTGGAGACTCTCTTGACGAACCAGCCGACGGTCGCGTCGAGGACATCGGGATCGGTCGTGCGCAGGTAGCGGGCGATGATCTTTTTGCTTTCTTCTGGGTTGTGATGGATATAGTGGATGGCCTCGACGTACCCTTTCAGGGCCGACTTGACCGTCTCCCGTTGGCTCTTGATGAAAGAACGCGTCGTGGCAAAGCCGTTGCCCTGGACTTCAATCCCCAAATCCATCATGTCGTAGATCTCTACCAGGCCCTGCTTCTTGGCGCGGGGCACTTCCGAAGGGGTCACGAGCGTGGCGTCGATCCTCGCTCCCTCGATGGCGGCCAACCTTTCTATCGTGGCGCCGGCCACCACGAGAGTGACGTCGCGGTTCGGCTCGAGGTTGAACCTGCGCAGGAGAATCAGCGCGGCGTTGTGCGACGCCGAACCGAAGCCGCTCACGCCCAGCTTCTTTCCTTTGAGCTGCTCCAGGCGCGAGATGATGGGCCGCGTCACTACGGAATAGACATAGGCGTTTTCCGAGGAGGCGATCAGCGCAAGATCGTGCCCCTGGAGCACGGCCTGCACCACGGTGCCGATGTTCACGATCGGCGGATCGCCGGCGACGAGCGCCTGAGTCGCTAGCTGGCCTCCTCGAAAGAAGACGAGCTCGGCATCCAGGCCGTATTTTTTATACAACCCCGCCTCTCTGGCAACCCAGACGTGGATCTGGTTGTAGGCGATGGCGGGATACCCGATCTTGATCTTCTTGAGTTCTTGGGCTTCAGCGGCCACGCACAGCAGAGCGGGCCATGCAGCGATGGCCATCAAGATCCGGTATCTTACATTCATAAAAGCATCCTGTTGAGGCGGTTTCGGCGCTGCGCGGATTAACGGCGTTTCTTTGTGGCCTTTTCCACCTGGTCTTGCAGATCGGCCTTGTCTTTCTCCAGATTGAGCTTCTCGTTTGTCATTTTTCCGAGATTATTTTCCAGATCGCCGGTCTTTTTCTTTAAGTCACCGACTTGGGCCTGAGCGGCGCTCAGAGCAGTTTCTACTTCGGCCAGCCTTGCCGCTCTGGGACCCCAGACTGCATAACCGATAAGAATACCCACGAGCAAAGCCCCAATCGCACTGGCAACCCAGTAAGAATTTTTCATCCCAAACCTCCCTTGTGGTTTTAGGCGCGATCAACTAGCGCATTTTTATAGGAAAATAGACACGTCGTCAATTCTTATTCCTCCTCCACTCGCGCGCGTCGAATGACTTTCCGGTCACGGCCATTGATTCCGCTGAAGCCAGATAGACAAAAACTCCGGTGATCTCATCCGGCGTCGGAAGAGTTAGAGGATCTTCCTCGGGATACGCCTGTGCTCGCATCTCGGTTCTTGTCCCGCCGGGGTTGACGGCGTTCACCCGGATGTTCCATTCTCTCATCTCGTCCGCCAAGACCTGAGTCAGGCCCTCGACTCCGAACTTAGCGGCAGCATAGGCGCCCCATCGTGCCTTACCTACTCTCCCAACCCCGGAGGAGACATTGATGATGGAGCCTTCTCTTCTCTGCACCATCACTCCTAAAACTTCCTTGGTCAACACGAAGATCGCCGTCAGATTCACCCGGATCACCTCTTCCCAGGTGGATAAAGGATATCGGATAATAGGCTCGCGCGGACCCAGCATGCTCGCGTTGTTGACCAAGATGTCGATCGTACCGTAGGCGCGGCAGAGTTCTCCCACCAGGCGCTTTACGTCTCTCGCTTTGACGATGTCCGCTGCGCACCAACTGACTTCTCCCCCGTTGGCGCGAATCTCTGCTGCTGTTTTCCGTAGAACGGCTTCGGTTCGTCCGCAGATAAAGACCTTCGCCCCTTCTCGCGCATATGCCGAGGCGATGGCCTTACCGACGCCTCGACTCCCGCCGGTAATCAGGGCGACTTTTTCCGCTAATTTCCTCACCATACCCCTTGCTAGTAGGATCAGCTTATACCATATTTACAAAAAGCTGTGCTGGGCACTAAGAGATCGATAAAAATCTTCGTCTTTTTACTCCTTGTCCTGCTTCTGACGAGCATCCTGAGCCCCTGGCTGGGTGCGTTGCAGTACTGGATGCGGGCCCGCCCTGGGACTCAGGCCCTTTCCCCTTCCTTCTCCGACATCTTTAACCGGCTCTTCATGGTCCTGGCAATCACTCTCTTCTTCGTCTTTCGCCGCCTATTTAGAGTCCAATCTCTCAGCCAGCTTGGGCTTCAACCGGCGCAGCAAGTATATCGAGATCTTTCCCGAGGATTTTTCTGTACGCTGCTTTCAATGGTTGCCCTCGCGGCAGTGATGTCCCTCTGCGGAATTTTTACCCCCTACTTTCGCCTCTCCTTGGCGGCAACTCTGGAGCGCTGCGCCACTGCACTTTTGTCGGCCATTGCTGCCGCCCTGCTGGAGGAGATTTTTTTCCGCGGCCTTGTCTTTAGGGCGCTCCTCGAAGATTGGTGGCGATGGATGGCTTTCGTGACTGCCAGCTTCTTCTACTCGGCTCTTCACTTTGTTAAGCCGGTCCAAAAGATCATCCTCTCCGGCCTTGACCCTTGGGCTGGATTCCGCCATCTGGCTTACGCCTTCATGCCCTTCTTTGATCCCGTTACGCTTTTTCCCGCTCTTTTCGGATTGTTTCTTATCGGGTTGGTCCTCGGCTACGCTTTCTACCGTACAGGCTCTCTTTATCTTTCCATCGGCCTTCACGCGGGATGGATCTTTGGGCTCAAGACTCTGCGGGTTTACGGCGATTACAGAAGAGAAGATCTGGGCTGGATCTTCGGTTCATCGGAGCCCAAACTTGTCAGCGGGGTTGCCGGCTGGATCGGAATCATCGCCGTGGGGATCATCGTTCACTTCACGACTCGCAGGCGCGAGCGCCTGAGGGTCGCTCTCTCTTAGAAGTCACCCTTTAACCCTTCAACCCTTTATCCTGCGGCGGTCAGCCTCCTCCAGCAGAGGCTTGATATTTTCCACGATTCGCTGAGCCATCAAGCGATAGCCTGAACTATTGGGATGGATCGAATCGCTCTTGAGCTTCGGATCGGAAAGAATCCCTTTGAGAATCTCCGGAATAAATAGAGCTCCATAGTGCTTGGCGATCTCCGCATATAGGGGACCATACTCATCGGTAAAGAGACCGAGCTTTAGGCCTGCCAGGGCGACCATCGCCCCATGGTCTTGAATTCGCTTCACGATCTCTTCAACATTTTTCCTGGTCTCGCTTAAAGGGACCTGGCGGAAGAAATCGTTTCCTCCGAACAAAACGATGACCAAACGGGGATTCTGGTCAAGCACGTCCCGATCCAAGCGGGCCAGGCCGTCTCTCGAAGTATCGCCGCTCCTGCCGGCGTTGATCACCGGGTAGGCAAGTTGCCGGGTCAGGAGGGACGGATAATCTTCGCCGTTTTCAGCTCCCACACCTTGGGTAAGACTATCTCCGAAACAGATAACATTCTGTCCTTGGGAATTGAGATTACGAACAGCATCGAAACTCGTGCCGCGATTGCAAGCTAAAAAGACAAGGCTAAAGATTATGGAAACGCAAAGAAACCGCAGGCCGAGGAGACGGAATCTCACTGCTCTCTTACAAGAACACAGTGATTCGGGTGGGCCAAGGCGAAGAGCTTTTGCCCCAGCTCGTACCGATCAGAGGGGGAAGCGACAATACGAAGAGCGTGTCGATGGAGTGGGAGTTCCACTAAGTAGTCGATGGCATCGCCAAAGTAGATGCGCCGCCGGACAATTCCCGAGAAGAGATTGTATCCCTTTTGATTCCACTCTTGGGCCTCAGCGGCAGTTCCGACCAAAAATAGGTTGTGCGGCCGAATGCAAACAACCACCTCCACTCCCGGCTTGAAACCGCCGTGCCCGGCCACGCGAACACTAAGTCCCTCCCCGAAAAACACTCTTTCCTCTTCATGCAACCGTCCCTTGAGGATATTCGTTTTGCCGATAAACTCGGCGACAAAGCGCGTTTTAGGTCGATCGAAAATCTCTTCCGGCGTGCCCACCTGAACAATGCTCCCCTGATGCATAACCGCAATTCGGTCCGACGTCACCATCGCCTCAGCCTGATCGTGGGTGACATAGATGGTGGTGATTTGAAACTCCTCGTGCAGACGCCGGATCTCGAAGCGCATTTCCTCCCGTAAGTTGGCGTCCAGATTGCTCAACGGCTCATCGAGCAAGAGAATCTGCGGCTCTACGACAAGCGCCCTTGCCAGGGCAACTCTTTGCTGCTGCCCTCCGGAAAGCTCCGCCGGGTATCTCGCTTTGAGCGGCGCCAGGTGCACCAACTGCAAGAGCCGATCCACCTTTTCCCCGATCCCCTCTCGGGAGAGTCTTTTGAACTTAAGCCCATAGGCAACGTTCTCAAAAACCGTCATGTGCGGCCAGACCGCATAACTCTGGAAGATCATCGACATGTTGCGCCGCTCGGGCGGGACCAAGACCGCGGGCGAAGAGATCACTTCCTGATTGACCCGGATCTCCCCCGCCTCAGGCTGGAGAAAACCGGCTAAAAGCCTGAGCGTCGTCGTCTTGCCGCAACCCGAAGGTCCGAGAAGAGATACAAACTCCCGGTCTCCGATCTCGAGGTCGAGATCATTGACTGCCGCCGTATCGCCAAACCGCTTGGTCAATCCTCTGAGCGAGACCGTAGCCAAAGATTATTGCCTCGTCACAAAAAAATCTCTGCCGGCTATCCGCTGGACGCCGAGAATAATCAGAAAGGAGACAACCAGCAGAAGGATGCCCAAGACGGCGATCGCCCCGACCTGACCTTCCTCTTTCAGATCAAAGATGACCACCGAGACGACCTTGGACTTCGGCGTAAAGAGAAGGATCGACGCGCTCAACTCGCGGATGACTCCAATGAAGATAAAGGACCATGCCGCGATCAGGCCGGAGCGAGACAACGGGACAGTAATATCCTTGAGGGCGAGCAATCGATTGGCTCCCATAATTCGGCTCGCATCCTCCAACTCCGGATGGATGCTCTTGAAGGTCGTCTCTGCCTGTGAGAAACCAATCGGCATCTCTTTGGTCAAATAGGCCACGAAGAGAATCCAAACCGTTCCGTAAAGAATCATGGGCGGGCGCGTGTAGGCTATGAAGAGACCCACGGCCAAAACGATCCCCGGGATCACCAGAGGGGCCAGGGCGAAAAACGTGAGATAGCGGGCGCCGCGCAGCAGTTGACGGTTGGTGATATAGGCGACCAGGGCAGCGATGCATGTCCCCACGGTGGCGGTCACGATGCCTAACTCGAAGGTATTGAAGATGGCCGCCTGCGTGTCGCCATACTTGAAAAAGGTAAAGGCAAAATTCCCCCAAGTGAAATTTTCCCGGGTCAGAGGAACGGCCCATGCCTTCGACAGGGCGGCCTTAAGTAAAATCCCATACGGAAGGAACACCGAAAGCGAAAGGATGCCCAGAACCAGAAGCAAAACCGGCACGCGAAGCTTCCCCAGCTGCACCACCCGCCTCTGCCCGCTTTTGCCCCCCACAGTGCTGTAGCCCCTGCGGCCCAGAATTTTTTTCTGCAGAGCGATGAGCCCGATGGTTGCCAGAAGCAGCGGAACGGAGAAGGCCGCGGCGAGATCCAATCGGGGCGGATACTGAAAAAGCGCCCAGATCTGCGTGGTGATCGTGTGCAGTCCCGCAGGGAGACCGAGGATGGCAGGCGCGCCGAAAAGTGAAAGGGAATGGAGAAAAGCGAGAATGAACCCGCCCAACAATGCCGGCGCCGCGAGAGGCAGGGTGACGGTCAAAGCCACCTTCCATTTGTTCGCCCCCAGAATGTTCGCGGCATCCTCCAGATCCGACGAGATCAGCTCGCAAGCATTGGCGATCATGGAAAAGACATAAGGAAAACTATAGAGGGCCATGACGAAAATCAGCCCTCCCATAGTGAAGATATTGAACAGGGCCTCTTCCGACCCGGTAAGGAAACGGTAGAGGTGATTGAGGAGACCGGCGTTCGGCCCGGCCAGAAGCGTCCAGGCAAAAGCGCCAAGGAAAGGCGGCGTCACAAAAGAAGCCATGACCAGCGCCCGAATCGCCTTTTTCCAAGGAAGATCCGTGCGGGTCACCAGCCAGCCCAAAAGCGAGCCGATCAGAACGGCGAGACACCCGACCCAGAAAGAGATGATCAGAGTATTCCAGATGGCCTTGAGAAAAGCCGCTTCAGTGAAGACTTCAAGATAATTCCGTAGCGTCAGCCCCTGTTCATTGAAAAGGCTGGAGACAAAAATAGCGCCCAAGGGCAGTAGCATGAGAAAGACCAAGAGCAACGCTGCCCCGATCCAGACGGGAAGGGTGGGATCCCACATCCTGAAACCGAAGCCGCGCCCCTCGCGGATCTTTTCAAGTACCCTTGTTCCAGGGACTGACATCGAAATCTACCTTAGATCTCAGGCGCCGAAGAACTCCACGAATCTTTTCCTAACCTCGGCGTTGCGCTTCTCTAACTCGTCCGGCTCGACCGAAAGGAGCTTCAGCTCCTTGAGCCTCGGTTTGTCTTTGGGATAAGTGACATCCGGATGGCCTGTGTACAGTCCTTCCTTGTCGGCCAGAATCTGTTGCGCCTCCTTGGTAAAGATAAATTCCGTGAAGAGCTTGGCGGCATTAGGATGCGGCGCGTCCTTGGCGATCGCGCTCGGAGACACAACCAGGGGCACGCCTTCCTTCGGATAGACAATTTTGATCGGGTTCCCCTGCTTTAAAGTTTTGTAATAGAAGTACTCGGCGCCGTTAACTCCCACGGGCCTCTCCCCGGAGGCGACCACGCCCGCGGGATCGTTCGCCGACTGGACGATATGGAGTTTGTTTTTGGCGAGTTCCTTAAAATAGTCCCAGCCATATTGATTCACCAGCGCGACGACATGCGTCAGGATGATGCCGCTGTAGCCGGGGTGAGCGGTCACCATTTTTCCTCTCCATTTAGGATCCCAAAGATCTTTCCAGCCCTTTGGCGACTCCTTGTCAGTCACTATCTTGGGATTGTAGGCAATCACCGAGAGGGTCGCCCGCATGCCATAGTAGAAACCATCCTTGTCCTTAAATCCCTCAGGAAAGGTTTCTGTTCCTTTGGGGACGAACTTCATCAGCATTCCCTTGTCTTTGAGGAGAACAAAGTGGCCGGCGTCCGAAGTGTGAATGACATCGACGTTTTTAATTCCGGCGGAGGCCTCCTGCATCACTCTCTGCAAAACGCGCTGGGAACCCGTTCTATGAACCTCAACCTCGATCCCCTTGTACTTGTTCATGAAGAGGTGCGCCAACATGGTGGACGAAGGAAGCGCAAGCGAGGTGTACCAAATCACCTTCGCCTCCTTTCTTGCCGCCTCGATCGTGGCCGCATCTTGGGCGAAAGATTTGGCGGCCCAGACCAGAATCAAAATCGACATCACGAGAGTAAGAGACTTCTTCATCTTCTTTCCTCCATGTTTATGACTGAGCGGCAGAGTACCATACCCCCACCGCGCGGCTCAACAGGAATTTTAGAGACTTTCGACGCAAAGATCCTGTTCCCCCCTTTCTTTCCTATTGCCAATTCCAAATTTCATTGTAGAATTGACCCATTTCGCACCTTCGTCCGACGCGTCGTTTAAGAAAGCTTGGACAAGGAGTTAACGGATTACATCTACTGTTCCCCTCCTACTCACCTTTTTAACATTGTAACGGCGTGATTACCGAAGCTGACACTTGCCGAAAATACGTCCTGCCGAAGCTTTACGCCGCTGGTTGGAATGACGACCAGATAAGCGAGCAGAAAAGCTTTACCGACGGTCGCATCATAACGATTGGGGAGAAGACGCGCAGACGGCCACCCAAACGGGCTGACTATCTGCTGCGGTTTACCCGCGACTTCACCATCGCGGTCCTAGAGGCCAAGGCTGCATATAAATTGCCAGGCGACGGTCTGCAGCAGGCCAAAGAATATGCCGAGATGCTGGGGCTGAAGTTCGCCTACTCTACGAACGGCCACGGTATCGTCGAGTTCGATTACATCACAGGGAAAGAGAGAGAAATCGACTCCTTTCCCAGGCCGGACGAACTCTGGGGGCGATTCCGAGGTGGTGAGAAGTTGGACGATGAGCAGATCGCAACACGTGCGCTCACTCCATCAAATGCGACTATTGATAAAGGGCACCGCTACTATCAGGAAATCGCCATCAACCGAACGGTCCAAGCTATTCTCAAGGGGGAAAAGAGAGTTCTGCTCACGATGGCCACAGGCACTGGGAAGACGGTGGTTGCATTTCAAATCTGCTGGAAGCTCTGGAGCATGCGCTGGAACCGTACCGGAGAACATCGTCGCCCCAAAATTCTTTACCTCGCGGATCGTAACATCTTGATCGATGACCCCAAAGACAAAATGTTTACCCCATTTGGCGATGCGCGTTGGAAGATAGAGAACGGCGAAGTGAACAAAGGGCGCGAAATGTACTTTGCCATCTACCAGGCCATCGCCAAGGACGAACGCCGGCCAGGGCTCTATCGCGAGTTTGGCCCGGACTTCTTTGATCTCATCGTTGTTGATGAGTTTCATCGTGGCAGCGCTCGGGACGAGAGTAACTGGCGCGAGATTCTTAGTTTCTTTAAGCCATCTTACCAGTTAGGAATGACAGCCACTCCTCTGCGCAAGGATAACCGCGATACCTATCGCTACTTTGGGAACCCGAATTACACGTACAGCTTGCGTCAGGGTATTGAAGATGGATTCCTTGCGCCCTACAAAGTGCATCGTGTCGTTACACAGTGGGATGCAACGGGGTGGCGGCCTAGCAAAGAAGACCTGGATCGTTATGGGCGAGAGATCCCCGATGCGGAATATCGCACCCAGGACTTCGAAAGGATTGTTGCTCTACGCGCCCGCACGGAAGCCATCGCCCGTCACCTGACAGCGTTTCTGAAGAAGACCGACCGGTTCGCCAAGACGATTGTCTTCTGTGTCGATCAGGAGCATGCAGATGAGATGCGCCGCGCCCTCACGAACCTCAACAGCGACCTCGTGCAGCAATACCCCGACTACGTTTGCAGGATTACCTCCGAGGAAGGGGCTATCGGACGCGGACACCTCAGCAAGTTCCAAGAGCTGGAGACACAAACTCCTGCAATCGTTACGACCTCCCAGTTGCTAACCACTGGAGTCGACATCCCTACCTGCAAAAATGTAGCGATAGTGCGGATGATTAACTCCATGGTCGAGTTCAAACAGATCATTGGCCGCGGGACTCGTGTCCGGGATGATTACGGCAAGTTTTTCTTCAACATCCTGGACTATACGGGCAGCGCAACGCGACTTTTTGCAGATCCTGACTTCGACGGCGAGCCAGCACTGATTTCGGAAGAAGAGATTAATAAGGAAGGGGACATAACATCACAAACTTATAAAGAGGTCGGTGAGGACATCGGTGATACCCAAGAAGAAAGGGATGTGAGACCAGTCATCAGTGATGACTTCGAAGGAGAGCGTCGCAAGTATTACTTCGATGGCGGCCAGGTGGAGATTGCTGCCCATCTTGTTTACGAGTTAGACCCAGACGGCAAGCAACTGCGCGTCGTCAGGTTCACGGACTATGCAGCCGAAAAGGTACGCACTCTCTGTCCGTCGCTGGTTGACCTGCGCAGGCGATGGGCAGATCCGGACCTACGCTCCGACATCATTGCCAAG
>WNFH01002657.1_pt1 | contig 12557 bp, 10 predicted proteins | sample 5400411 | NCBI WGS metagenome assembly WNFH01 (sample SAMN13153347, study PRJNA577476) | soil metagenome | isolation source: 200 cm saprolite under Douglas fir tree site 2 hole 3 | place: USA:California | collected 2015-04-18
GGTATCTTGACCCCCAGTTCCCGCGCGCACTCGATCGCCTCCTCGTAACCTGCATCGACATGGCGCATCACGCCCGTGCCAGGATCATTGGTCAGCACCCTTGCTAATCGTTCGGCTGCCTCAGGAGTGCCATCAGCCACGATCACCTGGCCGGCATGTATCGAATAGCCGATACCCACACCCCCGCCGTGATGCACAGAAACCCAGGTCGCGCCGGAAGCCGTATTGAGCAGCGCATTGAGAATGGGCCAGTCGGCGATAGCATCGCTGCCATCTTTCATCGCCTCAGTCTCGCGGTAGGGTGATGCCACTGAACCGCTATCCAGGTGGTCGCGCCCGATAACGATGGGAGCTTTGACGATACCCCTGGCCACCAGGTCGTTGAAAGCAAGGCCGGCCCTGTCGCGTTCTCCATAGCCCAACCAGCAGATGCGGGCCGGGAGTCCCTGAAAGTGTATTTTCTGCCTCGCCAGGGTGATCCAGCGCTTGAGCGCGGCATTTTCGGGGAAGAGTTCAAGCATGGCCTCATCGGTACGGTAAATGTCCTGCGGGTCGCCTGACAGCGCTACCCAGCGAAATGGCCCCTTGCCCCGGCAGAAGAGCGGGCGAATGTAGGCCGGGACGAAGCCGGGAAATTCCAGGGCGTGCGTCTCGCCAGCCGCCAGGGCCTGCCCGCGCAGGTTGTTGCCATAGTCGAAAACGATCGCTCCCATCTTCTGCATATCCAGCATTGCGCGGACATGCGTCACCATCGACTCCATTGATCGTTCGATGTAGGCCTGTGCGTCGCGCCTGCGCAGCTCATCGGCCTCTTCCAGCGAGAGGCCAGCGGGGATATAGCCGTTGAGCGCATCATGGGCCGAGGTCTGATCTGTCACCACATCAGGTCTGATGCCACGCCGCACCAGCTCAGGGTAGACCTCGGCGGCATTGCCGATCAGCCCGATGGAGAGCGGCTGACCTTGATTGACGGCCTCTCGCACCTGGTGCAGCGCTTCATCCAGCGTGCTTGCCATCTCGTCGCAGTAGCCCGTCTCCAGGCGGCGTTGTATGTGGTGCGCGTCAACCTCGACGGCCAGGCAGACCCCATCATTCATAGTAATCGCCAGCGGTTGAGCGCCGCCCATGCCGCCTAAGCCGGCGGTGAGGATGAACTTGCCCTTGAGCGAGCCGCCGAAATGCTTCCGTGCCGCCTCGGCAAAGGTTTCATACGTCCCCTGCACAATGCCCTGTGAGCCAATGTAAATCCAGGACCCGGCGGTCATCTGACCGTACATCGTCAGGCCAAGCGCCTCCAGCCGGCGAAATTCTTCCCACGTTCCCCAGTGGGGCACCAGGTTTGAATTAGCAATCAGCACGCGCGGCGCACTCGCATGCGTGCGAAAAATACCAACAGGTTTGCCCGACTGCACGAGCAGGGTTTCATCGTTTTCGAGTTCTTGCAGCGAACGCACGATAGCATCAAAGGCAGCCCAGGAACGCGCTGCGCGGCCAGAGCCGCCGTAGACCACCAGGTCGTCCGGACGCTCGGCCACCTCGGGATCAAGATTGTTCATCAGCATGCGCATAGCCGCTTCCTGCTGCCAACTCTTGCAGGAAAGCGCTGTCCCTCGCGGTGCGCGAACTACACGCGGCCCTTGCTGCAGTGCGTTAGAGGTATCATCGGTGTGAGGCATAGCTTCGTTGCTCCTTTCCCAATAAAGCTCTGTAAGTGGTTCTTTGATTGGTTTGAGTATATCGCATTCTACAGCGCGAAGGAAAATGTAGTTCATACGCGCCTTCGCTGATTCTGAAGAGAGATGAGAGAAGGAGACGACATGGATACAGATTTCGCCGATCTTCTTTAATCTTGTTGCTCAGTTCGCAGGAAGCAATCCTGCTGGGATCAGCGAGGGGAGCCCAATGGTTTTGGCGAGCAAGGTGAGGAAGCTCTGGTCGGCTCGCCGGACATCGGTTTGACTCAAGTACACCCAGTGGCAGCCCAGCGGTTGCACGTCTAGCTGTTGCAGTGGGCTCGTCCCAGCCAGGAAGGTCACATGGTAGACCAGACCAAAATCATTGGTACAAGGCAAAGGGTACTGGCTGGGGCGTGGAAGAGCCAGAGCAGCCGCATAAAGCCGTTGCACGGCAGTTGCATCCCTCGCGGTGCGATCGAGGGGAGCCACCTGCTGGTGATACCCGACCAAGCTTGGACGAACGACATGGAGTACGGTCGGTTGGGGGTTGGAAGCCATGCACCCGGTTAGGAGGAGAAGCAGGAGAACAGCCATTCCGCTTGCTTTCATTTTCATCATATTCTTCTTTCTGCCCCTCCATCATGGAAGGGGAGCTTTCGGTCTCTTCTCAAGAAGACGCTCCCGGTGTTCTCTTTGTTCCGGTGGGAGCGGAAATGGAATGGAGTCTGTCCACACCAGGGGAGTCGGCAAAGCGTTGCCCTCCCTCGTTGCCATCAGCAAAGTCGCGTAAGATCCAACCTTACCTGACGAATCACATGAGCTAGAAATGCTGACCGTCCCTGGAGGGATGCGGCGTTGCTTTCAGGGATGGTTTTTTCAACATCGGGCTGAGAAGCGGAAGCGTGCTTTGTATGACTTGTATCGGCGATGAGAAGGGATAGTCAACTAGGCGAAGGTAAAGTACCAGTTGACCCACATTGATTCGCACCACTTCCTGCAGCAATAGCAAACGGACCCGTTTCTATTGCACACAAAAATGTATATTCTTTTGTTGGATTGGCAAGGCCAGTATAGCCGCTACCCAACAATGCATCACTGTCTTCTGTATTTAACGCCCAATACGTCCAATGTATATTTGAAACAGGATACCCCGAGTAATTCCCCGTTGTTGATGAATAGCTACTCTGGATGAGATTCACAAGATCAGTAAACCATTGGCCTTGCGATCCATTACCAGTCGTGTACAAATCACTATGATTATTACCAGTTCCCGCTTCTCCTATATACACAGGAGTCTGTGTACAATAGGCAGGGGGAGGAGTTTGTGTACAAGCGGTATGTCCTGTATTTGCCCAAGGATAGCTGGTATATCCTTTGGGGAATACAGGATTGATACCATTCGGAAGATTTGTAAAAAGCCAAAATTTATCCCATACATCAGCCAAACTTGATGAAGAACAGCCTTTTGTATAACAAGTTTGAGGGTTGAACCACCCCTGCGGAAACAGAGAAGGCCCAAAATCATGAGCTGAATAGACAAGTTGATTATAAACAGGTACACCCAATGAACTTGCACTGCCCCCTGCATTAAGCACAACAGGCGCGCCAGGATTCATAGTATTACCATTCATACCATTACCATTCACACCAGGCAAGGTGCCACCCCACCAGTAATAATCATAAGGACCATTTTGCGCGGTGCCTGTTGATGTGGGATACTGGCCAATGCCTTCAACAAATAGCAAAGGATAGAACCATCCATTTGCATCTGCTGCACCAAATAGGCTATCACCAGCTCTTTCTGCCGCAAGTCTCCAATCGTGACACGTAGATGTAGAAGCACAAGGGCGAAATGGGTTAGGGTTCGGATTTGCCTGCGGATCTACCCCATCACCCGTTCCCCATGTCGCGCCTTGTGTGTAGGCTGTTCGGGAAGGAGTATGAGGTTCATCGCGCAGATCAAACCCCAAGACAGTTGGGAAACCATCAGACGCTAAATAAGTAACAGGAATTGTATCAAGGCTCTGTGGATTACCATGCGTCCATGCCTGCACACTTAACCAATCATTAATCCATGAACTCTCAGGATAATTATTTTTTCCCGACACAACATACCATAGTCCATTACCTTCTGCCGAATTTCCAGCCTCTGACCGGTGATTGTCCAAAATCACATGGAGACCAACCGATCCTGCATAATTTATGATCAGTGCCATGATGTCTCGCGCCCTTTTCCCCTGGCAGGATTTACACGCACTAATCGTATTAGCAGCAGGAACAGGGTCCTTCTCCCACATCTCATTTGAAAATGGAATTCTAATAGTATTAAAGCCATACTGCTTAATGCTATCTACTATTGTAGTGTAATTTTGAGCATAAAGGCCATGAGCAACAAACCCTCGTGTTTCAAAACCATACCAATTTATGCCGCTAATAGTAAAATTTCCACCAGCTGGATTAACAATGTTCGTAACACTCGTTGACCAACCTCCCGATAACGCTTCTGCTCTATATCCGCCGCCGAAGACTCCAGAGGCAGACATCAAGCCCCCGATGAGACCAAATAGAAGGAAGGGTATTGCCAGCACTACACGACAGCCATTACCACTAGAACTATGGAGCTTGCCGGTCTTCTCGCCGCGCTTGTTGTAAACAGATCTGTTAAACATTCGCTCTGGCCTCCCCAATCTTTTCTTACTGCTGCAATAACGGCTAGGCGTAGATAAGTGCTCAGGAGGTTTTTGTGATGGAACCTTTCTGATGCCCCTGAGTAGAAGTGTAGCCGGGTCCTCCTCAAAAAACGAAGCAAAAATTTGTTTCCTTTCCCAAAAAACAACCTGAAAGTTTGCAACACTTGGGATTTCATGGCATTATGAACATACAACACTGCTTCACCAAATCCTTGCACGCCTACCAGAAAAGCCATAGCTACCCCGCAATCTGCGCAGCATCCCATGCGTGCATGTACGATCTATACCTTGACATTTCAGGCTCGTTCCTCTATCCTCACCTCCATACCAGGTATGGAGGCTTTTTAGCATGGACTTACAATCTCTCGTATCAGGTGTAGAGGCATATACGCAGCAACACCTGTCGCATTATATAGAAGAACTGCGGGAACTCTGCGCCATTGACTCGGACAGCTACCACAAACCTGGATTGGACGAAATGGCCGCGCGACTTGGGGCGCGTATGCGTAATCTCGGCATGCAGGCAACGATCATCGAGCGCGCAGACTCGGGCAATGACCTGTTCGGCGTATTGCAAGGCAATGGCGGCGGCAATGTGCTGCTGTTAGGTCACATAGACACCGTCTATCCCGTTGGCACGGCTGCTGCTCGCCCACTGCGCATCGAGGGCAACACCGTCTATGGCCCTGGCGTCTGCGATATGAAAGGCTGTATCCTCGCGGCCATCTATGCCATCGAAGCGCTCGTGGCTATGGACTACCGCGCATTTGGAGAGATGCGCTTCCTCTGCGTCTCCGATGAAGAAATCAACACGCGCCATTGCCTGGACATGCTACAAACAGCCTGTGGAAACGCGCAGGGAGCGCTGGTTCTGGAAGCAGCCCGCTCAAACGGTGACATCGTGAGCGCACGCAAAGGCCTTACCTATTACACGCTTACCGCGCGTGGCCGTTCCGCTCATGCAGGTGTGGAACCGGAGAAGGGCCGCAATGCCATTGAGGAATTGGCCCACCAGGTATTGCAATTCCAGGACCTGAATGGCTGGCGCGAAGGGATCACCGTCAATGCCGGCGTTATTTCAGGCGGCACCCTGCCCAACGTCGTGCCCGATTTCGCGCAGGCTCAATTTGACCTGCGCTTCATGTACGATGATGATAGACTTGCAACCGAAAATCGTTTCCATGAGCTGATGCGGCAGAAGCGCATACCAGGTGTAGAACTAACGATCGAGCGTGCGCCAGATATCAAGGGGCCTATGCTGCGGACTGCACAGGGCCTGGAATTAGCGCAGCAGGCGCAGCACATTGCAAACTTGCTCGGGTTTTCCATCAATCACGTCATGACAGGCGGCGCTTCAGATGCCAGCTATACCACCGGCTATGGCGTTCCCTCCCTGGACGGGCTTGGACCTGTTGGCGGGCGCGACCACAGCCCGGCTGAGTACCTCACCCTCAATAGTGTTGCTCCTCGCACAGCTCTGCTGGCCGGGCTGATTGCCTCCATAGGTGGAAAAAAGGATTAACCCCCACATCCTATCCGCAGGGAATATTTACAAGCAGGCTTCCTATTATCTTCTTAACATTGGTTTAACATTTCTATAATGAAGGCTTAACCTATCCATAAAGATAGGTTAATGCATGAGTGATAAGGTAGAGTTGGTTTGGCGGCAGGGGAGGAAAAGATCTGTCGCACATTATAAATAGTACACAGTAGAAGTTGCTCGTAAGAAACGAGCAGGAGGAATTATGCAGAAGCGATCGCGTTTGACGATCATGGCAGGAATCGCCGTACTGGTGAGCCTACTTATTTCAGCCTGTGGCGGGAGTAGTAGTACGGGAAGCTCGACGCCCGGTGCTGGTAATACCCCTACCGCGACTTGCCCCTCGATCTCCGGATTGACCGGGGCGGGATCCACCTTCGATAACCCGCTGTTCTCGAAGATGTTTGCCCCGTCCAACTATCCAACGAGCAAGTGCGGCGTCAACGTCAACTACCAGTCGGTGGGCAGCGGCGCGGGCATTAACCAGTTGCTCGCCCACACCGTGGACTTTGGAGCAACGGACACGCCTCTGACCGCCGCACAACAGGCCAAGAGCACGGCTGGCCCCATTATCCACGTCCCGGTCACGCTGGGCGCCGTGGCTATGTCCTACAACCTCTCGGGCGTCTCCGGGCATCTCAATCTGACGCCGGCCATCATCGCCGGGATCTACCTTGGGAAGATCACCTCGTGGGATGATGCTTCGATCAAGGCCGCCAACACGGGTGTGACGCTCCCGCACGAGACGATTACTTCCGTGCATCGCTCCGACGGCAGCGGCACGACGGGCATCTTCACGCACTACCTGAGCGCGGTGAGCCCGACCTGGTCGTCGAAGGTCGGCGCGGCCACCACCGTCAACTGGCCAGTGGGCGTCGGCGGTAAGGGCAATGCAGGCGTCGCCGCTGCGGTCAAAAGTACGGCTGGCGCCATCGGCTACGTCGAACTGGCGTATGTCCTCTCGAACAATCTCTCCTACGCCGCCGTCCAGAATGCCAATGGGAAATCGGTGTTGCCCTCCATCGAGGGGGCTGCGGCGGACGCTGCCGGTGTGACGAACATCCCCGCCAATCTGGAATTCTTCATCGTGAATGCGCCGGGCGATACGGCCTATCCCATCTCTGGCTTCTCGTGGATCGTCGTCTACCAGCACCAGGGTGATGCCACCAAAGGAGAAGCGCTCGCGAACATGCTGTGGTGGATGACACACGCAGGTCAGTCGTACGCCATGCCGCTCAACTACGCGCAGCTGCCCGCTGCCATTGTGACAGCAGGCGAGGGGCAGATCAAATCGATGACCTGCGGCAGCAATAACGCGGCGTGTTACACCGGGATTGTCAGCTAGCGGAACCGCTGGAAGAGCGGGGAGGTGCTTCCCCCTCTTTCACAACGGAGCTTCCTTCGCGTTCCTGCGGTTCGGCGGGCGCACCAGAACGAGCGCAGGAACGCGCAGTCTTCGGGAAGAAGAACAGGTGCCTGATCCTGGTGCACATATGAAAGTGGTGTTGCATGCAACAGAGCCTTTCCGGGGCGAGAAGCGTAGCGCGGTTGCTTGGAGGAGGGAGTCGCCGGCTCAGCGATACGCTCTTCCGCGGGTTCACCCTGCTGCTCGTGCTGGTGGTGGTGGTGGTGATTGCGGCGCTCGTCTGGGTACTCGTCAGCAATTCGATTCCGACGATCCAGACATTTGGCTGGAGCTTTCTCACGAATCAGGCCTTTGATCCCGTCCACAATGTCTTCGGGGTCGGACCCGCCATTTTCGGGACGCTGGTCACCTCGGCCTTCGCCCTCCTTTTCGCCGTTCCTATCGGGGTTGGCACGGCCATTTTCCTGGTCGATTTCTGCCCGCGCCCGCTGCAGCGGCCCCTGGCGTTCATGGTGGAACTGCTGGCCGCGGTTCCCAGCATCATCTACGGACTGTTTGGATTTCTCGCCCTGGCTCCCTGGCTGCAATCGACGGGGCAGCCCTGGCTGCAAAAGTACCTGGGCTTCCTGCCTTTCTTTCAAGGTCAGTTTCACGGACTGGGTTTGCTGGCCGCGGGGATGCTCCTGACCATCATGGTGCTGCCCTTGATCACCAGCGTCTCGCGCGAGGTCATCCTGACGACGCCGACCGAGCAGCGCGAGGCGCTGCTGGCCCTGGGGGCCACCCGCTGGGAGGTCATCCGCCACGCGGTGCTCCCCTACGCGCGCATCGGCATCACCGGCGGCGTGATCCTGGCGCTGGGCCGCGCGCTCGGTGAAACGATGGCCGTCACGTTGGTCATCGGCAACCAGGCCTCGCCCATAAGCCCGAGTCTCTTCAATACCGGCTACACGCTCTCAAGCGTCATCGCCAACCAGTTCGGCGAAGCCACCCCTGGCCTCTTCTTCTCGGCGGTGATCGAGGCCGGCTTGCTGGTGTTCATCATCACCTTGATCACCAATATCATCGCGCGTCTCTTGATCTACCGGATGGGTCACCGTGTAGGAGGGCTTACGACATGAGTGTACTTGTAGAACAGCAGCAGCCGGCTGCCAACCCGTTCCAGGCCCCACGAACCGCGCACAACGCGCGCCGTCGCGCCAGCAGCATCGCGATCGTCGTTCTCTCGCTGCTGGCCACAGCATTTGCCGTGGCGGTGTTATTGTATCTGTTGTTGTACGTGCTGCGCGCGGGGATTCCCTACATCAACCTGGACCTGTTCACCAAAATCCCCACGCCCAATGGAGAGCCGGGCGGGGGCCTCGGCCCATCCATCCAGGGATCGCTGATCCTGGTCGGCCTGGCCTCGCTCTTCGGCATCCCCCTGGGCTTGTCCACGGGCATCTATCTCTCCGAATTCGGGCGCGGGGCCATCGCCATGGGCGTGCGCTTCCTGGTCGATGTGCTCGCCGGCATCCCGACCATCATCTTCGGCCTGTTCGCCTGGATCCTTATCGTCGTGCCGCAGCAGTCCTTTTCGGGCCTGTCGGGCGGTGTGGCCCTGGGCATTATCATGATCCCGATCGTAGCGCGCACCTCGGAGGAGGTGCTGCGCCTGGTGCCCAAAGAGCTGCGCGAGGCCTCGCTCGCCCTGGGCGCAACCGAGTCACGGACGATCCTGCGTGTGGTCATTCCGGCGGCGAGCAGCGGCATCGTCACCGGCGTCGTGCTGGCCATGGCGCGCGTGGCGGGCGAGACCGCCCCGCTCCTGATGACCGCCTTCGGCAATCCGTTTTTTAGTGCCGACATCACCCGGCCGATAGACGCACTGCCCCTGCGCATCTTCAACTTCGCGGAAAGCCCCTATCAAGCGCAGATCAACCAGGCCTATGCAGGCTCGCTGGTCCTGATTGTGCTCATTCTCATTACTTCGTTCGCTATCCGCTGGGCGACGGGAGGGTTTAAACGCAGTGTTCGATAACTGTCATCATTTCCTGGAGATGGGGATCAGCACATCCGAGCATAAAAGGAGCAAGTCGTGTCAATACAAGTGCGCAATCTGAATGTGTGGTACGGGCGCTCGCAGGCGCTCTACGATATCAACCTCTCCTTCGAGTCGCTCGGCGCGACCGCCGTCATTGGCCCCTCGGGCTGCGGGAAATCGACCTTTGTGCGCTGCCTGAACCGCATGCACGAGGAGATCGAAGGAGGGCGTGTGCAAGGCGAGGTGGTGATCGAAGGCGTCAACATCTACGCGCGGCAGATCCAGCCGATGTACGTGCGACGCCGTATCGGGATGGTGTTTCAGCGGCCCAACCCCATCCCGACGCTCAGTATCTTCGACAATGTGGCGCTCGGCCCGCGCCTCAACGGGCTGGCGCGGGGAGCGGCGCTCAAAGAGCGGGTTGAGCGCAGCCTGCGTGAGGCTGCGCTCTGGAACGAGGTCAAAGACCGGCTGGGCGAAGCCGCTGCACAACTGTCGGGTGGGCAGCAGCAGCGGCTGTGCATCGCCCGCGCGCTGGCCATCGAACCAAAGGTTGTGCTCATGGACGAGCCGGCTTCGGCGCTCGACCCCATCTCGACCTTTCAGGTCGAGGAACTCATCAACCAGCTCAAAAGCGTGTACCCGGTCATCGTCGTGACGCACAATATGCAGCAGGCGGGGCGCATCGCCGACCAAACCGCGTTCTTCCTCCAGGGGAAGTTGATCGAGGTCGGGGAGACGACGAAATTCTTTGCGCACCCCGCACAAAAGGAAACCGAGGATTATATCACCGGGCGCTTTAGTTGATGGAGTACTGACCGTCATACCAGCTTTCGCTAGCAATCGAGGAGAAAAACCGATTATGAATGCTTCGACCGATCTACAGGCCACAGGTGCGAATACCATGCTTCCCGAAGGTGCAAATATCTTCTCTCGTAAAGTAGCGCGTAGTGGCCATATCTCCTATGAGGGGCGTCCTTACTTCATCAGTAAGGCGCTCGCTGGACGTTACATTCGCCTGGTAGTACTGGCTGACCGCCTGATCGTGGATGCTGCTATCCCCTTACACAAAGAGTACCCGCTGGTGTAATATAACAATGAAACGCGGGATGGATATCCTCACCAGAGAAGGAGGTCAGATGGAGACCGATATAAACAAGTCTGCTCACAGGATACAGGCGGGTGACGCCGATAGGAGCATTCCCAGCATTCCCAAGCTTGAGCTAGGCACTGCGGCAACTGTGAGCAACCTTGACGCTCCTGTCAAGATAGATGTCCGCCAGGTCAATTTCTGGTATGGATCGAAACAGGCGCTCTACGATGTCTCCCTACCCATTCGTGAAAAACAGGTGACGGCCCTGATTGGACCATCAGGCTGCGGTAAAACAACCTTCTTGCGCACGCTCAATCGGATGAACGACCTCATTCCCGGAACGCGCACCGAGGGCGAGGCGCTACTGGACGGGCAGAATATCTACGATAGGTCACTGGACGTGGTCTCCTTGCGCCGGCGGATTGGCATGGTCTTTCAACGCCCAAATCCGTTCCCCAAGTCGATCTTCGAGAATGTCGCCTACGGCCTCCACGTCCAGGGGAAATCGAGGAAGTACATCCAGGAGGGCGTTGAGGCAAGCCTGCGCGGAGCTGCGCTGTGGGACGAGGTGAAGGATCGCCTCAAAACCTCTGCCCTGGGCCTATCGGGTGGACAGCAACAGCGCCTGTGCATCGCCCGCGCTCTCGCCGTCAGACCGGAAGTGCTCCTCATGGATGAACCAGCGTCGTCCCTTGATCCGATTGCGACTCTCAAAATTGAGGAACTCATCAACGAATTAGTCAAGGACTATACCATTGTGATTGTCACGCACAACATGCAGCAGGCCGCGCGTGTCTCGCAATTTACCGGTTTCTTCCTCTCCGGCATACTCATAGAGTATGCGCAGACGGTAGACCTGTTTGAGCGTCCAAAGAGGAAAGAGACAGAGGACTATATCAGTGGACGCTTTGGTTAAGAGCTTCATCGTGAACCCTGGAGGTTATTCGTGGCCCGTAAAATTCTAGTAGTAGATGACGAACCAGTGCTGGTGGAAACCATCGCGTATAACCTGGAGCAGGCAGGCTACCAGGTGCTAACGGCAGCCGATGGCCGCAGCGCGCTAGAAGCTGCACGGCGTGAAACACCGGACCTGGTGATCCTCGATCTTATGCTGCCGGAAATGGATGGCCTGGAGGTCTGTCGCCAATTGCGCCGCGAGCATACCACTGCTACCATTCCGATCATGATGCTTACCGCCAAAGGTGATGAAATCGATAAGGTGGTCGGACTGGAGGTGGGGGCCGATGACTATGTGACCAAGCCCTTCGGGCGGCGCGAGCTGCTGGCGCGCGTCCGCGCCTTATTACGCCGCGCAGATTATCCTCCTGGCGGTAACGATCATGCCTCGCAGGAAACCTCCGGTGAAGTCCCCCGTCCCAGTCGCGAACTGGTAGCAGGCCCGCTGCGCATCGACCTTGCCGGCAGGCGCGTCAATTGCCGTGGGCAGGACCTGGAACTACAGCCCAAACAGTTCGACCTGCTGACCTACCTCGTGCGCAATCGCGGCACCGTCCTGACACGCGACCAGCTGCTCCAAAACGTGTGGGGCTACGACTATGTAGGCGATACCCGCACCGTCGATGTCCACGTGCGCTGGCTGCGCGAGAAGCTCGAAGAAGATCCGGCCAACCCGAAGTTGATCCAGACGGTGCGCGGCGTGGGGTACTGTTTCCGCTGGTGAACGCGCCCCTGCAGTTCCTCCCAATCCGCTCAAGCGAATGGGACTGGTATGCTATGATGCCTGTACCAGAGCCTCTCTAGTCTTTCCCCCGGCCATAAAGACCGTTCGTTCGCAGATTGCGTCGCAATAGTCTGCCACACGCGCAAAGCGATGAGCAAGCCAGAGCAGAGAGGCGATGCGCCGTGGGCTTCGTTCGTCGCTGCCTTGTCCCTATCCACCCTCTATGCTATAATCTGAAAAGCAAAGGCATATGCTAGTGATCAGATCAATATAGGAGAAACTCCCACGGTGGGTAGAGCCTGCGCGCGGGAAATATTCGATACGAGACTAATACTTTGTAAACTCCCTGCTCCATACTCTAGAATCTAACTGGCTTGTAGCATGAGTTGGATGCCCAGGAAAGGATTGCTCCATGATAGATCCCGATAGAGAGTTGGAAGCGCGATACCAGTCAATTGCAACTACTCCTGACTGGTATCAAACGAATA
>WNFH01002659.1_pt1 | contig 12554 bp, 10 predicted proteins | sample 5400411 | NCBI WGS metagenome assembly WNFH01 (sample SAMN13153347, study PRJNA577476) | soil metagenome | isolation source: 200 cm saprolite under Douglas fir tree site 2 hole 3 | place: USA:California | collected 2015-04-18
CGGTTGATCTTGCATATCTGCGGCGCGATGGTGGCGCTAATTTGCGGTCCCTTCCAATTCTGGACGGGGTTGCGCCAGATCGCGCTGAGCTTTCACCGCTGGACGGGGCGTTTGTATCTGGTGGGAGTTACCGTGGGCTCCACGGGAGCAATTCTCATGTCCGTCTACACCGATCCACACAGCCTCGGAATTGCCTTGCGGGGTTTGGCGGCAGCTTGGATCGTGACGACAGGAATATCGTACGCGGCGATCCTGCGAGGGATGGTACCACTGCATAAAGAGTGGATGGCGCGCTCTTACCTGGTCACGTTTGCCTTTGTGACGTTTCGCTGGCTGGACGAAATGCCGCTCGTCGCGTCGTACTGGGGAGCGTATGCGGAGCGGAGCACTAACATTGCCTGGGTGAGCTGGGTGGTGCCGCTGCTGGTCTTCGAAGTGATCCTGCAGGCACGGCGTATCTATTATCGTCAGTCCTTGCCTACGCAATAGAAAAGGCCGGTGCCCCTCGATAAGAACGAAGTTTCCTCGACCGAACGAAAAATTCAAAGACACAACCATTTACAGCGGAGCGCCGCGGTGTAGACTACCTCCTCTCCGGAGAGAGAGGCTTCATCGATGCCGACCACTCAAGAAAAACAAGAGCGCATTCGCATTGGCGTGGATCTTGGCGGCACCAAGATTGAATTCGTCGCGCTCGAACAAGACGGCAGGGAACTGCACCGCCACCGCATCGCCACGCCGCGCTTCGACTATGAAGGTACGGTGCGCGCGGTGGCGGAAGCTGCGCAAGGAATCGAGAAAGGGCTCGGCCGCAGCGCTACCGTAGGCATGGGAATCCCCGGAACCATTTCCACGAAGACTGGTTTGGTGAAGAACGCCAACTCAACGTGGTTGAACGGGAAACCGTTTGACAAGGATCTGAGCCGTGCGCTGGGGCGCGAAGTACGATGCGCGAATGACGCCAACTGCCTGGCAGTTTCGGAGGCAACCGACGGCGCGGGTGCGGGCAAGCACGTCGTTTTCGCAGTCATATTGGGCACGGGTTGCGGCGGCGGAATTGCGGTCGATGCCCGCGTACACAGCGGTTCGAATGGAGTCGCGGGCGAATGGGGACACAACACATTGCCATGGATGCGGCCCGAGGAGTTTCCCGGCCCCGCGTGTTACTGCGGGAGGAACGGCTGCATTGAGACCTGGATTTCTGGAACAGGGCTGGCAGCGGATTACGAGCGCGCGACGATGGTATCGCTCAAAGGTCCAGAGATCATCGCTCGCAGCGCTGCTGGAGAACCCGCCGCAGTTGCTGCGCTGGATCGATTCGAAGACCGGCTCACGCGCGGTCTGGCGCAAGTTATCAATCTTCTTGATCCGGACGTGATTGTTTTGGGTGGGGGAGCGTCGCAGATTCCGCGCATCTACCAGAATGTTCCGGGAAGACTCAAGGAGTATGTTTTCGGCAGAGAGGCAGAAACGCCCGTTCTTCCGGCGAAGCATGGAGATGCCAGCGGAGTACGCGGCGCCGCCTGGCTTTGGCCGTTGTAGGCGGATCGAGCCGCGCCGCTGGGCATTCAAACTTTCCAGTACACAACGACCAAACTTTTGCCAGACTAGGGATCATCTTGCGGGCGGGGACGTTGCAGCGGTTCCTGCCAAAAGGACCAGAGCTATGGCTGAGGCTCAAACAAAAGGCACTCAAGCCGTCGTTCGAAACATTTCGGATACGGCGCGATGGGCGGCGGTGTTTCGCGCGCGAGAGACCGAGCGCGCTGATGCGCTCTTCCGCGATCCCTTTGCAGAACGCCTCGCGGGGAAGATGGGCGTGGATATCGCCAACACACTGCCGGAGGGAAACAGTCACGCGTGGGCGTGGGTGGCCAGGACTTATCTTTTCGATCAGTTCATCACGCAAGAGATCGAGCAGGGTGTGGACTTGGTCGTGAATCTTGCCGCGGGTCTGGACGCGCGGCCGTATCGCATGGCTCTGCCAGCTTCGTTGCAGTGGATCGAAGTCGATCTTCCGGAAATCCTCACGTACAAAGAAGAAATTCTTGCGAAGGAAAAACCGAGTTGCGCTTTGGAACGAATTCGACTGGACCTTTCCGACGGCAACGCGCGTCGAGCGCTCCTCGCGGACCTCAATCGCCGCGCCAATAAGATCCTTGTCCTCACCGAAGGCTTGATCATCTATCTAAGCGCGGATGAAGTCGCCGCTCTGGCGAACGACCTGGCCGTGGGCTCGCATTTTCACCACTGGATCCTCGATCTGCACTCGCCCGGGCTTTTGCGGATGATGCAGCGCACCACGGGAAAACAACTCAGCCAGGTTGGCGCGCCATTCAAATTCGCTCCAGCGGAGGGGCCGGCTTTTTTCTCGCCCCACGGTTGGGAACCGATCGATGTGAAGGGGCTGCTGAAAACCGCGACGCGATTCAAGCGACCGCCGTTCTTCCTGCGATTGCTGGGCCGTTTGCCGGAGCAAAAAGGGCCCGCAGGCAATCGACCGTGGTCGGGTGTTTGCCTATTCAAAAAACGTTGACAGCGGACGCTGAGCGGCTGTAGGGCAATACGCTTGTGGCAAAGAGAAGAAACGAACGGCCCCGCCGATCGGTTATCGAGCGGCGGGGCTCTTCAACTGGATCGAGATAGAAAGATTCAGTTCTGGCCGGCAGCTTTGGCCATGCTTGCGGCCATAGCGGCGTCCTGACGGCGCTTCATGTCATCGGGCGCGACATCCTCGACGTGTTGGGCAACGCCCCATTGGTGGCCGAAAGGATCCATGACCTTGCCGTACCTGTCGCCCCAGAACATGTTGTCGAGCGGCATCATGACCTTGGAGCCCATGGAGACGGCGCGGTTGTAGACGGAGTCCACGTCTTCCGTGTACAAGAAAAGATAGGTGGAAGGAGTGACGCCTGGGGCCGGCGCTGCGGCCATCCCCGGGAACTCGTCGTTGATGAAAATGATGGAGTCGCCGATTTTCAGCTCGGCGTGCATGATCTTGCCTTCGGGACCGGGCATGCGCATGATTTCCGTGGCGCCAAAGACGGACTTGTAGAAGTCGATGGCACTGGCGGCGTTTTTGCAGGTAAGCGACGGAGAAATCGAATGATATCCCTCAGGGATAGCGCGGACAGGATTCGGCATCTTGACCTCCTAGAAGTTCGGATGTACGCACGCTGGAAACGGGAGGAAGCAGAGGAACAACGCGCGTAAGTGTGTAAATACTCCTGTGAGCGGCGCAAGTCAACCGGCAAGGGGTGCAAGGGATGCAAGGGAAGTCCAGAGACTCGGGAGGGGCGAGGGAGACAACTAAATGCCTCTCTGATTGACGCAAGTAGAGTAGCGAAGCGATGATGCCGAAGAGTCCTACACAAGGGGGCCTCCCATGAAATACGAATTTCTTGTGGAAACCTATGAAACCGAGCGAATCAAAATTGTGAGCGTGTGGAGTGAATTCCGCGACGGCGATCTTCCGTTCCGTCCGCGCGAGGGCGACCCTCGAGGGCGCAGCGTGCACGAACAGATGGTGCACCAATGTGTGAGCGAGAATCTGTGGTTTATCAGCATGTTGGGGATTGACGTCAACGCGCCGCCCTTGCCGGCGACGGAGACTCGATTGGAATTCATGAAGCGCTATGCGGAGGACAGCGGAAAGCGGCTCGCGGCGCTGCGGGCGAAAGATGAAGTTTGGTGGGAGTCTGAAACGAAATTCTTTGACGTGCCGCGATCGTGCGCGTGGGTGATGGTTCGGAGAATCGCGCACACCGCTCATCATCGGGGCCAACAGATGGCGATGCTGCGGATGTTGGCGCGGGATTTGCACAGCAATTACGGCCCTACGGCGGACACCGGCGGGCTCATGCAGAATCATGCGCCAACAATCTACGGCTATCCGAGCTTGAACGCGTTATTCGATGGAGAAGCGGCCGGCGGCACGAAGACACCGCTCCCGGGCGCCTCCGGCAAAGCGGTGACCGAGCGCCCGGACAAGAAATAGATCCAAGAAATGGTGCAGGCCGGAGTTATTGTGGCTTGGTGATGACGCCGCAGGCGATGCGCGGCGGAGCACCGGTGCAGGTGCCGCCAGCGACGTCGTGAACGACAATAAATATCCTCGATAGCGGGGAGGAATGCGCCGCCACAGAACAGCCAATCTCAAACGAGTTTGAGAAATTCGGAAAACGGCCGAATCGGACCCACGGAAAAGTTTTTGAGTATTAGGGTTGATAGATGGTCGGAAAATCCCTTTTCAGATTTTCCAATTTTGGCAGATCGTTGTAAACGATGTAGGGATTATCGGGATTGTTCTTCAAATAGTCTTGGTGGTAGCTCTCGGCCGCGTAAAATGCCTGGAACGGCTCGACTTTGGTGACGATGGGCCGGGAGTAGACCTTCGCAGAATCGAGCTGCGCGATATAGGCCTGAGCGATGCGTTTCTGCTCCGCGCTGGTGTAGAAGATCGCGGAGCGATATTGGGAGCCGGTGTCCGGCCCCTGGCGGTTCCATTGCGTGGGATCGTGTGTGACGGAGAAAAAAACCATCAAGAGCTGGCCGTAGGTGAGTTGAGACGGATCGTAGGTGATGCTCACGGTTTCGGCGTGGCCGGACACGCCCATGCTCACGCTTTCATACGACGGTGATTTGACGTAGCCGCCCGAATAGCCGGAGGTCACGGAAGAAACTCCCTTAAGATGTTGGAAAACAGCTTGGACGCCCCAAAAGCAGCCTCCGGCAAAAACCGCGGTTTGCTGGCTCTTGGCAGTGGCCAACGGCGCATCGATGGCCGGCGCGGGAAAAGGTAATTTCGGGGTCTCGGGAGGCCTTGAGCCAAGGGCGCGGAAAGCGGTCCAGCCGACAAGGCCAACAATCACGACAATGGCGATGCCGCGACCAATGTAGGGGCTCTGCATGGTTCGTCTCCCTCAACACCTGTTTTAGTTTACTCTTACTATTCTCAATTGGATGCGGATCGATAGCAGTTGGATGAGAGAAGATTCGCCGTCATTCAGCAGCTCCTGGCTGGTTCGCCGATGCTCCGTAGAGAAGCGGCGGCAAATGGAACGGAGCGTCCGCCTGAGGCATCATAGAGTGCGAAACAATAATTCTGTCTTCCGAAAGGGTACCGCCATGCGCGCACGCAGCATTTTTGTTTTAGCCTTCACATTTTTTCTGCCTTCTCAGGCGCCGGCGCAAGTGACGCACGGCCAGAAGCCAAAGCTGCCGGTGCCGTTCGCGACCAATTCAGCGGGCAATGGACCCAACCGGGCGAAGCCTCCGGCGGGATTTCTGCCCAAAGTGCCGCCGGGATTTCGCTTGAACGTATTTGCGACAAACTTCAAACAGCCGCGCTGGCTGACGGTGGCGCCAAATGGAGATATTTTTCTGGCCGATTCAGGCGCGGGCGAAATCGTCGTGCTGCGCGACCCACAACATAGCGGCGGTGCGCAGGAACGGGAAGTTTTTGCGAGCGGCGTCAGGCGGCCGTTCGGGATCGCCTTTCGCGCAGACTACGTCTACATAGGAAACACGAACGAACTGGTGCGTTTTCGGTACGATCCGAAGACATCGAAGCGGGTCGGTGAAAAGGAGCACCTGCTGGACTTGCCAGCGGGCGGACATGACACGCGATCGCTGGCGTTTTCGCCGGATGGGAAGCATCTCTTCATTGGTGTCGGCTCCGAATCGAATATTGGCACGGGAGAGGATGCACGCCGCGCGGCAGTGACCATATGCGATCCCGACGGCAAGAACGCGCGGCTGTACGCAACGGGATTGCGGAATCCGGTGGGGCTGGCGCTGGAGCCGGTGACCGGGGAGGTGTGGACGGCCGTCAATGAACGCGACGAGTTGGGGGATGACCTTCCTCCCGATTACTTCACGGCATTGAAGGACGGAGGATTTTATGGCTGGCCGTACAGCTACATCGGCGACAACGTGGATCCACGCGTGAAGCCGCAGCGGCCGGACCTCGTTGCACGCGCGATTATTCCGGATGTATTGCTTGGTGCGCATGTAGCGCCATTGCAGTTTGCGTTTTATACCGGGAAACAATTTCCGGAGAGCTACTGGGGCGGCGCGTTTGTCGCCGAGCATGGTTCGTGGAACCGAGCGACGCGCGCGGGATACCAGATTGCATTTGTGGCGTTCAAGGACGGCAAGCCATCGGCTGATCCTGTTCCGTTCATGACCGGTCTTGTGCCGGATGCGACCAAGTCGGACGTTTACGGACGGCCGGTGGGCGTGGCGGTTGCGCCGGACGGGTCGCTGCTGGTGGCGGATGACGGGGCGGGCGTGATCTATCGTATTTCAGCAGTGAAATAGCCCGGTCGAGGGACGGAGCTGCTGGTTTCGCCACGGCCCTCCTACAAGTATGAGGACGCACCCCAAGCTAGAGTAGCCGGAATCTGCCCCCGGGGGGATACCCCCTCCCCCCTAGAATTCTGCAAAGGTATGATTCTATTACGGTTAGGCTATGGGGGTCGGCAAAAATTCTGATTCAAAAGGAGTTACAGGCATGCATACCCACTTCCGGAAGAGGCGCGACCCGGTGAGCGGTCAACTTTAGACACTGCAGGATCATATAGCCCCACCCCCGGCAATTTGTACGACTATCAAAAGAAAGGACTTGCTGAGTTGCGATTCGCAAATGATTGATTCTGAAGGGCGCGCTTTTGGTTGATGGCGACCTCTAGGTGAGGCCCTGGAGAATGAAAACCGGCAGCCCACAGACTGCAGTCAGGTAAAGCAGCTGCACCCCAAAGCTGGATTTACCCACAAGGTATGGTACGCTAAAGATATGAGTTGGCAAGGGAAATATAGACGCCGGATGACGTGCGTCATGGAAGATGCTGAGAAATTCGGGTTACTCGCGTCACTTCACAGTCAGCGTGAGTTGAATGGCCGGCAGCTGCAGCGGCTTGCCGGAGGAAGACATCACTGCTGGCGTAATCGTGATCGTCGAAGTTCCGGAAGGTGTGACGATGGATGGCGGGGTGACGGGGGGTGGCGGCGTAACGGTGGAGCTTCCGCTGCCGCAGCCCGCCGCATGAATCACTGAACAAAGGAAAATTGCGGTAAGAGCACCGCTCCACGCCAAACGCCTCGCGGGGAGTGCAGTGCCGCCCACCCAGCCATTCTTAGTAGCTTTCACCAAAACCAGAGCGAGCGCCAGAAGGAGCAGCACGGGAATTCCAGCCGGAGGAACGAAGTGTCTTGGAATCGAGGGCGGCAGCATGGCACTACCACTGGTTGTCACGGTTACCGTGAACGGTGCCGGGACGCCATTCGCAATCGACACACCTGCAGGGACTTGGCACGTCGCGCCCAGCGGCGCGCCGCTGCAGGCGAGAGACACAGTACCGCTATAGCCAGCCCCGGGTGTTAATTGCAGCAGGTATTGCGCGGTCTGACCGGCCGATACGGAGGCGGTGGTCGAGCCGCCTGGAGCGGCACCTGCCGTGAATGCGGGATTGGCGGTGGCGCCAAGCGAAATTGTTTGGGGCGAACCCGGCGCATCGTCTGTAATCGTCAAATTTGCCGTACGTTGGCCAACACCAATTGGGTTGAAGACTAGCGAAATCGTACAGTTGGCGGCGGGAGCAACGGGTGCCGTGCAATTGTTAGTGAAACTGAAATCAGAAGGGTTGGGGCCACTGAGGGAAACCGAAGAAACATGGAGAGGAGTGGTCCCCAAGCTGATGACGGTCACTGTTTGCACGGCCCCGGACGTTCCCTGCGTGATCGTTGGGAACGAGGGCGCGGCAGGAGAGAAGGCGACACCCGGACCGGCTGCTACGACGCCCGTGCCGCTCAGGACAAGAGTTTGCGGGCTTCCGGGAGCGTCGTCGGTGATCGTAACGGTTGCGGAGCGCACGCCGGAGGCGAGAGGCGTGAACGTGACGATTACCGTGCAGTTCGAGTTGACCGCGATGGCGGAATTGCACGCAGGACTCGAGGAGCTGTAGTCGTTGGCGTTCGCCCCTCCAAGGACCACACTCGTGATGTGCAGCGTGGCGGTGCCGGAATTCATCACAGAACTATTCAGCGATGCGCTGGTTCCCTGCGTGACGGCGCCGAAATCGAGGCTGCCCGGGACGAGTGTTACCGCGGGAGCGGGGGTCAGGCCCATGCCGTTCAACTGTGCGGATTCCGTGGGAGGAGAAGCGTTGCTCGTGATTGTCACCGCCGCCGTACGGCTGCCCGCCGCCGAAGGGGTGAAGGAGACAAGGACGGAGCACGAGTTGCCGGGTTGCAGAACGGTCGGCGCGTGGCAGGTGTCCCCGGTAATGACGAAGTCGCCGGCATTCTGGCCAGTGATAGCAATGGTGTTCAGGCTCAGCGCTTGACCGCCGTTGCTGGTGATCGTCAAAGTTTGCGCGCTGCTTGTTTGCCCGACAGACAAGCTCCCAAACGAGAGAGATGTGCTGCTCAGCAGAGCAATGGGGCCAACGACGGGCTGAGAACCGGGCGGTTGGCTGAACACTGCCGGTTTGGTGATGGGACTCGCCGAAAGGATGGGGCTTGGAATCCCGGTTTGCGGATCAACCTGATAAACCTGATCGGCGTAGAGGAGCGGCGCCGTCGGATCAACGATCCACGTGCCTGGCGAGGGGAAGCTCGAAGGCAGGGGGGAACTGGAGGTTTCTAGCAGCGTAGCCGGCGAGAAGATGTGGACACTCGTCGAGTTCGTCGGCGGTTGCGGAGAATCCACATAAAGAAATCGGCCGAAAGTGTCGAATGACATCGAGCGCGGGCCTCCGTTGACAGGGCCGGTGGTGGGATTGGGCGCGAGAGTTCCATCGGCTTGGAGTTTGTATAGAGTGAGTTGACTCGTGACCCCCAGCGCGAGGCTCTTGCCTTGAGGGTCGAGGGCGAAGCAGCACCCAAAAGCGCCGACACTCGAGGCCAAGTTGGGATTGGGAATGGTGAACTTTCCAGTGGAGCTGTCGAAAAGCAGGAAGAAAGCCTGATTGGGAATCGAAGAGAATGGAGCGTTGAGAAAGGCGTAGAACGACTGGCCGGTTGGATGTGTAGCGCCGCTGAGGAAGAAGCCAGGGAGCTGGGCGGCACCGCTGGATGAGGGAATCAGGGCGAGGTTCACAGCATCAATTTGAAACGATTCTACCGAGCTGGCGCCGGCCTGGGAGCCGTTGAAATTGATTACGTAGAGGAACTGGCCGCTGCTTTCCGTGGAGAGAAACACGGGGTCGTTTGTGGAAAGGGACGCAAACGGTGAATTGAGAACTTCTTGAAGGGCGCCGGTATTGGGATCAACGACAAACATGGAGATGTTACTGGGATTGTAGCTGGCGGTAAATAAGAACCGGCCCTTGAAATCGAGAGCCATCACGTTCACCGGTTCCTTGCTCGGAAAAGGCGAACCGGGAACCGGCGTAAGGATTCCGGTTAAATCGTTTCGAGTGTAAACCGCGACGCTCTTAGGGTTAGCGGGATTGGCAGAGAATACGAACGGTTGTTGCAGCTGCGCGCGTGCCGGAGTGGAACTGACGAATAGACCAATCAACAAAGCAAGAGAGCGGAGTGCGTTCGAGCATTCTGCGCAGCCTGTATGGGACCCTGCGGACGGGCGGGGATGGAATGCGATTTTGGTGGCCATGAGTCTTCCTTGGCCGTCAGTCGTGCGGCGCTTTCCAGGTTCCGAGAGGGAAACGAAAAACGATTGTATGTTAACGCTGGATAATACTACCGTCAATATAAATTAAATACATAGGTAAGGCTGAAGAATATTACATCTGGAAAAGTGATAGATGCCGGAGCAAGGGGCGCAGCTCGGGATGAACTGTTATGGAATTGCAATGTATGGAGGGCATGTTTTTGGCTACCTTACATGACCTATGGAACCGACTCGTTTAGATTTGGAAAGGCAGGCGGGGTCTAACGGCAGCCGGATCGTGATCCGGCTCAATGGCAAATTGACCCTCGAGACCGTCCACAATTTCATCCCGACCTTGCGGCCGGAGCCAGCGGCTCACTTGATTCTTGATTTGGGCGGCGTGTCGTTTCTCCACTCCGCAGGTGTTGGAGCGCTGGTGCAGCTATTTGTTCAGCGCAGAAATCACGGGCAAACCTTCGCGCTGACGTGGCTCTCGAAACAGAGCAGCGCGGTGATCCAGGTCGCGGGGCTCACAAGCTCTTACCCATTCACGCTTCGGTGCCAGAAGCACTTGCACGGCACGCTTAGTCCAGAGACTCTCTCGCCGGATGAAAATCAGCTGGGCGTCCAATGGGGATGATTGGTGAAGAGACCGCCGACGAAACCGATCTGGTAACAGACGGAAAACCCGAAACTCAAACTGAGGAGGCCCGATCCAGTCACGAAGCCTCGATTGAGCCACGCGAATCTGGAACCGGCAAAGGAAAACGGCAGGGCGAGTGCGACGGTGATCAGCATCATTCCGGCGATGGTGCCGACGCCGAAAATTAATAAATAGAGAACCGCCCATTTCGGATCGCGAATCGTGCTCAACACCAGCAGAGCCACGGCGGCGGAACCTGCCAAGCCGTGAACGATGCCGACAAGCAGAGGGCGCAGGGCGTGAAAAAGGCCCAGCCGCTCAAAAGGTCCGCGCAGCCAACGCGGCGCCGTGAGGCTGTTGCCATGATGGTCCGCCGCGAGGGCGTGAGAATGCCAGTGAAAATGCGCGTGGGAGCCGTGCTCGTGGAGGTGGGCATGTTCTCCGGTCACATGCGGGTGGGCAGGGGAAAGTTTTTCGCTGATCCATTTCATTGCGCCGGTGAGGTTGAGCACGCCGAGCAGAATCAGCATGAGACCCACGGAAAATTCCATCGTAAGGCCGACACGCATAGGAATTGCCAGGCCAAATAAAATAATGGCCGCCCCGACGGCGACGATGGTAAGCGTGTGACCGCAGCCCCACAGGATGCCGATGAGGCCTGCTTTGGCAATCGAGCGCTCGCGGCTGACGATCGTCGACACGGCGATCACGTGGTCCGGATCAGTGGCATGCCGCATCCCCAGGAAGAATCCAATCGTCAGAATGGCGAGTCCGCTCGTCAAACAAGCTCACCTATTTTCAGAATTTCAAAACCTGCAGACCAAAGCATATCGAATATAGCGGAAATTTGCCCGGGAAACTGCGCGTTGCGAGGTTTCACTCTTCGCGAAGAATGCGCATGAGTTCACTGGCGGCATGCGGGAGGCGCGCTCCGCGCCGCGAAACAAAATAGACGTGGCGCGGCATGTTCAATTGCCGCACTTTTACTTCCTTCATCCAACCGCGTTCGATTTCCCATTGAACGCACATGCGCGGCACGATGGCCACGCCCATGCCCATTTGCACAAAGCGCTTGATGCTTTCGATGGTGGGCATTTCAATGGGCATGTTGAGTGCCGTGCGGTTTCTCGCAAAAAGCTCAATGACGCGGCGGCGAAAGGGTGATTCGACGCTGTGCGCGATGAAGTTTTCTTCTCCAAGCTCGGCGACATCGACTTCGCGCTTCTTCGCGAGAGGATGCTTGGGGGGCACGACCAGAGTCAGCTCATCTTTCAGGATTTCCGTAGCCAGAAGCTGGGCATCGCGGGGCACGAAAGAGATCGCGCCGAGATCCAGGCGGTAGTTCAGGACTTCATGCGGGATGTCCCGAGAAAGCATGCGGTGCACGCGCACTTGGACACCGGGATGCTTTTCCCGGAATTTGGCCAGGGCGGGTAGAAGAGCGTGGATGGAGCTCTCATTCACTCCCAGGGAGAGTTCGCCGCGCTTCAAGCCCTCCAGTTCGGAGAGCCCTTTTTTCACTTCATCGCGGAGGTTAATCAGGCGCTCTGCATAGTCCTTCAGAAGCGTTCCCGCATCGGTGAGGCGGACAGGGCGCGCGCCACGGACGAAGAGAGGCTGGCCAAGCGAGTCCTCGAGCTTGCGGATGGCCAGGCTGATGGCGGGCTGGGTACGATAAAGGCGCTCGGCGGCGCGCGAAAAGCTACCCTCTTTCGCCACCATCAGAAATACCTGCAATTCATGGAGATCCAAGGAATCCCCCCGCCGCCAGTATAAGACGAAATTATCAAAAGTAGAATAAAGATAAATTGGACCGCAGGGTGCCCGCCGTGCGTTACTAGAGCATGGAGGACCCTATGGACGTCGTACGCATCTTTGACACCACGCTCCGTGACGGCGAACAGTCGCCGGGCTTCTCGATGAACACCGAGGAGAAGATTCGCCTGGCGCGTCAGCTTGCGGCCCTGAACGTGGACGTCATCGAAGCGGGTTTCCCGATTGCGTCACAGGGTGATCTGGAAGCGGTTAAGAAAGTGGCGCAAGAAGTCCGGAACGTGCCCATTGCGGCACTCGCGCGCGCAAGAAAGGAAGATGTGACTGCCGCCATTGAGGCTCTGAAACCGGCGGCCGCACCACGCCTGCATATCTTTCTCGCGACCTCCGATCTGCACCTTAACGTGAAGCTGAAGATCACTCGCGAGCAGGCGCTCGAAGCCATCGGCTCGATGATTCGCTACGGCCGGCAGCAGGTGGGCGAAGTGGAGTTCTCCGCCGAAGATGCCGGGCGAACAGACATCG
>WNFH01004930.1_pt1 | contig 12553 bp, 9 predicted proteins | sample 5400411 | NCBI WGS metagenome assembly WNFH01 (sample SAMN13153347, study PRJNA577476) | soil metagenome | isolation source: 200 cm saprolite under Douglas fir tree site 2 hole 3 | place: USA:California | collected 2015-04-18
ACATTTTTTTCGTGCCCCGCTTTTTCGACGGCCTCGTCGGCGGTAAAGACAATCTGTCCAACCGCCGCGCCCGGAGAAGCAGGCAAGCCTTTCGCCAACACTTCTACCTTGCTTCCCTTCTCATCGAGCCGTGGAACCAGAAAGTCATACAGCTGATTCGGCTCGACGCGGAAGATGGCTTCTTCCTTCGTAATCAGCCCTTCGTCCACCATCTGCAATGCGACGCGAACCGCGGCCAGTCCGGTACGCTTGCCGTTGCGTGTTTGCAGCATGTAGAGTTTGCGGTCCTGGATGGTGAACTCAAAGTCCTGCATATCGCGATAGTGTTTCTCGAGCCGCGTGGTGATGTCGCGGAGCTGGTTATAGACATCGGGCATGACCTTTTCGAGTTCGAGGATCGGAACCGGAGTGCGCACGCCCGAAACCACGTCTTCGCCCTGCGCGTTCAGCAGAAATTCTCCGTAGAACTCTCTCGTTCCAATCGCCGGGTTGCGGGTGAAGCCGACGCCCGTGCCGCTCGTCTCGCCGAGGTTGCCAAAGACCATGGCCTGCACGTTAACAGCAGTGCCAAGCATGTCATCGATATTGTTAATGCGGCGATAGTGCTTGGCGCGATCATTCTGCCACGAGCGGAACACGGCGTCGCGCGCCATCACCAGTTGCTCATTCGCATCCTGCGGAAAGTCGCGATGGGCGTGCTTCTTGACGGCTTTCTTGTACTCCGTGATGACCTCTTGCAGCGCCTTGGCATCGAGGCCCGTATCGAACTTGGTTTTCTTCTGTTTCTTCTTGGCATCGAAAATTTCGTCGAATACCGGTTTCTCGATGTCGAGCACGACGTTGCCGAACATCTGAATCAGGCGGCGATAGGAGTCATAAGCGAAACGCGGGTTGCTGGTGCGGCGGGCGAGTGCTTCCACGCTCTGGTCGTTCAGCCCGAGGTTCAGGATCGTGTCCATCATGCCGGGCATCGAGAACTTCGCGCCCGAACGCACGCTCACCAGCAGGGGGTTTTCGCCTTGGCCAAGCTTCTGCCCCTGAAGACGCTCCAGCGCGGCGAGCGATTCTTCCATCTGGCGGTCCACTTCTTTCGACACCGCGTTGTGCCGCATGTATTCGCGGCAGGCCTCGGTCTGGATGGTGAAGCCGGGAGGCACGGGCAAGCCAGCGTTCGTCATCTCGGCGAGCCCAGCGCCTTTCCCGCCGAGAACATCTTTCATCTTGCCATTGCCGTCGGCTTTACCACCGCCGAAGAAGTACACATACTTCGTTATTGCAGGTTTCGCAGCCGCCGGTTTTGCTTCCTTGGGTTTCGCTTCAATGATTTCGTTATCAGGGAGAGTCGTTGTTGCCATATGGGTCCTCTATTTTCGCAATGGGTGCGTTTGCTTACGCGGCGGCAAAATTCATTGTCAATCCAAAATCAAAACTCTGTTGTCATCCCAACATCAAACTCTTTGTCATCCCGAACGAAGTGAGGGATCTGTAGTTCGCCGCAAAATGCAGGTTTCTCGCTTCGCTCGGGATGACAACTTCTTTAAAGATAATGCTCACTCGTCAACTCTTGCCTTCGGTCACAATCTCGGAGAAGTCCGCGATCGTGGAGAATTCCTTGACCACGGTCTGTAACAGAGCGAGGCGATTGGCGCGAAGATGCTCATCGTCAACCATAACCATGACCTTGTCGAAAAACGTGTCGATCGCTGGACGCAGCTTCGCGATCTCGAGCAGTGCCGCTTCATAGTTGCGCGCCGAGCGCAGCTTTTTGACTGTCGCTACGGTCTGCGGGATCAGTGCCGCCAGCTCTTTTTCGGACTCTTCCTGCAGTCCTGCGGGATCGACACGCATGGCGATAACTTTCGTCTTTTCAGCAGCCTGGCGCAGAATATTCTTCATCCGCTTGAAGGCGCTCGAAATCGATTCGAAATCGGCTGACCCGCGCACTTTACTCACGGCTTCGGCACGGGCGGCAACGTCCACCACATCGTCCGAATCCACCGCAAGCACGGCACTGACCACGTCATAGGCGTAGCCACGCGCATCCTTCAAGTAAAACTCAAGCCGCTCGCGGAAGAAGCCGCGCACCGATTCGGTGCAGGCGACGTTCGAGAATTTCTTCTCCGCTTCGGATCCCTTATAGCGACTGCGCGCATCGGCCATGATCTCTGAGAGACGGAACGGCAGTTTATGCTCGGCAATCGTCTTCACGATGCCGTTCGCCTGGCGACGCAGCGCGAACGGATCCTTCGATCCGCTGGGGATCAGCCCAAGCGCAAACATTCCGGCGATCGAATCCGCCTTATCGGCAATCGAGAGAACCGCTCCCTCCACAGTCGCGGGGGCGCTGTCCTCCATCGACTCGGGCTTGTAATGATCATAGATGGCCCGCGAAACTTCCAGCTGCACGTCGGGCTTCATGTCCTCATCGAGTTGCTGCACTCGCGCGTAAAGCCCGCCAACAATTCCCTGCAGTTCGGTGAATTCCTTGACCAGTTCCGTGGTCAGATCGGTTTTCGCGAGCAGCGCTGCTTTGTGAACCACGCCGGGTCGAATGGCCATGCCGTTCTGTTTCACCGTCTCCGCAAGCCAACTGGCCATGCGCTGCACACGCATCGTCTTGTCGTAATAGCTGCCGAGATCCTTCTGGAACGTGACGCTGCGCAGCAACTCGACGCGCTGGCGAAGGGTCTGCTTCTGGTCCGTCTGCCAGAAAAAGCGGGCATCGTTGAAGCGGGCGCGCAAGACCCGTTCATTGCCGTGGCGGATCAATCCTTCCGCGTCGCCCGCTGTGTTCAGCACCGCCAGGAAGTGCGGCAGCAGTTTTCCATTCGCATCTTCGATGGCGAAATATTTCTGGTGGTCGCGCATCACCGTGACCAGCACCTCTTCCGGCAGATCGAGAAACTCGGGATCGAAGCTGCCGAGGATGGCGGAGGGAAATTCCGTGAGATTGACCACGGTCGCGACCAGCGGCTTATCTTCGCGCCAGCGCGCGCCGGGGAGGGTGCGTGTGGCCGCGTCAAGTGCTTTGCGGATCACCTGCTCCCGCTCAGAAGCGCCCAGCACCTTCGCGCCGCGCAGCGCCTCGACATAGGCGCTCGGCTTGGAGATAGCGACGGTTTCGTTTCCGGCCTTTCCAAAGATAATGCGGTGCCCGCGGGAAGTCTTGCCCGCGGGGATGCCGAACAATTCCAGCGGCACAACCTGCTCATCGAGCATCGCCACCAGCCAGCGCACCGGACGAACGAACACTTCCCCGCGCTTGCGCCAGTACATATTCTTCGGCCAATAGAGCGAGTTAATTTCCCTGGGAAGGAGTTCAGACAGGACTTCGCTCGCGGCTCTACCCTTCTTCGTAACCTTGGCGGATAGGTATTCGCCCTTAGGAGTGCTAGTTTTCTCAAGCTGCGAAACATCGACGTTTGCTTTCTTCGCGAATGCGTGGGCAGCAGAAGTCGGCGAACCATCTTTGAAGGCGACCTTTGTTGATGGGCCGATCAGTATTTCACGCACATCCGGTTGTTGTACTCGAATGTGAGGAAACATCACCGCCAGACGGCGAGGAGTGGAGTAGTGTGAACCGTAGACACCATCTTGTGCTGGGCCGGCCAACTTTTCGCCCACGAGCAGTGCCAAGACGCGGCCGTATAGGTCTTTCGATGCTGCGTCGATCATACGAGCCGGAATCTCTTCGCAACCGATTTCAAGTAGAAAGTCTGGCATCAGCAATTCAGTCTATGGTCCCAAAATTACTGCAACGTGAATGTGAGCCGGATCACAGCAGCGTCGGCATCTTACCGGCTGTCCGGAGGACGCTACTATGACCCCACCGGTTCCGTCCGTAAGACCCGCCTCCCCGCATCCTCTAGGACGATAGTCGAAGGTGTGTCCGGAAGCCTCTTAACTACTTCTTGCTGCTGGACATAGGTCCTCGCGATGCCCACCGCGAGGACACGAACGCGCGCAATTACACCGACGCGTTCGGTTACGGAGATCGCTCCCCGCGCGTCCAGGATGTTGAACAGGTGCGAACATTTAAGACAAAGGTCGTATGCCGCAAGTAGTGGGGCCCGCAAGGCCCGCGCTGCAACCGCCTCGCCTCGTTCTTCCAGCGCCTGCCGGATTTCCGGGGATATAGCACGGCCGCGGTTGCCCAAAGAACTTAGATTTGCATGAATCTTTCCGAGTAGATCCCTGCATTCAGATTCGTACAGCTCGAAGTGCCTCCAGGTTTTTTCGACGTCCGCCGCCTCGAAGTTGTACACCGAGAACTGCAGTTCGTCGGCAAGCCGAACGTCACCGTAGGTCGTCACGCCACCCGTCTCCGGGTCGCGCGCCCACACGATGTCATAAATCGAATCGACGTCTTGCAGAAAAGCGCACAGCCGCTCGAGACCATAGGTGAGTTCAGCCGAGATCGGATCGAGGTCCACGCCACCACACTGCTGGAAATAGGTAAACTGCGTGACCTCGAGGCCGTCGAGCATGACCTGCCATCCGATGCCCCACGCACCGAGCGTCGGCGACTCCCAGTTATCTTCTTCGAACTTGATGTCGTGCTGTCGCAAATCAATGCCAATCGCGCCGAGCGATTCCAGGTAAAGTTCCTGCACATTCTCCGGCGGCGGCTTCAGAATCACCTGCAACTGCAAGTGCTTGAACAAACGGTTGGGATTCTCCCCGTAACGCCCATCGGCAGGACGTCGCGAAGGTTGCACGTACGCAACCTTATAAGGATTCGGCCCAAGCACGCGGAGGAATGTCTCCGGAGCCATGGTCCCGGCGCCGACTTCAACGTCGTAAGGCTGCTGAATGACCGCCCCGCGCTCAGCGTAAAAAGCCTGCAGCTTCAGGATGAGCTGTTGGAAGGTTAGCGAATTGGACTTAGATGAGTTCACGTAATCAATCCGGCTGTTAGCTATTAGCCTTTAGCCCTTAGCTCAAAACCCTCAAGCCACAAGCTAATTGCTAGCTGCTGATCTTCTCCAGCATTCCCGCTGTCACCAACTTCTTCTCGATGTGCCGCTCCAGAATCTGGAGAAGAAACTTGCGCAGGTCCGCTCCCACCGCTTTCGGCCAATCAATTTCGGTAAACTCGGAAACGCGCGACCGCAACATCTGCGCCGCAATCTTTCTCGACTCCGGCGACAGCTCCGACGACGCCACGCGCTTGTCATCCACACACATCAGGCCGTCGGCGAGCGCGTGATAAAACGCCCGGTTGCCGTCGAGCGCGCGTCCACAGACGACACACTCCGAAAACTCCGGCAGAAATCCCATGAGCCGCGTCATCCACAGCTCAAAGTACGTCAGCGGCATCCACAACGCCGCACTGCGCAGTTCCTCGAGAACCGCCAAGCTCAGCCGAAACACCGCGTCGCTCGCCTCGCGGTCGGGCATCAGTTCATCAAGCAACTCAGCAACATGCGCCAACGCCGCCGCTCGCGGATAACTAACCTCGCTGGCCATCGGCGACTCGATCACTTCGCACGAATCAAGCCGTGCCAGTTCCTGCCCTTCGCGGTCGTCGTAAAACGCCCGCACATAAGTGAGCGGCTCAAGCGCGCCTCCAAAGCGGCGTCTCGACTTCATGGCCGCGCGCGCCACGCCCTTCACCTTGCCTTCCATGCGGGTAAAGAGCGTAACCAGCAGGTCCGACTCACGCAACGGATACGTGCGCAGAACGATCGCTTCCGACTCCTTCAGCGCCATGGAAGGTCAACAGGTTAATAAATGATTGTAATGGAAGGAGCTGTCAGCCGTCAGCCATCAGCCGTCAGTTAGAATCGGATGTCCTGAAATTTTACGGGCAGCACAAAGAAAAAAGACGCAGGCCTGAGCGGGGTACGCCTCCTCCAGCTTTGATGCTGACAGGGGAACTGGTTTTTTTCCTGATCGCTGACGGCTGATTGCTGAAAGCTGCCCTACCGCCCGAAGTACTTCGCATTCCGCTCGGTATACTCTTTCCACTTTTCCGGAAGGTCGTCGAGCGCGAAGATGGCCGAGACCGGGCAAACCGGAACGCAGGCGCCGCAGTCGATGCATTCCACGGGATCGATATACAGCATTTCCTCGGTCGCGAACTTGTCCGAGTCCTTCTTGGGATGAATGCAATCCACCGGACAAGAGTCAACACAGGCTGTGTCTTTCGTTCCGATGCAGGGCTCGGCAATTACGTAGGCCATAGAATCTCATGCTCCTCGCAGGGAGGGTGAACCAACTGCTAATTTTAGCAAAAACGCTGCTATCGGTACAGGTGGCCCCACTCAGCAGCGGCTTTCCAAGGTCGAAAAGCGCTTAAGCGACTTTCAATTGACGGAAAGGCAAATGCCCGCCCGCTCCGTTCACCCCTCTGCCCCTTGCGCGATCGGTTCGCCCGCTTCCGCCTGCGGCACTGGGCTGGCGGGGATCCGCGCAGGCGCGCCACGCCAGGCGCCAGCCTTGAATCCCTCCCGCACAAGCTTGAAGATGGTTCGCCGATTTTGCGCAATCACCTTCACCCACGCCATTTTTCCCATCATGGGGAAATAGATCCCGCGGAAACAAAGCCGTGCAAGAAAGATGTTGACCCGATAACCCAAGGGCTGATCGTTCAGACACTCAACCGCGGCCGCCAGCGCTTCAGGACTATAAGCCTCGGCCCACCCATGATTCACTTCGGCATGAGCCTCTTCGATGGTCATCTTCAATGGCGTGTGGGCCATTGCAAACGGGATGAACTCTTGCCAGTGCTTCGGCCGCGTCAGCCGACCGGCGGTCTCCAGCCGCTTGTACAGCGGCGTTGCGGGCAAGGGAGTCAGCAAGCCAAAGATCGGCAGACCCGGAGGCCAGGTCCGAACTTGTCCGAGCGTTCGTTCAGCAACTCCGACCGTGTCATTGTCCATGCCAAAAATAAATGACGTGATGGCGTACACATTGCGTTGCGCCAGCCGCTCCAGCACCGCCGCATACTCACCTGGCTTGTTAAATCCTTTATTCACATCTTTCAGATTGGCCGGGTCGATCGACTCCATGCCGATAAAGATCCACTTGCCACCGGAAGCCGCAATCAGGTCCACCAGTTCTTCGTCGCGCAATAAATTAGCGGAGATCTGCGCCACCCAGTGGCACTGCGCGCCGGCCGCGATAATGTCGCGCAGCAGCGACTTCGTCCTCTTGATGTTGATGGCGAAATTATCGTCGATGAAGAAAACCGCCATCTGGCCCTTCTCGCTGTGGGCGCGGGCTTTCAACAGGAGCAGTTCATTCACCACGCTCTCATTGGTGCGAAAACGAATCGAGTCTCCGAAAAATCCGGTCACGGTGCAGAACTCGCAGCCATAAGGGCAGCCTCGTCCCGATTCAACTGGAATAATGCGAAATGACCCCCAGCCTTCTCCGATCTTCTGCAGCATCGCGGTCGCGGCCTTCGGCACCAGATTGAATTGCTTGAGATCGATCGACTCCCACGGAATCACCGGGTATTCTTTCAGCGACGGCTTGCTCTCCTGCCCAAAAGCATCCACCGGAGCATACACATCCTTAAGCTCACCGCGGGCAGCATCTTCAACAATCCGCGGCCAGGTCGCGTCGGCTTCCCCCAGGGCAACCGCATCGGCATGACGCGGCCCGCCATCTCGACCGAGTGCCTCGTCGGCCATCTCGGTCACGTGTGGTCCGCCCATCACCACCGGAACTCCCGTGGCCCGGACCGCATCCGCCATGCGATACGCCTTGGCAATCATTCTGGTCATGGCGCCGATGCCGACCAAGTCTATGTTGTTGTCGCGCACAAACCGCGCGATCCCCGCCTCATCCATCGGTTGGGCGTTGCCATCCACCAGCAGCACTTCATGGCCAGATGGAGTGAGCGCCTGCAGCAAAAACATCCACAGGTGCGGCATGAAATTGCGTGTGACACCGTTGTCGGGGTTATAGAGCAGAATTTTCATGGGGTTTTTATGGATTCTTCACAGCGCAGCTTTGCTGCCTTCTTGGCTGAGGATGGAAATCGACAACGCCAGGGAGGTGGGTTCCCCTGGCGCTCGTTAGATTGGAAGCGTTCGTTTGAATGTACCCTAGCGCACATTGTACACCGCGATCGCTGGCAGCCCATGGTGCCAGTGTTGATTCGTATCGGGGGCATCGATACCCTTATACGAATCTAATACCGTCTGCGCTGGCGCAGTGACGCTCGAACACGCCGAATGTGATGATTTCTTGATCCGCGGGGAGGCGGTGACTGTCCTATTGGGAATTAGGACACGGCCCTTCGTTCGAAGGTTCGTATTCGACAATGCACCCCGCCACCGCGCTCGCTGCCACGGTCAGCGGCGACGCTAAGTACAGCTGGCCCGGTCCGCTGCGCCCGGGAAAATTTCGGTTCTGCGCGCTGATCGCGACTTGGTCGGGACGCGTCGAAACTCCCGGGCCCGCATTGATGCACGCCCCACAACTAGGCTCGATAACGTGTGCGCCCGCCTGCTCGAAAATCTCGATGTAGCCTTTGCGCTTCGAATACTCGCGCGTTTCCTGGGAACCGAACTGGATCCAGAACTCGACATTTTTCGAAACTCGCCTGCCTTGCTTCAGCGCATCGGCGAGAACCGCCGCGTACATATCCATGTCTTCGTTCTTCCCCGCCGTACAGGTTCCACCATAGGCGATTTCAATCGGCACACGAGCTTCGAGTTCGCGGATGTATTTACCGTTGCCCGGATCGCCCGGAGTCGCAACCATGGGCGTGATCTCATCCGCATCGAGTTCGATCACCTGCGCGTATTCGGCGTTCGGATCGCTCTCCAGGCCTTCGATCATCTTTTCGATTTCGGCGCGTTTCATGCCCCGGCGCTCCATCAGGAACTCGACCACCTTTTCATCCGGAGCCACGATGCCGGTGAAGCCCCCGATCTCCGCCGCCATATTCGTCATGGTGGCGCGCTCGTCCACGGAGAGCTCCTCTACCGCTTCGCCCGCATACTCCATCACTTTCGCCAACGCCTTGCCGCTGCGCACGTAATCGAGCGAAAGAATCTTCAGGATGAAATCCTTCGCCGTAACGTTCGCATGCCGCCTGCCCCGAATGACGATCTTGACCGACTCCGGCACCTTGACGCGAACGTCTTTCGTAATCCATGAGTTGAATACGTCCGTCGTTCCGATGCCGAAGGCGACGCAGCCAATCGCGCCAACATGCGGAGTGTGCGAATCCGACCCCACGTTCACCTGCCCAGGCAGCGCATAAGTCTCCAGCATCACCGAGTGGCAAATACCCTCCGACCCCTTCCGGTCGGCAAGTTCGCCGTGCAGCTTGATTCCCTGCTGCTTAGCGAAATCCTCCTGCTTTAGCTTGAGTTGCGTCGCCAAATCAAGCAGCCCCATTTTTCTCTTTTCTTCGGAGATCACTTCATCGAGAAACGTGAGATGGTCGCGAAAGAAGCGGATACTCGAGGCATCATTTACCGGAACATCCTTGCCAACATAGTTCTCGTAAAAAATGGAAGCCATAGGCGTGACGTACTCATGGCTAAACCGCAGATCAACGCGAGTGAACCCAGTGTCGCCGGGCTTGACCGCTTCAATGCCAACCTTGCCCTCAGGTCTGACCATGTGGCGAGCGAAGATCTTCTCCGCGATGGTCATCGGACGGGTCGAATATCGTCGCACATTTCCCGCTAATCCGAGGTAAGTGAAAGCCTTGATCGGGTGAATTCACTGAGCGCGATTTCTTCCCCGGCGCGAATCCGGTCAATCAAGGAAAAGTTGGTCGAAGTCAGCAACCCAAGGTTCTGGCAGTTCTGCTTGTAGATGCGCTCAATATTCTCCCCAATCGCGACTTGAATCCCGGCGCACATCTCCGCATAAGGCGACTGCTCGCGGCTCGAGCCCTTGCCGCGACGCTTGCCGCTCACCGAGCAAACGAAGCCGCCCCTCTTAACATCGCCGCGCCCAATCGGCAGCGTGTCGCCGCACCTCAGCCCAACGTAAGGGATTTCGCCGAGCGTCCGATCAAAGTAGAAGCAGCAGTGGGCGGGAGTAATCTCGTCAGTAGAAATGTCGTCGCGGAGTTTGGAATTGTTGGCAGGGCTGCTGGTATCCCAAGGCAGATCCCAACCCGCCAGCTGCTTCTTAATCAACTCCGGGTCTTCGGTGAGAAACAGAATGCGCCCATGCAGCCGCACCTTGTCGGGTCGCTTTTCGATCTTGCGTTCAAGCAGAGACGAAATCACGTAAGTAATTGTACCGCTTGCGCCTTGACGGTGGAGCGACGGGCGCCTCGCCCGTTCTTGGGCAGTTGGGCGGCCGGGCGGGATGCCCGGCTCTCCACTAGAGTCTTCGATCCCTCGCGTAGGCAACCGGGCTGGGCAGCTCTTCCAACCCCCGGCCTGCGAAGATCTCCTGAAATTCACGTATCAGCGCGTCGTGCACCAACCCATTCGACGCCAGCGTCTCGCGGCTTGCGATTTGGAATTCGCCCCCCGAAAAGTCCGTGACCTTCCCACCGGCTTCTTCGACAATCAGCACGCCCGCCGCCGTATCCCACGGATTGAGATTAAATTCCCAGAAGCCGTCAAACCGGCCCGACGCCACGTTGCACAGATCAAGCGCAGCAGACCCCGCCCGCCTCACCCCGTGTGTGCGCAACGTGAGCTGGTGATAGAAATAAATATTCGGGTTCTTATGCCGCTTCTGGCTGGGGAAACCGGTGGCGACCAGGCACTCTCCCAATGTCGCCGTAGCCGACACGTGGATCGCTTCGCCGTTCAGCCGCGCGCCACTGCCAAGTTCGGCGGTGAACATCTCGTCGCGAGTCGGATCGTAAATCACGCCCGCGATCCGTTGTCCCAGGCGCTCCACGGCGAGCGAAACGCAAAACACCGGAAAGCCGTGCGCAAAGTTCGTTGTCCCATCGAGCGGATCGACATACCACTTGTACTCGCTCCCGGTTTCAATGCGCGCTCCCTCTTCACCCATCACGTCATGCGTCGGGAATTGTTCGCGAATCCGCTCCAGAATCAGCGCCTCCGACTTCCGATCGGCCACCGTGACCAGGTCCACGGCGCCCTTATATTCAATCTTCACCCGCTGCCGAAAGTAGCCCATCACCAGGCTGCCCGCTTCACGAGCCATAGCCTGCATCGGTGAAATCAGGTCCAAAGATTGATTGGATGTCATGCGACGTGTAGGCTTTCATCTTCAGGATTGGTTACTGAGCGCTGGCGTATGCACGTTGTCATCCCGAGCGAAGCGAAGGACCTATGAATTTGGTTGCTGCTGCAATGCACAGGTCTTTCCCCTTCGGTTCGGCTCAGGGTCAAGAGACAATTCAAACTTGTGCCGCAAGTTTTCGGACACGACACTGGGTACTGGGTACCGGCAACTGGCTACTTTTTCTTGCTGTCTTCCGCGATATAAACAATCTCATGCTTGAAAATGAACAGATTCGGCCCATCCTCGCGCGTCACGCGCACCATGTTCTTGTCGTAGTACTCAATCCAGCCGCGGACCACTTCGCCATCGGCCAGCTTCAGGCTCACGACCTTCTGCTTTTCCCCCAGCGCCTTGAGGTAGGCCGCTTCTTCAAAAGTCTCGTCCGGAGGCGGAGTACGCTTCTTGTTAAACGCGGGATTTCCTGGTTGTAACGGCATGTCGCCATTTTACAACGTCAAGCCGCAGGCTCAGGCTTTCGTGGAGACATAGAACGCCGCTCCCTCCGGTCGTCTCATCCGCGGTATCCACAGCGGGCGCCGTAGTCCCCCAGGCCCCGGAGCAGGACGAGTCAACGCCTTCCACCGCTGATAAACCGCAAAGGAGAGATTCGTATCGACGAAGATATCGCCATAGCGGTCGTCGGCGCCAGCCCGCTCCACACGCACCATCTGGTGCCAGCAGTGCATGCCGGTGATGGGGTCGGGATGCACGGGGAATGTAAGGTTCTGATGCACGCCAGCATCGCTCCACCATACCCGCTCAGTATCGGGATCGGACGTTTGATAGCGTTCCACTCCCGAGATCTGGCGCATCTTCCACTGTCCCTTGCCGACTTCTTGCAGATTGACCCACGCGCTCGACATGCGTTCGAGCTGATCTTCTTTATTGAGGCGCCATCGTCCCATATGGTGAGAGCAGGCCACCACGCCGGGGGCCAAACCCTCGGTGACCCAGGCATGCAACACGAAAAAACCGATTTCGGTATGGACTTTTAGTAAATCGCCGGTACGAATGCCGCCTAACTTCTGGGCGTCCACCGGGTTCAGCCAGAGAGGATTTTTGTGCGCGATTTCGTAAAGAAATTTCGAGTTTCCTGATCGCGTGTGGATAAGATGCGGCAACCTGAAGATTGGCAGCAGGGTGTAGACATCCCCGTGAGCATCCTTTGGCCATTCCACGAGGGGCATGTATCGTTTATCGAAATCCGGAACGAAATCTTCTGCGGGCTTTGCCATCGACGCCACTTGCGCGGAGTGATGAATGTGGCTGCGATAGTATTCCGGAAGCGCGAACTCCGGCCATTGCCAATCCGCCATCGTTTTCGAAAACAATTCAAGTTTCCGTGACGGAGTGTTATAGCCGA
>WNFH01002662.1_pt1 | contig 12549 bp, 8 predicted proteins | sample 5400411 | NCBI WGS metagenome assembly WNFH01 (sample SAMN13153347, study PRJNA577476) | soil metagenome | isolation source: 200 cm saprolite under Douglas fir tree site 2 hole 3 | place: USA:California | collected 2015-04-18
GCACTGGAGCCCTGGATGGCAGCAGCGCCCTGGCAGACGGCGCTGGATCATTGGCTGCTGGCTGCGGCAGCGCTGCTTTTTTTCTGTACCGCGCAGCTATACGCACAGGTTCGCCCCTGGGTGCGCCCGCTCGCGGCGGCCGGGGCGCTATTTATGGTCTGGGCGGTGAGCTATCACCTGCACTGGGTCAGCGTCTCTCCGGATCTCGGCGTGGCGCTGGTTTTGCTTGGCGCGGCCAGGGTTTTCTGGCAGGAAGGCCGCAGGCAGGAAACCATGGCCGACCTGCTGTTGGCCGCGGCGTTCCTGGTGTGGGGAGGGATGCTGGTTGCTCCGCTGCTCGGCGGCCGGCTTTCGTCGCAGCTCGCAGCCGGTCTGCAGCTGCTGGCGATTGTCCCGCAACTGTTCGCCGCGGTGTTGATGGTGATGGCGCTCTACGAGGAAGAAAAACGGCGTGTCGAGCGCAACATGCTGGCGCTCTCAAACCTGAACCTGGCAACCTCGAGCTTCGTTGGCGGCGAAATCCAAAAGATGCTGTCCCAAACGCTGGATCGCGTGTTGAGCGTAGTGCGCATTCCGGCAGGCGCGCTTTTCCTTCATCACGGGGACCCACAAGGACCCACATCGCTGGTGGCAGCGGGGCTGAGCGACTCTTTCTGTGGGGCGGCACAGGAAGAGGGCTTGGACGACCACCTGGTCAGCCTTGTGACGCGCCTGGGCGGCCTGGTGGTTTTCCGCGATTTGACGCGTGACTCCGCCTGGGTGGCGTTGGACCGAGAAGAAGCCTTCCGAAAGTTCCGGCAACTGGCGGTGAAGCAATGCCTGCGCACCGTAGTCGCCATCAGCCTGCAAGCCAAGGAGCAGGCCTTCGGCGTGCTGCTGCTGGGCACTCCTGATACGCGGCGATTCACGCCCGCCGAGCTGCGGCTGTTGCTGGCGCTGGGACACCAGATCGGCATGGCTGTCGAAAACAGCTATTTGATCCAGCAATCCGCGCGGCGCTCGGAGGAGCTGCACATCCTGAACGCGATCGGGCGCGCGCTCAGCTCGACGCTGGAAAGCGACGCCCTGTTTGAGAAGATCTACGCAGAGATGCGGAGGCTATTCGACGTTAGCAATTTCTACATCGCCTTTCACGACCCTGCACGGGAAGAAATCCGCTTCGAGCTCGAGGTGACCGACGGGACACGCCTGCCGAAGCGCTCGCGCCCGGCCGGCAACCACCTGACTGAGTACCTGATCCGCACTCAACAGGCGCTGCTGATCCGAGAGAATTTTGCCGAGGAGGCGCGCAAGTTGGGTGCGAACCCGCTGCGGCAGGTGGGCTGCTTTTGCGGCGTGCCGCTGATGCAGCGCGGCCGCGCCATCGGCGTCATGGCGGTCCACAGCCTGCAGGAGCGGCTCTTCGATGAAGGCCACCTCGAGTTCATGCGCGTGCTCTCCAGCGAGGCCGGGATCGCGTTGGAAAACGCGCGGCTGTTCCGCGAAGAGCAAACCAAGTCGCGGCAGCTTACGCTGCTGAACAACATCTCGCGCAACGCCATCACGACGCTGAACTGCGATGAGATGCTGGCCAACATTGCGGCTGAGCTTGAGGAGTTCCTCACCTACGACCACATCGGCATCGCCCTGCTCGACTACTCCAACAAGGAAGTAGTGATCCAGGCCGAAGCCGGCCGACGCCGTGGCGCCCTGGGCCACCGCATCCCGCTGGGCGAAGGATTGGTGGGCCAGGTGGCACGCAGGGGGAAGTTGATCGCCGTGCGCGATCTTGCCGCCCCGGATGCAGCAGGAGGCCCGGTGCTGCCGGGTTCAGCCTCCGCTATCGCGCTGCCTATGGTTTACGCGGACCAACTGCACGGGGTGCTCTACGTCGAAACCTCCGAGCCGTGCGACTTCTCCGAAGAAGAGAGCCTGCTGCGGACCCTGGCGGACCTGATCTCCAGCGCCCTGCACAACGCTCTCACCTTCCAGAAGGCTCAGGAGCAGGCCATCACCGATGGCCTCACCGGCGTCAAGACCCACCGCTTCTTCATGGAAGCGCTATCGGCCGAATGGAAGCGCTCGACACGCGCTGGCCGTTCGTTCGCGCTCGTGCTGATGGACCTGGACCGCTTCAAGTTCGTCAACGACTTCTTCGGACACCTGGAAGGCGACTTGGTGCTGCAGCGCGTCGGCCACATCCTGGAACAGAACTGCCGCCGCTCAGACGTGGTGTCACGCTACGGCGGCGATGAGTTCGTCATCCTGATGCCGGAGACCATGATCGAGCAGGCCCAGCAGCTCGCCTCCAAGCTGCGCTCCTGGATCTGTTCAGACCCTCTGCTGCGCGAGAAAAATATTACCGGCAGCTTCGGCATCGCCAGCTTTCCGATGCATGGCTCCACGCCCCAGGAGTTGATCCAGGTGGCCGACTCCTCGATGTACCTTTCCAAGCATCAGGGAGGCAACACCGTTTCCACCGCCGAGCACTTCGACCCCGATGAAACCAAGAAATGGAAACGCGACGTCCTGGAAGCCTACCTCGGCGTGACACTCAAGCGGCTGTTTTCCACCGGCCCTGAGGCCTTCGAGGAGATCTATAAGCGCCTGGAGCAGTTCACCCAGGCGCTGTCCGCTAGCCCGGCGGACATGCCGGAAGCAGGCGGAAACTCCTCGGCCGGCACTCACGGAACTTCAGAAGCTGCCCCGCATGGAGCTGAGGGACCTCGGGCGCTGCCGCCTGCTGTGATCGAAACGATCAGCTCGCTGGCCTTTGCCATCGACGCGAAGGACCACTACACGCAAGGCCATTCGCAAAAAGTATCCAGCTACGCTGCGCTCCTGGCCGAGGCGGTCGGGCTCAGCGAAGCGGAAGTCGAGGAGGTGCGCCTGGCCGGCGTGCTCCACGACATCGGCAAGGTGGGCATCCCGGAATCCATCCTGAATAAGAGCGGGCCGCTCAACCCCGACGAATGGGAGACGATGAAGACGCACGTCCAATACGGCACCCGCATCCTCGAGCCGGTCCGCGGCCTCGGCCGTGTGCAGCAGATGGTCAAGCACCACCACGAATTCTTCGACGGCTCGGGCTACCCCGATGGCCTGACCGGCAGCCGGATCCCACTGGGCGCGCGCATCCTCGCCATCGCTGACGCCTACGACACGATTACCTCGGACCGCACGTACAAGAAGGCCCGCGCCGCCGAAGAGGCGTTTGCCGAGCTCGAGCGCTGCGACAGCGCACAGTTTGACCCGGACCTGGTGGAGGTGTTTATCCGGAAGATGCGCCTCCTGCCGTACCCTGTTCTCGAGGCCGCCTCGTCATCGCAGCGCGCTCCCGCCAACGCCGGATAGTCTTGCCCGTCTTGCTGTCTTGTTTCTCCTCCCGCGTTTTCTTCTCCTGAAGCTTTCCATTGGGGGGCAGAACGTTTTCAGTCTTACAGACATCGGCACCATGGCAGGTCGTAACCCGGACCGCGCTTCATGCGTAGTACCATCGAGAGGCCATGATACCGGCAAGCGATGGTGTCGCTGTCCGCGCCGAGCGGGTCTCGCGGCATTACCAGATGGGTTCCGCGCTGATCCGCGCGGTGGATGATGTCACGCTCGAAGTCTGTGCCGGGGAGTTCCTGGCGCTGCTGGGAAGTTCCGGTTCAGGGAAGTCGACGCTCTTGAACCTGATGGCCGGCTTGGATCGTCCGACCTCAGGGACCATTTTTGCGCAAGGCCGCAATCTGTCCGAGATGAGCCGGCTCGAGCTGGCCCGATATCGCAGCCGGACCGTGGGCATGGTCTTTCAAGCTTTCAACCTGCTTCCGCGAATGACGCTGGAGGAAAATGTCGAGCTGCCGTTGCGCCTGGCAGAGGTGGAACGCGGCGAGCGAGCGGGGCGTGTGCGTGAAGCGCTGGAGCGGGTGCATTTGGAAAAACGGCTCAGCCATCGCCCCAGTGAACTTTCCGGCGGAGAGCAGCAGCGGGCGGCGCTGGCGCGAGCCCTGGTAAACCGCCCCGCTCTTCTTCTCGCGGACGAGCCCACGGGCAATCTGGACAGCGCGACAGGCGAAGGAATCCTGCTGTTGTTGCGCGAGATCCAGCAATCGCTGGGGATGACGATTGTGCTGGTCACGCACGAACGCCCTCTCGCCGAGCGATTCGCCGATCGAATTGCCACTGTAGCGGACGGCAGACTGGTCAGCGACGGGGTGAAGCCATGAAAGCCGGCGACCTCGGGGAACTTGCCCTGCGCAATCTGCGTGAGGCTCTCCTGCGGAACTCGCTGACCACGCTGGGCGTCGCCGTGGGCGTCGCTTCGCTCGTGGCGATGCTTTCTCTCGGCGTGGGCCTGCAAGAGCTTGCCTCGAAGCGCCTCTCTCAGTCCGGTCTGTTTAACACCGTCGTCGTTACGCCGCGGACGAACCTGCGCGGTCTTGGTCGTCCCAGGCCGGCGAATTCCTCGCCTTCGCGCGCGTCCCGTCCGCTGGATGAAGGGGCCCGCCAGGAAATGGAACGCCTGCCAAGCGTGGTCGAGGTGTATCCGCAGATTCGTTTCTTCACTGAAGTGCGTTATGCCGGCAATCCCTATACTACGATGGTGGCGGGTATGCCCGCATCGGCGCGTGGAAACGGCGCATTCGACGGGATACAGGGCAGCTTTTTTTCCGGTCCCACCGCCGACGAGGCCATCCTACAGATCGAATTCGCGAAGGAATTATCCGACCATCCTTCCACTTTGCTCGGCGAGGAACTCGTGCTGCGCTACGCGGAACGCCAAGCGCTTGGAGCCCAGACTGGAGTGAGCGATCCGGTCAACGGCGAGAGCGATGACAGCGCGGGTCCGGGGTTCTCGATCGTGCCGCGAGAGAAGAAACTGCGCATCGCCGGCATCGTGGAGACGGAACCGGCGGCTGGATTTGGCGGCTTCGGCAGCGGCCGAGTGCTGGTCCCGCTCGAGGTCGCGGCAGCGCTGAGGGCCGCGCAGGTGAACGATCTGCGGGACGTCGTGCGCGGAACGAAAGGCAAGCCCAGCTACGCGAGCTTGACGGTGCGCGCGAAGAGCCCCTCGCAGGTGGAAGGAATCGAAACCGCCATTAGAAACATGGGCTTCTCCGCCTTTTCCTTGCTCGACGCCACGCGCAATCTCCGCCTCTTTTTCGCCGTTTTTGATCTTCTGCTCGCGATTTTCGGCAGTCTGGCGCTGGCCGTCGCCACGCTCGGCATCGTCAACACCCTGGTGATGGCCATTCTCGAGCGCCGGCGAGAAATCGGAGTACTCAAGGCCCTGGGGGCGGCCGACCGCGACGTCAAACAACTGTTTTTTGTAGAGGCCGGCGTTATGGGGTTGCTGGGCGGAACCTTCGGCGTGGGCTTCGGTTGGCTGATCGGGAGAGCCGTTACGTGGGGCACTAATATTTATCTCCGGCGGCAAAACTTGCCCCCCGCGCATGTTTTCTCCGTGCCGTGGTGGCTCGTGCTGGGAGCAATCGCCTTCGCCATCATCGTGAGCCTCGCCGCAGGGCTCTATCCGGCATCACGCGCCGCGCGCCTCAACCCCGTCGAGGCCCTGCGGTATGAATAAACTCAAGCGCGCCGGGGTGGCGGCATTGGTTTTTTCATGTCTCGCCTTCGCGGGTCCCGCGCATGCCACGGGTCGCGCCGAGTGCCTTTCCCTGCGGAGCCAGATTCTGGGCCACGCGGTCGCTTACTGCGTTCTCATACCGCCCGGCTACGATGGGGAAAAGACTCGCCGCTTTCCCGTGCTCTACTTTCTTCATGGCCTGGGCGACAACGAGCAGATGTTTCTTCATTCGGGCGGGTGGAATCTGACGGAAGACCTCTGGGAGCAACATCAGCTCGGTGAATTCTTGATCGTGACACCAGCGGGAGATTCAAACTTCTACATCAACTCGCGCGATGGCCGTCGCCGTTATGAGGATTTCTTTCTGCAGGAATTTCTGCCCTTCATCGAAAACCGCTATCGGACACGAGCGGGTCACGCATTCCGCGGCATTGCAGGGATTTCGATGGGCGGATATGGCGCGCTGCGGCTGGCCTTCCGCCATCCGGAGCTATTCGGATCCGTGAGTGCGCACAGCGCCGCTCTGATCGAGAAACTTCCCGCCGTCGCGCTCGCCGATTCCGGGCAGACTGCCAGCTTACGAATTCTCGGCGACGTATTCGGCTCACCGCCCGATCGCGTCTTCTGGGAACGCAACAACCCGCTTACGTTGGCGCGTACCGCTCACTTCGCAGGACTGAAGATCTACTTTGATTGCGGCTCCGAAGATAATTTCGGCTTCCATGCGGGCGCCGGGGCGCTTCACAATCTGCTTGCGTCGCGCCGCGTTCCCCACGAATTTCACATTTACCCCGGGGGTCACAACTGGCCCTATTTCGCGGAGCACCTGCCCGCTTCGCTCCAGTTTCATTCCCGCGCCTTCGGCCTCGGTCCGTCAAACCATTAGTCAGGTACAGGCTCAACTCCCGACTGGTGACTGTCCACTCTTCGACTCTGCCAGCCCGACACCGTTTGACTCTTCCCCTCGCTGCCTTTCGACATTAGACTGATTCCGTTTCCACTTTCGAATGACAACTTCTAATCTTTCTTCGCGGAGGCCTGATGCAAACTGCACGCGTCAAATGGGTCCGCCAGGAGCAATTCCTCGCCCTGACTCCTTCGGGCCACGCCATGCCACTCGATTCCGACCGGGGATCGAACGCCGCGCCCGGGCCAATGGAAATGCTGCTGGTCGCCCTGGGCGCCTGCACCGCTACCGACGTGGTCGGCATCCTCGCCAAGAAGCGCCAGAAACTGGAATCGCTCGAGGTGGTGGTGCGCGGCGAGCGCGCCGCAGAGCCGCCGACGGTGTGGGTGAAGCTGGAAATCGTCTACAAGCTGCGCGGACAACTCGACGAGAAAGCGGTGCGCGACGCCATTGAGCTAAGCGAGAACAAGTACTGCTCGGTGGCCGCCACACTCCGCAAAACCGCGCCCATCGCCTTCCACTTCGAAATCAATCCCGCCGACGGCGGGTAGCGGTGGCCCATGCCCACGGCCCGAGCAGCCGGGGGCAATTCTGCCCGGTTGCAATCCACGACACTTTCATTTGCAACGCCGCTTTGGCCTGCCTCTCAGGTTGCAGTAGTCTCTTGCGGGGGCATCCTCGGTCCACAGGCAAGAGGGTTGGAGTGAAGGCCCAACCTGCCGGGGACACACCTGGAAATGGACCTTAAAGCGCTGGATGTGTTTGCTTGTCCCGAATGCGGGGCGGAGCTTCGCGTGGCGCGACGCGACGGAAACGGCTCTCAAAACGGAAAGATCAAGGAAGGTCAATTGAGGTGCACCCAGTGCCCGGCGACCTTCCCGATCTTGCGTTCGATGCCCCGCTTCGTCTCTTCCGACGAATATGCGGCGTCCTTCGGCTACCAGTGGAATCAATTCGACAAGCTGCAGCTTGACAAGTTTATGCGGAACGATCTCAGCCGAGAGCGCTTCTATGCGACGACCGGCTGGCCCGAACACCTCGAAGGCCAGAGGGTTCTGGAGGCCGGATGCGGTATGGGCCGGTTCACCCAAATCGCGCTGGAGACCGGCGCTGAAGTCTTCTCCTTTGACCTGAGCAGCGCCATTGAAGCCAATTTCAAGAACAACAGCGACGCGGCAAAGGTTCACATTTTTCAGGCGAGCATCTACAAGATCCCTCTGCGTCGAGAGGCCTTCGACAAGATTTTCTGCATGGGCGTGCTGCAACATTGCCCCGACGTCAAGCAAGCCTTTATGAGCTTGATTCCTTTTCTCCGACGCGGCGGTGAAATCGCGGTGGATGTTTACCAGCGGCACGAGGGCGTACCGCCGCTGAAATACTGGGCGCGGCCATTCGCCCGGCGGATGCAGCCCCAAACGCTTCACACTGTGTTGCGCTGGACCATCCCGCCGCTGTTTGAGATGAAGAAAGCACTTTACAAGATACCTGTCGCAGGCGAGGCCATCGCAGATCTGATCCCTATCGGGCCGCTCTCACATAAGCCGAAACTTGATTACACCGACGAGGAACTCAAAGAAGTGAAGATCCTGAGCGCGCTCGACATGTTGTCGCCCGCTCACGATCACCCTCAGAGAATCGAGGATGTGCGAGCGTGGTTCGAAGAAGCCGGTCTCGAGGGGATCCAAATCAAACTGGGCTTCAATGGAATCAATGCCAAAGGAAAGAAGCCCATCTCCCCTCCGGAGCACCATTCACGCCCGAACCACTGAGCCGAGGGACAGTCTTGGATTCAGCCCAAAGTTGGCCCGTTCCTTCCAGGACAACTCCCCATGCGGCGCCGGGTCGGGACGCCTACGGGTTGAGATATTCTTCTCGCGGGGCATCCTCGGTTCACAGGCAAAAAAGAGGTTTGGGAGTGAAGGCCCAAGCTGCGGATCACGCGGATCATTCTGCTCCGAGCATGGTTGCGCTCTTAGGCCGGCGGGATGAGCCCACCGACGGCGTGAGAGACTATTGTTCCCTGCTGGCGGAGGCGCTGCGCCGTCGTGGCGTCACATTGAAGCTTGCAGAGTCTTTCTGGGAACGAGATGGATGGCTCCGAGAACTCTGGAATCTCTGGAAGCAGAGCCGGAAGTGGCGCGGAGAATGGGTTTTGATGCAATACACAGCGCTGGCCTGGTCGCGGCGCGGATTCCCTTTCGGTTTCCTTGCGGTGCTCGCGCTACTCAAAGCGCGGGGCGCAAGAACAGCGGTGGTTTTCCACGAAGTGCGCGACGATCGGCCGGATCGGTTGCTCGACCGATTTCGTATCGCATTTCAATATGCGGTGATGCGCACGGCCTTCCGGTGGGCCGATCATTCGATTCTGACTGTCCCCGTGGAACAGGTGCCTTGGCTCAATCCCCTGCAAACTAAGGCGACATTTATTCCGGTGGGAGCAAATATCTCGGAAGCTGGATTCTCCACGAAATCCAATGGCCGGAGGCCACGGGCACTGAGAACCCTTGCCGTGTTCGGCGTGACCGGGGGCGTTGGGATCGCTCCCGAGTGTGCCGACATCGGCTACGTGGTGAAACACGCGAGCAACCGAGTGGGACCGTTGCGTCTGGTGGTCCTGGGGCGTGGTTCGGAACAGGCGGAGCCAATACTGCGCCGCGAATTCGACGGAACGCTTGTGGAAGTTTCGGTGCTCGGCCTGCAGCCCGCGAAGGATATCGAGCGAACTCTGTCTGAAGCCGATGTGCTGCTGTTTGTCCGGGGGCATATCTCGACACGGCGAAGCAGCGCGATTGCGGCGATTCCGTGCGGGCTGCCGATCGTCGGCTATCGCGGCCCGGAAACCGGCGGCCCGATCACGGAGGCCGGCGTAGAGTTAGTCGTCCAGGGCGACCGTGAGGCGCTGGCAGAGGCCCTAGGGCGTGTTCTCGCCGAAGAAGATCTGTGGCGGCAGCTCCATCAACGAAATCTTAGGGCCTATGCAGAGCATTTCTCATGGGAAGCCGTCGCTGAGCGCTACATCCAAACCCTAGCAAGCGATTGTCCCCAGATTGCGCTTTCGACCGATCCGCTTCCAGCCCATGCAGTGCCTTCCGCGGAGCCGAAACCTTGAAACCTAACCATTCCGAGAGGGCAGAAGGGCTCACGACGGCAGAGGCAAGGTGGAGTTGGAAAAACCGATGCAGCTTCTAGGCCCGCTGGTCCACCGCTGGCAGAGAGCACCAGTTTCCTGGCGAAGAGGGGTTGTGACGTCTCCGATCGCCCCGTTCCTCCGCCGGGTGCTGAATCGCTTTTTTCCTCAGGGGCCCCAGATCTTCGCTCTGGCTGCCCCACTGACGGGACGCCGGATGCGTCTTCACTGGCAGAGCCATAAGGCCTATGTATTCGGCACTTACGAACCCACCGTAATCCGAGCCCTCCAGCAGCATGTTCTCCTTGGGTGGACGGTGCTCGACCTAGGTGCGCACATCGGCTACTACACCTTGCTGCTCGCGGAACTGGTCGGGCCGGAGGGAAAGGTCATGGCTTTTGAGGCTTCGCCGGAGATTTTTGCCGTTCTTAAAGAGAATGTCCATCTGAACGAGTGCAGCAACGTCGTGCTGGAAAACCGGGCGGTTGCGGCTAGCTCCAGGAGGCTGGCCTTGCGACGAAACGACGCGTATCCCCTCAGTGCGACCTCATCGATCCTTTCAGGCCGGGTCGCCGTTGAAGTAGAAGCCGTGGCACTCGATCAATTGTTGGGCTCGGGGTTTGATCGAGTTGCTTTTATCAAGATGGATGTGGAGGGCGCTGAGGCAGAAGCGCTGCAAGGCATGCGCGAATTGCTGCGGCGAGACCACCCGCTCCTCCTGATCGAGATCCATGGGTTCGATGTCTACAAGGACCAGCATCCGGCCCTCTGTGAGCTCAAGAAGATCGGCTATGAGGCGCGTTATCTGGATGGACCGGCATCAGAGGTGCACATTCTGGCGCAATTCCAGCCCCAACAAGACCACAGATTGGGTGCACGCTAGTGAATCGCCGATACCGCTTGCTGTTACTCGCCACTCATCCGGTCCAGTATTCCGCGCAACTCTTTCGAGAGCTGGCTCAGCACCCGCAGCTTGAAATCTTAGTGGCTTACTGCAGCCTACAAGGAGCCGAGGCGGGTCTCGATCCGGATTTCGGAGTGAAAGTGGCGTGGGACGTCCCACTGCTGGATGGCTACCCGTGGATCAAGGTGCCCAACAAGTCGCCGTGTCCCGGCATCGGCCGCTTCTTCGGGCTGCTGAATCCCGGAGTGTGGAAACTGGTGCGCAGGGGCCGCTTTGATGCCGTGGTGTGTTACACCGGCTACGTCTATGCCAGTTTCTGGATCGCGGTGGCGGCGGCCAAAAGCAAACGCGCGGCACTGCTGTTTGGCACCGATGCGCACGACCTCCGACCGCGGGACGGGCGGCCTTGGAAAACAGCCCTCAAGAGACGACTGTGGCCGCGGTTGTTCCGTCTGGCGGATGTGGTTCTCGCGCCTTCGGGCGGCACTGTCGCGCTGATGCGCTCGCTCCGTCTGCCGGCTGATCGCGTGGTCTTGACTCCATTCGTGGTGCACAACGACTGGTGGCTGGAGCGCGCCGCACAGGTCGAGCCGGCGGCGGTGCGGGCTGCGTGGGGCGTGCCGGAAGGGGCGCCGGTGGTGCTCTTCTGTGCCAAGTTGCAGCCCTGGAAGCGGCCCCAAGATGCGTTGCGGGCGCTGGCGCGCGCCGGCCTCCAAGGGACGCACCTAGTTTATGCCGGGGAGGGCCCGCTGCGCGCAAAATTGCAGGCCGAAGCAGAGTCGCTTGGCTTGGCCCGTCGGGTACACTTCACCGGCTTTGCCAACCAATCGGAGTTGCCGGCAATCTATCGCGCTGCCAACCTTCTGGTGCTCCCCTCGGAGTACGAGCCGTTCGGGGTGGTGGTTAACGAGGCGATGCTGTGCGGCTGCGCAGTCGCCGTTAGTAACCGTGTCGGCGCGGGCTTCGATTTGGTCCAGCCGGGTCAAAATGGATTTGTCTATCCCGTGGGCGATGTGGACGCCCTGGCAGGCATTTTCTGCGAAGTCCTGCCCGACGGCGAGCGGTTGCGGCAAATGGGAGAAGCAGCGCGCAAACGGATGGAGACGTGGACGTCCCGCGAATACGTTGAAGCGCTGCTCACGGCCGTCGAGCGAGCGGTGCGGTTGAAATCCGAGGAATCCAACTTGGCCATCAACTTCCAAACGGAGGCGCATGCTCGAGAACATCGGCGTAGCGGTTAACCGGCGGCATCTGCAGGGCTTGGCCCTGCTACTGGGCTTACTCGGCACCATCTGGGTGCTGACCAGTTGGATCGTGGCCGGGACACCCGCGCAACTGGTTCTGGGGGGCCTAGGACTGCTGGCGGGGGCCATCCTCCTCAACATCCTGAACGACTGGCGCTCCGGCTTCTATCTTTCCCTCGTCTGGCTGCTGTTCGAAGACCTAGCACGCAAGTATCTTAGCAACAATATGTACATTTACTTTGGCAAGGACGTCCTCATCGGAATGACGTATCTGTCTTTCTTTCTCGCCCTGCGGCGTCGCCAGGCGGAAACCTTCCGGCCACCGTTCCTGTTTCCGCTGAGCTTGTTCTTTTGGCTGGCCGTAGCGCAAATGTTTAATCCGGGCTCGCCGAGCTTGCTCTACGGGCTGCTGGGCTTGAAGCTTTATTTCTATTACGTGCCGCTGATGTTTGTGGGCTATGCCTTGATCCGCTCGGAGAGGGATCTACATCGGTTGCTCGTCGTCAATTTGGTTATGGCGGGCGTGATTGCCCTGCTGGGGGCGGTGCAGGCGATTGAGGGGCCGACTTTCCTGAACCCACAGGTCTTGGCGCCCGAACTGACAGCCCTGGGACGACTGACGCGGGTGGCACCCATCTCCGGCACCTTGGTCACGATTCCCACTTCCGTGTTCGTCAGCGGCGGCCGGTTCGGCTGGTATATGGTTCTGACCTGGCTGCTGGGGTTGGGGAGCGTCGGGTACTTCCTGCTGCGCACACGCCGCGGGCGGAAAACTGCGTTTGTTTGCATTGCCGTAATGGCCGCTGGCATTCT
>WNFH01002668.1_pt1 | contig 12539 bp, 7 predicted proteins | sample 5400411 | NCBI WGS metagenome assembly WNFH01 (sample SAMN13153347, study PRJNA577476) | soil metagenome | isolation source: 200 cm saprolite under Douglas fir tree site 2 hole 3 | place: USA:California | collected 2015-04-18
GGTCCGCTCGAGCGGGGCCTGTCTCAGGGGAAAGTCGGAGAGATCCAGGTCGAGTACGTTAAAGAGAATATAGGAAAAGACGAAGACCGCAAAGACGACGTAAGCCGCCCCCCAGAGAACACAAGAAGGGTTGGGTCGAGAATAATGAATCATCAATCTGCTTAAATACATTTTGCTATAAGAAAAGGGCTTCGGCTACTGTAAGTGGTCTCCCAGGAATTTAATACCAGATCTCAACTGTCGCACTTTTGCCAATGAAAACTGTCGTAGGTAGATAGTCAGTTTTAACTCGATGCGTGCTATCACTTCCTTACCGCGCTCGGTTGGCAGCGTATCCCGTCTCTGTCCATACCCTTTGACCCCACGAACTCTCGCAAGGGTGATGGCAACAACCAATATAAAGCTAAGTCGTTGATTTTAAGTAACTGTCATACTGTTTATTGACTGACGGGCCTGCTTGTCTATTGGGCTTTAGTCCAATAGACTTTTGTCTTAGACTCTATTGCTGGAGGCGCTTATTGATTTGTTCTAAAATCTTGCTTACGAGGCTTCGGGGCACCCAAGCTTCTCCGGCATCCACTACCCGGACCGCTGTGGTCAAAAAGGAGGCGAGATCACGATTCTTAATGCAGCCTAGGACTCCGTAGGAGAGCGACTTCAGAATACGCGCTTGAGAAACAGCTCCTGTCAGCAAGATCACCTTGGTCCGTGGGCTCTCTCGACGGAGAATCTGGAGTAGTTGGCCGCTTTCTAGCGCCAAGTCTAAATCCAAGAGCACAATATTGGGTTTGACCTTCGAAATGAAGCTGATGGTCTCTGCAGCACTCTGTGATTCTCCAATCACGCGCATCTCACGCTGGGACTGGAGGAGGCGCACACACGTTGCACGGCGCGCCTTACTATGGTCGATGACGAAAAGGGTGACAGCCAATTTAGTACCCACGATGTCAACGTTTCTTGAGATTTCGATTCGGGTGAGATCGGCTGCCACTTGCTAGCAGGCTCTTGGTGGATGGTCAATTGGACGTTGGTCTTAGTCAATTTGGGACGTTGGTCTCCTGATCTGTGGAGCAGCTTTTGAAACCGGTGACATGGACTGGTTCAACACAGGAGCGTTCGCAACTAAGAAGAGCGCAAGGCTGAGACGGTCTGATATGCCCAGTTTTTTGAAAATCGCAGTCAAGTGCGCTTTCACTGTCTTTTCGCTTACTCCCAGCCGGCTACTAATCTCTTTATTTCTTGCTCCAGCGCTAATGAAACGAGCTACTTTGATTTCACGGCGGGTTAATGAGTTAAACATATGATCTTTTCCGCCGGAGTACTGGTATTTAGGTGGCTCGTAAGAGAGACGGCAAAAATCCTCGATTAGAGAGGCGATAAGCCTCCGTCCTATCCACACTTCGCCCATTTGAACCTTTTCCACAGCTTTTCTTAGAAGGACAGGCTTAATATTTTTGTGACAATAGCCCTTAGCTCCGGCTTTAAGTGCGGAAATTCCCTCGTTCTCGCTAGCACTTTTACTGAACAGTATGATCTTTGCAGATACACCGAGCTCATGAAGCTTAGCTAAGTTCCTGGTGTTACTCGGTCTTAGGAGTGTATTATCTAGAAGAACCACGGACGGACTAAGCTTCTCAATGCTGATATTGAGAGTTGTCCGGTCCCCGACCTCGTGAATTATAATGTTCCCTGGGAGGCTCTTACTCCACCGCTTGCGCAACTTAGCGGACGGGCTTGCGATTAGAACTGCTGGACGCGATCTTCCATTTCCAACTTTGGGTGGTGCCACCATAGTTTTAACCCGGGACCCAACACTTGCTACCGCTGATCCATGGAACTATGCCCCCTGCCCCCGACCTATGAACTCTGCCTTGTGTCGTAGTAAGGCCCGTTTTATCAGATGGCAACTTTTCCAGTAGGGGTCGATCTTGGCGTCCATGCTAAGTTCTGCCCATATGACCGCCCCAGGTGAAAGAGCGATGCAAAGCAGAAACCGCTTTTATCAAAAGAATTAAGGGGATTCAAGGGATGCAAGGGGAGAATGTCGCGAGGAACTAATACCCTCTTTGCAGAGATCGAGAATTTAGGCACTCTGGAATACCCACCTTGCCTTGAACTTCTTTTCCTGGTATAAGAATTCATGTTTGCACTGAAGGTGCAGATCGCCAGAGGAAACCCAGGCCCAGGTCTGGGTTTTTTTTTATCTTTCCTTGGAGGTGAGCCATGTTACAGCAGGAACTTTTACCCCTTGGCCTAACCTTCGATGATGTCTTGTTGGTTCCGGCGGAGTCCTCGATCCTCCCTCGGGAAACGGACGTCTCTACTCAGCTCACGCAACGGATTTCTCTCAATATCCCTCTGCTGAGCGCGGCTATGGATACGGTGACCGAGTCGCGCACGGCCATCGCTATGGCCCAGGAGGGCGGTTTGGGATTCATCCATCGCAATCTGCCGATTGCCTCCCAGGCTGGGGAAGTCGAGAATGTGAAAAAATTTGAAACCGGAATGATCACGGATCCGATTACCGTATGGCCCAATCAGCTGATTTCCGAAGCCCAGGAGATCATGCAGAAATACCGAATCTCGGGATTGCCGGTGACCCAGAATGGACGTTTGGTGGGGATTTTGACCCATCGGGATCTCCGGTTTGAAAAGAGATTAAACCGGCCGGTCTCCGAGGTGATGACCAAAGACCGATTGGTCACGGCGAAACCGGGCATAGATCCTGAAGAGGCGAAAGAAATTCTCCAGCGCCATAGGATCGAGAAGCTCTTGCTGGTGGATGATGACTTCCGTCTGAGAGGTCTCATTACCGTCAAGGATATCGAGAAGAAGAGTCAGTATCCATTCGCCTGTAAAGATGAGCAAGGTCGTTTGCGAGTGGGCGCGGCGGTAGGCGTGGGAGCGGACTGCGAGGAAAGAGTGGAGGCCTTGGTTAAGGCGGGAGCGGATGTGATTGCAGTGGATACCGCCCACGGTCATTCCAAAAATGTCATGGATACGGTCAAGCGTATTCGGCGCTGCTATCCCGACCTGGATCTACTCGCGGGCAACGTCGCGACTGAGGAAGGCACTGCCGCTTTGATCGAAGCGGGCGCAAGCGCAGTGAAGGTCGGCGTGGGACCCGGTTCCATCTGCACCACGCGCGTGGTGTCAGGAGTCGGAGTGCCCCAACTGACGGCGATCTCGAGCTGCGCCAAGATCGCGCAGGGGCACAATATTCCGATTGTTTCCGACGGGGGAATCAAATACTCGGGTGACATTACCAAGGCGCTGGCTGCCGGAGCCCATTCGGTGATGATCGGCAGTCTTTTCGCCGGCACCGAGGAGAGTCCGGGGGAGACCATTCTCTATCAGGGGAGAACTTATAAGATCTATCGAGGCATGGGATCTCTCGGCGCTATGGGCGAAGGGAGCAAAGATCGTTATGGCCAGGCGGATGTTGAGGATCAGCGGAAGCTCGTGCCCGAAGGGATAGAAGGCCAAGTTCCCTACAAAGGCTCTCTCGCTTTCAATATCCATCAGTTGGTGGGCGGCCTCCGGGCCGGCATGGGTTATCTCGGCTCTGGCACCCTCGGAGCGTTGCGGACCAAAGCCCGCTTCATCCAGATCACCGCCGCGGGGCTTAGAGAGGGACACGTTCACGATGTTTTTATTACCAAAGAGGCTCCGAACTATAGAGCGGAATGATTCTCATCCTCGACTTCGGTTCCCAATACACCCAGCTCATCGCGCGCCGCGTCCGCGAGGCCAACGTCTACTGCGAAATTCATCCCTTCGAGCTATCCGTAGAAAACATTCGCAGCTTTGACCCCAAGGGGATCATCCTCTCCGGCGGCCCGGCCAGCGTCTACCAACACGACGCGCCGAAAGTCGAAGCGCGGCTCTTTGATTTTAAGATCCCCTTTTTAGGCATCTGCTATGGGATGAATATGATCAACCAAGCAGCGGGCGGTGAGGTCGCGCGGGCAGAGCGACGCGAATACGGCCCGGCGGACTTGGTTATTGACGATGATGGTGATCTTTTTCACGGCCTGCCCCGCAATGAAGCGGTACGGGTCTGGATGAGTCATGGGGACAAAATGAACAGTGTGCCAAAAGACTGGCGCATCCTCGCCCACAGTCAGAACTCGCCCATCGCGGCATTCGCCAATCCCGAACGAAGGCTGTTCGGCGTCCAGTTCCATCCCGAGGTGGTTCACACACCGCGCGGCAAGGAAATCTTGAGGAATTTCCTTTTTCGTATCTGTGATTGCGAGCCGACCTGGACCATGGGCCATTTTATCGAAACTTCCATTGAGAAAATCCGCCAACAGGTGGGAAGCGGCCGCGTCGTCTGTGCCCTGAGTGGCGGGGTGGATTCCACGGTGGTGGCGACGCTGATCCATCGGGCCATTGGCGAACGCTTGGCCTGCATCTTTGTCAACAATGGTCTTCTGCGCCGGGGCGAGGGCGAGCATGTCTCGAGCCTCTTTGCGGAACGGTTTGGGCCGGGCTTCCGCTACGTGAATGCGAGCGGTCGGTTTCTCTCGGCTTTAAAAGGGATCGAAGATCCGGAGCAGAAGCGTAAGATCATCGGCCATCTCTTTATCGAAGTGTTCGAAGAGGAAGCCAAAAAGCTCGGCGATGTCAAGTTTCTAGCCCAGGGGACGCTTTACCCCGACGTCATCGAATCGGTCTCCTTCGTCGGCCCGTCGGTGACGATCAAGAGCCACCACAACGTGGGCGGGCTGCCGCCGGACATGGAGTTTCGTCTCATCGAGCCTCTGCGCGAGCTTTTCAAGGACGAAGTCCGGCGTTTGGGGCAAGAGCTCGGCCTGCCCCGCGAGTTGATCCAACGCCAACCCTTCCCCGGCCCTGGCCTTGCGATCAGGGTCTTGGGCGAGGTTACGGAGGAACGGCTTGAAATTCTCCGCGCCGCTGACGTTATCGTCTTGGAAGAGATCCGGAAGGCCGGTCTCTACGAGAAGGTCTGGCAATCTTTCGCGATCCTGCTGCCGATCCGGACGGTGGGCGTAATGGGAGACGAGCGGAGCTATGAAAATGTCGTGGCGCTTCGAGTCGTCGAGAGCGAGGACGGCATGACTGCCAATTGGGTGCCATTGCCTCCGGAACTTCTGGCCAAGATCTCCAACCGCATCATCAACGAGGTGCGCGGCGTCAACCGCGTCGTCTATGACATCTCGTCCAAGCCGCCGGCGACGATTGAGTGGGAATGAGAAAGCTTCATAAAGTCAATACGAATGTCTGATCCTTTTCCGATGCATTGACGGCGATTGAGACTGAGTCAGTTCTGGGTCAAAACTCGTCGCACTTGGCGACATTTGTCCAGACAGGATCAAGTACCTTTCTTCCTTCCTTTTTATATTAAATAAAATCCCTAACAAAAACAGGCAGTTTAGTCATTGCCCGCATTTTTTGCGCTTTGGCATGCCGTATGCTCAGCTCTCATTCCCAGAGAAAGGAAATGTTTAGAAGGCAAAAGAGAGCGGCGGAAGACAACATGGGTATGGCAACAGAGAATGCGCTGGGTGCCCCCTTATCTCGTTCTTGGTCTTGGGACATGGAAATCACAGGTGAGTTGAACAAAGAGACGGTCATCCGCATCCGGTGGCCGTTTGTCATCATGTGTTCCTACCTGCTGATTTACTCCAACGGGGGATGGATTGCGCCCGTAGAGGTCCATGCTCTGCTTCTCTTCTACCTCATGACCAACGCCACTCTCTATTTTGTTGAAGACAAACTGTTTAATTCGCGCTATTTCTACGGTCCGTTGCTTTTTCTGGACACGTTTTTCCTCACCGTGTCGATCGCTCTCAGCGGTTATATGAGTGCCCATTTTTATGTCGCCTGTTTCACCACGATCGTTCTCTGTTGCATCTGCCATGACTTTCGGGGGTTGGTGTTGATCACGATCTTGGCGCCTGTGCTTTACGGCTTGTACCTTGTCCAGTCAAGCCAGCTGAACGATCCGGCCAGCTTTCTCCGTCTGCCATTTCCGTTTGTCATCGCCCTGTTTTACGGCTACTTCGCTCAGGTGGAACGGTCGGAGAAAACTCTGAAGGAGAAGGTAGAACATGAAGCGGAACGCAGGCGCGCCGCAGAACAGATTCAACACCAACGTGAGTGTCAGGCCGCCCTGTACGAAATTAACCTGGCGATTACTTCGACCTTGGATCTTCACACCGTTTTGGATGTCTTGCTGGAAAAAATAGATTTCCTTCTTCCTTTTGTGACGGCTTCCAACATCAAGTTGTTTGACAGAAAGCAACGGTTATTGAAGACCGTCACGTGTCGTCACATGGCCGGCAAAACATGGAAAAGCGAGGAATGGGAGTCGGATCGGGATCTGGCTAAAGTGGTGTCCGAAAACCGAACTCCCATGTTGGTGAACGGCGCTCAGATCGATCCGCAAACACGTCATGCGGCGCTGTTTCGCGCCCACGGCCTAGCGTCTTATCTCGGCGTCCCTTTGATAGCCAAGGGAACGGTGCTGGGAGTTCTGGGATTGTTCTTTGATCGGGAACACCAGTTCACCAGCGAAGAGATCGACTATCTATCCACTCTGTCAGGCCAAGCGGCGGTAGCGATTCATAACGCTCAGCTCTACGACGAGGCTATGAGACGAGCAGACCGACTCGGAAAGTCGAACAAAGTGAAGGATGAGTTTCTGGGTGTGGTCTCGCACGAGCTTAGAACTCCCCTGAACGTCATACTGGGTTACGGGGGAATGATGGAGCAGGGCATGTTCGGCGACATTAGCCCGGAGCAGGAGAAGGCGCTGCAAAAGATCAACAAGCAGTCCAGTGACATATTAGAGATGATGAGCGAGATCATGGAAGTAACCAAGTTGGAAGCCGGGGCCATTGTGGCCGAGCGCGAAAAGGTCGATCTCTCTGAGTTCCTTGCCGAGATCAGGTCACTCTATTGTATTCCCCTAAACAAGGGAATTGCCCTGAACTGGGATTATCCCTCTGACTTTCCGGTTATAAAGACAGACCGCGGAAAAGTCAAACATATTCTCCAGAACCTTATCAACAACGCCATCAAGTTCACAGAGGCAGGTCATGTGACCGTGTCAGTCCGCACCTTGAACGAGTCGGCAAGCGTGGAATTTCGGGTGGCCGACACCGGGATCGGCATCCCCAAGGACTCTCTCCCGAACATATTCGGCATGTTTCGGCAGGTCGAGGGGCAGGATGGCCTGACCAACGATGGTGTGGGGTTGGGGCTTTACATCGTCAAAAAGTTTGCGGATTTGATCGGCGGAAAGGTCGAAGTGGAAAGTCAGCCGGGTCGGGGCTCCACTTTTACGGTTACGATACCTTCCGGGATTCCAAAACTCTCCGTAGAAAAATCGAGTTCTATGAGGGCGAGCCTTTGAGCCCCTTCACTATTGTGTAGATCCGTCCTCTCCCCGGTTTCTGGTCAGTGGGGCTGCCGCAGAGCAGCAAACCAACGATTCTGCATCATCTCAATTCCTTCTGGACTTCGCGTAGCAAACGGTAATTCGGTAAACTCTTCAACGGAACATATATCGAAGGGGGTCCTTTCTACGCTCGTATGAAGCAGATCGCCATGGCTCTTCTATTTGACCGGAACAATCGGCTCCTTATATATCTTCGGGATGACCAGCCGGACATTCCTTTTCCTAATCATTGGGACTTGTTCGGAGTTCATGTGGAAGAAGGGGAGACGCCGGAAGAAGCTTTGGTCTAATGAGGCATAAATGGCTAAGCCAAAGGTGAGGAAGGGGATGCCCAGTGTTCAGTTGACGTGGGACGAGGTGGCGAGGCGTGTCCGCCAGCGCTTCTATGATCCCGCCTTTGAGGTGGCCGATGCCGAAATTGAAAGAATTATAGAGGTCGCGTGGGAGGGGTATGATCAGTACCGAAAAAGCCCGCGGACGCGCCGTGCCGGCCCGGGTTTTGCCGATCCTGGTTTCCAACTGCCCGTTGAATGGCTGGAGACGCGAAAGGCGATTCAAGAGGCCGAGAAGCGCCAGAAGAACCGCAAATCACCCTCTCGCATCCTGCTGGTCAACGGCTCTTCTCGCAGCGACCAGACTTGTCCGGGGGAAATGTCAAAAACCTCTCGGCTTGTGAAGATGGCGGAAGAGGTTATCAAGAAACAAAAGGGATTTGAGGTGGATCTTTTGGATCTGAGTCGTCTGACTTCTGAATACGGCCGCGTCATATACCCGTGCAAGGCCTGTGTCTCAACCGCCATGCCGCTCTGCAACTGGCCCTGTTCCTGCTACCCGAACCACGCCTTGGGGCAGGTCAACGATTGGATGGCGGAGATCTATCCCCGTTGGGTGGCGGCGCACGGGGTAATGATTGTTTCTCCGGTCAACTGGTACCAAGCGCCGAGCTCCCTCAAGCTCATGATCGACCGGCTGGTCTGTGCGGACGGAGGAAATCCCGATCCCACGCTGACCGGCGGCAAGGACCCTCAGCGTGCGAAGGAAGTGGAACTCAAAGGTTGGGACTACCCGCGCCATCTCGCGGGGCGCGTCTTCTCGGTGATCGTGCACGGCGACGCCGCCGGTGTGGAGACTCTGCGGCGCATCCTCACCGATTGGTTGATGGACATCGGGCTTGTGCCGGCCGGCTATACCGCGCTAGTGGCCAGCTATATCGGGTACTACGAGCCCTATGCGACCAGCCACGACGATCTTGACCGCGACACGGACTTTCACGATGAGGTGCGCAACGCAGCGCAGAGCTTGGCGAACGCAGTTCGGCTTCTACGCCGCGGCCAGCTCAAGCAGCCCGACGCGATGCTCCACGAGCCACGTCCGAAATGAATAAAAGCGGGAAAAAATTTGTCTCGCATTTCTTTTTGTGTTAGTGTTTCTTGGCTAACCAATGGAGCATTCCCGTTTCGTTCATCTTCACTGTCATACTCAATACAGCCTCCTCGACGGTGCCAATAAGGTCGAGCCGCTCTTCGAGCGGGTCAAGCAGCTCAAACAGCCGGCGGTGGCCATGACCGACCATGGCAATATGTTCGGGGCGATCGAGTTTTACACCGAGGCGATGCGCCACGGCATCAAGCCGATCATCGGCTGCGAGATCTATGTGGCGCCCATGAGCCGCTTCGAACGCAAGGGAGTGGATAAAGGGCCCAAGGAGTACAACAATCACTTGATTCTGCTGGCCATGAATATGGAAGGCTACCGCAACCTCTGCAAGCTGGTGACGCTCGGCTACATGGAGGGTTTTTATTACCGGCCGCGCGTCGATAAGGAATTATTGAAGGAATACAACAAGGGGCTGATCGCGCTGAGCGCTTGTTTGCAGGGCGAGGTGGCGCAGGCGCTTTCGGGGGGGCAAGTTGAAAAGGCCAAAGGTGCGGCTGAAAGCTACGCTAGGATCTTCGATGGCAGGTATTACCTGGAGATCCAGGACAACAAGATCTCGGAACAGGAAAAGATCAACCGCATGCTGGTTGATCTGGCGAAAGATCTTTCCCTCCCGTTGGTCGCGACCAACGACTGCCATTACCGGGAGCGGGAGGATTCGCCGGCGCACGACGTGCTGCTTTGTGTTCAGACCGGCAAGACGATCACCGACGAGAACCGCTTGAGATTCGGCACGGACGAACTTTTTGTCAAGTCAGCCGAGCAGATGACCGAGGGGTTTGACTACTGCCCCGAGGCTGTGGAGCGGACTCTGGAGATCGCCGATCGATGCAATTTGGAGTTGGAGTTCGGCAAATACCATTTTCCCCGTTTTGATCCTCCGAAGGAGATGGGCCTGGACGATTATCTCGATGAACTTGCGCGAAAGGGGCTGGTTGAGAGGCTGGAGGGTCAAAAACAAGCCGATCCCGAAGAGTACGAAAAGAAGCTCAAGCTGTACGAAGAGCGGCTGAACTTCGAGCTCAATGTCATTAAAGGGATGCAGTTTTCAGGTTACTTCCTCATCGTCGCGGATTTTATCAACTACGCCAAGAACAATGGCGTTCCCGTGGGACCGGGCCGGGGATCGGCTGCGGGGAGTTTGGTGGCGTACGCGCTCAGGATTACCGACCTTGACCCGATCCGCCACGGGCTGCTCTTTGAGCGCTTTCTGAATCCCGAGCGGCGATCCATGCCCGATATCGACGTGGATTTCTGCATCCGAGGCAGGGATCGGGTGATTCAGTATGTCAAGGAAAAGTACGGGTCGGACAAAGTGGCCCAAATCACGACGTTTGGAACTTTAAAAGCCAAAGCGGCGATCAAGGATGTCGGGCGAGCCCTGGGCTTTTCTTTTGCCGAGACCGATGCCATTGCCAAGTTGATTCCCGCGCCCAAGCAGGGTTTTGATTATCCGCTGAGCGATGCCCTCAAGATGGAGCCCCGGTTACGGGGACTGGTGACGAGCGACCCGAGAATACAAAATCTCATCAATCACGCCCTTCGCCTCGAGGGGCTCACGCGCCATGCATCGACCCATGCAGCCGGTGTCGTCTTATCCAATCTTCCTTTGGTCGATTATCTCCCGCTCTATGTCGACAAAGAGGGAGGAATTGTCACTCAATTCGACATGTCCAGCGTGGAGAAGATCGGGCTGATCAAGTTCGATTTTCTCGGCCTCAAGACTCTGACGCTGATCCATGACTGCATCAAAGTGATCCAGGAGAGCCAAAATATTCAGATCGATTTGGAGAATCTCCCCCTGGACGACAAGAAAACGTACAAGCTGCTTTGTTCCGGAAATACGACGGGCGTGTTCCAACTTGAGAGTGCGGGAATCCGGGAGATGACGGTCAAGATCCGCCCGAACTGCTTCGAGGATCTCGTGGCAATCCTGGCTCTGTTCCGTCCAGGGCCTCTGGATAGCGGCATGACCGAAGAATACATCAAACGAAAGCATGGGAAGGAAAAAATCCGCAATCTCCATCCGCACTTGGAGCCCATTCTCCAAGATACCTACGGGGTCATCGTCTATCAGGAACAGGTCATGCAGATCGCCCAGCGGCTCGCGGGCTACAGCATGGGAGAGGCCGATATCCTGCGCCGCGCGATGGGCAAGAAAGACCCTGAGGAGATGGCCAGCCAGAGGGAGCGTTTCATCGACGGAGCGAAGAAAAACAAGATCGACCCCCGCAAGTCCGGCGAGATCTTCGACCAGATGGAGACATTTGCCCGCTATGGGTTCAACAAGTCCCATTCGGCAGCTTACGCCTTAATCTCTTATCAGACCGCCTACCTCAAGACCCATTATCCAGTTGAATTCATGGCCGCATTGTTGAGTTCGGAAATGGGCGATACCGACAAGATCATCAAGAACCTGGCGGAATGCCGGGAGAGAGGGATCGAAGTTCTGCCGCCGGATATCAACGAGAGCCGTTCCGGCTTCACCGTTGTTGGTGATAAGATTCGGTTCGGCCTTGCGGCGGTCAAAAACGTCGGTGAAAAAGCAGTAGAAAACATCATCAAAAACCGTGAGCAAGAAGGGGTGCTCAAATCAATCTATGATTTCTGCCGGCGCGTGGATCTGGGCGCGATCAACCGGAGGGTGGTGGAGAGTCTTATCAAATGCGGCGCATTTGATTCGACGAGTATATCGAGGACTCAGATGATGGCGGTCCTGGATGATGCCATGAAAGGAGGGCAATCTTACCAGCGAGGCCGTCAAAGCAACCAGATCGACATCTTTGCTGTTTTCGCGGACGGCAACGGCGGTGAAAGGAGCAGCGATACCTATCCTCAGGTTGAGGAATGGTCTGCTCAGCAGTTGCTCGCTTTTGAAAAGGAGTCGCTCGGCTTTTACATTACGGGCCATCCGTTGGATAAATACGAAGAGGCCATCAAGGATTTGACCGGCGGCTCCGTCGCTGAGTTGCGGGAAAAATCTTCCAACGGAGAGGCTAAGGTTGTAGGGGTCGTCACGGCGCTCAGACTGAGGAATACGAAAAAGGGTGAGCGCTACGCCAGCTTTCAATTGGAAGACAGAAGCGGCTTCATCGAGGTGATTGCCTGGCCGGATATCTATCGCGGCTGCATGGAGACTCTCGTCTTAGATGATCCGATTCTCGTGAAGGGCAGGCTTGAAGTTGGCGAGGAAAGGGCGCAGATCATTGCGAATGAGATCATCCCGATCTCCGAAGCGGCTCACGGCGCTCCCGGAAATGGCAGTCGCAGAGTCAGAGCCAAGCCGGCCGAGAATGGCGACAAGGTCGACCTTTTTGTCCGCGGGGCCGACATCACACCGGAGGATTTGAACCGCCTTCATAACACGCTGCTCCAGTATCCTGGACCCTGCAAAGTTTTTCTTCATCTCCTCTTGCCCGATAAGAGCGAGACCACTATTGAGATCTCGGAAGAGCTTAAGGTCGCCTCCACTCCGGCCCTCGCAGCTGCGGTCGGGCGGCTCTTTGGTGACCGGATCACCGTCAGTTCTTAATCTCTTGAAGTTGAAGCGAATCCACTCCCAGCAGTACCGAATCCAAGAACGAGCCGTGTTGGTCGGCGTGGAATTTTCGGGGCAAAGCCGGAAGATTCCTTTGGAATCGAGTTTGGATGAGCTTGAGAAGCTAACCGAGAC
>WNFH01005013.1_pt1 | contig 12534 bp, 11 predicted proteins | sample 5400411 | NCBI WGS metagenome assembly WNFH01 (sample SAMN13153347, study PRJNA577476) | soil metagenome | isolation source: 200 cm saprolite under Douglas fir tree site 2 hole 3 | place: USA:California | collected 2015-04-18
GTCATACTTCATATCAATATGCTCTTCGCGGTAGTAGGCCTCCTCGATTTGCTGGGCCTTTTGGAATTGGATTACGGCTTCGGCATTGCGATTGACCTTTTGCAGGTCGTGTCCATACATGTGCTGGGCATGCGCAATGCTCGGGGTCACGCGAGCATAAATTTCCCCATGCTTGACTGCCTCTTCTGGCATGCCCATGTTCTCGTAGGTATGAACCAGGTAGTGGTGCGCGGCAGGGTTGTCAGCCTGAAGTTTTACTACCTGATCGTAGAATGGGACCGCGGTGGGCAACCCGAACTGGCCCCGACCCGAGGCGTAGTTCTCCTCAGCATTGCCCCGGATTAACAGCAGCTCGATGTCGTTTGGACGGTTCACAAGCTCAGCGTGCAGAGCTTTGCGGTACGCTTCGAGCTTGGCTTTGTTATCAATGTCGTGGATGGCTTTAAGCTGATGCGCTCGTAGCTGGATGCGGTGTCGCTCCCACTCCTGAACTGACGGGGCCAGGCCCTGTGCCTTCTGCAGCGCTTCCAGGGCAGCTTTCGGGTCAGTCAGGCCGGAGTAGGTCCGGCTGAGCCCCACGTAGGCCATCGCCACTTTAGGATCGAGGCGCAGCGCCTGATTGAACGATCGTGCCGCCTCAATCCACACATACGAATGCAAATAGGCGAGACCCTGGTCGTAATACTTCTGTGCTTCGGGTGAGGATGTCGTCACTTTCTGGTGCACCGGTCCAAGGCCATCGCGCAACGAGACTGGACGGTCCAAGATCTCGCGCGGCACCCATCCGATTTCCTCCGGTTCGGAACCCGAGTGCTGCATCACTTGGCCCGGCGAGGCTGTGGGGTGTTTGTGCTGCACGTGAAGCAGAATTGACGAACAAAACAGGTAAGAAAGGAAGACGAAAAGGTTGCGCATAACCGCCTCCTTCTGTTTCTAACAAACCCAATACTATATGTCAGATTGCCGAGTGACGGGCTACTCTTCCGGAATCGGATTAGGGAAGGGTTGCCGACCATCCAACCAGAATGCCGTATCTTGGTTCAACAATGTTTTTTCGGCCATTTTCCGCCAACGCTTTGTTGCTTGATTTGACTGCAACAGCGTTTTATACTATTTTTATCTAGGCCTAGAGCAACATAGCCTTTGCAGGCACGGAGAAGGATTCGTTCGCATGAAGAAAACCCCCAAGCGAGACCTCTTTCCGGGTGCTCTGGAGATGATGATTCTCCAAACCCTGAGACGGCAGCCGTCACACGGCTACGCGCTCGTACAGCACATCAAACAAACTTCGCATGATTTGCTTCAGATTGAAGAAGGGTCGTTGTATCCAGCCCTCCAGCGTCTTCTCAAAGAAGAATTGGTCAAGGCCGAATGGGGGGTCTCTTCTACAAATCGCCGCGTTCGGATTTACAAACTGACGGCAGCAGGCGCAAAACACCTGGAACGTGAGGTGTCGAGCTTCGAGCGCATGCTCGAAGGGATTACACACGTTTTGGCCCCGGGTGAATCATGAATTGGTTGAGACAATTATTTTCGCGGCGTCGGATGTACGGCGAGTTGTCGGAAGAGATTCGAGAGCACCTCGAAGAAAAGACCGAGGAGTTGGTCGCGGGCGGGATGTCGAGAGAAGAAGCAGCGTACGCGGCGCGCAGAGAGTTCGGGAATGTGAGTTTGGTGGAAGAAAATGGGCGGGGCGTCTGGCGGTGGCCGTCGATCGAGAACTTTCTGGCCGATGTACGCTACGGCTTACGGATGCTGCGGCGCAATGCCGTGTTCACCGCGGTTGGCTTGTTGACGATTGCGATTGGAATCGGTGCCAACGCGGCAGTTTTCAGTGTCGTGAATAGCGTATTGCTGAAACCGCTAAATTATCCGAAGCCGCAGGAACTGGTAGCGCTGCACCAGATCGCGCCGGGCGCGGCTGGGCTGGCGGATTTTCGGAATGGCCTGCTCCTCTCGCCTTCTATGTATTTTACGTACGCCGAGCAAAACCGCACGTTTCAAGCGTTGGGCGTATGGATACCCGACACGGCCAATGTCACAGGGCTAGCCGAACCGGAACAAGTGCGCGCGGTTAACGTGAGCGATGGCGTACTTCAGGCGCTTGCTGTTCCACCGACACTGGGGCGTTGGTTTTCGCAGGCGGACCAGATTCCGAACGGCCCGGAAAGGGTGATGCTTAGCTATGGGTATTGGCAGCGGCGGTTCGGAGGAGATCCCGCGGTCGTTGGACGCAGCGTTTTGGTCGATTCGCGGTATCGGGAAATTATCGGCATTATGCCGCAAGGGTTTCGGTTCCTCGATACAGATTTCGACCTGATCGTGCCGCTGGCGTTCGACCGCAGGAAGCTAATCCTAGCGGGCTTCGGATATCACGGAGTCGCCCGGCTCAAGCCCGGGGTCGCGATTGCGGAAGCCAATGCCGATATGACGCGAATGTTGCCGATCTGGATGGACTCCTGGTCAAACGGGCCTGGATCGAATCCGCATATTTACGAGACATGGAAAATCACGCCCACGATTCGCCCGCTCAAGCAAGAAGTGCTCGGCAACGTCAGCGAAGTGCTGTGGGTGGTGATGGCGACCATCGGCTTGGTGATGATGATTGCTTGCGCCAACGTGACGAATCTGTTGCTGGTGAGGGTGGAGTCGCGGCAGCAGGAACTGGCGGTTCGCGCCGCGCTTGGCGCCGGCTGGACGCACATCGTGCGGGGGCTTCTCGTGGAAAGCGTACTGCTGGGGCTGATGGGCGGAGCGCTGGGCGTTGGCTTGGCATACGCGGGCGTGCGCTTTCTGGTGGCTTCGGGTCCAGCGAATCTGCCGCGCCTAACCGAAATTTCGATCGATGCGCGGACGCTGGGATTTGCTTTGCTTCTTTCCGTGCTCTCGGGTCTGTTGTTCGGATTGATTCCTGCGCTGAAATACGCCGGACAGCGGACTACGCTAGCTCTTCGGAGCGCGGGGCGAACCATCAGCGTGAGCCGGGAACGCCATCGCGCCCGCAATCTTCTCGTCATAGGCCAGATGGCCATGGCGGTGGTGTTGCTGGTGAGCGCGGGCTTGATGATTCGCACGTTCCAAGCGTTGCGAACCGTCGATCCAGGATTCACGGACGCGCAGCGTCTCCAGCTGATGCGCATCTCGATTCCCGATTCGCTGGTGGCGAAGCCGGAACGCGTCACGAGAATACAAAACGAAATTGCCGACAAGCTGGAGGCCATTCCAGGCGTGAAATCCGCGGGTTTCGTAAGCGAAATGCCTATGGAAGGGTTCGACTCGGACTGGGACGCCATCTATGCGCAGGACAAGACCTATTCCGACGACGAAATTCCTCCCCTCCGGTTATACAAACATATTTCGCCAGGTTTCCTGCAGACCGCGGGGACGCGCATCATTGCCGGCCGCGAACTAACCTGGACGGAAGTGTATGGCCGGAGCCCCGTGGTAATGGTCTCTGAGAATCTGGCGCACGAGATGTGGGGCACGCCATCCGCGGCCATCGGCAAGCGATTGCGCGAATTTCCGAGCATGCCGTGGCACGAGGTGATCGGTGTAGTCCAGGACGTCCGTGAGAACGGCGTGCAGGAAAAAGCGCCGGAAATCGTGTATTGGTCTTCGTTCATGGGTAATTCTCATGACGCTGGATACGCTTGGCGGACCATGACGTTCGCGATACGCAGCGACCGCGCGGGCACCCAAGCTTTTCTCAACGAGGTACGCCAGGCCGTGTGGTCAGTAAATTCCAATTTGCCGCTGGCGTCGGTGCGGACGATGCAGGAAGTGTATGACAAATCGGTTGCGCGAACTTCGTTCACGCTGGTGATGCTCGGGATCGCAGGCGCGATGGCCGTGGCGTTGGGAATGATCGGCATCTACGGCGTGATTTCTTACACCGTGTCACAACGCCTGCGCGAAATTGGAATTCGTTTGGCCCTCGGGGCTCAGCGGGGAGACGTGCTGCAAATGCTCCTAAGGCAGGGCACAAAGACGGCGCTAGTAGGCGTGGCAATTGGAATCGCGGCTGCTTTGGGATTGACGGAGTTTATGAGGAGCCTGCTGTTTGGCGTGTCGGCGCAGGATCCGGCGACGTTTGCCGGCGTTGCTGTCCTGCTCATATTAGTTGCGCTCTTAGCATCCTACATTCCTGCGCGCCGTGCGATGCTCGTCGATCCGATCGTGGCGCTGCGGTACGAATAGCTATCCTCCTTTTTTCATTGGCACTATCCCCTGGGTATAGACGGAATCTCCTCTAAACGCCCTCGAAGTCCGAACATGGGAAGCTCTACTGGCATTTGCCTCCGATTCCGGACGGATTACGAGCAAGCCTGAAGTAATCGCAAGGTAAGAGTTGCCGACGATACACCCGGAATGTGCCCGGCGCGAAGGGCACTTCTATCTGTAACTAGTTTTTATCAGTAGTTATCGCGTGGTCGCCCAAATCGAAATGTCGAGGACGGCCACTTCTACGATCTAGAGAAACCGATCGTGGTAACGGCAATTCGGTTTGCGCGTTTTGGGCTAAACCAATGTTGGTGCACGACAGACACCTAGACCATCGATTGCGACCCTGTCTTGCCCAGCGTCTCAGCTCACCTCTGGGCCAAAACGGTCTGTGCGGCTTTCAACTCCGGCCGATCTCCATCGGCATGGTCGCACACGGCCAGCAGCTGTGTGTAATACATCTTTGCTTTCTCGTTGTTGCCGGAAAGCTTGGCAGCCCGGGCGGCGCCCGACAGGGCGTTAAAGCGGTTTGGGGCCGTACGCAGCGTGGTTTCGAACTCGACCAGCGCCTTGTCCGGCTGCTTCAGTTCCAGCAGCATCTCCCCAAGTAGTTCGCGAGCCGGCAAAATAACTCCCGGCGTGACGTTGTGCTTATCGGTCCGGTCTTCGTGGTCGGCAGCAGAATGCATCTGCCGCAGAGCCTCCTCGCGCTTACCCTCAGCGAGTGTTATCCAGGCTGTTGCAATCTCACGTTGGATGTCTATCTGGTCGGCCCAGTAGGCGTTCTTTTCTTGGAGAAGGATCTCCCGAATCGATACAAGCTGTTGCAGGTCCTTTCGTGCTGCCTCGGTATCGCCGACATGTGACGCGCCGAGAGCACGCGCGAAATGCAAATTCGCTTCCGTCCAAGCATACCGTTCACGGGGGAACGTGTTCGGCGGCACCGACAGCGCCGCTGCCTCCGGCCAATTGGTGTCTTTCGACGGCGTAGCGCGCCCCTGAAGTTCCTGTGGCGTAGAGCCAATTCATGTATTGTGGATCATCCGGACGGCCATGCAGCGCGGCCTTGAGTGCGTTTTTTGCCTCTGTATCCCGTCCTCCTTGCAAGTATGCATAGATCATGTAATCCCTCGCGTGCAGCTCATTCCCTGGCGCGTTGTTTTTCTCCGCCGAAGTTGCAGACGCCAGATTGGAATCAATGGACTCCTGCCAAAGCCCAAGACGCGTGAAAATGTGCGATGGCATGTGGAGCGCGTGCGGAGAGTCCGGCGCGATCTTCGCATAGCGGCGCTGCCTCCAGGGCTTTATCTGCCAGCGGCGGGTAGTCGTAGGCCTGGATGATGTAGTGAGCCACTCCCGGGTGTTCCGGCTGTTCGACAAAAATCTGCTCCAGGATTGCGCCCGCCTTCCTGGTATCGCTGGCTTTCTCGTACCAAAAAGAGTGCAACATCGCAACCGCACTGCTGAACTGCACCTGTACCACCGGGTCGCAGGAAACGGGAAAACTCACTTTGCCGAGTTTGTTTGGATCGCCTGCGGGATGTTCATGTTGGGCAATCGCTGGCGTTACGACTATCCAGCAAACCGCGGCAATCAGCCCCGCAGAAAACCAGGCGAGTCGGTTCATGCCGGCCTCCTTCGTTGGAAACACGCCTTCCGGGAGTGGAAAGTCCGAATGACTCGCGAGTGAGTCTTTGGGCAAATTCCGGTGCGCGACCTCACCAAAGTCATGTTACTTAAACCTAAGTCTCATCATACGTGTCAATTTCCGTTGTCACCGTCGCGGTCGCTATCATCATCTCGCTCGACGACCGAACGGAAGTGCCTCCGAAAGAGTTGCCTGCTGACTCTTCTGCCCAGGGCGCCACCGTCTTCGAGCGAATGGCGATAATGGAAGCCAGCGTAAATGCGTGCCCGAAAGACTTCTTCGAACAAATCACGGGTATCATCGAAGGTGTGCGTGTGGACACCGTCGCTGAAGACGAGGCTGTCCACGACGACGTGCACCTTACGCGTTCTAAAGTAGCCCCGGATCAGGCTGGAAATTACCCCAGTTACGCATCCGTGCGCCGCCGGATATTCAGGGTGGCTAGGCGTGGTGCCTAGAGGTGTCCAATCAGAGTCAGCGACAAGGTCAGGGTTGCCGCCGCCAGCCCGAATCGCGGTCACGGGTCGCCAGAAGTTGTAAGAGAACTTGGCATTCCAGCAGCCAATGGCCGCATCGGCGAAGCCCGTCCAGAGAATAGCCGTGAGCCTGGCTGACTGCATGACGTCTAGATTGTTGTTTTGCGCTAGGTAGCCGAAGGCGCGGGCGTATTGTTGACCCGTATGTTCTGTCCAGAACAATCCGATTTCGCTTTGTTCCGGAGTGCGGACACTGCTGTCCACCTCACCTAGTAGGCGGACCTGATTGTAGTCGTCGACCCACTCCTCACTGGTGAGCGCGGTTGGACCATCGGGAAGAAACTGAGAGGCACTTGTCATGGTAAAAGGCCGCATCTGGCCAAGCCACGGAGTTAAAGCGGGACCGAATTTGGGGGGTGTAGGCTGCCAGACGCCAGGTCCACTCCCCGCTGTGTAGGGCACGTTGGCTTCGAGGCCGTCGCCCGCCCGCGCGGCGATGAGCGCCGCCGCGGCTGCCTCACCCACGACGATTCCAGCGTTCTTCGCATCGGAGGTTGCATTGATCTTATTTAGTGAGTCGTTGAATTGGACATCGAGCGCCGATTGCTGAGCTGGAAAATAGGTCACTAGCACGCGATGCGCAGCGGCGACTGCAGCCGCCTCGTCGGACGCACTAGGCGACGCGCTGCCCTTGTAGTAAAAGGGCTGAAACTGGTCGTGAATCGCATTTACGGCATCGTAGACTGCGATGCTGGTATACGCGAACCAAACAGACGAGGTCGCGGAGGGTTTGCCACCTTTTGCTACGATCGTGCTCGACGCTATCCCATTCCAGTCGGTTACAACATTCTGTGCCAACAACGGTGCGCCAGTCATCAATGTGGCGAGAATTGGCGTTGTCAGCCACAACTTGGATTTCATGGTCTCTCCTCCTGCCTGCTCTCCCGTTCCCGCACTTTGTCCGCGGCGGGTTCGCGCTTGGTGTGCACCATGTCGGAGGCCACTAGACAGAGTCAAGACACACGCCGTCCTCGCTGTCCCATTCTTTCCCCACTCCGTAAGTTGCTGGGCTAGCTAGACCTGCCGGTATCTCTCGCCTCCGAATCGCAACCTTTCGCCTGTGATAGACTCACCCAATTCCGGTGAAGCAAGCATGCCGCCCACAACTCCTTCCATCCAGACTTTCAGATTTGGCCTCTTTGAGCTGGATGTCCGCGGCGGTGAGCTGCGCAAACGCGGCCTTCGTGTACCCCTTCAGGGCCTTCCTATACAACTCCTCACCATCCTTCTTGAGAACAGCGGCCAAGTGGTCACGCGCGAAGACCTCCGGACCCGCCTTTGGCCCGCGGACACCTTCGTCGATTTCGACCACAGCCTCCACAACGCCATCGCACGCTTGCGCGAGGCACTCGGCGAAGACGCCAGCAATCCGCGCTTCATCGAGACTTTGCCGCGCCGTGGCTACCGCTTTCTCGTCCCACTGAGTTCGTCTGCCTCATCCCAAACAACTCCTCAACAGGCCGTCCCGCTCGGTCCCCGCCTATTCGCGTCGGCAGTTCTTGCTTTGACTGTCCTCGCGGCAGTCCTTATTGGAATAAACTCGCCTACTTTCCGCACTCGGTTGTTCGGAAACCCATCCTCCTCCCGCATTCAGTCCGTTGCTGTCCTGCCTCTTAAGAATCTTTCGAATGACCCGGAACAGGATTATTTCGCCGATGGCATAACCGAGGCTGTGATTACCGACCTCGGCAAGGTTGGTGCCCTGCGCGTAATTTCACGGACATCTGTCATGCGCTACAAGGACACAAAGAAACCGCTTCCGGAGATTGCCGTGGAATTGCAGGTGGATGTCCTCGTGGAAGGGACGGTGGCGCGCTCAGGTAACCACGTGCGTATTACAGCAAACCTGGTTCAGGCCTCCCCGAACGGCATCTGTGGGCTGAAAGCTACGAACGCGACCTGCGCGACGTCATCACTCTTCAAAACGACGTGGCGAACGCGATCGCGCGCGAAATCCAGGTCAAGCTGACGCCACAGGAACGCTCGCGCCTGGCCACCTCCCGTACCGTCAATCCCGAGGCCTATCAGCTCTATCTCAAGGGTCGCTATTTCTGGAACAGGAGAACTCAAGAGGGGCTGAAGAAAGCCATCGATTACTTCAATCAAGCGATTGCTGTGGACCCGAATTACGCTTTGGCCTACTCGGGGGTCGCCGATTGCTACCCGCCCCTTGCATACTTGGGTTATGTCCCTCCCAACGAAGCTCTGAGTAGAGCGAAAGCGGCGGCGACGAAGGCGCTGGAGATTGATGAGAGTCTAGCCGAAGCACATGCCACACTGGGCGCCGAGAAAATGTTTCAGGAGTGGGACTGGGTCGGCGCCGAGAAGGAGTTCAAGCGAGCGATTGATCTTAACCCTGGTTATGCCACCGCGCACAGCTGGTATGCACAGCATCTGCTTGCCATGGGCCGGTTCAGGGAAGGTCTCGAGGAAAGCAAGCGAGCCCAGCAATTAGATCCGTTTTCGCTCATCATAAACGCGGGTCTGGCACATCGTCTGTATTGGGCTCGTCAGTACGATCAGGCGATTGAGCAGTCCCAGAAGACAATCGAACTCGATCCCAACTTCGCCTTGGCGCACTGGGACCTTGGGCTGGAATATGAGCAAACGGGAGCACCGGGACAGGCCATCGCGGAGATGACCAAAGCAGTTAGCTTTTCCGAATCCAATTGCTTAATGATGGCAGGCCTTGGTCACGCCTACGCCGTCTCCGGCAACCGGGCTGCCGCACTAAAGATCGCTCGGGAACTGGAGAAGCGATCGCACATGGAGTACGTCGATCCTTACGCTATCGCGCTCGTCTATGCAGGCCTCGCAGAGAAGGACCAAGCTTTTGCCTACCTAGAAAAGGCGTATGAGCAGCACAGTCCGCTGTTCTCTTTTCTCAATGTTGAACAAATGCTGGATCCCATCCGCTCAGATCTGCGCTTTCAGCTACTGGTGCACCGTGTTGGCCTTGCACCATAGAGCCGGTTGATGCATCGACGCGCCTCTTGGGATTCCGCCCGAGTCACGCCTATGCGGAAGTTGTCCCAGTAAACCCGATCGCAGCATTACTTCCGGCTTGCCGACCATCCAGCAGTAACGGACTGTGTGCACGTTCTGTCGAAAATCAGCCTGCGCGACGCTGGTGGATTTCCAGTTTTTCAAGCACAGCTTTGCCCTGGGCTCTCGCCTTGATCTAGGCAGCTCGCCCATCAACTGAGCTGCCATGATGACGCTCCTACCTCGAGTGTGGGCTACTAGCGGGTGTACCTGGGGTCATAGTGTAAGAGGTCAAAGTTCCGTTAGGTCCTGCGACGTAGAGTTGTCCATTGGCAATGCTGAGCCAACCGCCGCCATCGTTTGACCAAACTTCGGCGTGTGTCGATAGGTCAAGCGCGTGTACCTTGGTGTCACTACTGATGTAGAGAAACCCATTCGCGATGACTGCGGGATACCTGAGCTGATCAGGAGGCACGAAGGTCCAGAGCAGATCGCCGCTCCCGGCCTCGCGCGCCTGCAGTGCGCCCTGCTGGTTCGCGTACACCACTCCTTGCGAGTAGGTCGGAGTGCCGTTGAAGAAGTTATCGCGCTGCCAAAGGACTGTCATACCTAGCGGCTCGACGGCAAACAGAATGGGAGGAGCGATAACAAATGCGGTTCCATCACCCAGAACTGCCACGGTGTTCATGCTCCACCCAGCCCAGCGCCAGCCCACGTCTACTGTCCCGAGGATCTGGCCGGTGCTGGGGTCATGGGCACGAAGATGTCCCGCAATGAAGGTGTAGAGAACTCCGTCGGCGTATGTTGGTGTCCACTGGTCATATTGCTCCAACGCTCCTTGATAGAACAATGTATCACCCATCGTAGCGTCAAAGGCGTACATGCCCCCATAGTATCCACCGTCTACGAATACCTTTCCTTCCGCCAGAGTTGGAGCGTAGTAGCGTTCCCACTGGGCGGAATAGGGAGTCGACCAGGCGATGGTGCCATCCTCAACGTGAAAAGCAAAAATTCGGCTGCTCGCAGCGTGGTTGCCCATCTGCACATAAACGAGACCGTTCTGAACGCTCGGCGGATTGACCGAGAACACGTTGGGAAAATTGTGGTTCCAAAGCTCAGAGCCATCAGTCGCACTGAGGGCCCACAGCGGGCTTACCGGAGCGAAGTAGGTAAGCGGCGTGACGAAGACCCGGTCTCCTTCAACCGTCACCGGATTCAACGCTCCGGCCGACAGCGCTTTGGTCCAATTCAGCATAAGTGGCGGAGTCCCGGTTTCCACGTCATTGACGCCTGTGTGCGCAGCGTTACCGGCGAACATTGGCCAATCGGCCGACTGCGCTCGCGCGGGACTCACAAAGAACGCGCTCGTTCCAAAAAGGGAAGGAACGCAGACCAGGAGCAGCCGAATGATCATGGTAGATAAAGACTTATAGGCCATCGTATGCGGTACGTTCATTTTCTTGCTCCTCAAGCGGCAGGCTCGAAGCTGCGCCGTCATTTGAATATGGCCCAGGATTCGTATGTTTTGGCGCCGGGAGCAGGCGACAGGATGCCCCGGATTGCATTCTGCTGAAAGACAGCCAGTTCCAAATACTGAAACCAGTACTTCAAAAACCAAGGGGACATAATAAACGTGTGCATAGTAGATTGTGCAAAAGCCAGGGTCAAGTTTAGATTTTGGCACTAAACGAGGAGTTACTAACTCCCGTCACCTTTTTCGTTCCGTGTTTAGCGAGCTTTGAACCGCTTCGGCTTCCTTATCCAATCGCGCTTGCTCATGTCACGATAATCGACATTCGAGCCGGTTCCATAACCCTCATAATCAATTGCGCTCAACTGGCGGTGCAACAAGAGCTATCCGTGAGAATGCGGAAAGTCTGCCGAAGTCTGCGTCTGAAAAATTGGAAGCTCCAATAGCGCCTTTCCTCGATTGCGGGTGGGTGACGGGCGAGCCGGAAGTTACGATTCGTTCGTAGGATTTAGTACCGGCAAACGCGCTGCTGTTCAGGAGATTGAGGACATGATCATGCTTTTCGCCGCGGCGAATTTAGCCGCGCACTCCTTCGCCCAGAGCGTGCGCTTCAATGCGACGTAAGGTCATTTCCGGACCACTTGACCGTCCTTCAGGTCACGGGTGAGGTTATATACTTTGTATGGTAAAGTGCCTTCAGCAGGATTTGTGCCGAGCCCTGTTAATCCTTCGCAGATGACGCGCAACTCTTCCTCGGAAGAACCTTGTACGAACATCTGAGGATCCTTGCGGAATTCCTATCGGATCATGGGCAAGCCGGAAGTCATCGGTTCGTCCGTCGTTCAAACGCGCTTACCGTCAGTGACTCCCGAATCGTTGGCCACCCGGAAGTAATCTTTGAACCCGATTTGGCGTATGCCGTGGGGTGGAAGGACGGACGGAAGCAATGTTGGGGACATCGTGGGGACAAGAAAAAGGTGTTTGGGGATGGTCCCGGAGCTGTTAACTGACGCCAGAGAAACGAGTTATGTGATTTGAAGTTCTCTGTTAACAGACGAATGCTCTACCATTGAGCTACCGGGGATTTGCACAAGCGCCTTTGTTTTCATTCTAATGCAGCAATCAAAATAACGCCACCTCATCTGCTGAGGCCACTTTGAGTCCAACATGGTGATTTTGCAAATTGGCTTGGCAGAACAAGCACATCGGTAGATTGATTTCCAAAGGCTTTAGATTTTGGAGCTCGCGGATAAGTGCCCGACCTTTCGCTTGCGAGCCGAAAGCGATTGATCAAAAAAAAGGCGAATTCTGCAGCCTTCACGGCATGTTTGTCACAAAAATGTCACGAGCCACTCAACCACAAGGGCTTATGTCAGCTTGGTACGCCTCCAAGCGCCTTATAGAGGGCAATCACCGCGACATAAACGTCTCGCTCGCTCTCGGCGACTGCGTCCTCCGCCTGAAGCTGAGTCCGCTCGGCATCCAACAGCGACAAGAAGTCGATTACGCCCTCGCGGTAGCGTAGCCTCGCAATGTCGGCTGCCCGTTTGCTCTCTTGCGCCTGCGTGTTGAGCTTTACGAGTCGTTCTTGCTGCGCGTGGTAATTGGAGAAGGAATTTTCCGTTTCTTCAAGAGCGCGCAGCACGGTTTCATCGTAGGAAGCGAGAGCTTCG
>WNFH01010228.1_pt1 | contig 12533 bp, 10 predicted proteins | sample 5400411 | NCBI WGS metagenome assembly WNFH01 (sample SAMN13153347, study PRJNA577476) | soil metagenome | isolation source: 200 cm saprolite under Douglas fir tree site 2 hole 3 | place: USA:California | collected 2015-04-18
GACCTACCTGCTCGTCGACATGGAGAGCCCCGGGATCGAGGTGCGGCCGCTCGTCCAGATCACAGGTGACGCCGAGTTCAACGAGATCTTCTTCAAAGACGTGAAGGTGCCGAAGTCGCAGATCCTGGGCGAGGCCGGCAATGGCTGGGCCGTGGCCATGACCACCCTTCTACACGAGCGGGGCACACTGGGGATGGCACTGGCGACGCGAGCGCAGATCACGGCCGCGGAGCTTGCCGACCATGCGCGCAAGCTGGGCCGCGGCTCGGATCCGCTGGTGCGCCAGAAGATCGCCAAATACACCATCGAGGCGCGCGCGCTGCAGCTGAACGGCTACCGGGCCGTCACCGCCATGAAGCGGAACGGGATCCCCGGTCCCGAGGGCACGATCCTGAAGCTCATGTGGTCGGAGCTCAACCAGCAGATGGCGGAAACCGCGGTCGACGTCGCGGGCCCGGCGGGACAGGTTGGCAACGGCGATGGCTGGAAGTACCAGTTCCTGCGCTCCCGCGCGAACACGATCGAGGCCGGCACGTCGGAGGTGCTGCGGAACATCCTCGCCGAGCGGGTGCTGGGCCTTCCGCGCAGCCGGTAGCGTCTTTCCGCCACCGCAGAATGTTTCGTCTTACCGAATAGTTTGATAAAGTGCAACTATGACCGAAGGCTCTGTCGATGAGGCGCTCATCGCCTACAAGAAGGTCCACCGAGCGCTGCTGACCTCGACCGCCAGCCGCTGGCGCCACCTCGACATCTCGATGCAGCAGCTGCGAGCGATCTACCTCCTTCGCGATGAGGAGGTGGCGACGGTCGGGCGGCTGGCCGAGCTGTTCGGCATCGCCATGCCGGCGGCGAGCGTCCTCGCGGACCGCCTCGTCCGGGCCGGATACGTCGAACGCAACGAGGACACCGCCGACCGACGGCGTGTGCTGCTCAGCCTGACACGAGCTGGGATCCAGCTGGTGACCGACCTGAGAGAAGGCAGCCACATGCATCTCCGCCGGTGGATGGCTCAGCTGTCACCAGAGGATCTGGCTGCGCTGACCCGCGGCTGGCGAGCCCTCGCCCAGGTGGCGTCTCATCGCCAGCAGCCGGTGGAGAGCCGCGCCGTATGACAGCCGTCGCCGCTCGCGAAGCCACCGCCGCGCCTGAGAAGAAGGGCGTCGATCGGGCCGTCCTCGCCGTCTTTGCCGGCCTGATGCTGGGGTCGCTCATCGCGTCGCTCAACCTGACCCTCGTCGCTCCAGCCCTGCCCACGATCGTCGCCGAGCTGGGCGGCATCGCCGACTACAGCTGGATTCCGATCTCGGCCATGCTCGCTTCGACGATCGTCGTCCCGATCGCGGGCAAGCTATCCGACATCTACGGGCGCAAGCCTCTGTACATGACCGGGATCGTCGTCTTCGCGATCGGCTCCGCCCTGTCGGGCCTCGCGCCGAACTTCTGGTTTCTCGTCTTCGCGCGCTTCGTCCAGGGCGCGGGCATGGGCTTCATCATGCCGCTGTCGCAGGCGATCATCGGCGACATCATCTCGCCGCGAGAGCGCGGCAAATACCAGGGCATGATCGGCGCCTCGTTCGGGCTCGCTTCCATTGTCGGTCCTGCCGCGGGCGGGTTCATCACCGACCACTACTCATGGCGCTGGCTCTTCTTCGTCAACCTGCCGTTCGCAGTGCTGACGCTCATCGTGGTGGCGATCTACATGCATGTCCCCAACGAACGGCGCAAGCACTCCATCGACATCGGCGGCAGCGTGACCCTGTCGCTGGGAATCACGAGCCTGCTGCTGGCGACCGTTTGGGGAGGCACCCAGTACGCTTGGAATTCCTGGGAGATCATCGGCCTGTACTCGGCCTCGGTCGTGCTGCTGACGGCGTTCGTCTGGTTCGAGCGACGGGCGCCGGAGCCCGTCCTTCCTCTTTATCTGTTCAAGAGCAGCATCTTCACTTTCTCGAACATCGCCGGGATCGGTGTGGCGATGACGATGTTCGGCGCCATCTTCTTCCTGCCTGTATTCGTGCAAGGCGTGATCGGCAACAGCGCCACCAACTCGGGCGAGATCCTGGTTCCGATGCTCCTGGCCATGGTGGTGAGCAGCATCGGCAGTGGCCAGCTCATCTCGCGTACGGGTCGGTACAAGATCATCTTGCTCGGCGGCCTCGCCTTGATGGCCGCGGGCTACCTGATGATCACGACGTTCGACATCAACACGACCAACCAGACGCTGGTCGAAGCCATGATCCTGATCGGGCTCGGGCTCGGCTGCACGATGCAGACCTACACGCTGGTCGTGCAGAACTCAGTCAGCCGCGCCGACCTGGCGGTGGCGACTTCGGCCACCCAGCTGTCGCGCTCGATGGGATCCGCGCTGGGGCTCGCGATCATGGGCACGATCCTCACCCAGGGCCTGGCGACGGGCATGGCCAAATACCTGCCCGCCAGCGTGCTCCAGAAGTTCCAGGCCTCCGGCAGTGGGGCGAGCACCGGTTCCGTGTTCGATCCGACCCAGCTCGCTCATCTGCCGGCCGCGATCGCGGCCGGAATCCGCCATGGGCTTTCAGACGCGCTGCACCCGGTGTTCGTAGCCGGGTTGGCGATGATCGTGCTCGCGTTCATCGCCACCCTCTTCATCCGCGAGGTGCCCCTGCGCCAGACGGCCCATGTAGCGGCCGGACGCTCACATGCCGAGGCGGACAAGAACCTGGAGACAGCCGTCTAAACTGACCGACCGTGGCCGGCCCCGAGCCTGTCCTTGGCGTCATCATCCCCGCCTTCAACGAAGAGCGGTCCTTGGAGCTCGTCGTGCGCAGGGTTCTGCAGGAGTCGAGCGTTCAGCAGGTGGTGATCGTCGACGACTGCTCGACCGACGGGACACTGGCGGCTGCGCGGCGATGCGCCGGAGATTCACGCGTCACGGTGAAGAGCCACGCGACCAACCAGGGCAAGGGCGCCGCCATTCGCACGGGCCTGGCGGCCATCACGGCACCGCTCGTGATCATCCAGGACGCCGACCTCGAGTACGACCCTGCCGACTACGGCAAGTTGATCTCGCCCATCCTCCGGGGGCGCGCTGACGTCGTTTACGGCATTCGAGGTTTCGCCGGCCACAGCGCCTACTCGTACTGGTTCGTGATCGGTAACCGCATGGTCACCACCGCCACCAACATCCTGTTCAACTGCTATATCCAGGACATGGAGACTGGCTACAAGGTGATGCGGACTTCGCTCCTGCGACGCCTTGGTTTGCGGGGTGATCGCTTCGACGTCGAGCCTGAGATCACCGGGCGGGTCCTGCGACTGGGGTACCGGATCTACGAGGTGCCCATCGACTACGCGGCCCGCACACGCGCGCAGGGCAAGAAGCTGACGTGGCGGGACGGAGTCATGGCCCTGCTCGTGCTGTTGCGGATCCGCCTGTCGACTGACCAGAGCCTGTTCGGGCAGCCAGACCCATATCACGCCGAGCGTCTGGACCAGCTCACGGCCGCACTGCTCGGTGGTGCCGGCGACTCGCAGGGAGCGCTTACGCACGAGCAACTTCCCGGCGATAAGGGATAGATTCCGCACGTGGAACAGGACGTCATCAAGGTTCAGCGTGCGATGTGGGCGTTCTGGGTCGCAGCTGCCCTCGCCGCGATTGGCGCGGTGGCCCCGCTCTCGTTCAGCATCGGCGCCCACAGCCGACTCCAGTGGGTGATCGTCCCATTCGGTATCGCCGCCGTGGTGCTCGGCATCAACGCCGTGATGTACCACCAGGGCCGCTCGCTGGCCGCCGCCCTCTACTTCTTTGCCGGCCTGGCGATCGTGTACGGCATCCTCGCGATGGTGGCCGTGCCCCTTCGACTCGCCGTCGTCGGCACCTGTCCTCCCGCGCCGGCCAGGTGTCCGCTTGGCTACGAGCAGCCGCTGACCAGCGCCGAGAACAGCGGCCTCGCCCTGGCCAGCTTCTGTGGCATCCTCGCGATCTTCGTCGGGTTTTACGGCCTGCTGATGCTGTACCGACGCCTCGGGGTCCGACCTCGGCAGAGGAGCCTGTGGCCGGCCAAGCCTCCGGCCCAGCCGGCACCACCGGCACAGGTGGCGCCCGCGCCGGCAACGCCGGTAGTTGCCGCGCCGGCAGTGGCCGCGCCGGCAGTGGCTGCGCCGGCTCCGGTCGAGCCAGTCCCCCTCCAGGCAGCTCCGGTCCAGGCAGCTCCGGTCGAGCCTACGCCGGCCCCGGCCCCGGCTCCACCCCGCGCGCCGAGGTCCCGCACCCGGCCCCGAGCCAAAGCCAGGCCACTTGCGGACGAGCCCAAGGAGCTCCCTGCACCCGAAGAACCCAAAGAGCTGCCGGCACCGGCCGAGGCCGAGGAACCGCCTCCACCCGCCTGACGGCCGGTCTTACACTTCCAGGACGCCATGGATTTCGCTTTTTCCGAAGAGCAGGAGATGCTCCGACGCTCCGCGCGCGATTTCCTCGCCAAGGAGTGTCCTCCGAAGGTCGTGCGCAAGCTCATGGAAGGAGCGGACGCATACGATCCGGCGTTGTGGTCCAAGATCGCCGCGCTCGGTTGGACCGCGCTCGGCATCCCTGAGCAATATGGCGGAGTCGGCACTTTCCTCGACCTGATCGTCGTCCTGGAGGAGGCCGGCCGCGTGCTGATGCCGGGACCATTCTTCGCGACCATGGGACTGGCAGTGCCCGCCCTCATCGAGGCCGGTACAGAGGCTCAGAAAAAAGCGGCGCTCGGGGCGATCGCCTCCGGTTCGGCGCGCGCGACGCTGGCCTTCACCGAACCATCGGCGCGATGGGACGCCAGTGGCATCGCGCTCACGGCCACGCCGGGCGGCGGCGGGTGGCGCCTCGACGGCGTCAAGCTTTTCGTGCCCGACGCCAACAACGCCGATTACATGGTGGTGGCCGCCCGCACGCGAGGCGAGGGCGAGGACGGCATCTCACTCTTCCTCGTCGAGGGCACGCCCAAGGGCATGTCCGTGCACCAGCTGGAGACGCTCGACATGACGAGGCGTTGGTGTGAGGTTCGGTTTGACGGAGTGGAGCTCCCCGCCGACTCGCTGATGGGCGCCCCGCACAAAGCTTGGCCCGCGCTGAAGCGCTCGCTGGAGTGGGCGACCGCAGCGCTCTGCGCCGAGATGGTCGGGGGCGCCCAGAAAGTGCTCGAGACCTCTACCGACTACGCCAAGACCCGGCACCAGTTTGGCAAGCCGATCGGCATCTATCAGGCCGTCTCGCACAAGCTCGCCGACATGCTTGTGCTCTCAGAAAGCGGGCGCTCGGCCACCTACTACGCCGCTTGGGCGGTCGACGCGGACGCACCGGATCGATCGCTCGCGTCCTCGATGGCGAAGGCCTATGTGTCCGACGCGTATCGCAAGGTCGCCGGCGATGGGATCCAGGTGCACGGCGGCATCGGGTTCACCTGGGAGCACGACATGCACCTCTACTTCAAGCGCGCGAAGGCCTCAGAGGTCACGCTCGGGGACGCCACATACCACCGGGAGCTGGTGGCCCAGGCCCTCGATCTTTAACTAGATCTGGCCGGCGTTGTGCGGCCACGAATCATAGAAGGCCGTGTCGATGGAGCCACTCTCCACTCCTGCGATGTCATAGATGTAGGTGTTGCCCGTCAACGCGGGACCGCCGAATCCGCAAGGGGTGGTGGTCGTGCAGCGTACCAGACGAGGGTCGGCGTCAGGAAGCCTGGATTCGCACGCGGCTCGGCGGTGGCCTGGGCGACCGGGCCCCCGCCGGTGTCGAGGATGCCGACCACGTGATTGCCCTGCGGGTTGAGGGACGAGAAGGTGATGTGGGTGCCGTCCGCGCTCGGCCAGGGCCGGATCCATTGCAAGCCGGGATTCACCGTCTGGACCTTGCCGGTCGCCTCCCACACCAGGACGCCGCCTGTGGTCCGGAAATAAAGACGCGCGCCGGTGGCCCCCCATGTGGCCATGGTGCCGTCCGCGCGCATATAGATCTGCTTCAAATCCGAGAGGTGAACGATCTGGATCGCGGGTGGGCTCGCACCGCCACCTTTCTGCGTGGTGAAGGTGGATTCCACCGCGACGTACTGGCCGTCAGCCGAGAAGCCGACCATGATGTCGTCGTTGTCGAGAGCGACGCCTCGCGCCGGTGTCGTACCGAGGAGGGCCAGGGTCTTGTCGCCGGCGGCCGACAGAAGATGCCACGTTACGCCGGTGCTGTCAGAAGCTAGGTACGTGAGCTTCTGGCCGTCCGGGCTCCACGCGTACACCCAGCTCCCGTAGCCTCCGGAGCTCCAGGCGCGTACCAGCGACGTCGTGCTCTGGTTCAGGTCGACCATGTAGAGAGCGCCGGATGCGCCGAGGTCGCCGCTCGAGGTCACTATGTACGAGACCCGCGCCGAGTTGACAAAGCGGAAATAGGCGCCGCCCTGGAAGCTGCAGCGGGTGACCGGGTGATTGATATCGGTCACGTCGCGGACGACCACCCCCTGGACCCCGCGCAGGGAGACCAGGGCCACCTGATCGCCGGCGGGAACCTGCGAGCTGCACACGACCGCGACCGGCGGCGGCGGCGTAGGCCCGCCAGCGGTCGGGCTCGGGAACGGCGGCAGGGAAGGGCGCGCCACCGGCGTTGCCACGGGCGACGGCGACTTCTTCGGCGCGGTGGGGCTGGGGCCGCACGCGACCGCGAATACGATCAGCACCAGCAAGAGCCGTTTCATGCCGTGTGCAATCTTGAGGCTAACGCGTCCTTTCTAGCCGCCCGACAGCAGCCGGAACACGACCACTCCGAACAGCGCGCAGGCCGGGATCACGATCCCGCGGTATAAAGACCAGTACCCCGCCCAGGCTTCGCGAAGCCGATCGAGCCGCCGACCCGAGCCGAAGACCAGCGACCAATAGATGGGCAGCGCCGCCCCCGTGTTGAGGGCCAGTGCGAGCAATGCGATACCGCCCGCGCCGACCAGCCAGACCTGCAGCGGAGCAGCGGTTCCAAAGCCAAACTGCGTCCCCCAGACAGCTGCGGCGGCCATGAGGCCGAGCATGGCCGGCACGCCCAGGAGGAAGAACGCCGCGAAGCTGACGGCCACGAGCAAGAGCATCAGCGCCAGCGTCGCCACGATCCCGGCCAGGCCGGCGGCGGCAATCGTCGTTCCATTCGCCTGCGGCGTCTTGCTGGCGACCGCCGACGATACGAAGGGCGCCGGGTCGGTCTGCAACTGACCGCGGGCGGTCGCCCCGACTTCGGACCACGAATGCCAGCCCGAGTTCACGGTCACGGCCGCCGCGACTCCCGCAGGCGCAATCGCCAGCAGCAGGCCGGCGACGATGGCGACCGCATTGCGGCGCAGAACCGCTATCGGCAGCCAGACGCGCCGGCGCTTCAGGCGGCCGATGCCGGTCTCCATCAGACGCTCTCGGTCGAAGGTCGTTCCGCAGAGGACCGTGAGCGCAAAGCACGCGGTGAGGGGCAGCAACAGTGACCCGATTGCCAGCGGGGAGCGGAAGACGAACAGAGCCAGGGGCAGATCGGCCACCGCGGCCGAAACCGGCGAGAGCAAGAATGACCACGCCCCGCCGGCCGCGCCCTCGCGCGGGAAGAGCATGAACCCCAGCATCCGGCCCATGGCCGCCCAGTAGGCCGTGACCGCCGCGACAAACGCGAACACGGGCAGCAGGTCCCACGGTGCGCTCTGCCCGAACAGTGAAAGAAGCGCCATGCCCGCGCCCATCCACAGCGTCACCCACACGGCGCTGACAACAGCGCCAGGGAGCACCTCGAGCCAGATGAGCGAGGGGTCGTCGATCGGCGTGTACAGCAGCACCTCCAACGATTGCTGAGCTTTCTCCCACCAGATCCCGATCGAGCTCTTGATCGATTCGAGCAGCGCGAACGACATGAAGAACAGCGGCAGCAGCAGACCAGCCTGGAGAGCTGTGCCGCCCGTGAATTTTTGTGCCACCTGGCCCAGGACGCCCGGCAGCTGCCCGAAGAGCGAGGTCCCCGCGACCAGCAGGAGGACGAACGCATTCAGGTACATGACCCAGCTCAAATCCCCGCGTCGCCACCACGAGCTCACGTAGAACGGAAGCGAGTGGCGGAGCAGGTCCCACTGCGAGCGCAGCGATCCGAACATCCGGAACGCCCCGATCCCGGACACCACGCGGCCTGGTGCGGGAGCGACATCGGCACTCACCGGCAACGGCTCCTCCATCGCCTTGAGGTAGACCGACTCCAGGGTCACCTGCTGCTCTTCCAGCTCGTAGTAAGGCGCCCCCGCGGACGCGAGCCTCTTCTGTAGCTCGGCCGCGAAATCGGCGCGGTCCGCGATCGACGTCTCCCAGCCGAGGCTGTACGTGATGCGGTCGTCTGAGAGCTCGAATGCGACCGTCTGCTCGCGGAGCCAATCGCGCAGCGGCTCTGGATCGGCAGGCATGCGGCTCAGGCGGACCGAGAAACGACGACCCGCCTCAGCCTCGCGGCGCAGCCCGTCGAGGGTGCCATGCGTGACGATCACGCCGCGGCGCATGATCGCGATGCGGTCCGCCATCAGCTCCGCCTCGCTGAGCACGTGCGTGGTTACGATCAGGGCGGCGCCGCGTGCGCGCTGCTCGCCGAGATACCGGCGCATGTCCGCGGCTGCGACCGGATCGAGGCCGGCAGTTGGCTCGTCGCAGAAGATCCAATCGGGCTCATGGAGGGTGGCCCGAATCAGAGCCACCTTCTGGGCCATGCCCCTGGAGTAAGTGGCGAGAATCGCGTCCGTTCGGTCCGCGAGCTCGAAGCGCTCCAGCAGCTCCGCGATGCGCCGTTTGCGAACGTCCGCCGGCACACCGTAGAGGTAACCAAAGCGTTCGAGGTATTCGACCGCAGTGTTGCGCCCGTACAGACGCGCCTGGTCCGGAACGACACCCAGCCGCCCTCGAACCTCATCCAGCTTTTCGGGCAGCCGCAGGCCGTCGAGCTCGATCAGGCCGGAGTCCGGCCGCAGGATGCCGCCGAGGCAGCGCAGCGTGGTGGACTTGCCGGCGCCGTTTTGTCCTAGGAGAACGAGGACCTGGCCGCGCTCGACGTGGAGGTCCACCCCGTCGACGGCGCGCACGTCGCCAAAGCTCTTGCGAAGGCCTTCGACTCGAATCACTGGGGGTCGGAGTCTACCGCTCTACCCCCGCGAAGCGGCCGCCTTATCGAGGCGGTCGATCAGCGGCTCCAACCGCGCCATGGCGGCAATGTGGATGTGGTCTCTCGAGCCGGTTGCGTCCAACCGCGTGAACCGGTCCGGCTCGGCGGCGGCGAGGCGGTCATAGGCGGCGGCGACGCGCTTGTGGAACTCGATGGACTCCCGCTCGACCCGATCCGGCTGCTTGCCCGCCTCGGCCAGGCGCTCGAGCCCCGTCTCAACCGGAACCGATAACAAGAACGTGACGTCCGGGCGCGGAAACGTCGGCGGCCAGGTCGTGGGTACGCCACGGGCCCCGCCCTGGTACGCGAGCGTCGAGTCGTGGTAGCGATCGGCGACGACTATCTGCCCGGCAGCGAGCGCCGGGGCGATCACCTCGGCGATCAGCTGCTTGCGGGCGGCCATGAAGAGATACATCTCGGCCTCCGCGTCGAGCTCGATCGTGCCGGTCAGGACGATCTCGCGGATGCGCTCGCCAAGCTCATTACCGCCCGGCTCACGCACCATCACCGGCTGCCGGTTCGCGAGGGCCTGGCCCAGCAGCTCGACCTGCGTGGTCTTGCCGGCGCCTTCAGGCCCCTCGAACGTGATGAACAGGCCGCTCAATTACGTCAGTGGGTCTTCGGGAGTCGGCGTGATGCGCAAGCGGCGCTGGGGCTCCTTGCCGGTGCTGCGAGCCGAGAGCTCGTTTTCAGCCACCAGCTGATGCTGCAGGCGGCGTAGATACGCGTTCTGCGGCCCGATCTCCACCGGTCGCAGTGTCGTCTTCACGGTCTTGATCGCAGCAGCTGCCTCGGCCAGGGCGCGAGTCGTGGCCTCGTCGTGCTTGTCGACTCCATAGATGCGCGAGAGCGCGTCGCGAACCTGCGTGACCGAATTGCTCTTGAGGATGTGAATCGGCAGGCCGCGGCTCTCCGCCTGGCGCAGGCTGTCCGGCCGCCGTCGATAGTGATTCTTGAGCGTGAGCACGGCACCGGCGCCGTCGAGGTTGCCCAGCACCCGCACCGGCAGCTCGAGGTCGCGGATCGACTGCTCGACGTGGTGGCGGCTCACACCATAAGGAAAGATGCCGAGCGGTTTGCCGCCGGCGGCGGCCGCCGTGGGCAGCTCGGGCGCAACCACGGTCGGGACCTCGACGTTGGAGATGACCCGACCCTCACGTGTGCGCATGCGGATCTTGGGGGTGAGCATCGGCCCGCGGAGAGCGGTGTCGACGATTTCGGCCAGGGGCATGTGGATGGCGACGCGGTCGCGGTCCTGGATCTCGACGAGCACGTCGAATGTCGGCGGAGCCTTGCGCTCGAGGACCGACTTTTGAGTGCCCCGGCGGCGCGCCTCTTCGTCGGAAAGCGTCACGCTCTGGATGCCGCCCAGGAGATCGTTCAGCGTCGGGTTGACGAGCAGGTTCTCGATTGTCTGGCCGTGTGCGGTCGCGATCAGCTGCACGCCGCGCTCGGCGATGGTGCGCGCTGCGGCCGCCTCGAGCTCCGTGCCGATCTCATCGATGACGATGACCTCGGGCATGTGGTTCTCGACCGCCTCGATCATCACGGAGTGCTGAAGCAACGGCGTCCGCACCTGCATCCGACGAGCGCGCCCGATCCCAGGATGAGGGATGTCGCCGTCGCCGCCGATCTCGTTCGACGTGTCGACGATCACGACGCGCTTGCGGAGCTCATCGGCGAGCAGGCGCGCGCACTCGCGCAGCATCGTGGTCTTGCCGATGCCGGGCCGCCCGAGCAAAAGGATGCTCTGGCCGCTGATCACGATGTCCCGGATGATCTCGCCGGTGCCGGTAACGGCGCGCCCGACACGCATTGTGAGCCCGGTGATGCGGCCGGACCGGTTGCGAATCGCGGACACGCGGTGGAGGGTGCGCTCGATGCCGGCGCGGTTGTCGTCGCCGAACTGGCCGACATTGTTGGCGACGTGTTCGAGGTCCGATGCGGATACAGGGCGGTCGGCCAGCAACACCTCCCGCCCAGGCACGCGTGCTTCCGGCTCGCGGCCGAGGTCGAGCACGATCTCGAGCAGCTCGCGGGGATCGGTGCGCTCGTGCAGCGCGCGCGCCAGGTCGGTGGGCAGCGCGCGAGACAGGAGCTCGATCTCCTCGTCCCAGCTGTGTGCGCCCTGCCCCCGCCCGGCGGAGGTCACAAGCGACGTGTCGGGCCTGCTCATGCGAGCGAGGGCACCAGTCCTTTCTCTCGCACGGGTACTCGAACGGCCAACTCTTTGACCAGGAGTAGCTGCGTCAAAAGTACGCTGAACCCACGCCCTCGCAGGGCGTCGATCATGTGCGAATCATAGTGGCGCAGGCTCGACCAGGCGGGAGCCTCGGAGCCGGCCAGCAGAGATAAACCGAGGTCCGCCAGCTCGTCGGGGAGGGGCCGCTCGGGCATCGCCAGGAAATTGAGCGTGTGCGGGCGCGCCCCAGAGCTCCGCTCGACCTTGACCCAGCCCACGAGCTCGACCCGGTCGACCACCAGCTCGAGCTTGTCCGATCCGCGGGCGCTCAGACGACCTGTCCATTCGCCGTGCAGCGCCCGCCAGTCGCGATACGTGGGCGCCTCGAGCTGCGACACACCCTGCGGAGTGACCTTCCGGTAGAGCTGGTAGAGCAGGCGATTGTCGCCCCTCTTCACGGGCCGGACGCCGTCGGGCTGTCGCTGCGAGCGTGCGACCGGGTTCTCGGCGTAGACGACGACCTCGGTGGCGTACTGGCGAAAGCCGCGGAGCCTGAATACAGGCAGCAGGGGATCGCGGTCCGGCAGGCGCACGAACACCCGCTGCGCTCCGCGCTCGAGCGCCTGGTTGCACAGGTGCTCGACCAGCGCGGGCGCGACATCGTCGGAAGACCCCTCCACCACCTGGAGGTTCAGGACCTGCAGGACCTTTGCCCGCGAAAGCTCCAGGCCTCGCTGGCCTCCGGAGGCCTGTACGTAGCCGACCACCTTGCCGCCCTCCTCGGCCACGTAAATGAGAGTCTCCTGCGAGAGAGGCAAAAACGCCGACAGCGTGGAACTGAGCAGCGACCACAGCCTCGCCGCAGGGGCATCGGCTCCGTTCATCGTCATGTCCGCCGACCTGTGCATTTCCTCGATGCGCGAGAGGTCGAGCAATCCCGCTGCCCTCAATTTCATGACGCTTTGGCTATGCGTACGAACGCTTCGTGCAATCGCCTGTCGCCTGTGAGCTCGGGGTGAAAGCACAGCGCGAGGATATGTCCCTGGCGCACCGCGACGGCGTGGCCGTCATGCATCGCGACCACCTCGGCGGTGCCGGCCGACTCCACGAGCGGTGACCGAATGAACACTCCGGGAAAACGTTTCCCCTCGAGGCCCGCCACATCCACGGCAGCTTCGAAGCTGTCGA
>WNFH01002671.1_pt1 | contig 12530 bp, 22 predicted proteins | sample 5400411 | NCBI WGS metagenome assembly WNFH01 (sample SAMN13153347, study PRJNA577476) | soil metagenome | isolation source: 200 cm saprolite under Douglas fir tree site 2 hole 3 | place: USA:California | collected 2015-04-18
GGGCCGCGCTGGAAGCGGCTGCGCCCCGCGCCGATGGGCCGGGCGTTCCGCTACCAGAAGCGCACCGCGCACCTGTGGGTGGGCGTGTCCGAGCATCACGTGGCAGCCGCGGAACGCGTCGCCGCGATTGAAGCGGAAGCGGAAGCCCAGAAAGGCGTGCGCGGCACCGCGCGCCGGGTTCGCAAAGCGTTGACCGGGAAGCAAGCGCCCTCGAAGAAGGGCAAGAAGTAAGGAGACCTAGAGTGGGACAGAAGACGCACCCGTACGGATTCCGGCTGGGCTACAACAAACCGTGGAAGTCGCGGTGGTACGCCGACAAGGACTACGCCGACCTGCTTCATGAAGACGTGAAGCTTCGCCGGGAGCTGAAGGAGAAGCTGAAAAGCGCAGGCATCAGCTCGATCGATATCGAGCGCGCGGCCAACAAGCTGGTCGTCCGCATTTACACCGCGCGGCCGGGCATCATCATCGGCCGCAAAGGCGCGGAGATCGACAAACTGAAGCAGGAAGTGCAAAAGCGCACCAAGCGCGAAGTGCACATTGACATCCAGGAAGTGCACCGTCCGGAGCTGGATGCGCAGCTCGTGGCGGAGTCGATTGCGCTGCAGCTCGAGAAGCGCGTGGCCTTCCGCCGCGCAATGCGCAAAGCCGTGGATTCGGCGCTGCGCTTCGGCTGCAAAGGCATCAAGGTGCGCGTCGCGGGCCGCTTGAACGGCGCGGAAATCGCGCGCAAAGAGTGGTACCTGCAGGGGCGGTTGCCGCTGCAGACGCTGCGTGCGGACATCGATTTCGGTTTCGCGCAGGCGTACACCACCTATGGCGTGATAGGCGTGAAATGCTGGGTGTATCAGGGCGAGAACGTGCCCAAGCGCGCCTCCATGATTCAAAAGGAACGCGAAGCCACGGCCGCAGTGTAAGCAACGGCTGGCGAACGGTAAGAGCCCAGAGAACGGGGAAGCGAGAGCAAAACGATGTTGATGCCGAAAAAGGTGAAGTACCGGAAACAGATGCGCGGGCGGCGCAAAGGCAAGGCCTGGCGCGGCGGAGATCTGGCGTTCGGCGAGTACGGATTGAAGGCCATGGAAAACGCCTGGATCACCGACCGGCAGATCGAGGCCTCGCGCGTGGCCATCACGCGGTTCATCAAGCGCGGCGGGAAATTGTGGATCCGGATTTTCCCGGACAAGCCGTTCACGAAAAAGCCGGCGGAAACGCGCATGGGCAAGGGCAAAGGCGCGCCGGAGAAGTGGGTGGCGGTGGTGAAGCCGGGACGCATCATGTTTGAAATGGCGGGGATCGACGAAGCGACGGCCAAGGAAGCTCTGGGGCTGGCGGCGCACAAGCTGCCGATTCCCACGAAGTTCGTCTCCCGCACGGGAGGGTTTTAACCATGCCGCGGCGAATTGAGAAGATCCGCGAAGCGGGCAACGACGAATTGCAGGCGCAGCACAAGGAATTGACGGAGCAGATTTTCCGGCTCCGGTTCCAGCTGACGACGGGCCAGGCGGAAGCACTGAAGCGGCTGCGGGAAGCGAAGAAAGATCTGGCGCGGATCAAGACCCTCCTGCGCGCACAGGAACTTTCGGCCCCGACCCGGTCGGGATCGCAAGTAACAGGGAAGGCGCAATGACAACCGAAACACAAAGCGCAGCGGTTGCGGAGCGCGGCGAGCGCACCGTGCTTACCGGCAAAGTCACCAGCGCGAAGATGGAAAAGACCATTGTGGTCGAGGTGCAACGGCTGGTGCAGCACCCCAAGTACCGCCGCGTGGTGCGCATCTCGAAGAAGTTCTACGCGCACGACGAAAACCGCCGGGCCAAGGCCGGCGACACGGTGCGCATCGTGGCCTCGCGGCCGCTCTCAAAGCTGAAGCGCTGGCGGTTGAAAGAAGTGCTGACGCGGAACGCGTCGGCCGGGTAGGAAAGACAGGGGAACAGACCAATGATTCAGATGCGAACCTGGCTGACGGTGGCTGACAATTCCGGCGCGCGGAAGCTGACCTGCATCATGCCCGTGGGTGGCGACGCTGGATTGCAGGCGGGCCTCGGCGATGTCATCACCGCCGCGGTAAAGGAAGCGACACCGGAAAGCCAGGTCAAAAAAGGCAGTGTTGTGAAGGCGGTCGTCGTGCGGATGAGGAAAGAACGGCGGCGCAAGGATGGCACCTACATCCGGTTTGACGACAATGCCGCCGTGCTCATCAACGATGCCGGCGAGCCGGTCGGGACGCGCGTCTTCGGTCCCGTGGCGCGCGAACTCCGCGAAAAGAAATTTACCAAGATTGTTTCGCTGGCTCCGGAGGTTTGGTAGGCGATGACACTCAGACACGAACGAGCCGAGCGGCACACCATTCAGATCCGCAAGGGCGACAACGTCAAGGTCATCGCCGGCAAAGACGCCGGCAAGAGCGGGCGCGTGCTGTCCATCAACGCCAAGAAGAACACCGTGGTCGTGGAGCACGTGGGCATCATCAAGCGCCACACGCGTCCCAATCCTTCGAAAAACATCAAGGGCGGGATCGTGGAGAAGGAAGCCGGAATCAACGCCTCGAACGTATTGGTGATCTGCGGGAACTGCGGGAAGCACACGCGGATCGGCCACACCGTGCTGGCGGACGGCTCGAAGGTGCGCAGTTGCCGGCATTGCAAGACAACTTTGGATAAGTAAAGGACGAGGTCAGGCCAGGCGATGAAGAGCCGAATGCAGGAAAAATACCGGAATGAGACGGTGCCGGCGCTGATGAAGCGCTTTGGCTGGAAGAATATGATGGCCGTGCCGAAGCTGCAGAAGATCACGGTCAACATCGGCCTCGGGGAGGCGAGCCAGAACGTGAAGCTCCTAGACACCGCGGCCGGGGAACTCGGCCAGATCACCGGGCAGAAGGCGGTGATCACGCGGGCGAAGAAGTCCATCGCGAACTTCAAGATTCGCAAGGGCATGCCCATCGGCTGCGCGGTTACGCTGCGCGGCGGCCGCATGTACGAGTTTCTCGACCGCTTGTGCAACGTGGTGCTCCCGCGCGTGCGCGACTTCCGCGGCTTGCCTTCCAACGCCTTTGACGGCCGGGGCAATTACACGCTGGGCCTCAAAGACCAGCTTGTGTTTCCGGAAATTGATTACACGCGCGTGGACAAGATCAAGGGCATGAACATTACGCTGACGACCAGCGCGAAAAACGACGAGCAGGGCCGCGAGCTGCTGAAAGGCCTCGGGGTTCCGCTTCGCGAAAAAGGGGCAGCTCAATAAATGGCACGCACAGCAAAGATCGCCAAAACGCTCAAGAAACCCAAATTCAAGGTGCGGGTACGCAACCGCTGCCGCTGCTGCGGCCGCGCCCGCGGGTATATCCGCAAGTTCCAGATGTGCCGAATCTGTTTTCGCGGTATGGCGCTGCGGGGAGAAATTCCCGGCGTCGTGAAAGCGAGCTGGTAGGAGAAATATGCAGACGGACCCCATTGCCGATTTTCTGACGCGCCTCCGCAACGCGGCGGCCGCCAAGCACCAGCGCGTTGACGTGCCGGTCTCCAGGCTGAAGACCGAAATCGCGCGCATCCTGAAGGAAGAGGGTTACATCTCGACCTATAAGCTGGTGGACGAGAACAAAACACGCAAAATGCTGCGAGTTTTCCTGAAGTACACCCCCGATCGCCGCAGCGTGATCACCGGCTTGAAGAGGATCTCGCGCCCGGGGGCGCGCGCTTACGTGGGTTCGACGGAGATTCGCCCGGTCGTCGGCGGGCTGGGCATCAGCATAGTGACCACGCCGAAGGGGCTGATGAGTGGCCGCGCAGCGCGCAAGGCCAGAATCGGCGGCGAACTTCTTTGCGAAGTGTGGTAGCCGGGATTTCAAGTTAAGGGAAATAGAATGTCACGTATCGGACGCAAACCAATTCCAGTGCCCGCGGGCGTGAAGGTCGCGCTCCAGAGCGACAAGGTCGACGTGCAGGGCCCTAAGGGAAAGCTCTCGGTGCCCGTGCCGCGCGGGATTACTTTTGAACAGAAGGATGGCGTGCTGACGGCCAGCCGCGCAACCGAAGATCAACGCGCGCTTCACGGACTCGCCCGCGCCCTGGTGGCCAACGCCGTTCACGGCGTGACCGCCGGTTTCAAGAAGGAGCTCGACATCGTCGGCGTCGGCTACCGCGCGGAGCTCAAGGGCAAAAAGGTCTCGTTCGCGCTCGGCAAATCGCATCCGGTCGAGTTTCCCATTCCGGAAGGAATCCAGATCGCCGTGGATAAGCAGACGCACCTCATCGTCAGCGGCGCGGACAAAGGCCAGGTTGGCCAAGTCGCCGCGGACCTCCGCTCGTTGCGTCCGCCCGATCCGTACAAGCAGAAAGGCGTCCGCATCACCGGCGAGCGCCTGAAGAAGAAAGCCGGGAAGGCGGGCGCGAAGGCTGGCGGCGCTTCGGCATAAGGAGAAGAGAAAGTGGCATCGGCACGAGTTCGCAAGCTTTCACGGGATTTGCACCGCCAGCGCGTTCACGAGCGTGTGCGCACCAAGGTCGAGGGTACGCCGGAGCGCCCGCGCCTTTGCGTGTATCGCTCGCTCGGACATATCTACGCTCAGGTGATTGACGACCGTTCCGGCAGGACGCTGGTCTCCGCCAGTTCGGTGGACGGCGAAACGAAAAAGGGCATGAAGGGCGGAGGCAACATCGCGGCCGCGAAAGTGATCGGCAAGGTCGTCGCCGAACGCGCCAAGGCTGCCGGAGTGAATAAAGTCGTGTTCGACCGCGGCGGATACAAGTATCACGGCCGCGTCAAGGCGCTCGCGGATGCGGCGCGGGAAGCGGGGTTACAGTTTTAAGCCTATGTCGAAGCAAATTCTGCGAGACAGCCTAGCGGTTCGCCGGCTTCTGGAAGTGAACCCTTCGGATTTGAAGGATGACGTGGTTGCCATCAACCGCGTCACTAAGGTCGTTAAGGGCGGCAAGAACCTCAGTTTCTCCGCGCTGGTGGTGGTCGGCGACAATCGCGGCCACGCCGGGTTCGGCATGGGCAAGGCGCGCGAAGTGCCCATGGCCATCAAGAAGGGGATCGAGCAGGCGAAAAAGAACCTCATCAAGCTGAATCTGAAGGGCTCCACGATTCCCCACCAGGTTCTCGGGCGTTACGGCTCCGCGCAGGTGCTGTTGAAGCCCGCGTCGGAAGGCACGGGGGTGATCGCGGGCGGTCCGGTGCGCAAGGTGATGCAGGTGGCGGGGATTACGAACGTGCTCACCAAATCCATCGGCACCTCCAACCCGCACAACGTCGTCAAAGCCACCTTTGCGGCACTCCTGGGCCTGAAAGACGCCGCGCATGTGGCGGAGACGCGTTCGAAGACGGTGGAAGAAATCAGCGGCAGGCCGCCCAAGGAAAAGGCCGCCGTGAGTGAGAACAACTAATGGCAGGCCAGAAGAAAGCCGGGGTGAAGAGCGCCGGCACCGTGCGAATCAAGTGGGTGGTCAGCTTCATCGGCTGCACTGATGACATGCGGCAAACTATCCGCGGCCTCGGCCTGCGGAGAATGCAACAAGTGGTGGAGCGCCAGGACACGCCGGCCGTGCGCGGCATGATTCACAAGGTGCGGCACCTCGTGGAAGTGGTGGAGTAGAGCGATGGCGAAAAAAGTTTCAAGCAGCCCGCGCAGGGGCGGCAAACGCGGCCGGCACAAACCGGCGGCGCCGGCGTCAAGCGGGCGTCGCGGCTTCACGCTGGCGAATTTGCATCCGCCCGCGGGCTCGCGCAAAAAGAAAGTTCGCGTCGGCCGGGGCATGGGCTCGAAGCTCGGCAAAACCGCCGGCTCGGGCAACAAGGGACAGAAATCGCGCCGGGGCTATTCCCGCCGCCGTGGGTTTGAAGGCGGCCAGATGCCGCTGCATCGGCGCATGCCGAAACGCGGTTTTCACAACCCGTTCGGCGTGGCCTACTCGGTCGTCAATCTGGCGGAATTGAACGTTTTTCCCGCCGGGGAAACCGTCACGCCTGAATTGCTTCGCGCGCACGGTTTCGTTCGTCGGGCGACGGACCCCATCAAGGTTCTCGGCGACGGCGAGTTGACCACCAAGCTGGCGATTCACGCGCATGCGTTCAGCGCGTCGGCCAAAGAAAAGATTGCCAAGGCAGGCGGCACGTTTGAGGTTGTAGCCTAGGGATTGCCCCGGTCTGGCTGGAGTTGCAGGCAAGAAAGAATCACGGGAAACACGCATGAACCGATTCATCGAAGCAGTGAAAAACATGTTCCGCATCGAAGACCTGCGGAACCGGGTGATGTTCACGCTGGCCCTCTTGGCGGTCTATCGCATTGGCGCGCACATTCCCATTCCCGGGATCAACGCTACGGTGCTGGAACAGCTCTTCAACCAGTCGGCGGGATCGGTTCTGGGGATCTTTGATTTGTTCAGCGGCGGCAACTTCCGCCGGATGACGATTTTTGCGCTCGGCATCATGCCGTACATCACCTCCTCGATCATCCTGCAGTTGATGACCGTAGTTTTTCCATACCTCGAGCGCTTGCAGAAGGAAGGTGAGCTCGGCCGGCGCAAGATCACCCAGTACACCCGTTATTTGACGATTTTGCTGAGCATCATTCAGTCGCTGTCGATCGCCGGCACCCTCCAGTCGCAGGGCATTAGCGGACAATCGCTCGTCTATCATCCGGGCTGGGGCTTTACACTCATGACCGTTCTTGCGTTGACGACCGGATCGGCCTTCATCATGTGGCTCGGCGAGCAGATCAGCGAGCGCGGCATCGGCAACGGCATGTCGCTGATTATTTTCGTTGGCATCGTGGTTGGTTTGCCGCGCGCGGTTGTGGACTTGTATGAGAAAGCCGCAACACGGGCTTGGGGGCCGTTCACGCCGCTCGCGCTGATTCTCCTGATCGCGCTGATGATCGCGGTGGTCGCTTTCATCGTTTTCGTGGAGGGCGGGCAGCGCCGCATTCCGGTGCAGTATGCCAAGCGCGTCGTGGGGCGTCGCGTGATGGGCGGGCAATCTTCTTATCTCCCGCTGCGCGTCAACTCCGGCGGCGTGATTCCGCCGATTTTCGCAAGCTCGCTGCTGGCCTTTCCCGCGACGATTGCGCTGGTCCTGAATCACAAGTACGCGTTCGTGGACGCCATCAAGACGTATCTTTCCTGGGGCGAGCCCCTGTACACGCTGGTCTACGTCGCGCTGATTTTGCTGTTCGCCTTCTTCTACGTCGGCATTGTCTTCAACCCGACCGAGCTCGCGGACAACATGCGCAAGAACGGCGGGTTCATTCCGGGCATCCGGCCGGGCCGCACCACCTCCGAGCATGTCAGCAGGATTTTGAAGCGCCTGACGTTTATCGGCGCGGTATACCTGGCGATGGTTTGCCTGCTTCCCGAATGGATGATCGCGGGGATTCACCTTGACCATCTCGGCTGGGGCCTCGGTTCCTGGTTTGACCGGCACTTCCCGGTGTGGTTTCTGAAGGGCCTGGGAGTGCAGTTTTATTTCGGCGGCACGTCTCTCTTGATTGTCGTGGGCGTGGCGATGGATACGGTGCAGCAGCTTGAGGCACAGCTCGTCATGCGCAACTACGAAGGGTTTGCTCGTAAGGGTCGTTTGCGCGGCCGGCGGTAAAGGAGACGAGTGGAGTGGCTCCGGATACAAGGGCCCCGGAGAAGTTGGACCGCGCGGTGATTTTTCTCGGGCCTCCGGGCGCGGGAAAAGGTACGCAGGCAAAGGAGCTGGCCAGGAAGTACGGTGTGCCTCATCTTTCGACCGGCGACATGCTCCGCGAGAACGTCGCCAAAGGCACGCCGCTCGGGGAGCAGGCTAAGCCGATCATGGCGCGCGGCGACCTGGTGCCCGACTCTCTGGTGCTGGAAATGATCAGGGAGCGCATTGAGCGGCCGGATTGTTCGCACGGTTTTGTGTTCGATGGGTTTCCGCGAACCGTGGCGCAGGCGAAGTACCTCGGCGCCCTGCTCCGGCAGCATGGGTACCGGTCGCCGCTGGTTGTGCACTTTGCGCTCGATCCGGCGCTGGTCTTGCGGCGCATCACCGGCCGGCGCATGTGCAAGGTGGGCGGCGAGATTTACAATATCTACGAGCGCCCCACGAAAGTGGAAGGCCGCTGTGATAACGACGGCGGAGAACTGGAGCAGCGGCCGGACGACCGGGAAGAAATTGTGGGGCCGCGGTTGCAAGCGTACGAAAAACAAACCGCGCCGCTGGTGGCGTATTACCGGCGGCTGGGCCGCTTGCACGACGTGGACGCCGCGAAGAGCGTGGAGGAAGTAACGCAGCGCGTGCTGGAGATCGTGCGCAGGCGCGGCGGTCGGCCCATGAAGGGCCACCGATAGGGACGATGGCGATTCATCTGCGAAGCGCGGAAGAGCTGGAAAAGATGCACCGCGCGGGGCTGACCGTATACGACGTTTTGACCGCGCTTCGCGATGCGGTCAGGCCCGGAATGTCGACGATGGACCTCGAAAAGCTCGCCGAGGAAAAAGTCGCCGCCAGGCCGGGAAGGGCGGCATTCAAGGGATATCGCGGCTATCCCTGCATGCTGTGCACGTCCGTGAACAGCGAGATCGTTCACGGGATTCCGTCGGCCAAGCGGAAGTTGCGCCAAGGCGACATCATCTCGATCGATTTCGGGATGGAAGTGGACGGGTATTACGCGGATTCGGCGGTTACCGTCCCTGTGGGACACATCGGCCCGGAGCTGCAGAAGTTGCTTGATGTGACCCGGGAGTCGCTGGACCGAGGCATCGGCCAGATGCGCGCCGGCAACCGGCTCGGTGATGTTGGCCACGCAGTGCAGAGCTGGGTCGAGCAGAACGGTTTTTCCGTGGTGCGGGAGTTCGTCGGTCATGGCATTGGCACCAGGATGCACGACGAGCCGAACCTGCCGAACTATGGCGAGGCGGGACGCGGCACTCGGCTGCAGGAAGGAATGGTCATCGCCGTTGAGCCCATGGTGAACGCTGGCGGCGCGGAAGTTCGCATGCGCGATGAGTGGGTGGCGGAGACGGCGGATGGCAGCCCCTCGGCGCATTTCGAGCACACCGTCGCGGTCACGGCCAATGGGCCGTGGATCCTGACGCGGCCGAAGGGGATGACCGGGCCATCGTGGTAAGAACCGTAGAGGCCAGGCTTTAGCCCGGCTACCGTGAACACAGGAGCTTATGGCGAAGCAGTTCGACGAGAAAAAGAAAGGCGACTCTGGGAATCCCAAAGAGGACGCCATCGAAGTCATGGCAACGGTCATCGAGCCGCTGCCGAACGCGATGTTCCGCGTCGAGCTGGAAAACAAGCACCAGGTCCTGGCGCACGTTTCCGGCAAGATGCGCAAGAATTTCATCCGGATCCTGGCGGGAGACAAAGTCGCGGTCGAGCTTTCGCCCTATGATTTGACGCGCGGACGGATTGTGTACCGCTACAAGTAGCGATCGTGGCTGCGGGTTTATCGCCGCAGTTAGCGGCAGGAGCGAGGAGCAGCACAGCATGAAAGTTCGGGCATCGGTAAAAAAGATTTGTGACAAGTGCAAAGTGATTCATCGGCGCGGCGTGGTGCGGGTGATTTGCGTCAACCCCAAACACAAGCAGCGCCAGGGATAAGGACTTTGCTTAGGAGAATGGCATGGCACGTATCGCAGGTGTAGATCTTCCGCCGCAGAAGCGCCTTTGGGTCGGGTTGACCTCGATCTACGGCATCGGGCAGGAGCGCGCAAGAAAGCTCGCCGCCAAGGCAGGCGTCGATCATACGAAGAAGATTCGCGACCTGACCGAAGATGAAATAAATCATATTCGCCAGGAAATTGAAAAAGAAGGCCGCGTGGAAGGCGATCTCCGCAAGGAGATCCAGATGAACATCCGCCGGCTGATCGAAATTCAGGCGTATCGCGGGATCCGGCACCGCCGCAACCTGCCCGTGCGCGGCCAGCGGACGCACACCAACGCGCGCACCCGAAAGGGTCCGCGGCGTGGCGCGGTCGCGGCAAAGAAGAAGGTCATGGGCAAGAAGGGTTAACGGGTGGGCTGTTTTTAGGGGTGCAACATGTTGCGCCCCATCTTCGCAAGATTTCAGATTTTGGATTCTGCGGCCGCCGTCAGCAGCCCCAGAATAAAAAACAGAAACGGAGTTACACGTGGCAAAAGAACCGAAAGCCGCAGCCGCAACGCCGGAGACCGGAGCACCGGCAAAACCGGCAGCGGCGGCGAAGCGCAAGAAGGAGTTCAAGAAGAAGCGGGAGCGCCGCATCATTCCGCATGGCCTGGTGCACATCGCTGCGTCGTTCAACAACACGCAGATCACCATCACCGACCCGGATGGCCGCGCCGTGTGCTGGTCTTCCGCGGGTGCCATCGGCTTCAAGGGCTCGCGCAAGGGCACCCCGTACGCCGCCCAGCAGGCTTCTCTCTCGGCTGCCGGGGTCGCGCGCGACCAGTATGGAATGAAGAGCGTGGAAGTGCGCGTGAAGGGCCCGGGGTCGGGACGCGAGTCCGCCGTGCGCGCCCTGGCCGCTTCCGGTTTGCACATCGTGGTGATCCGCGACGTCACGCCCATCCCGCACAATGGCTGCCGTCCGCCAAAGCGCCGCCGCGTTTGATGCGTACCGCCATGAGAAAAGATTTCGAGAGTTTTGGGAAGGGAGAATAAGAAGTTGGCAAGACACCGAGATGCAGTCTGCCGCCTGTGCCGTCGGGAAGGGCAGAAGCTGTTTTTGAAAGGCCTCCGTTGCTTCACGGAGAAGTGCGCGATTGAGAAGCGCAACTTCGTTCCGGGACAGCACGGCCAGTCACGGCGCCCGAAGGTCGCGGGTTACGGCCTGCAGCTGCGTGAGAAGCAGAAGGTCAAGCGCACCTATGGCCTGCTGGAGCGGCAGTTTCGCAACTACTTTGAGAAGGCTGCCCGCGCCAAGGGCCATACCGGCGAGAACCTGATCATCATGCTGGAACGGCGGCTGGATAACGTTGTGTGGCGGGCCGGCCTGGCATCCTCGCGTTCCCAGGCGCGGCAGCTTGTGCTGCACGGCCACGTGCGCGTGAGCGGCAAAAAAGTCAATATCCCGTCGTACCTGGTGAACGTCGGGGAGGAGGTCGCCATCAAAGAAAAGATGCACCAGAACACGATGGTTCTCGAAGCACGTAACGTCGCCCAAAGCCAAAACGCAGTACCTTGGCTCGAGCAGAATCGCGAGCAGTTCAAGGCCAAGGTCGTGGCTCTGCCCAAGCGCGATGACGTGCAGACACCGCCGATCAACGAGCAGCTCATTGTCGAATTGTATTCGAAGTAACCGGGAGAATTTTGCAGTCAGGCCGGCGCGCGCGCGCCACAGCCGGCTCCGGTCTCGCCGGGGTCGCCAGTAAGGTCGCCCGCCTCGCGGGTGCCAGGATCAAGGATGGGGGCCGGTTCGCTCGGCTCCAGAAGGAAGGAACACGATGTGGAAAGGTTTTCAAAAACCAAAGCGTCTCGCCTCCGAACTGGAATCGCTCACCGAGAAGTACGGGCGGTTTTCCGCGCAGCCGTTTGAGCGCGGCTGGGGTACCACGGTCGGAAATGCGCTGCGCCGCGCGCTGCTGAGCTCCATCGAGGGGGCGGCCATCACCGCGGTGAAGATCGAAGGTGTGTTGCATGAATTCTCTTCGATCCCCGGCGTCGTCGAGGATGCCACGGACATCATCCTCAATCTCAAGCAGGTGCCCATCAAGCTGAACACCGATCTGCCGAAAACGATTTACATCAACGTCGAACAGCCCGGTCCCGTCACCTCCGCGCAGATCGAGGAAGACGCGGACTTCGCCGTGCTCGACAAAAGCGTGTATATCGCCACCGTCAGCGAGGGCGGCAAGCTCCCGATCGAGATGCGCGTGAAGAACGGCCGCGGCTACGTGGCTGCCGACCGCAACTATGATGAAGACCTGCCCATCGGCTACATCCCCGTCGACAGCGTTCACTCCCCCGTGCGCAAGGTCAATTACTCCGTCGAAGCCGCGCGTCTCGGACAGATGACCGACTATGAGAAGCTGATGATCGAAGTGTGGACCAACGGCGCGATCACCCCGCAGGATTCCATCGGCCTCGCCGCGAAGCTGGTCAAGGACCACATGAGCATCTTCATCAACTTCGAAGAGCCGGTGGAGACCGTCGAAGCGCCGCCGGACATCGCCCACGATCCGCGCCTCGAGCACCTGGATCGCTCGGTCGAAGAGCTGGAGCTGTCCGTGCGCTCCTACAACTGCCTGAAGAACGCCAACATCCAGACCATTCGCGAGCTCGTGCAAAAGAGCGAGAACGAAATGCTCAAGACCAAGAACTTCGGCCGCAAGTCCCTCAACGAGATCAAGGACATCCTCGTCAAGATGGGCCTGGCACTAGGAATGAAGTTCGACGAGCACGGCCGGATCATCTGGCCACCGCTTCCCAGCCAGACTGCCGCTCCCTCCACGGAAGATTCCGTCGGACTCTAAAGCGACAAGGGACAATTCCACGATGCGACATCTCAACGCACATTCAAAACTCGGAAAGCAGCCGGCTCATCGCCGCGCGGTGCTGCGCAGCCTGG
>WNFH01004270.1_pt1 | contig 12528 bp, 18 predicted proteins | sample 5400411 | NCBI WGS metagenome assembly WNFH01 (sample SAMN13153347, study PRJNA577476) | soil metagenome | isolation source: 200 cm saprolite under Douglas fir tree site 2 hole 3 | place: USA:California | collected 2015-04-18
TCCAGCGTCTTCTTCCGCACCTGGCGACCTATCTGGGCCACGTAAGCCTTCGGGAAACGTCGCGCTATCTGACGATGACCAAGGAACTCCTGGACGAAGCGAGCCATCGCTTCGAACTTTACGCGTCCCCAGGAGGCAAGTAATGAAGAACGACTCCCTTCTTGGCCCCTGGATCAGACGTTTCTTGCTGGAACATCTGGTTGCAGAGCGGAATCTTTCGCGGAACACCCAGCGCAGTTATCGGGACACGTTATGCCTGCTTCTTCCCTGCAAGCGTCAGAGCAACGCACCTGTTCGACAAGCGGAGTTCTGTGTTCTGTGTTCGAGTTGGATCGATGACTTTCTACGTAGCCTTTCTATTGAGGCTGTACTCGCGAAATTAGACCGCGTAGCTTCTGCACAATCCCAGGGCCAACGTTAGCGGCTCGGATGCGGCAATCTACGGTTGGTCATGGGACTGCTCTTAATTGCAGAGCCCTGCCAAATTCGTCTATCATTCGTACACTTCGACAGTGGGGTTTGGCTCTTGCCGTTTTTGAGGGTGTATTTCCTTGTCGCGGACTTTCACTCCGCGCGGGTGGGGGTCTACAGATGCCTTTTCTTCCAGTTCTACCGTACGAACAAGCCAGCGCCGAGGTGAGGAAGATCTACGAAGACGTCACTCGCCGTTGGGGCTTCCTGCCTAACTATTTCCAGGCTTTGGGCCACAATGTTCAGCTTCTTCAAGACCAAGTTGATCTCTATACGAACGCCATGTTTGAGGAGCGGGGCCTGCCCAAGATCGTCAAAGAGCAGATTGCCACTATCGTCAGTGGAATCAACATGTCGAGCTATTGCCTCCCCGCGCATCTGGAGATACTGGGCCGCATGGGCATAGAAAAATCTCTCTGCCGCAAGCTGTCAATCGACTACAAGTCGGCGCCAGTTGATCCCAAGCTCATGGAACTGTTCAAGTTCTGCGACAAGCTCACCAACCACCCCGGCGACATGCAGCGCGCGGACATTGAGAGTCTCCGACAGTTGGGCTGGAACGATGCTGCCATTTTCGACGCTGTCCTTGTTACGTCGCTCTACGCCTGTGCCAACCGGTTCTCATCGGGCCTTGGCCTCACTCCCGACTTTGACTAGCGCAGCCCTCCTGAGTGCCGCTCTTCGGAATTGAGAGAAAAAAGCCGACATTCCGTTTGTGCCCGTTGACCTTCGACCAAACCATCACCAACTGATCGGGCTAGGGGTAAGGCAATGGCGGATGGGGTGATGGCCCGACGGAGGGCCGGCCGCCCTAAGCGTGCGGATTTCGACCAAACCATCACCAACTGGTCGGGCTAGGGGCAAGGAAATGGCGGATGGGTGACGGCCCGACGGAGGGCCGGCCGCCCTAAGCGTGCGGATTCGCTGCCAGAGCGGAGGCCGACACAACCCTGCCCTTGGCCCCGACGTTCGATCCTTCGCCCTGCCACTTCTGCGCCAACCCTTCCAGCCGCGTCAACACTTTCGCAATGTCCTTCATGCCGTGGGTGATGCCATAGGTCACGGCAGGCGGAATCGTCGGCTCGTAATGGCGGAACACGAATCCCTTGTCTTCCAGCGTGCGCAGCCGTTCCGTCAGGACGCGCGAGGAAATGAGTGCCACGTTCCTCCGCAGCACACCGAATCGCATCGGCCCGTTCGTGCTTAAGGCCCACAGGATGTGCAGCGTCCAGGGCCGGGTCAGCAGTTCCAGTAATCCGCCGATCGCGCAGGGAGAGCGAGTTTGGGCGGAGCGTCTCATCAGAAGTTTACCGATAATTCAGCTCGGCTCCCCTTTGCGGAACCTGTGTCTAAACATTTGGCTCAGTCGTTCGCGCACGTCGTCTGGTAGAGGTGCGGGGTCCGTATGGCAGAAAACTTCCACTGTTTTGTGCGTGGTATCCACTACGATGCGACAGTCCTCACAATGCTCCAGGTGGCGCTCCAGTTCCCGCACCAGTTCGGGATCGAGTTCTCCGTCGATGTATTCAGAGATTTTATCGACGACTTGTCGGCATCGCATTGCGGGCATCCTTTCCGAAATACTTGGTCAATTCTTCGCGCAACTTCAGTCGAGAGCGCAAAAGTCGTGTCTTTACCACGGGGATGGTCAGGCCGAGCAGTTTGGCCGTCTCCTCTATCGAGAACTTCTCAACGTCCCGAAGCGTGAAGATTGTCCGCGACTTCGGGTCCAGCGTCTGGATAACTTCCGCCAGTATCTTCTGTAGTTCGGTATTCAGACAGGCCTTTTCCGGGTCTTCGCCCCAACTCTCGATTTCCAGCGGGACGTAGTTGCCATCCTCGCCTTCTCGCGGCTCGTCGAGCGAGGACTCTTTCCACAAGGCGCGCTTCCTTAGCTTGCCCAATGCCACGTTCACCGCGATGCGCACCAGCCAAGTGTAGAAACGCGAGCTCCCACGGAAGTCTGCTATCCGGTTATGCTGAGACCAAGGCGATAAATGTGCCGGCTGTACTGATTCAGCAGTGTAACGAAGGCGTCCGAGTCACCCGCCTGGGCCGCGGCCACAATGGACTGCTCGTTGTCTAAATGGGTCGGCATTTTTGGAGACTTGAGTAGTCTCGGCGGTGGATCCTCTCGGACAGCGTTCCACCATATTACACAGATGGACCAATTCGAAAAAAGTCACGAGGCAGCGAAGAATTCTTGCGGTCTGACGGCCACCAGAATCCAACCGAGGCTACCCACAATCATGGGGCCATGTGTCCTCGGAAAGCTGCTGATCCAGCTGATTTGCTTAGGGTTGTCGACGGGAACCCGGCGACTTTCTAGGCGGGGCTCTGTGTCTGACCATCAGTCTTGAATTCGATCGTTTCACCGCTCGTGAGCATGCCGGCGTCGGCGAGCTGCGTAGGCAGCGACCTTGAGGCGGTTTCCACACAGTTGCATGCTGCACCAGCGGCGGGTCCCCTTCTTGCTGGTGTCATGGAAATGCAGTACGCAGCTCGCGCACTTGCGAATTCTCGATCGGTCAGCGGTGGTCAGAAGACTCACCATGTCATCCAGGAGAGGTCCGAATGTATCTTCTGCACACCGCAGATCGAAGCGCCTCGTTCGTTCTAAACCCGACCTGGACCGAACAACCTGATCTACAAAGGAGTGTTGCAACAACAGGCGATTCAGCCGGTCGATGAAGGACGGCGCAGGCGGCCGGCCCGCCTCCAGCTGAAGCACGACCCGCCGCCATGTCTCGCGAAACTCCCGTAACTTCGGCAATCCCGGATCCGCCTTGGACGGCACAACGTGACCGACCTGCTTCTTCGTTAGTAGCCCGGCTGCCGCCAGCCACCGTAGCAGCGAGGCGGAATCAGGCAACAACTCAACCGGCTTGCCGTCGATTACCGGCCGGGTGTTCAGAAAATCCAAACTCAACTGATTCCCCACGAACAGAAATCCATCGCGCCAATCCTTGCTCACGGTTGTTGGATGTGCCCCTCTCAAATCTTTTTTCACAATTATACACCAATAACGAATCATTTTAAAGGTTAGTCCATCTGATGGGTGAAAGAGGAAAGGGATCAAACAGATGAAAAGACTCGAAGGAAAAATCGCGGTCGTTACGGGCGGAAACAGTGGGATCGGCCTTGCGACCGCAAAGCTGTTGCGGGAGCACGGCGCGAGGGTCGCAATCAGTGGCCGTGACAAAACATCGCTAGAGGAAGCAGGCGAAGCCATCGGCTCCGGGACGATCAGTGTTCAGTCCGACGTGAGTATACCGGCCGATCTTGACCGGTTGTTCGAGACGGTCTCCAAACGGCTCGGTAAGATTGATGTCCTGTTCGCGAATGCCGGAGTCGCCAAGTTCGCCCCTATCGCAGACACCCCCGAAGCGCTCTACGACGAGGTGTTCGATATCAACGTGAAGGGAACGTTCTTCACCATCCAAAAAGCGATTGCTTACCTGAATGATGGTGCGGCCATCATTTTGAATACGACATTCTTTAACCTGACTGGTGCTCCGGGAACCAGCGTCTATTCGGCGAGCAAGGCGGCAGTCCGATCTTTTGTCCGCGTCGCCGCCGCAGAACTCGTGGGCCGTGGTATCCGTGTCAACGCGGTCAGTCCTGGGCCGATCGCTACGCCGATCTATGGAAAGCTGGGGTTGCCGAAAGAAGCCGTGGACGCAATGGCCCAAAACATTCTCGCGCAGGTCCCGATGAAACGGTTCGGTCAGCCGGAAGAGGTTGGTAATACCGTTCTCTTTCTTGCCAGTTCTGAGGCTTCTTACATCACGGGCGTAGAAGTTGAAGTCGGTGGGGGGATCGGCCAGATCTGACCCTATGGAAGAGTGGCGGTCGGTCACACCGATCGCCACTTTGGGGGTTACTGAAGGGAAAGTGGAGACCAACATGAGCACAAATGACCTGCAGCGGCTTACTTCTCTCTACTACCGTTCGATCCGGATTTCCGACGTCGACGGGTTTGTCGATCTCTTCGCTACCGATGGAGTCAGTCACGATCCAGTAGGAGCGCCTCCCCATGTCGGGCACGACGGTGTTCGAGCATTCTTAACCGGTGTTCTCGGCTTGTGCCATCAATTGGACATCGCGCCTGTGGAGACAGTTTTTTATCACAACAGCGCCGCGGTGACTTGGAGCGCATTTGCGATTGGCAAGAACGGTAGCAGGACGGAGTTCGGCGGGATTGATGTTTTCACCTTCAATCAGGATCTTCGGATCGCTTCGCTCCATGCCTTTTGGGACGCTGTGCCCCTTATGAAGGCGTTGACGGCGCACGGCTGAGTCCTTAAGGAGAACGCATGTTCAAAGACAAAAGGGTACTCGTCACTGGGTCCGGCCGCGGCATCGGGAAGGCCATTGCACAGCGATTTGCACTTGAGGGAGCATGGATTCAACTCGTCGCCCGCAGCGGGGAAGAACTCGAAGCCACGCGCGCTGAGCTTCTCCAGTTCACTCCGCAGGTAAAGGCGACATCGCTGGATCTGCTCCTTCCAGATTCAGGCCGACAGATTGTGGCGGAGGTGGAGCAAGCGTGGGGCGGCCTCGACATCCTCGTGACCAATGCCGGAGCTGCTGCTCAAGGGGGATTCCTCGAACTCGAAGATTCGGTCTGGTCGGTAGGTTTCGGGCTCAAGATGTTCGGTAATCTTCGCGTGATCCGCCAGGCCTGGCCGCTACTGCAGGCTTCCAGAGGGCACTTGGTGATGATTGGCGGCGGAACCGCACGCACTCCCGACAGGAAGCTTTCGCTTGTTTCGGCCGTGAATGGAGGTCTTGCCGCACTTTCCAAATCGATCGCTGAGCAAGGCATCCTTGACGGCGTTCACGTCAATCTGGTTCAGCCGGGCATGGTGAAGACGTCACGTCGGCAGAAGCTTTTCGATAGGCTTGCGGCACAAGACGGAATGGCCACCGCCGACTACATCGACCGCGCTGTGAAGGAACTTAGGGTCACGCGGCTCGGCGAGCCCGCCGATGTCGCTGAGGTCGTTGCGTTTTTGTGCACAGAGCAATCGCGTTGGATGCAGGGATCAATCCTTGACATCGACGGTGGTCAGAACAAAGGGGTCTAACCCCATTGAAAGAACCCGATGAACCAACCCCTGGCATGACACTCCCCAGCGCTACAGATCTGGCGTGGGTGGAGAGGTGCTCCGGGTGATACTCGCCGAGGTGCCGATTTCACGGCGGCATTCCTCTGCGGCTCCAAACAATCGCTTGTTGAACTCCACGCCTTTCATGGCGGCGATACGGATGGCTGCCAGATCTTGCCGATGGACGCTGGGCAATTTTTCACTGAGAATCTCGACTTTCCCAAGAACGATGGTGAATAGGTCGATGAGACGATAACTCGTTTCTTCAATCAGTTTTGCGCGGGCGGCGCGTACTAACAGCGCCTCGGATGCGGCCGGATCGGCAGATGGCACGCCAGACTTTTCTTTACTCACCGTGACTCCTTAAGAATGCGAAGATTTTTACAAAAGTTTCGGCGTAACCTGCCCGAAGTTGGCCCATCCAATGGTCACGCGTGAAAGAATTTCACACAGTACAAGTACAGTATCAGACGTCAATCGTACCTCGCCTCTTTAATCCCTGTCGTCGCCATCGTGGGCGTTACCCAGCAAAAGTGCGCGGAATCGCTATTCGGAATTCACAAACCAACGTCGGTCAATCCAGGATGGTCATCGGGGCGGCGTCCGGGTGGCCAATGGCACTTGCGCTCGGATTCATTGATTGGCAGGTCATTGATGCTCGCCAGCCGCAGACGCATCAAGCCATCCTCTCCGAATTCCCAATTCTCGTTGCCGTACGAACGGAACCACTTTCCAGAATCTGCGTGCCATTCGTAGGCAAAACGAACGGCAATGCGATTGTCTCCGAAGGCCCAGAGTTCTTTGATTAGTCGATACTCCAGTTCCTTTGCCCACTTGCGCTTCAAAAAGGCGACAATTTCCTGCTTCCCATTGATGAATTCTGAACGGTTTCGCCAGCGCGAGTCGGAAGAGTAAGCCAAGGAAACTCTCTCCGGATCACAAGAATTCCAAGCGTCTTCCGCAAGACGAACCTTCTGGATCGCGGTTTCACGGGTGAAGGGCGGCAATGGAGGACGTGTCAGCATAGTGTTTCCTTTCTCTGCGGAGTCTGGTCTTTCGTGCGACTTAACCCAAGAGGGCGAATGTGGCATAGGTTATTGTCGTCGGTACCGCCCCGCGGTAGTGTCTATGCGTACAAGCGGTTTCGCGTTTGAAGACCGTCCACAATTGTGACCGGATCGCCCACGCGCAGCACGCCGCTCTGCACCACCGAACAATCCAGGGCCATGGTGCCGTCGAGCTCTTGCACAATGCGCCTCAGCACACTGCGATCCTGCTCCAAGGTGTCGGGATCGTAAGTGGTCATCACGCAGCGTCCGCGCAGTTGGGCGGCGTGAATGATAGCATCGCCGACCCGCAAGTTGCGGCCTTCCCATTTTCGCTCTTCCAAGTCTTTCACTCCGCCAACGATCACATTGGGACGCAGCCGCCGGCCATCAAAGCCCATATGCTCGATTGCGCCGTCGGTAGCGACCAGCAGTGGCAGCACGTCGAAGCGCTCCACGCCTTCGTAGGAGATGAGCTGCGCACCCGGACCTGCGGCCTCATTTACCAACTCCAGGGCTTCTCGCGAGTTCCAGCGATGAGCGGAGATGTAGGCAACTCCGTCATTGCCCAACGTGCCTTTCAATCCGAGCAGCCGATGATGCGTTCGGGAGGTGATAATGTGACCATTGGAGCCAAGCACCAGAATCTTCCGATCGTCGGCAAAGCCGCCGCGAGTGAGTTCGATTTTCTGCACCTGCTCTCCAGCCATCGACTTTACTGGATAGCGCCACAGCTCCTTTATGAACATAGGTCTCCCCGTCCCAGCGCACCGAATGGGGCGGAGTCGACGCCACGTGAACTGTGACGTCGACCTCCGCCCGAATGATCCTCGCCGCTAGCGAGCCGCGCTATGGCTTATCTCAAACAACGCATCGATAGGCGTCTGGGCTAGATTGTTGGTGTAGTTCTGCAGGCTCTTGACCGTCAGAAGCAGAATGACTTCCATCGCCTGTTCAAAGTTGTAATGATTGTGGAAGTTTGCCCAGGTGGCTGCATCCGGCTTGCCGGAAGTTTTCACCATCTCGACTGCAAACTTCCGCAGCGACTCCAACTTGGGGTCGGCAATGGGGTGGCCTGAGGCTGCCGCCTCGATCGGGCCTTGGGGAAGGGCTCGGGACAAGAACGTGTGAGCCGCCACGCAATAGTCACACTTGTTTTGGTGGCTCCCCGCCAAGTCCACGATCTGCTTCTCAACAGGCGAGAGCGAGATGTGTTCCAGTTGTTGCATGGTGGCCATGTTCGCCGCCAAAAGCGCTGGGCTTCCGGCAAGAACGGCGAACAGGTTGGGCAGCGCTCCACCGAACATCTTCTGAACACCTTTCAAAGTGTCCTTGGATGCCTCTGGAGCATTCTCGGCAGTATAGATTGTGAATCCAGCCGGGGTCTTCTGTTGTGTGGACATGTGATCTCCTTTGTTTTTTTCTTGTACTGCGGTTCACTACACGGTGCTACCGATCAGGAGCGGAGCCGCGAGGCTCGCATTCAGAGGCGAATCAATCGCCTCCATGATCAAGCGAACTACCTTCTCCGGCGCCGAGCTGAGCGGGGTATGGTCCACTTCCTGTACATCGATGTGAGCCTTCATCCGCTCGGCCATGAAGCGCTGCGTCACCGGAGAAATCATGCGGTCCCGTTCGGCGACCAGGAACCACGATGGTTTCTCCTTCCATCCCGGCTTGGGCATCGGCTCGGTGATGCACTTCACCGACAACGGCCTCTGCACCACTTGCATGAGCGCACTCTCCTCCGCTGACGATTCCGGAGCCACCGCGTTTGCGAAGGCTCCTTCTGGCATGCGTAGGAAGTTGCTCTCATCGGGCACCGGCTGTGCCATCTGCGGATGCGGCGTATCCCGGTGCAGTAGTGCCCCGACGGTCTCGCCTTCGTCGGGGGCCATGCCAGCGATAATCGCCAAAGCTTTTACCTTCGCTTCTCCGGCGGCGGCGGCGCTGATGACCGCGCCGCCGTACGAGTGAGCTGCCAGCACCACCGGAGCCTGCAGCCTTGCTACTTCGCGCCGGACGGCGGCGACGTCGTCCGAAAGCGAAGTCAGCGGGATCTGCGCCGAGACCACTTGCAGCCCCCGCTTCTGCAGCCGGGGGATCACCTTGTTCCAACTCGATCCATCCGCCCAGGCTGCATGAACCAGAACGACTGTGGTGTTCTTGTGGGCGGCGTTCATTTCGCCCTCCTGGCATATAGGGCAGTCGGTAGGCCAACAAACAGGGCATGGCCGATCACGCCGTTCAGGAACAGACCCAGGTCAAACGCGCTGGGCCCGATCGCAGAGCGGGGCAGCACCAGGTAAGTCATCACCAGGTAAACCGCCGCGCCATAAATCAGACCAAGCACGACCGCCTGGCTCTTCAGCACGGGAATGGCGCGGCTGGCGAGAATGTAGATCGCCGCCACTACAAACGCGATGAAGAAGTGCAGCAGAGTGCCAAGCCCAGCGGTGGCCAGGCCGCCCTTAAACGACGCCGGCCCAAGTACCCCGCTTGCGATGTACTGCAATACCTGGATCGGGTTGGTTCCCCGCAAACCGTAGGCAATTACGCCATCGGTGGCGTCCAACACGCCGATCACGAGCGTGCTCCAGAGGATGGCTCGGGAAACAGTCATCGAGCGAGAAGGTGTGGGAAATGCTGCTGTTGTAGCGTTCATTATGCTGTGGCCTTTCCGGTCTTTTGACCGAAGAATTCGCGGATTCTGCCCGCGATAAAGCTGCTTTGTTCTTCGAGCGCGAAGTGACCGGCGTTCAGCAGGTGGAGCTCAGCCTTGGGCAGGTCCTTCAGGAAACCCTCGCCGTTTTAGCCTCTTCGAACAGGACTGTCTGTCACACCTACTTCTTTACGTTTTTCTTCAGGAAGGACAGCAGGTACTGTGCGATCGTATCGCCGTCTTCTTCAAGCGCGAAGTGACCCGTATCGACAAAGTGGATCTCCGCCTTCGGAACGTCGCGCTTGAAGGCTTCCGCTCCCGGAGGGCTAAAGATGGGATCATTCTTTCCCCACACTGCGAGCACTGGCGGCTGATACTTCTTCAATGCCTCATGCCACTGCGGATACTGCTTCACGTTGTTCTGATAGTCATAGAACAACGCAAGTTGGATGTCCTGGTTGCCGGGCTTATCAAGCGTGGCCTGATCAAACGTGTAGCTATCCGGATTGACATCCTCAGGATTGCGAAAGCCTTTGGTGTACTGGAACTTCGTCGTCTCGATCGCCAGCAGACCGCGAACCTTCTTCTCCGTTTCAGGATTCTTCTCCTTCCAATAAGGCACAAGGAATTCCGCCCAGAAGGGGCTGAGTCCCTCTTCGTATGCGTTGCCGTCCTGCGAGATGATCGCTTGAATCTTTTCCGGATGCTTTACGAACAACCTGAAACCGACCGGCGAACCGTAGTCGAACACGTAGATGCTGTATTTCTCGACTCCGATCGTCGTCAAGAAATCATCCATCACGTCGGTCAGATGGGCAAAGGTGTATTCGAACTTATCAATCGAAGGCTGGTCGCTGTAGCCGTATCCGGGCATGTCAGCTGCAACCACGTGGTAACTGACCGCGAGCTGAGGTATGAGGTCGCGATACATGTGCGATGACGACGGAAAGCCATGCAGCAAGACGACGGTCGGTGCAGTCTTCGGGCCGGCCTCCCGGTAGAAAATGTTGACGCCGTCGACCTGCTGGTTCTTGTACAGGATCCGCGGCTGCTCCGCGCGAACACCCGGCACCGCCGCAGCGGTGAGAGTGAATGCGAACATGAGAAGAATTCCCTGGATATAGCGTTTCATCAGATTTCCTTTCATCCATCAATGAGCTGCCATGCAGCGGCAACTCCGAATGCTTCGGCTCAAACGGCCAAGCTGAATCGCTTCACTTCATCAGATCAACTAACCGATAAAAAGATTCATTATTGGTGTTGAACTGGAAGAAAGTTTCAGAAGTTCTAATCCAAAGGCCGGACGTTCGTCTTTCATGGTTCTCTTTGCTTTTCTTAGCCTTCCGATGGGCACCCGCGGGTACTCAGCTCTCAGGGGCTATTGGAAGCATTTTTCGTGCGAAGGTTACATAGCCGCAAAACAAAAGCTGCCGTAACCTGGCAGATGCCCGCAGCGCGCCTTGTCGTAGTCCTGGATCGTAGTTTGCATCCCGGTGGAAGTGGGGGCTTGCCGAAGTGCACCCCAAGTCGATTTTCTATCGACAAGACAGATTTTCCGTATCTTCCTTCCTACCTGCGCCGTCTCATGTCGCGAAGTCGGCTTCCGTCTTCAAAGACCATCTTGGAGGCGGTTCTCCCGACAAGTGACGCTCTGACTGTCGACGCAGAGCACGTGGAAGCGAACCTGCTTCCATGTAATGCGGCAGTCCGGTTGCAAGCCCGGGGCACGACGATGTCGAAACTCTCGGAACATAAAGCAGGAGGTGGTTCGTGGCAAAGGTCATCGAGTTCTACATACCCAGCAACTTCCGCAAGAAGGCAAAGCCAGCCCCAGTGGAACAACGCGGACAAGTGATCGAGTTCGACTCGTGGAAAAGAAAATCGGCTTGAATGAAGCTTTGTGCAACCCCGCCGGTGCTCGCGAATGCGACTCCCATCGCGGCGTCAGCTAAGTGGCACAAGATCCTACCGTGCAAGGTCTCATCGGGTTGGCATGCTGTGCCCCGCGCGAAATTCAACTACGGGCCGTCCATCTGACTGACGAACGTGTGCTGAAGAGATGAGGGGACCAAAATGTCGAATGTTGCGAGAGAACTTCCGTTACCGCCTCACGATGATTCGCACTTAGGTTGCAACTTTCCCAGCGTATCCGAATCTGTTGCACATGCGAAAGGGTTCATCATGCTGCAATCGATCTCGCTGACATTGTGCTCATGAGGAGCGAACGTAACGAATATGTGGAAAGCTTTGATGGACGCGGCACTGCATTTCTTGGATGTGGTACTTGGCTGTTGGCATTTCAATACCAGCCGGCCATTCACACTTTCGGGGCACACATACGAAGTATGCCTGGATTGCGGCAAGCAGTTCCCATACTCGCTCCGCACAATGTCGTTAACCGCGGACACGGGTGTTAGGCACACGCTTGCAAGCAGCAGGTGTCTCCGGGTTCAAAGCGACTTGGATTCATAAAATTTCGCGATCTCCGGGCCACGAATGTCTTCTCGGCAATGATCCTCATGAAGCCTGAAAAGGTGTGCGCTGCCGATGGCGGGCGCTCTGTGAGCGCCCTCACCGGTATTAGATCCAATTTCGGCGCTGGAATGCATCGTTAGCCGGCTGCACAGCGTTCAAGGAGCTTCAATGTACGATGAATCGGAAAAGCATCATGCTTTGGCCTGCACTGAGGTTTGGGGCGGCAATCGAAAGGTCATTCGCACGGTAAAGCTGCCGAGCCTGGTCGCATGGGTAGCCTCTGTTCCCATCAACGAGGGAGAAGGAGGAGGCGACCTTCACTATATGTCCGTCTGCGATCACGACCTGATCTCCCGCGTGGCCCTGGCCGACGTGAGCGGGCATGGTCGTGATGTGAATGCCGTGACTCAGACGCTGCGCAAGCTAATGCGCAAGAACATCAACGCCTGGGACCAGGCAGATTTCATGCGAGGGCTCAATGACACGTTTGGCCTGGGCGGCAATGATAAATATGCCACGGCAATCGTCTTGAGTTTTCATCGAGTCACGGGCCGGCTGGCGTTTAGTAACGCGGGGCACCTGCCTCCGCTCTGGTATCACGCTGCCCAACGAGCCTGGGGCTGGCTTGAGGAGGGAACTGACCCTCAAGCCAAAAAGGTCTCGGGCTTACCTGTCGGGTTGATTCCTGGGACCGATTATCGTCAGACGGTGGTGACTTTGAAGCCATCAGATCTTCTCGTGCTCTACACAGATGGCATTACCG
>WNFH01008394.1_pt1 | contig 12521 bp, 14 predicted proteins | sample 5400411 | NCBI WGS metagenome assembly WNFH01 (sample SAMN13153347, study PRJNA577476) | soil metagenome | isolation source: 200 cm saprolite under Douglas fir tree site 2 hole 3 | place: USA:California | collected 2015-04-18
GTAAGGCCAAGCCTTTGAGGTTATGGGGCTTTTCCCAGCCGCGATGGGGGCGACGGGTTGCGCAGGAGAGGGCGTTCTGCCATTTTCCGCCCGCCTCGCGCTGGGGGAGGTTTCGTACTTCGGCATGCGCAGGCTGAAAACGCCGTTAAAACAATAGGTTAGCCAAAAATGTCTACCGTTCTTTGGGCCGTCATGGGCTGCGGCGTGATTGCCGTGCTGTATGGCGTCGTCACCGCATCGCGGGTCATGGCCGCCGACGCCGGCACTCCGCGCATGCAGGAGATCGCGCAGGCTATTCAGGAAGGTGCCGCGGCCTATCTGCGCCGCCAGTACACCACGATCGCCATCGTCGGCGTCATCGTGCTGATCGTGCTCGCCATCCTGCTCGGCAAACATGCCGCTGTCGGCTTCCTGATCGGTGCGGTGCTGTCCGGCGCGACAGGCTTCATCGGCATGAACGTATCGGTGCGCGCCAACGTGCGCACCGCGCAGGCGGCGATCGGCTCGCTCGCCGCCGGGCTCGAGCTTGCGTTCAAGTCGGGGGCGATCACCGGCATGCTGGTGGCCGGCCTCGCGCTGCTCGGCGTCACCGTCTATTTCGGCTTTCTCACCGGAACGCTGCACAAGCCGCCGAACGATCGCACGGTGGTCGACGCGCTGGTGGCGCTCGGCTTCGGCGCCTCGCTGATCTCGATCTTCGCCCGTCTCGGCGGCGGCATTTTCACCAAGGGCGCGGACGTGGGCGGCGACCTCGTCGGCAAGGTCGAGGCCGGTATCCCGGAGGACGATCCGCGCAATCCGGCGACCATCGCCGACAATGTCGGCGACAACGTCGGCGACTGTGCCGGCATGGCGGCCGACCTGTTCGAGACCTATGCGGTGACCACCGTCGCCACCATGGTGCTGGCGGCGATCTTCTTCGCCAATACGCCGCTGCTGCTGCCGATGATGACCTTGCCGCTGGCGATCGGCGGCGCCTGCATCGTCACCTCGATCATCGGCACGTTCTTCGTCAAGCTCGGCGCCAGCCAGTCGATCATGGGCGCGCTGTACAAAGGCTTCATCGCCAGCGCCGTGCTCTCGCTCGGCGGCGTCGCCCTCGTCATCCACTGGCTCATCGGCTTCGGGCCGATCGCCGGCGCCGGCTACAGCGGCCTCGGGCTGTTCATCTGCGGCGCCGCCGGCCTCGTGGTGACCGGGCTCATCATCTGGATCACCGAGTATTACACCGGCACCAATTTCCGCCCGGTGCAGCTCATCGCCAAGGCGTCGATCACCGGCCACGGCACCAACATCATCCAGGGGCTGGCGGTGTCGCTGGAGGCGACGGCGCTGCCGACCATCGTCATCATCGCGGGCATCCTGGTCACCTACGCGGTCGCCGGCCTGTTCGGCATCGCCATTGCGGTGACGACCATGCTGGCGCTCGCCGGCATGGTGGTTGCGCTCGATGCGTTCGGCCCGGTCACCGACAATGCCGGCGGCATCGCCGAGATGGCGGGGCTGCCCAAGGAGGTGCGCAAGTCGACCGACGCCCTCGACGCCGTCGGCAACACGACCAAGGCGGTGACTAAGGGCTATGCCATTGGTTCGGCCGGTCTCGGCGCACTCGTTCTGTTCGCGGCTTACAACGAGGACTTGAAGTTTTTCATCGCCAATGCGGCGAGCAATCCGTACTTCCAGGGCGTGCAGCTCGATTTCTCCTTGAACAACCCCTATGTCGTGGTGGGACTCTTATTCGGCGGCTTGCTGCCGTATCTGTTCGGTGCGTTGGGCATGACGGCGGTCGGCCGCGCGGCGTCTGCGATCGTCGAGGAGGTGCGCCGGCAGTTTCGTGAGAAGCCCGGCATCATGCAGGGCACCGACAAGCCCGATTACGGCCGTGCCGTCGACCTCCTCACCAAGGCGGCGATCAAGGAGATGATCGTTCCGTCGCTGCTGCCGGTGCTTTCGCCGATCGTGGTCTATTTCCTGATCTACTGGATTGCGGGCGGCGGTTCGATCGGTAAGTCAGCGGCGTTCTCCGCTGTCGGCGCGATGCTCCTCGGCGTTATCGTCACCGGCTTGTTCGTTGCGATTTCGATGACTTCGGGTGGCGGCGCATGGGACAATGCCAAGAAATTTATCGAGGACGGCCACTACGGCGGCAAAGGTTCGGAGCCGCACAAGGCGGCGGTGACGGGCGATACCGTGGGTGATCCCTACAAGGACACGGCCGGTCCCGCCGTCAACCCGATGATCAAGATCACCAATATCGTGGCGCTCTTGTTGCTCGCCGTGCTCGCGCACTGGCGCTGACGTCTCCCGGTGGGGGGATGCGACGCGCGCCGACGCCGCAGCACACTGCGCCGCGGCGATGCCTCTTCATCGCCGGTCTAGAAAATCTTGAATAGCGCGTTGAGATAGGCGACGTCCTTGCCGCCAGTCGGCGTGGCGCGGCTGACAAAATCAAAGACCTTGCCGTCCTTGAGACCGTAGTTGGCGAGACGCTCCACTCGCCGATTCTTGTCGAAATACACCGCCACGACCCGCTGATCGATCACCCGTTGGGGCATGAAGCCGATCGATCGCTCGGCGCGTTGGGAAATATAATAAAACGCCTCGCCACTCACGGTCGCGACCGTTGAGGGCGTGCCGAGCACGATCAAAACCTGTTCTTGGGTGGAACCGATCGGGAGCTGCTCGAGCGCCCCTTCGGGCACGATGTAGCCGCGCTGATAGGTCTCCGAAAAGCAGCCGCTGAGCAGGATTCCGAATGCCACCGTCACCGCAACGCGGGCGGCGGCCATACGGAACGGGCGCGTCGGTCCATTCATGCAGCTCGTGATCCCCCTGTCATGGTCGCAGGCGCTAGCGCACTGATCTCATCGGCGCTATCACGTTTTCCCTATCGAGCCCCTGCATCCGACCTCCGCGGCCGAGCTAACGCGATGATATTCAAGTTGTTTCACCGCACCCCGCGGGACAATACCATCGCGTGTCTCTATGGCACGATCGTGGCACAGGCGCGGCTGCCCGCCTTTTACCAAATCTATGGCGTGCCCGATACGGTCAACGGCCGACTGGAGATGATCATGCTCCATACCGTGCTGTTTCTCCGCCGACTGGAGAGCGAGGCGGTGCCGATTCGCGCGCTCGGCCAAGGGTTGTTTGACCAGTTCTGCCGGGACATGGACGACAGCATGCGCGAAATGGGGGTGGGCGATCTCGCGGTGCCGCGAAACATGCGCAGGATCGGAGAGGCTTTCTACGGCCGGCAGGCAGCCTATCGGGTGGCGCTGGAGGCGCCCGATGACGAACCGCTTGCCGCGGCGTTGGACCGCAATGTATTTGCCGACGGCTCGCAACTCGGTCCGGCCTTGCGGCTGGCGGTCTATGTCCGCGAAGCGGTGCGTCGGCTGGCCACTCAGGATGGATTCGAGCGCGCACAGCTCGCGTTTCCCGATCCCGAACAGGTACTGCTGTGCGCGAGATCGACGAGGATAAGGCAATGACCAAATCCGAACGCAGGTCCGAACGTCTTTGGAGCGTGCCGCTCGCACTCAGCGATGTGCCCGAGAGCGGACGCCACTTCGACCTCGTGGCCGATGCGCAGGCGCGCGCCGCGGTCGCCAAGCGTGCCGGCCTCGCTGCCTTGCCCCGACTGGAGGCCAGCTTCGACGTTACATTGCATGGGCGCGGCGGCTTGCACGTGGTTGGCCGGGTCTCGGCCACCGTCGGCCAGATCTGCGTGGTCACGCTCGAGCCGCTCGAGAACGAAATCGACGAATCGATCGACCTCGTGTTCATGCCCGCCGGGGCGTTCCCGCTGGTCGGCGGCGCAGAGGTCGAGGTGCCGGCTGTTGATGTGCCGGAAGTGCTGGTTGGCGGTGGGATCGATCTCGGCGCCATTGCGACCGAATTTTTGATTCTCGGCCTCGATCCGTATCCGCGCAAGCCGGATGCCACGTTCCAGGGCTCGCCTGTCGGCGAGGATGCGGCTCATCCGTTTGCGGCGCTCGCTGCGCTGAAAAAAGGGCAGGGCGGTGACAAGCGGTGATTGTCCGCCCGCCTGTTGTGACTCCTGTCGACACGGTATTGTCGTGCCATGCCCCACAAAGTCCGCATTGCGCTCGACGCCATGGGGGGCGACCATGGGGCAGCAGTGGTCGTTCCGGGCGCGGAACTGTCCCTCAGCCGCCATCCCGACATCGAATTCTTTTTTTTCGGCGACCGTGTCGCTGTGGAGCCGCTCCTCGATGCCCGTCCGCAACTCAAGGCGGCATCGCGTCTGGTGCATACCGACATCGTGGTGCAGATGCACGACAAGCCCAGTCAGGCGCTGCGCAAGGGGCGCCGGAAATCTTCAATGTGGCTTGCCGTCGACGCGGTGAAGAAGGGCGAGGCGGATGTTGCCGTCTCCGCCGGCAACACCGGCGCGTTGATGGCCATGGCGAAGTTTGACTTGCGAACCATGGCGGGTATCAACCGGCCGGCGATCGCCGCCCTTTGGCCCACGCTCAGGGGCGAGTCCGTCGTGCTCGATCTCGGGGCCTCAATTGGGGGCGATGCCGAGCATCTCGTCGAGCTCGCCGCCATGGGCAGTGCCATGGCGGCAGTGTTATTCGGGCTCGACCGGCCCACGGTCGGGCTCCTCAATATCGGGGTCGAGGAGGTCAAAGGGCTTGAGGCGGTGCGCGAAGCCGGCCAAATGCTCCGCGCGGGGGAATGGCCGCAATTCGAATATGTCGGCTTCGTCGAGGGCGACGATATCGGCAAAGGAACGGTGGACGTGGTGGTGACCGAGGGCTTTTCCGGCAATATCGCGCTTAAGGCGGCCGAGGGCACCGCGCGCCAACTTGGCCAATACCTCAAGCACGAGATGAACCGCACGTGGGTAAGGAGACTCGGTTACGTTTTGGCGCGCGGTGCGTTCCGCGCGCTTGGCAACAAGATGGATCCGCGTAAGTCGAATGGCGGCGTTTTTCTCGGCCTCAATGGGATCGCAGCGAGGCAGTTCCCGCGCGCGCTATCGGGGGAGCGGCTTCGTGACCGTGCTGCGGTCCGTGGTGCTCGGCTGCGGCAGTTATCTGCCGAGCCGAGTCCTCACCAATGCCGAGTTGTCGCGGATGGTGGACACCACCGACGAGTGGATCACGCAGCGCACCGGCATTCGCGAGCGGCGCATCGCGGCGAAGGGAGAAACCACTTCGGACATGGCGCTTGCCGCCGCACGCGCGGCGCTTGCCGCCGCCGGGCTCGATGCGCAATCGATCGATTTGATCGTGCTCGCGACCTCCACCCCTGACAATACCTTTCCGGCGGCCGCGGTCTCCGTCCAAGCCGGTCTCGGCATTACCCGCGGTGCCGCCTTCGATTTGCAGGCGGTTTGTTCGGGCTTCGTGTTCGGGCTTGCGACCGTCGACGGTCTGTTCAAGACCGGCGCATTCGAGCGTGCGTTGGTGATCGGCGCGGAGACCTTTTCGCGCATCCTCGATTGGAGCGACCGCACCACCTGCGTACTGTTCGGCGACGGTGCCGGCGCGGTCGTGCTGGAGGCGCAACGTGAGCCCGGCACGCGCGAGGACCGCGGCATCCTCAGCGCGCATCTACGCTCGGATGGCCGCCACAAGGCTAAGCTCTATGTCGATGGCGGTCCGTCCTCGACGCAAACTGTCGGCCATCTTCGCATGGAAGGGCGCGCCGTCTTCAAGCACGCGGTGGCGATGGTCACCGACGTGATCGAGGATGCCTTCAAGGCTACCGGCTACACCGCCGACGATATCGACTGGTTCGTGCCGCACCAAGCCAACCAACGCATCATCGACGACACCGCCAAGAAGCTCGGCATCGCTCCGAAAAAGGTGGTCACGACCGTCGAAAAGCACGGCAACACGTCGGCGGCCTCGATTCCGCTCGCGCTGGCGGTGGCAATCGCGGATGGCCGCATCAAACGCGGTGATCTTGTCATGCTGGAAGCGATGGGCGGGGGTTTTACCTGGGGGTCGGTGCTGGTGCGGTGGTGACACGGGGTAATTGAAATCTTGCCCTCACGCCCGTTGACCGCTCCGGTCCAAGCTAATATCGTCTGATAATTCAGAGAGATATCTTGATCGCCGAAGGCGGGGCTGGCGATGACGGGAAAAACGGTCACACGCGCGGACTTGTGTGAGGCGGTCTACCAGAAGGTGGGATTGTCGCGCACCGAGTCGGCCACACTCGTCGAACTCGTTTTGAAGGAAATCACCGACTGTCTCGAGCGCGGAGAGACGGTGAAGCTCTCGTCGTTCGGCTCGTTTGTGGTGCGCAAGAAAGGCCAAAGGATCGGGCGTAATCCCAAGACCGGCAAGGAAGTGCCGATTTCGCCGCGCCGCGTGATGGTGTTCAAGCCGTCTGCGATCCTCAAGCAGCGCATCAACGCCGATTCCGACTTGCGAAAATAGCGTAGTTCACGGCTGAGGGAGCAGAGCGGCGGTGGACAAGGCACCGGACGCATTCCGGACCATCAGCGAAGTGGCGGAGCAGCTCGACGTTCCGCAGCATGTGTTGCGCTTCTGGGAAAGCCGCTTCCGCGAGATCAGGCCGATGAAGCGCGGCGGGGGACGCCGCTACTATCGACCGGACGACCTCGATCTTCTGCGCGGCATCCGTCATCTCCTCTATGGCGAGGGCTACACCATCCGTGGCGTCCAGCGTCTGCTGCGCGAGCAGGGTGTGCGCTTCGTGCAGAATGTCTGGCAACCGGGGGCGCCGCAGCCGACCCGCCAGCCGGCCGAGGAGGATGGCGCAGTCGAGGAGGCCGTGGCCGCCGAAGGCGCAGCTGCGGTGCAGTTGCCGTTGTTGCGCGGGGCTGCGGGCGGCGAACGACCGCAGAGTTCCGAAAGTGAGCGTGCCGGTTCGTCGCGCGCGATGCCGGCTGCGGAGGGCGGGCTTGCCCATGAAGACGTACAGAAATTACAGGCTGCGCTCCACGACCTGACGGAATGCCGGCGGCTCCTGGACGCCGCGCTGGTGGAGAAAATCTAAAACGCTGCGCGCATCGATTGGCGGCCGCGTCGGGTTGACGGCGGCTGGATCACGAGAGTTTCTGTCGAAGCGGTCTGGTGAACACGGATCACTGGTGCCAAGGACCGCCATGCACTAAGATTCAAGGGGTCTATCGGCCGTGCGAATCCGGCGTTGAACCGATTGAAACAATAGAATGTGGTTCGACCAAAAGGCCTGGAGAGAAGCGCAATGACCATCCGGCAAGGTGTCAGTGCCGCGCTTGCATTCGCGCCGCTGTTGTTGGCTGCTGCGGCCCACGGGCAAGACGGCACCCAACAGGCTGCGCAACATCCCGGGCGCAGCGTGGTGATGAGCAAGTGCTTCCAATGCCACACCGATGCGATGTTTCGCGATCAGCGACAGGATCGACGCGGATGGGAGGCCGCGATCTATCGCATGATCGGACGCGGCGGGTTATGGACGTCAGAAGAGATCAATCTGATGGCCGATTACCTGGGCAGCGATTTCGGGCCGAAATAATCGCGACGCGTCGATCGCGCCACGTCCAGGAATCCAAAGGAGCGAAGGATGCGAGACCTGGTTGCCAGATATTTGTCGCAGGGAATTTCGCGGCGCGGTTTCGTCGGCGGCCTGACCAAAGCGGGTTTGACCGCGACCGCCGCCCAGTCGGTGCTCACCGCGGTTGCGTCGGTGAGTTCCGGCCATGCACAGGGCGCCGGTCCGCAAGCCGGCTCAGCTGCGGCCGCCCCCGCGCCAGCGCCTGCGGCGCCGGTCGCGACCGCCGTCGCTGGCGTCAAGCCGTTTCAGGGCACCGGCGGTGCCGCCTTTGCCGAACAGCTCATCGGCTGCGGCGTGAAATACGTCTTCGGCAATTCCGCGAGCGAGGATGCGCAGTTCTACGAGGCGCTCGTCGACCGGCCGCAGCTCAAATACATCCTCACCCCGCACGAGGGGCCCGGCGCCGCCATGGCTGCGGGCTACATCAAGGCTTCGGGCGAGGCCGCCATCGTTATGCAGGCTGCGGTCGTCGGCATGGCGAATGCCATCGGCCAGATGTTCAACGCCTTCAAGGAGCAGACGCCGCTCGTCGTTTATTCCTATCGCACCGACCAGTCCAGACGCGCGGGACGCGATGGCTTCGAGGAGGTCGCCAATCAGGAGCAGATGGTCCAGCCCATTACCAAATACACGTGGCTTGCGCGCCGGCCGGATATGATCCCCGAGACCGTTCGCCGCGGTTTCAAAGCGGCGTGGACGCCGCCCTACGGTCCCGCCTACATCTCGTGGCATTCGGATTACAACGACGAACGGGTGCGCACCGAGATTATCGCGCAGGAACTGATCGACCCCCGCATGCGGGTACGGCCGAATCCGGATGAGATCGAGCGGGCTGCGAAGCTCCTGGTCGAGGCCCGCATGCCGCTCATGGTCGTCGGCGACGAAATCTACAAGGCGAAAGCGGTGGGCAAGGCGGTGAAGCTTGCCGAGCTACTGGGCATGCCGGTGACGCAGGTGCGCCAGCTCTATGCCAACTTCCCGGAGACGCATGCGCTCTGGGTCGGAAATGTCGCCGGCAACAGCCTTAATTCGCTCAACTATCCGAAGAGCACGGACGTGATCTTAAATGTCGGCAACAAGTTTCAGCACAGTGGTCCGGCGCCGATCGTTCCGCGTGGGCCGAAATTCATCGATATGCGCATCGATTACGCCAGCATGGGCAATGTCATGGTCACCGAGGTGCCGCTCGTCTGCGACGTCGGATACGGACTTGACGATCTGATCGCGGCGATCGAGCAACTGCTCACCCCGGCGCTGCGGCAGAAGGCTGCCGAGCGCGCGCTCGACGTGCGCAAATTCGGCGAATGGGCAAAGGCGGCGCGCGCCCAGGTGGTGAACAATCCCGACTGGAACGAGAGCCCGATCATCGCCGACCGCCTCACCTGGGAGGTCGCGAAATTCGCCGACCCCGACGCCATCATCGTGCACGAGGCGGGATCGGTGGCCCTGCACTCATTCGACTTCGACCCGAACGGTGGGCGCGAGTTGTTCTTCTATTACGGTGCCCATCTCGGTTCCGGTGTAGGCACGGCGGCGGGAGTGAAACTCGCGCGTCCGAACCAGCAGGTGATTTGTCTCGTCGGCGACGGCTCCTTCATCTTCGGCCCGACCGCGCTCTGGAACATGGCGCGGCTCGAACTCCCTGTCATCGTCGTCGTCTATAACAATCACGCCTATGGTGGACCGCATTCGCGCGTCATTGCCAACGTGCCGGGTGGCCGCATGGTACAGACCGGCCAATTCGTGCACGATTATCTGGGCAGCCCTGACATGAACATGGCCGCGATCGCCAAAGGTTTCGGCGTCGATGGCGAGGTGGTCGAGAGTCCGGGGCAATTGCGCGAAGCGCTCGCGCGCGCACGCAAGGCGACGGTCGAAGGTAAGCCCTACCTCATCGACGCGCAGGTTGCGCGCAAAGGTGTGGCGTGGGCCGACAAGCCTTGGATCCCGCCCATTCAAGTGGCGGCGCTGCGGCAAAAAAAGGTCTGAGCATGCGAGGCGCGCCGCGCGCGCAACCTCCGCGGACGCGGGTCATCCCGGTGCTGGCGATTTGCGTGGCTCTCTGCGCTGCCGCGCGAGCAGACGACGCCGATCTCGGACGCGAGGTGTATGACGACTTCTGCGTGACCTGCCACGGTCGCGATATGGTCAACCCCGGCGGCGTCACCTTCGACTTACGCAAGTTTCCCAAGGACGATTTCGAGCGCTTCCGCAACGTCGTCCTCGATGGCAAACCGCCTGCCATGCCGCCTTGGCGTGACAAGATCAGCGACGATGACCTCAAGCTGCTGTGGGCTTACGTGCGCGGCGGGGGCTGAGCATCGCCTCGAGGCGCAGCGCTCGCCGCTGGTTTTGACATGGGCGGTTGAAATCGTCGGGCGCGGGTATGTGGCAGCTTCCTGGCGTCATGAGGACCGCCTGCGCCGGCGAGCCGCAATCGCGAGATCGGCGGCGTCCACTCCGGTGAGATAGGCGCCGTGAGCCGTGGAATAATCGCTGCGCGAACACGCCTCGCCGGCGAAAAACACACGATCGTCCACGGGTGCCGCGAGCATGTCTCGGCAGTCCGCCTTGCCGGGCATGGCATAGGAGTAGGAGCCGCGGGCGAATGGATCGACACCCCAGCGATGAAGATGAAGCGGCTTCACGCGGTGCGCGAAGTCGCTGCCAAGCAAGCCGGTGAGTTCGCCGATGGCGAAGTCGACGAATGCAGGCTCGCCGCCGGCTTCAAGCTCTGCGGCCAAGCGTCCCCCAAAATAAGCTTCGATCTGCGGTCTGCCGAAGGGTCTGAAGTGATAGACACCTGTGTCGCTGCGGCCGGTGCGGCCAAAAAGGCGGCTCTCTTTGTCGAATTCCTCGGCCTCCGCCAGCGATAGAAACAATTTGTCGGCAAGTCCCAAGGGCAGGCCCATAGCCGCTTCAGTTTTTTCGGGCAAGGCCGGGCTGAAGAGAAGCTTCTCTTCGGCAAGCAGCGCGCTCGAGACGGTGACGATGGCGATATCCGCCGTTATCGCGCCGGCCGCTGTCTCCACTCGCAATCGCCGTCCGCTGCGATCAATCAGCCTCACCGCCTGGCCGAGCATGACCGGCAAGCCGGCGCCATGGGCTGCGATCACCCTCCCGTAGCCCTCGACCACCCGCCAGTTCACGCCACTGTCGTCATAGCGGCTGACATCTCGCGCCGAGACCCGCTCAAGCTCCGCCCCGTTCGCGTAGGTGCTGACCGCGTCGATCAAGGCATTCCACTGGCCGAGCGGCTCGAGAAACGTCGCCGCCGAAACGTCCGGCTCGTCCTCGCAACGGGAGTGGAGTTGCTGGCGGAATTTCTGCAGCGCTTGCAGAAAGCTGGTTTGGTCCGAAAGCGGAAAGCCGATTGGAGCCGAATGCCGCGTCCACGGTGGCGGCGTCTTGTCGATCGAGCCGCCCTGCGCCTCGGCAATTTCTCGCCAGGGATTGCGGTCGGCCGAGTGCAGCCAGCCGCACCCGAGATCGATTGGGAATTCCGAGTTTCCGCGCATCGTCCATGCCCGTCCGCCGAGCCGCGACCGTGCCTCCACCACGAGGCAATCAACATGCGCGTCCATGAGCCGCCGGCCCGCGGCGATGCCAGCGGCGCCAGCGCCCACAACGAGAACCTCGGTATCGCTGCTGGCCACGGGTTATTCCGCGGCGATTTGGATCGAGCCACCCATCGTGCGGTCCCAACGATCTCCGTTCGTCCGGTTCGCGCCAATACTGTCGCCGCGCTCCCAGAGACGGCAACCGCTTTTTGCGCAAACGTCAAATGCCTGGACGCTCCCTCTGCCGGTAGGCGGCGGGAACGTATTGCGCCTCGGGAGGTTGACGAACACGCTCCGTAAATGTGTGAGGAATTGCCTTTTGCGGCTGACCATTCTGATCATTACAGCGTTCGTTGGCTTCGCACAGGCAGGTGTGGTGCGGGCGCAGCCGGCCGAGAACACGTCCCCCGAGCAAGGGGTAACGTGCCCGCCGGACGTCAAGGGCGAGCCGCCGACCGTGGGCGGTGGCAGTTCTGGACCACTGAGCGACAAACTCGCCCAATCGAAGGGCGTGATCTGCCCACCTGCCGGGATTGACCGCGACATGCAGGTCACGCCGCCGGGCGGCGGTCATCTCAAGGTTATTCCTCCGCCGGGCACACCCGGCGGAGATCAAAATGTGCAGCCGAAGTAACTCTTCTGACCTCGCTGGCGCTCGGATGCTTGGTGAGTTGGTCGACACCCAAGGCGTTAGTTGCAGCACCAGCGGCAAGTCGAGCGCCGCCACACCCTCAGGCCCTGGGTTTCACACCGAACTTTGTCGCATGGGCCGGCTGCGCAACCCCAAGCGCAATCTGCGGCTTAGATTGTCAGCGAACTCTCGCGTGCGTGTCGCGGTCGAGTCTGGCTTGGAATCGGCCAATCGTTTCGATCTGGGTGGCCAGAGCCTCGTCGCTGAGAAACCTGCTCTCCTGCGCGAGCGCGATCCAGAACTCTCGGATGTTGCTCAGAGCTTCACGATGGACTGGATCAACCGTGATCCGAAGCGCCCGCTCGCAGTCGGCCGCCTTCTCCCATGGGTCCACTTGAGACATGGAGGCCTCCTGCGTAGGGGAACCTGTCGTCGGGAAAACCACCTTGTCCCCTACAGGATTTTCTCCGCGCTTTCGAGCCTTCGAACCGGGTTTTCCCCGTAGCTCACCGTCTGCTTAGGGCAAATCGTCGATCCAACATGCGTTCGTAGCCCGTATCGGCGAATTGCAATTTGCGCACATGCGCCATCGGGACATCCTGCTCACAACCCACATTGCTCATCGTCCTCAAAGGCGGGATATCCGAATCCTTTCCGGCTATCTTGCTTGGGCCTAGAATCTGAAGCGGGAAGGGACCCCAAGATGCCAAGCAAGGAATTGGTGGGGCAGGAGATCAGCGCGGAGCTGCGGACGGCGCCGCGCGGGGCATCGTTGGGTATCCGCG
>WNFH01004855.1_pt1 | contig 12503 bp, 7 predicted proteins | sample 5400411 | NCBI WGS metagenome assembly WNFH01 (sample SAMN13153347, study PRJNA577476) | soil metagenome | isolation source: 200 cm saprolite under Douglas fir tree site 2 hole 3 | place: USA:California | collected 2015-04-18
TCCCGCAGGCGAGGTCGATCATCGAGCGGGCCGCCCCGGTGCGCACCTGGGCGGTGATCGGTCCCTTCGACAACGACGGACGCAGGGGGCTGCGCGCCGTCTACGGTCCCGAGACGGACGGCTACGACCCGGGGGTGAAATATCCGGGGAAGGACCACGACGTCTCCTGGCGGACGCTCCCGCCGCAGCTGTTCCCGCTCGGGTACGTGGACCTGTCCTCGGCGGTGTGGCCGGCGCAGGACTCGGCCGTGTACGCCGCCACCGTGCTGCGCTCGCCGCGGGCGCGGACTGCGCTGCTGCACCTGGGCGCCAGCGGCGCCACCCGCCTGTGGGTGAACGGGAAGCTGGTGCGGGACGACCCGGCCGTGCATCCCTCGCGCTGGGACCAGGCCGCCTTCGCCGTCGAGCTGCGCGCCGGCGACAACGCGGTGCTCCTGAAGGTGGCGCACGGGATCGGCAAGCCCGGCTTCTCGCTGCGGATCTGCGACGGGCGCGACGAGCCTCTGCGGGAGCTGGCGCGGTCCGCGCGGGCGCCGGACGGCAAGGGCGCGCTGGCCGCCGTGCAGGAGGCCCCTGGCCGGAAGCCTTCGGTCCGCGTCCCCGACGCGCTGGGCGAGCTGCGCGAGGCTGCCCGGCAGGACCCCAAGGACGCGCGAGCCCAGGAAGACCTGGCGATCGTGCTCGCCTGGCGCAGGCCGGACGACGAAGGAGAGCGCCTGGCGCTGCACGCGCAGGAGCGCGCCTCCGAAGCCTCGCCGGGCGATCCGCAGATCGAGCTGCGGCTCTCCCGCTACGAGGACCGCGACGGGAACCGCCGCCGCGCGGCGCTGGAGCGGGCGCTGGCTCGCGATCCGCAGGATTCCGCGGTGCTGGACGCGCTCGCCGGGCAGCGCCTGGAGCACGGCGATCCCTGGGGCGCGGTGCGGCTCGCGGAGAAGGCACGCGCGGCCGCGCCCGGTGCGCTGCAGCCGGCCCTGACGCTCGCGCGCGCGCTCGAGGCGGTGGGCCTCACCGCGCGCGCTTCGCTGCTGCGGCTCGAGGCCGCGCGGCAGCATCCCGCCCTCCCGGCCGCGCGCCGGGCAGCCGCGAACGCGCAGCGGCGCTTGGGCCGCGCGGCCGAGTCCGAGGCCGAGCTGCGGGCGGCGCTCGCGGCGCGGTTCGACGACGCGGAGGCGCGCGGAGACCTGGCCGCGCTCCTGCTCGACCGGGGCGATCTCGACGGCGCGCTGCGCCTTTTGGGCGAGTCCATCTCGCTCGACCCCGCCTCGCCGTACACGCGCCTGCGCGCCGCCGAGCTGCTCTCGCAGAACGGTCGCGCCGCCGAGGCCGACCGCGCCTACGCCGAGCTGCTCGACCTCGCGCCGGACCGTCCCGACGTGCACGAGGCGATGGGGCGTCACCGCCTGCGCCAGCGCGACGACGCGGGCGCCCTGGCCGCGTTCACCCAGGCGCTGGCGCTCAAGCCGCAGAACCCTGCCCTGCGCGAGCTGATGCGCACCGTGCGTCCCGAGGAGCAGTACGCCGCGCCGTACCTCTACGACGCAGCCGCCCTCGCCAGGGCGCCCAGCGCGGCGGGCGGCGACGACGTGGAGATCCTGGCGGACCTCACCGTCACGCGGGTCTTCGCCAACGGCCTCTCCTCGCGGACGCGCCAGCTGGTGCTGCGCGCGCTCACCCAGCGCGGCGTGGACCAGTCGCGCTGGCAGTCGGTGCAGTACTCGCCGGACCGGCAGGTGGTGCGCATCGAGCGCGCCCGGATCGTGCGCAAGGACGGCACGGTGGTGGAGAGCCGGAGCGACGGCGAGCGCACCGTGAGCGAGCCCTGGTACGCGATGTACTACGACCTGCGCTCGCGCGTGGTGGGGTTCCCCCAGCTCGAGCCGGGCGACACGCTCGAGCTGGTGCAGCGGATCGACGACTCCGGCACCAACTTCTTCGCCGACTACTTCGGCGACTTCCAATACCTGCAAGGGTATTCGCGCAAGGGCATCGCGGACTACGTGCTCCTGGGCCCGCCCGGGCGCAGCTTCTACGCCGCGGCCACGCCGCTGCCCGGCCTCACCCACAAAGAGGGCACGCTCCCCGACGGCGGCACCTGGCAGCGCTGGACCGCGCGCGACGTGCCCCGGGTGGTGCCCGAGCCGTCGATGCCGGGCGCGAGCGACCTGCTCGCGTACGTGCACGTCTCCACCTACAAGGACTGGGAGAGCGTCGCGCGCTTCTACTGGGGCCTGGTGAAGGACCAGCTGCGCGTCACCGGGGAGGTCCGCGCCGCCGCCGAGGAAGCGGTGCGCGGCGTCCGGCAGGACGACGAGCAGGCGCGCATCCGCGCCGTGTACGACTACGTGGTCTCGCGGACGCGCTACGTGGCGCTCGAGTTCGGCATCCACAGCTTCAAGCCGTATCCGGTGGAGACCGTGCTCACCCGCCGCTTCGGCGACTGCAAGGACAAGGCGTCGCTCATGCACGCCATGCTCGAGGCGCTGGGGATCGATTCGCGGCTGGTCCTCCTGCGCACCCGCCGGATGGGCAATCTCGAAGAGGCGCCGGCCTCGCTCGCCGTGTTCGACCACGCCATCCTCTACGTCCCCAAGTACGAGCTGTACCTGGACGGAACCGCCGAGTTCCATGGCTCGGCCGAGCTGCCTCCCGACGACCGCGGCGCCGAGGCCCTGGTCATCGAGCCGGACGGCACCGGGTCGCGGATCCGGCGCACGCCCGACGCGCGCCCGGCCGACAACGTCGACGAGACGAGCGCCCGGCTCTCGCTGAGCGCGGACGGCAGCGCCACTCTCGACCTGACGGCGAGCGCGCGCGGCCCCTGGACGGCCGAGCTGCGCCGGACGTTCGAGTCGCCCGACGAGCGCCGCGCGCGCGCCGAGGAGCAGCTGGCGCGGGCGGCGTTCCCCGGCGTCAAGGTCACCGAGGTCGAGGTCTCGGACCCGCACGACATCGAGCGGCCGTTCACCGCGCGCTTCAAGGCGGACGCCCCGGCATTCGCCACGCTGTCCGCCGGCGCGCTGCGCTTCTCACCGTTCGGGCAGCAGCGCAGCTACGTCGAATCGTACGCGCAGCTCTCGCGGCGCGCGCTGCCGCAGCGCCTGCCCGCTCCGCAGCGCCTGACGGTGTCGGCGGAGGTCGAGCTGCCGCGCGGGTTCCGCGCCGCCCTGCCGCAGGACGCCTCGGAGGAAGCTCCCCAGGGGAGCTGGTCGATCAAGTACGCGGGCGGCGAGGGCAAGGTGACCGCGAGCCTCACGCTGGAGCTGAAGGGAGGCATGGTGGCGCCGCAGGAGTACGCGGCGTTCCGCGCGTTCCTGGGCAGGCTCGACCGGGCCCTGCTGCGCAAGGTCGAGGCGGCACCGCCCGCGCAGACCGCGGTGAACGAGGGCCGCTGATCGTGCATCGGCTCTCGCGTCCGGCCGCGCTGCTGGCCATCTCCGCGCTCGCGCTCGCCTGCGGGCACGCGGGCCGCGGCGCGGCGCCTCCGGCGAACGCGGAAGAGGAGGCGCATCGCCGCCTCGACGAGGCCGAGCGCGCGGCGCTCGCCGATCCGATCGCGGCGGCGCGGGCCGGCTGGCTCCGCTACCTGGTCGCCTCGGACGCTCCCGGGGCGGAGCAGCGGCTGCGCGCGGCCGCGCGGGACGGGCAGGACCGCGCCCGGGCGCTGGCCCTCTGCGGGCTGGCGGAGATCCTGGAGGACCGCCTCGACACCCAGCCGGCGGTCCGGGCGTGGATCGATGCGCTGCGGGCGGCGCCGTCCGATCCCGTGGCGGAGCTCGCCGCGTCGAGGCTGCTCGACGTGCAGGGCGATTCGCGGGCGGTCGACGATGCCATCGTGGAAGCGGCGGAGCGCGCGCCGGACGGCCTTTTGCCGCGGGCGGCGCGCCTCCTGCGCGAGGCGGCGGCGCGATCGGCCTCTGCCCGCGTGGCCGAGGTGGGTCCGCGGGTCGAGGCGGAGGCGTGGCGACGGATGGGCGTGGTGCGCAACTGGCGCGTGGCCGGGCCCTTCGGGGCGCTGCGGCTGTTCGACCTTTCGCGCACGCTGCCGCTGGACGGGCCGGCTCCCGCCACGGCGCCGGCGCAGGGTCCTGCGGGGCCCACGGGCTCGCGCGCGCTCGACTTCCCGGACGGGGACGTCGGCCTCGACCTGGAACCGTCCGACGGCGACGTCTTCTATGCCGCCAGCGATCTGCGCGTGGAGCGCGGCGGCGACTACCTCGCCTGGATCGAGGGTGCAGCCGCGCTCGAGCTGCGATTCGACGGCGTGGTCGCCCTCTCCCGCGTGCCCTATCCCCGCGAGATGCCGCGTGCGCAGACGGTCGCGGTGAGGCTCGCGCCGGGCACGCACCAGGCGCTGGTGCGGTGGAGCCGCGCCGAGGGGGCGCGGTTCCGGCTCACGCTGGTGCGCGCGGACGGCGCTCCCGCGGACTTCATCAGCGCCGCGCCGGCGCAGCTCGCCGGCGCGCGCCTCGAGGCGCCCTGCCCGCTGGGCCGCAGCTGCTCCGCTCCCGCCGCGTGGGCGGAGCCTCCTTCGCTTCGGCGCATGGCGGAGGAGCGCCTGCGCGAGGACGGCGGCGACCCGCTCGCGGCGTGGCTCCTCGCGCGGGCGGTGATCGGCGACGAGCGCGCGCCGGCGCGGGTGGCAGTGGATCGGGCCGTGGCGCTGAGCGCCTCCGGCGCGCCGGCCTTGCTGCTGCGCGCCCAGGAGGTGCTGCGCGACCCCGAGGTGCCGGATCGGCTCGGCCGGTCGCGCGCGCTGGTCGATCTGGCGCAAGCGGCGCGGAAGGACCCGCTGCTCTTGCGCGCCCGGCTCACCGCCGCGGCGTTGCAGCGCGACGCGGAACGGTACGACGACGCGGCGCAGGAGCTGCAGCAGGCCGAGGCGGCGCTGCGGCACCTGCACGATGCGCCGGCGGGGCCCGCCGGCGTGAAAACCGCTGCGTTCGCGGCAGGTCCGTCACCCGCCGCCGCGGTGCCCGCGCGGTTGCAGCTCGCCCGCGCCCGGCTGCTCGACGCGCAGGGGAACGCCTCCGCGGCGCGCGCCGGCGTCGAATCGGCGCTGCGGGCCGACCCGGGCCGCTGCGACGCGCGATCGCTGCGCTACGAGCTGGCTCGGCGCGACGGCGGCCTTCCCGACCAGCAGAAGGCCGCCGAAGGGCTCCTCTCCTGCGGCGACGGGGCGTCCACCCTGGCCGGCCTGCTGCGCGACCGGCGGAACCTCCAGCGCGCGGAGGAATTGCTCGCGCTGCTCGCCGCCGCCCACCCGGCCCAGCCGTCGCGCCTGCACGCGCTCGCCGAGGTGCAGGGCGCGCGCAAGGAGGTGGGCGCCGCCGTGCGCACGCTGCGGCTGGCCGCCGCGCTGGTGCCGCGCAGCGCGGATCCGCTGCGCCGGCTCGCCGGCCTGCTCGAGGCGAGCGGAGATGCCCGCGGAGCGGACGAGGTGCGCGCGCGCGCCGTGGCGCTCGCGCCCGGGGACCTGGGCCTGCGGCGCCAGATCGCGCTCTCCCACGGCGAGAACGTGATGTCCTGGGCGGACCGCGACGGCCTGTCGCTGGCCCGCGATGCGAAGGTGAAGGTCCCGCCCGGGGCCTCCGCCGTCCGGCTCCTCGACCACGGCGCGGTGCAGATCTACCCGGACGGCGGCGCGGTCGAGCGGGTGCACACCGTCGTCCGCGTGCTCGACAAGAAGGGCGTCTCGCGATTCGGAGAGGCGCATCTCCCGCGCGACGCCGAGGTGCTGCACCTGCGCACCATCAAGCGGGACGGCCGCACGCTCGAGCCGGAGTCCATCCCGGAGAAGGAGGGCGTGACGCTGCCGGGCCTGGAGCCGGGCGACGCGATCGAGATCGACTACCTGCGCCCGATCGCTCCGCGGGGGCCGGAGCTGCCGGGGATCGCGCCGGGCGGGTTCTTCTTCCGCGACGAGCAGACGCCGATGCTCGAGAGCACCTACGAGGTGCGCGCGCCGGTGCGGCTGCCGCTGGAGGTGGACGCCCACAACACGGCCGCGCCGCCCATCGAGACCGTCGCGGGCGAGCAGCGCTTCCGGATGACGGCGCGCGACGTCGCGCCGCAGGAGCCCGAGCCGCACGAGCCGCTGGAGGCGGAGACGATGCCCTGGATCCAGCTGGGCTCGGGCGCCGGCCAGCGCGAGCTGGTGCGCTCGATCGCCGACTGGGCGCTCCTGCGCGGCCGGGCGGGCGGGGCCTCCGACGAGCTGGCCCGCGCCGCCGGAGGCGCGACGCCGCGCGAGCGTGCCCTTCGCATCCACGCCGCCGTGGCGCAGGCGGTGCGCGGGCGCTCGCAGGGATCGGACTTCTCGCTGCCCGCCGCGCACGTCCTCGCCCAGGGGCGCGGGAACCGCCTGCTGCCCCTCAAGGCAGCGCTGGCCTCCGCCGGCATCCCGAGCCACATCGTGCTGGTGCGCGGGTTCACCCAGGACCAGGCGCCCTACCGCTTCCCGCGGGGCGACGCGTACGGCTGGGCGTTGCTGCGCATCGACCTGCCCGACGGAGCGGCCTGGGTGGATCCGACGTACCGCCTGGGCCCCTTCGATCGGCTGCCCCCGTTCCTGCGCGGGCAGGACGCGTGGGTGGTGCCGGAGCCCGGCGAGGAGCCCCAGCAGATCCGCACGCCGATAGGGCCTGCGGACGACGACCGCGAGGTGGCGCTGCAGCTTTCGCTCGACACGGCCGGGGCGGCGACGGGCAGCGGCCGGGACACGCATCTGGGCTTCGAGGCCGCCGGGCTGAAGGATGCGCTGGAGCGGTACGACGACACCCAGCGCAAGCAGGCCGTCGAGTCGATGCTCGGTCGCGGGCTGCGCGGCGTCGAGCTGACGTCGCTCGCGGCCGAGGGCGAGGCGGACGTGGGAGGGGCGACCACGCTCGTGTACGGCCTCCGGGTGCAGCTGGCGCGCCGCGACGGAGCCCAGCTCTTCGTGCCGGCGTCGCTCTCGCCCCAGCGGCTGTCGCGCCGCTGGGTGCAGAAGGCGGAACGCGCGTTGCCGCTCCTGGTCGACTCGGTCGAGAAGCAGACCACGCGCGCCGAGATCGCGCTCCCCGCAGGCTTCCACCTGCGCGCGCCGCCCGCGCCCGTCGCGCTACGCACCGCGTACGGAGAGTTCTCCTGGAGCGCGCGCGAGGAGCGCGGCAAGCTCGTCGTCGAGGAGTCGTTCGCCCTGCCGCAGCAGCGCGTCCCGCCCGCCCGCTACCGGGAGTTCGCCGACTTCGCCCGCCGCGTCGACGAGGCGGAGGAGCAAGAGCTGGTGCTGGCGCCCTAATGGACGCCGCGGCGCGGCCCGCACAGGCTTCCGCTTAAGCCCTTGATGTAGCCCTCCTCGGCCACTGCTTTGCGCAAGAACTCCACCTTGTCGCACACTGGATCGGAGCGGAGTATCTCGTGGATGACCGAGCGCTTCCAATTCCGACCGGTGAGCGGCGGGAGCTGCGGCCGCGATGGTCGCGGTGCGAAGCGATGAGTCCGCTCGCCCGCGAGAGCCCGCTTGGATCGCCGGCGTGAGCCTCTTCCCGCGCCTTCCCTGGTCGGACGATGCACGCGTCGCGCTGCGCCCGGCGGCGGTCTACGACGAGCTTTCGCGAGGGCCCGCACGCACCGCGTTCCTCGAGAGGCCGCTGCTGTTCTCCTTTCTGCTCGGGCTCGTTCTCGCCCTCACGACCGCGGGACGTCCGACGCTCCGCCTCGTCCTCGGAGGCGCACTGGCCTTCGGCTTCATCCCGGCGCTGCAGATCGCATCGATCGCACTGTCGGGGGCCGCGTTCGGGCGGAGGGGAATCCCGCTGCTGCGGGCGATCGACCTCCACTTCCTGGGATATCTCCCCTGGACCGTCTGGCTCCTCTTCGTCGCCGCGTTCGCTTCCTTCACTTCGCCGGAGCGGGAACACCTCCTCTGGGCGGTGATCCTCTGGAGCGTGGCGGTGCCGATCCTCTGGTCCAGGGTCATCGGCTGGCACTTCTTCCGCCGCGTCCTCGGCATGGGCGTGCCCGGCGCTCTCGCCGCGCTCCTCGTGCAGATCGCGATCGTCTGGGGGTCGATCCTCGTCTTCTTTCTCTTCTCCGGCCAGCTCGAGCCGCGCATCTTGAGTGGACATTGATCTCGCTCCGGCTGGCATCGGCCGCGCTGCTCGGCGCAGGGATCGCGGCGGGCACCATCGCCGACGTCATTCCCGTCCGGCGGCCTCTGTTGCGCGGCGGATACGTGGTGCTGGAAGCCGATCTGCACGCCCACAGCTTCCTGGGCGACGGGGCGCTCTGGCCCTGGGACCTTGCCTTCGAGGCCCGTCGCAAGGGGCTCGACGCGATCGCCATCACGAACCACAACCAGGTCCTCGCGGCGCGCATCGGACGCGGGCTCTCGCGCCGGATCGGGGGACCGCTCGTGCTGGTCGGCGAGGAGATTACTGCGCCCGCCTATCACCTCATCGCCGTAGGCATCGAGGAAACAGTCGGGTGGAGAGGCACGGCGGCGCAGGCCATCGAAGAGGTGCACGCGCAAGGGGGAGCGGCCATCGCAGCGCACCCGACCCGGTCGTACCAAGGCGCGTACGACGCACCCGCCTTGCGTGTCCTCGACGGCGCCGAAGTGGCGCATCCGTTCGCTTATTCCGCCGGGGTGCAGGAGCTGCGCGACTTCTTCAGTCGCCTCGAGCTCGCCCGCGCCCGGCCTGCCCCGATCGGCTCCTCGGACTATCACGTCTTTTCGAGCCTTGGCCTCTGCCGGACGTACGTCTTCGCGCGCGAAGCCGGCGAGCGGGCCCTGGTCGAGGCGCTGCGGCAGGGGCAAACGGTCGCCTATGACCTCGGCGGCATCCCGCACGGCGATCCAGAGCTGATCCGCCTCCTGGGAACGCCGCCTGCGCCTCCCGCGGACCCTCCTTCGATCGCCGTGCTCGCGAGGCTCGGCTGGATCTGCTCCTGGTTCGGCGCGCTCGGCCTGCTCCTCTTCCGGGGAGCCGGCGATCGCCGTTCCATCTCGACGCCGACCGCGAAGACGAACCTGCGGGCTTGAAGCAGGCTTTTAGAAGAAGCGGAGCGCCACTTCGCTGTGCAGGTCGAGGCCGGCCTCGGTGAGGCGCAGGGTCGATCCGTCCACCTCGGCGAGACCTTCGCGGCGCAGCCGATCGATCTGGGGCGCGAACCGGGAGCGCACCGGGAGCCCCAGATCGTCCTCCAGGGCGCCCAGGTCCAGCCCGGCCGCGAGCCGCAGGCCGGTGAAGAGGCGCTCGCGCAAGTGCTCCTCGGCGCCCAGCTCCTCCGACTGGGCCTCTCCGAGGCCCGTCGCCTCGACGCGCTCGAGGTAGCGCTCCGGCGAGCGATCGTTCATCCAGCGCCGCGCGACGGCGGGACTGTCGGACAGCCTGCGAAACCCGCACGCGCCGCACCCCGCCGCGGCGTACTCCAGGCCGCGCCAGTAGAGCGAGTTGTGCACGGCTTCGTATCCCGGCCGCGCATAGTTGGAGATCTCATAGCGCGCGTACCCTGCCCGGCGCAGCTCGCCGCGGACCGCGTCGCCCATGGCCGCCTGGACCTCGTCGTCGGGCAGCTGGAGCTCGCCGCGGCGCACGGCCTTCGCCATCGGCACGTCCTCGGCGAGCCCGGTGAGCGTCAGCGCGTAGCAGCTCACGTGCTCCGGACCGAGCGCGACCGCCGCCGCCGCATCGCGCCCCGCGCCATGGGTCGATTGGCCTTCTGCTCCGTGGATCAGGTCGAGCGAGACGTTCTCGAACTGCTCCGTGGATCAGGTCGAGCGAGACGTTCTCGAACCCGGCGGCGCGCGCCGTCCGGTACGCTCTCACCGCGTCCCCGCCGGAGTGCTGCCGCCCCAGCGCGACCAGTTGTGGAGCGGCGAAGGATTGCACGCCGATCGAGAGCCGGTTCACCCCCGCGGCGCGGAAGGCGGTGAAGCGCGCCTCGTCGGTGGTGCCCGGGTTCGCCTCGAGGGTGATCTCCGCGGAGGGAGCGACGTCGAACCGGGTGCGCACTTCCCGCAGGACGGCGTCCACGCCTTCCGGGTCCCACAGCGAAGGCGTACCGCCGCCGAAGTAGATGGACACGGCTCGCCGGCCGGCGAACTCGGGCGCGCGCTCGCGCAGCTCGCGCAGCACGGCGCGGGTGTAGCGCTCCTGCGGGATCACCTTCTCGGCCCGCGAGGCGAAGTCGCAATACGGGCACTTCGACAGGCAGTACGGGAAGTGGATGTAGACCCCGATGTCGCGCACGGCGGCCGCTTTATAACCGGCCGGCCGGCGGCGCGTCGCGTGCGGCCGCGTCCCACGCCCGCCGGATCCGGTCGGCCACCACCTCCGGCTGCTCGATGTGCAGGTGGTGGCTCGCCCCGGGCACCGTCTCGACTGTGAGCGACGGGACGGCGGAGAGCCACGACCGGAGCTGCTGCTCGTCCGGCAGGTGCCCCCGCTCCGCCCGGAGCAGGAGCACGGGGGCGCGCACCCGGCCGATGATCTCCTGGAGGACTTCCTTCGTGTAGGGCAGCGGAGAGCGCGCGCGCAGCAGCGGGTCCCATTTCCAGGCGAGCGCCCCGCCCCGGGCAGGGTCGGGCCCGACGGCTCCCCCGGCGAGCAGGCGCGCCGCGGCGGGGGCGAGGTCCGGGTTGGCGCGCTCCATCCGCTCGCGCGCCTCGTCCACCGAGGCGACCGCGCGGCGGGCGCGGGGGTTCGCCAGATCCTCCAGCCACCCGGAGAGCCGATCGGGCACCTCGGCGGGCGCGATGAGCAGCGGCGCCGCGTCCAAGAGCGTCACGTGCGCGACGAGATCGGGTCGCGCGGCGGCGTAGAGCAGCGAGACCGCGCCGCCCATGGAGTGGCCGACCAGGCGCACCGGCCCGGGCAGCTCCAGCTCGCGCAAGAGGCCGTCCAGGTCGCCGAGGTATTCGACGAAGTGGTAGAAGGCGCCCGCGCCCGCCCAGGAGGAATCGCCGTGCCCGCGCTGGTCGACCGCGACGGTGCGGCCGGGCAGGAGCGGCGCGAGCAGGTCGAAGGAGCCGCGGTGGTCGAGCCATCCGTGCAGCAGCACGGAGGCAGGGCCATCCTGGGGACCTCGCTCGCGCACGCGCAGCGACAGCCCCCGCACCGCCACGTCGCGCTCGCGGAAGTCCATTGCCCGGATCTGTCTGCTCGCCGAGGCCCGAGTCAAGCGCCTTGACCGCGCGTCCCCGCTCTGTTACCCGCCGCGGATGGCTGGCAAGCCGTTGGTGGGCATCATCATGGGAAGCAAGACCGACCTCGAGATCCTCCAGGGGGCGGTCGAGGTGCTGCGCGAATTCGGCGTGGGCCACGAGCTGCGCATCTTGTCGGCTCACCGGACGCCCGAGAAGGTGCTGGAGTGGTCGGAGACGGCCGAGGAGCGCGGGCTCGAGGTGCTCATCGCCGGCGCCGGCAGCGCGGCCGCCTTGCCGGGCGTGGTGGCGGCGAAGACGGTCCTGCCGGTGCTCGGCGTGCCGGTCGCCTCGACCACGCTGGGCGGCGTCGACGCGCTGCTGTCGATCGTGCAGATGCCGAAGGGCGTACCGGTGGGAACCCTGGCCATCGGCAAGGGCGGCGCGGCGAACGCGGCGCTGCTGGCGGTCTCGATCCTCGCCGCGAAGCGCCCCGAGCTGCGCGAGAAGCTCCGTGCCTGGCGCAAGAAGCGCGCGGAGGAAGTGCTCAAGTCCGACGCGGAAGCGCAGGGGAAGTAGCCGCCGCCGTATTCGGCGGCGCTACGCTTTTCATGGCGCGGACATCATGGGATGCGCTCAGGCGGGCTTCAGCGGACCTTGACCCCGAAGGCGAGGCCTTCCTCGGTGGGGATCATGGTGGCGCGGAAGCGGCCCCCGCGCGCCAGCTGTTCGTTGAAGCGGCGCAGGGCCCGCACGCCCTCGTCCCCGTCCGGCTTGGACACGCCGCCGAAGCCGAACGCATTGTCGCCCAGCACGGCGCCTCCGACGCGCAGGTGCCGCGCGGCCCAGTCGAGGTAGGCGGGATAGCCGGTCTTGTCGGCGTCGATGAAGCAGAGGTCGAACGGCCCTTCGCTTTCGATCTCGCGCAGCTTCTGGAGCGCCGGCCCGACGTGGACGCGCGCGCGGCCCGCGACGCCCGCCTTGCGGAACGATTCGCGCGCCACCTCGGCGTGGTGCGCGTCCAGCTCGAGGGTGTGCAAGACGCCGTCCTCGGGCATGCCGCGCAAGAGACACACGCCGCTGTAGCCGCCGAGCGTGCCGATCTCGACCGCCTTGCGCGCGCCCACGAGCCTCGCCACCACCTCGAGGTGCAGCCCGTCGAAGCGACCCACCGCGATGGCCGGCAGCCCCTCGCGGACGCTGCGCGCGCGGATCTCCGCCAGCACGGCGTCCTCGGGCCGGAACACCTTCTCGGCCCAGCGCGCCAGCTCGGGCGAGCCCTGGCCGAATCCCTTGTCCTCGGGAGAGATCGGCATGGCGGCGGACTCTACTCCGGGCCGGCGCGGAGCGTCTCGAGCAGCATGCCGACCAG